>Ga0081538_10000038_pt1 | contig 119473 bp, 113 predicted proteins | sample TabmetS5T2R1_FD_71022 | JGI IMG/M metagenome (GOLD analysis project Ga0081538, IMG submission 71022) | Tabebuia heterophylla rhizosphere microbial communities from the University of Puerto Rico - S5T2R1 | ecosystem: Host-associated > Plants > Roots > Rhizosphere ... | reverse complement strand
CGCCACCGCGGCGCCCGCAAAGAGACCCATAGGGCCTCTCGAGTTTCGCTTTCGTCGTGCCACTTCCACTCCTTGGTTGGTTGGGGTCCTGAGGCCAAGGACGCCGCGGCGGCCGCCGTATTCCGCTCTGTGACCGACCTCACACGGAGGGGCCCGGGGACTCGAGTTAGCTAGGGCCAGCGGGAATGAACTACTTCGATACGTTGATCGCGGTCGCCGACGATTGCCCCGTCTCATCGGGGGTGAGGCCGGGGGCGGGGGGCGAGAGGGTCGCGCAGGTGCAGTACGAGCTGCTCGCCGGCCGGCCGTATGAGCTCACTCAGGAGGACGTGCTGTTCGAGTCCTGGCTTGCCCGCCAGGACCTGCCCGACGAGCTGTCCGATCACGAGCGCGAATGCCTGCGCCAGGACTTCCTCTCAAAGCCCCAGGGCTCGCTGCGCTCCTCGCCCCTACCGAGGCGGTACGGCTGGGGCCTCCTGTTCGACGCCGACGGCAAGGTCGCCCTGTGCCCGATGGAGTCCGAGGAGTACCGGCACCTGACCGGCGACGGGAACGGACATGTGGAGGTCCTCAGGGCGCTGAGATCGAGCCGGGGCTGAGAAGCTGGCGGGATGGCGCGCGCCATCCGCAAGACAACGGAGGGCTTCTCGATCGGATTCGCGCGGCTCGGACGCCGCGGCGAGGGGCGCGGGAGCCCCGGGCAGCAGATCTACGACGGCGACACGGCCAACGTCGAGGCCGATGGCAACCTGGGCGTGCGCCTGCTCGGCGTGGACGCCCCCGAGCTTGCGTTCACGCTTCCCGAGGCGGCCGCCGAGGCTGTCGACCGCCGGCCGGGCGAGCGCTTCGTGTCCCTGAGCGACGAGCGCTGGGAGCGCTTCCTCTCGGACCCCTTCGGCGGCAGCACCGCTCCGCGCCTGCGTCGCGAGCTGCGCGAGCACCTGGAGCCGAAACTCGGACCGGGCTGCGCGGCCAACCACCTGGGCTTCGCGGAGGCGGGCAAGCGCGCTCTGCGCGCGGAGGTCGAGGGGGACCTCGCCGAGCTGGGCCAGACGCGCGACGAGTTCCGCTTCTTCATGGCCTTCGCGAGTGAGGTGATCGACGGCTACGGACGGCTGCTGTGCTACCTCAACCGCCAACAGCCGCGTCCGCCGCGACCACCCTCGTACAACGAGCGGCTGCTCGTGGCGGGTGCCGTCCTGCCCTACTTCATCTGGCCGAACGTCGACCCATTCCGCACGCAGCCCTCGCTCGTGGCCGCCGTGGCGCGCCCTGGCGCAGCGCCCCCGCTGCGGGCTGAGCGGGCGGCGGTTGGCGCCGCGCGTGAACAAGGTCGTGGGGTCTGGGGCGGGGACGAGCCGCTGCGGCTGCTCCCCTTCGAGCTGCGCTACCTCGCCCGCCTCAGCCCACCCGACCGATGGGTGCTCGACCTGGCGGCCCGCGACGACCGCCTGCTCGCACCTCAGCTCTACCCGCGCATCGAGCGGCCCGAGGACCGGCTGTTCGTGCCCGAGGCGTTCGTGCCGCTGTTCCTCTCGCGCGGCTGGCGCGCCATGCGTTCCTAGCCGAAAAGTAGCCCTCCGGTGTCACCAGTCCGGGGTAGGGTCGGCCGGAGGCCGCCCGGCCACGACTTCAATGAAGTTCACATACTGAGGAGGAGCGATGAGACACTCACGCGCGCTGCAGCTCAGCGCGCTTTTGGCGCTAGGTGCAACAGCTGCATTAGTGCTCACCACGGCTGCGAGCGCGAAGCAGGTTCTTCGGGAACCGTTTCATGAGGAGGGCACGGACGTCATAAGTGACTTCTGCGATGTCACGGGACTAACCGTGGACTACGCGTTCGTAGTGGACGGTCGCCGCCAGGTGGTTCCACACGGGACGGGATCGTCTGGCCTACTTCCTCCAACACGCCACTGTGACCGAGGTGTATAGGAACCCGGCAAACGACAGGTCCATCACCGTCGTCACGAAGGTGACTGAGAAGGACTTGCGCGTTACGGACAACGGCGACGGCACGCTGACGGTCCTCTTCTTTGCAACCGGCAACCTCGTGATGTACGGAGAGGACGGCAAGGCGATCGGCAGGAACCCGGGTCAGGTCCGGTTCGAGCTCCTCGTCGATCACGGCGGCACGCCGACCGACCCCTCCCACGACGTGGAACTCGGCGACCCGGTGCTCGTCAAAGGCTCAACCGGGCGGAGCGACGACTTCTGCGAAGCCGCGGTCCCGGCGCTGAGCTGATGTGAAGTGAGGCGGGCGGGCTAATTCAGTCCGCCCGCCTGGACGCCCGCCGTGTAGCGCGCTTCACCGGTGAGCCGCCGGTGGGTGGGTCTAGCCCAACGAGATGCCGGGTATGGCCTCCCGATGGAACGGTCGCGCGCAGGGGACCCCAATCGGCCGACGCAAGCAGAGCAACGGACTGCGCACCTAGCTGGATGGCTGATGGCCCTCACCTTCGTCACGTCGATCCCGGCGGCGTTGATTCTGTACGAGCCGATCCTGAACGAGGCGGACTACATCCTCGGGTCGGGTGACGACACTCGTATCACCCTCGGCGCCTTATTGGAGATCTTCCTGATGATCGGCAACATCGGCACCGCGGTCGTGATGTTCCCGATCCTCAGGCGACAGAGCGAGACGCTCGCGCTCAGCTACGTCGCGTCCCGCACCGTTGAAGCAACGATCATCGGTGTTGGCGCCATCAGTCTCCTGTCCATCCTGACGCTGCGCGACGACTTGGCGGGGTCGATTGGCGCAGATGGCGGGTCGCTCGAGGTCGTCGGCCAATCGCTGGTTGCGGTCCACGACTGGACGTTCCTGCTGGGGCCGGGATTCTGCGTCGGCGTGAACGGCATCCTGTTGGGTTACCTGATGTACAGCACCGGCTTGATGCCTCGACGCCTTGCGATGTTCGGCGTGGTCGGCGGCCCTCTTATCTTCGCCTCGTCGATCGCTGTGTTGTTCGGTGCTTACGAGCAAGACGGTGCCCACGCCATTTTCTCGCTCCCCGAGGCCATCTTCGAGGCAGCGTTTGCGATCTACCTGATCGTCAAGGGCTTCCGACCGTCCGGGGTCCTCTCCGGAGCGCCGGCCACGTAGGCGGCCGCCTCCGTTCGGCGCCGCGCTGCCAGCTGGCGTGCATCGCTGAAAAGCACGCACGTAGCGGAGTTCGCCGCGGCACGGCGGGGCGAATCGTTGAAGGATTCGCCCTCAAGGTCGTGCCGATGCACAAACGAGGGACGGGCCCCGCGCGGGGCGAGATCGACCAGGCGGCGCTGGAGCTGCTGGCCAAGCACGGCGCCCAGATCCTGGCCACCGCACGCCGCTACGCCACCACGCCCGAGGACGCCGAGGACGCGTACCAGCGCGGACTCGAGATCCTGCTGACCAAGGCGCCGAGCGTCCGCGAGCACGAACTCGTCCCCTGGCTGAAGACAGTCGTCAAACACGAGGCGTTCGCGCTCCGCCGCCAGCGCGAACGCCACTCACCGGTCACGAACGACGGCCGCCTCGGCGACCGCGCCACGCCTCCCGCGATCACGCACGACCAGGCCGAGCGGCTCGAGAGGCTGAGCCAGGGCGCGGAGGCGCTCGGCAAGCTCAAGCCGCACGAGATCCGCGCGCTACTGCTCAAGGCGGAGGGCTACACGTACCGCGAGATCTGCGAGCTGACCGGTTGGTCGTACACGAAGGTGAACCGCCTGTTGACCGAGGGCCGACAGGCGTTCCTGCACCGCGTGGCCGCGATCCAGGGCGGCGGTGAGTGCGAACGCCTCGCGCCGGCGCTCTCCGCGCTCGCCGACGGCGAGGCGAATGCCGAGGAGCTCGCTCTGCTGCGTCCGCACATGAGGAGCTGCCTGAGCTGCCGGGCCAAGCTGAAGGCGTTCCGCGAGGTGCCCGCCAAGGTCGCGGCGCTCGTGCCGCCCGCGGCGCTGCTGGGGGCGGACCCGGGCGCAGGGCCGCTGCGGAGCCTGGTCGAGTCGGTGCTCGGCAGCGCGCAGCACAAGGCCGCCGCGTGGGGCGAGCGGGCGCACGCCGCCGCGGAACTCGCGACTGGGCAGAAGGTGGCAGCCGTGGCGGCGTCGGCCGCCGCGCTGGCGGGCGGTGGCACGACCGTCGACCAGCTCGCGAACCATCAGGGTCCGCCTCGGCCGCCGCCGGAGCAGCAGGAACAGCAGGAGCGGCAGCGTGTCGACGTCACCCCGGTCAAGGAGGAGACGGCGGTGGAGACGCAGCCGGCGCCGGTCGCGGAGAACGAGCCGCCCGCGCCGGACCCGGCGCCCGAACCGGCGCTGCCCGCCCCGGATCCCCAACCGGCCGCGGCGCGGGAACCGGCACCGGCACCGGCGCCCAACCCGGCGACCGAATTCGCCCCCACCGGCGCCCCGCCCGCAGCTCCTGCGCCCGCGCCGCCCGCCACCTCGGCGGCCGGCGGGTTCACCCCGGCCGCAAGCGGAGGCAGCGGCGGTGGACCGAGCGGGGGCGGAGGGGGCGGCGGCGGAGCGGGTGGCGGTGGAGCGAGCCGCGAGTTCGCTCCGTGACACGCGAGCCGCGAGTTCGCGCCGAACGCTTGACCGTCAACCACATAGCCACGACCGACCGCCGCCACTTCGGCGTCGTGCGGCCGGCCCACACGGACGCCCTCGAGTTGCTCCCGTGAGCCGGGCCTCAGGCCATGAGCCGGCGGTCGAAGCCGGCCGGGGCATGGATGTTGAGCATCCGCACCGGCCGCTCGGTCCGGTTCGCGAAGGTGTGCTCGACGCCCGGCGGCACCAGTACGAACGTGCCGGCCGGCGCCGCGAGCTCCTCCTCGCCCAGCAGGAAGGTCATCTCATCGTCCAGGACCAGGAAGGCGTCGTCCTCGTCCTCGTGCCTGTGCGGCTCCGGTCCGGTCCGTCCCGGGGCCATCGTGATGATCGAGAGGTTGAAGCGCGGGGTGTGGTCGCTCAGCGCCAGGAACTCGACGTTGCCCACCCTTTCGCCGGCGCCGGGCGGAACGACGAAAGCGCCTGCCACCGACCTGGCCATTCCGGCAGCGTAGTAGCGGCGGCCCGAAATAGACTGCCGCGCTGATGCAGATCGCGGACGGCGTCTACAGCCTCGGCCAGAAGCAGGGTGGACACGTCCACGCCTACCTCTTCGAGGACGGCGGCGAGCTGACGCTCGTCGACACCCTGTTCGACAAGTCCGCCCGCCGCATCATCGAGCTCATCCGGCAGATCGGACGCCGGCCGCAGGACCTCAAGCACATCGTCATCACGCACGCCCACCGCTCACACCTGGGCGGGCTCGCGAAGCTGCGGGAGCTCAGCGGGGCGCTTGTGTACGCGCACGAATGGGAAGCCGACATCGTCGCCGGTGAACGGCCACAGCAGCCGGTCACGCTCGTGCCCCACCGCCCGCTCAAGACGTACTACCTGCGCGTCGGCCTGGCGCTCGGCCGGCCAAAGCACCCGCCCTGCCCCGTCGACCGCCCGCTCGCCGAGGGCGACGCGGTCGGGCCGCTGCAGGTGATCCACATTCCCGGTCACACGCCTGGCCACATGGCCTTCTACGACGAGCGGCGCGGGGTCCTCGCGGTCGGCGACGCGGTCGCGAGCTGGCCGCGCCTCGATGCGGGCTGGCCGGCCTTCAACCTGAACGAGCGCCTCTACCGCCTGTCCTTCCGCCGCCTGCCGGAGTTCGAGGCGCGTGTCGTGGCCGTCGGGCACGGCGAGCCGATTACGGATGGCGCGGCGGACCGCGTCCACGAGCTGGCCGAGCGACTGCGCGACTAGCTCAGGCGCGCCCAGGGGGCGAACGCGTTGTCGACCCCGCGCAGCGCCGGGTACAGCTCCGGATAGTGCCGCAGCAGCACCGAGATCATCGTGTTCTTGCGCACCCAGGCCATCCCCTCGGGCGTGTACATCTCGGGCGTGAAGTCGCGCGTGAAGAAGCGGTCGCTCTTCAAGCGCCGCGACGCCATCAGGATGAACACCCGGAACGCGGTGTCGCTGAAGCCGAACCCCTTGGGCTTGGGTTCCGCGTATAGGCCGACCATCAGGTCGACGCGCTCGATCTCGCCGTCGTACACCTGCCGGATGTGCTCCGCCACCTCGGGGTCGCCGGCGAGCTCCTGGAACGAGCGAGCCGGTTGCAGGCGGAACAGCCGCCGGAACTCGTTGTAGCGCGGAACGCCGCGCTCACGCGTGCGCAGGATGTCGACCGCCGCCAGATCGAGCCTGTCACCGTTCGGACGGTCGAGCCTTTGTAGCGAGCGCGGATAGTTGTAGAGGGAGATCTCACCCGGATGTGCGACGCCGAACGAGTACAGCGCGTTCGGCATCCGGATCTCTTTGACCCGCTCGCGCACGTGTCGCGCGCCCAGGTCGGCGAACCCCAGCTCGCGCGGGGCGTCGCCGCCGTCGAGCGAGTAGAAGCGGTAGTCGTCCGGCAGCAACGGATGCATCCGGTAGACCGCGACGAACTCCTCGGTCAGCGAGTAGGGCACGCCGTGGTGGCTGGTTTTCGAGCCCGGGATCCCGCTCAGGATGTCGCCCGGCCCGATGCGGCCGACGCGCCCGCCGAGCCGCTCGCCCACGATGCCGGACCAGGTGGCCCCCAGTGCGTAGCGCGAGGTCGGGTGGGCGATGATCGCCGGGGTCCACTCGGTTGTGTGGATCTTCGCCATCAGCGCAGCGTTGATCAGGCGCGCCTTGGCGAACAGGCGGTCGTCATTCCAGTCGGGATGCTCGCGGCGCAGGCGATCGCAGATCGCGTTGTGCTCGAGCATGAAGAGCGTGTGGAGGAGGCCGAGCCCCACCCAGAAGTTGCCGCCCACGCCCTCGAGGTCGATGACCCTGTCGAGGTCCTCAGGAGGCAGACCGTCGGCGCCCAGCCGCAGCTTGCCGCCGTCGCCGGAGCGGATCGCCTGGGCGAAGTCATCCCTGGAGCCGTAGATCTGCGAGCCGTCCCACCAGTGGCTGTCGTCCGTGATGTAGGTGGGCGGTGTGTACGGGTCGTCATCCGACGTCGGGTCCCTGCGTGCTCGGCGAATCTGCATCGGCCGCTCGGGCCAGTCGTCGTCATCGGCCAGGTCGAGCCGCCAGGGGTTCTCCTCGTCCTCCTTCCCGTGACTGAACCAGTCGTGGACCTCGAACTGGATCCAGGCGGCGGCGAGCACGTTGAGCGTCGTCGCGGGCAGGAAGCGGTTGCGCGTCATCAACTCGCGGCTGACCGTGCGCGGATTGGGCGCGAGAAGCCCTGCATCGGGCTCGGGGTAGGTCTTGCGCAGCGGAACGTTGCGGCCGAAGCGGGTATGGATGCCGCCCATGCGCGGCTGCTCCAGGTCGTTGACCGTGCCGTCCGTCAGGCGGCGGGAGGTGTACTCGGGGTCGCCCGCACGGCGCATCAGCTCCTCGTCGGCCGGGCGCAGCCCGGTGTCCTCGAGGTTGCGCTCACGCATTCGGTTGCGAACCCCAATGAGAACCGCGATCGCCGCCAGCAAAGGGAGGCGATCCCACCGGCGACGGCGATCAATCCATTCGGCCCCCGCGTAGAGCCCGCTGGCAAGCCGTTTCACGGGCCCTCCTGTCCTAGGCGCCGCCGCCGACTCCGCTCTCCGCCCCCGCGGCCTCCCTGGCGGCCTCCCAGCTGTCGTACGCGGTCACGCGCCTGATGCGATTGTCCTCGAGCTCGAAGAGATGGCCCCACTGGTGGTGCACCTCGATCCCCTCGCGGCCCTCCACGTGCTGGTCGAGCAGGACGAGCACCCGGTCGCCCACGGCCTCGCAGCTCTTGATCTCGACCTCGAAGTCGTCCCAGAGACCTCGTGCCGCCTGCCAGTACTCAGCGGCGCCCCCGTGCCCGCGATACGCGGGCTTGAAGTCGGGATAGACCCCGGACGTCAGGAGCTCGACCTCGGGATGCATGAGATCGATGAAGGTCGGCAGCTCGTTGTCGTTGACGGCGCGATAGACGCCTATGACCAGTGCGACGTTCCGCTCGGACAAGTCCAGTCACCTTTCCGCGTTGGAAGGAACTCAGCCGCACGACTCCAAACCCTCGACCGCATACCGTAACGGTCCCCGCGACCGGAGGGGTAACTCTACGGTGTGAGGTTCCTCACGGCCCGGATCGGCAGCGGCCTGCGCCGGCCACCGCTCTCGCCGGACAGCTCCTGGATGTACCTGGCGACGACCGCCGCCGCCCCTCGCTCGCTGCGCCGCCCGCGAGGCCGGTCCGACGCCGGGGCCGTTCGGTTCTCCTTCATGCTCTTCCCTTCGAGGTGAGGCTTAGTACGATGAGCATCGAACCGTATCAAAGTTCGATGACCGTCGTACTAAGGTAGTGAACAACGCATGACAGTCGAGACTCCGGAGAAGATCGCTCACCCGAGGCGCACCGAGCTCGAGCTCGGCGACGTGCTGCACGCGCTGAGTGACCCGGTCCGGCTGAGGATCGTCACCGCAATCGCGCGCGAGGGCGGAGAGCTCACCTGCGGCGCGTGCCCGCTGCCGGTCACGAAGTCCACCGCCACCCATCACTTCAAGGTCCTTCGCGAGGCCGGCGTGATCCACCAGCGTGCTGAGGGCACCTCGCGCCTCAACACGCTTCGGCGCGAGGACCTCGACGCCCGCTTCCCGGGCCTGCTCGACTCGATCCTCGAGGCGGCGTCACCCGTCCGGCAGTAGGGCCCGCCCGCCCTTCGATGTGATCGAATTGCCGTGATGCACACGGCGACGATCGAGCTGGTCGGTGACCGGGTCGAGCCCGAGGACGTCGTCGCCGTCGCCCGGGACGGTGTGCCGGCGCGGCTGTCGGAGGAGGCGCGCGCGGCAATGGAGGAGAGCGCCTCGGTGGTCAGGCGGCTGGCCGCCTCGGACCACCCGGTGTACGGCGTATCGACGGGCTTCGGCTCGCTCGCGGGGACCTGGATCCCGCCGGAGCGGCGCGAGGAGCTCCAACGCGCTCTGATCCGCTCGCACGCGGCCGGGATGGGGCCGCCGGTCGAGCGCGAGGTGGTGCGGGCGATGGTGTTCCTGCGCGCACGCTCGCTGGCGATGGGCCGCTCGGGAGCCCGCCCGGTGGTGGCGGAGACGATGCTCGCGCTGCTGGCTGCCGGTCTGGATCCGGTCGTCCCCGAATACGGATCGCTCGGCGCGAGCGGCGACCTCGCCCCGCTCGCCCACTGTGGCCTGGCGCTGATGGGCGAGGGCGAGGTGTTCGACGCGAGCGGCGAGCGGGTGCCCGCGGCCGATGCGCTTGCGAGCGCGTCGATCGAGCCGCTGACGCTCACCGCCAAGGAGGGCCTCGCGCTCATCAACGGCACGGACGGGATGCTCGGCATGCTGCTGCTCGCGCTGCACGACCTGGAGCGGCTGCTCAAGGTGGCGGATGTCACGGCAGCGATGTCGACGGAGGCGCTGCTCGGCACCGACCGTGCCTTCGCGGCCGATCTCGTGGCGATGCGGCCGCTCCCCGGCCAGGCCCGGAGCGCCGCCAATCTCACCCGCCTGCTCGCCGGTTCGGCGATCGTGGCGAGCCACCGCTACGACGATCCGCGTGTGCAGGACGCCTATTCCGTTCGCTGCGCGCCGCAGGTGAACGGCGCCGCGCGCGATACCCGCACCCACGCCGAGGGAGTGGCCGCCGCGGAACTCCGTTCGGCGATCGACAACCCCGTTGTGCTTCCCGACGGGCGCGTCGAGTCGTGCGGGAACTTCCACGGCGCCCCGCTGTCGCTCGCCTGCGACTTCCTCACGATCGCGGCGGCCGAGGTGGGCGCAATCGCGGAGCGGCGCACGGACAGGCTGCTCGATCCCGCGCGCTCCTACGGCCTGCCGCCGTTCCTCACGGAGGATGCCGGGGTCAACTCCGGGCTGATGCTCGCCCACTACACGCAGGCGGCGATGGTTGCGGAGAACCGCCGCCTGTGCGTTCCGGCGGCCACGGATTCGCTGCCGACGAGCGCGATGCAGGAGGACCACGTGTCGATGGGTTGGGGCGCGGCCCGCAAGCTGCGCAGCGTGGTCACGAACGTGGGTCGCATACTCGCCGTCGAGCTGGCCTGCGCGGCGCGCGCGCTCGACCTACGCGCCCCGCTCGAGCCCGGAGCCGGCACCGCCGCGGCCAGGGCGGCCGTACGCGGGACGATCCCCGGCCCGGGCCCGGACCGCTGGCTGTCGCCGGAGCTGGCCGAGGCCGAGGAGCTTGTGGCGTCGGGTGCGCTGCTCCAAGCCGTGGAGCAGGCGATCGGGGCGCTCGAGTGAGCGCCCGGCCCGTGACCGCCCCGCGCGGCGGCGAGCTGTCCTGCCGGGGCTGGCCGCAGGAGGCCGCGCTCAGGATGCTCATGAACAACCTCGACCCGGAGGTTGCCGAGCGTCCGGACGAGCTGGTCGTCTACGGCGGCACCGGCAAGGCGGCCCGCTCCTGGGAGGCCTTCGACGCCTTGGTGGACACTCTGCGCGAGCTCGCGGACGACGAGACGCTGCTCGTCCAGTCCGGCAAGCCCGTGGGCGTGTTCCGCACAAACGAGTGGGCGCCGCGGGTGCTGATCGCGAACTCGAACCTCGTGGGCGAGTGGGCCACCTGGGAGGAATTCCGCCGCCTCGAGGCGCTCGGGCTGACGATGTACGGACAGATGACCGCCGGCTCGTGGATCTACATCGGCAGCCAGGGCATCGTCCAGGGCACCTACGAATGCTTCGCCGAGATCGCGCGCCGCCGCTTTGGCGGCTCGCTCGCCGGGACGATTACGCTCACGGCCGGGCTCGGCGGCATGGGAGGCGCCCAGCCGCTCGCCGTGACGATGAACGAGGGCGTCGCACTCTGCGTCGAGGTCGACTCCGATCGCATCAAGCGCAGGCTCGAGACCCGCTATCTCGACGAGGAGGCCGACGACTTGACCGACGCCGTCGAGCGCTGTCTGGGGGCCAAGCGCGAGCGCCGTGCGCTGAGCGTCGGCCTCTGCGGCAACGCCGCCGAGATCCTCCCCGAGCTGCTTCGCGAGGGCTTCGAGGCCGACATCGTGACCGACCAGACGAGCGCCCACGACCCGCTGGCGGGCTACATGCCGGCCGGGCTAACGCTCGACGAGGCCGACCGGCTCCGGAGCACCGATCCCGACGAGTACGTCCGGCGCGCGCGCCTGTCCGCGGCGGCCCATTGCTTCGCGATGGTCGGCTTCATGGACGCCGGCGCCGAGGTGTTCGACTACGGCAACAGCCTGCGCGCGGAGGCCAAGCTGGGCGGCTTCGAGCGCGCCTTCGACTACCCGGGCTTCGTGCCGGCATACATCAGGCCGCTGTTCTGCGCCGGCAAGGGACCGTTCCGCTGGGTCGCCCTGTCGGGCGACGCCGAGGACATCGCCGCCACCGACAGGGCCGTCCTCGAGGAGTTCCCCGACGACGAGAGCCTCGCTCGCTGGATCCGAATGGCGGGCGAGCGGATCGCCTTCCAGGGCCTCCCGGCGCGCATCTGCTGGCTCGGTTACGGGGAGCGCCGGCGGTTGGGGTTGCGCTTCAACGAGATGGTCCGGCGCGGCGAGCTGCGCGCTCCGATCGTCATCGGCCGCGACCACCTCGACTCGGGCTCGGTCGCCTCCCCCTACCGCGAAACCGAGTCGATGATCGACGGCTCGGACGCGATCGCCGACTGGCCGCTCCTGAACGCGCTTGTCAACACCGCCGCCGGGGCCAGCTGGGTGAGCATCCACCACGGCGGCGGCGTGGGGATCGGGCGCTCGATCCACGCCGGAATGGTGTGCGTGGCGGACGGGAGCGAGCTCGCGGCCGAGAAGCTCGACCGCGTGCTCACCACCGACCCCGGCACCGGCGTGATGCGCCACGCCGACGCCGGCTACGACGAGGCCCGCGAGGCGGCCGCCGAGCGCGGGGTGCGGATCCCGATGCTCGAGGGCTGATGACGGTCCGCGCGATCGCCGAGATCGGGCATCCGGTGCTGCGTGAGCGCGCGCGCGAGCTCGACGCCGCGGGGCTGGGCTCGCCTGAGGTCCAGCGGCTGATCGACGACATGATCGAGACGATGCGCGCGGCCGGCGGCGCCGGGCTGGCCGCGAACCAGGTCGGTGAGACGGTGCGCGTGGCGGTCGCGGAGGTCGATCACAACCCGCGCTATCCGTACAAGCCGCCGATCCCGCTGACGGTGATCGTCAACCCGGTGATCGAGCCGCTCGACGACGAGCTCATGCCCGTGAACGAGGGCTGCCTGTCGGTGCCCGGCCTGCGCGGCGAGGTCGAGCGTCACGCGAGCATCCGGCTGCGCTACCTCGACCGGTCGGGCGCCGAGCGCGAGCAGGTCGTGCGGGGCCTGAGCGCGGGGACGTTCCAGCACGAGCTCGACCATCTCGACGGAACGCTGTTCGTCGACCGCGTGACCGACCCGCGCACGCTCACCACCTGGGAGCAGTTCGAGCGCTTCCATCGCGACGAATGGCTCGCGCGGGTCGAACCGTATTTGCGCAAGCGCCCGGCTCGGCCGGGCGCGCAGCGAGGCCTTCGTCGGTGAGGTCGTACTGGTGCGAGCTCGCCTGGCTCGGCGGCGAGCGGGCGGACGCGGGCGTGGTGGTGGAGGTCGAGGACGGACGGATCACGGCGGTCCGGGCGGGCGCGCCCGCGCCACCGGCGGGCTCGACCCGGCTCGACGGCCTGACGATCCCGGGGCTCGCCAACGCCCACTCGCACGCCTTCCAGCGGGCACTGCGCGGCCGCACGCACGGCGGCAGCGGCTCGTTCTGGACCTGGCGCGAGCAGATGTACGCGCTGGCCGACCGGCTCGATCCGGACTCCTACCGCGCGCTAGCCCGGGCGACCTTCGCCGAGATGGCGCTCGCGGGCGTCACGTCCGTCGGGGAGTTCCACTACGTCCACCACGGTCCCCGCGGCGCCAGGTACGAGGATCCGAACGAGATGGGACGGGCGCTCATCGACGCGGCCGCCGGCGCCGGGATCCGGATGACGCTGCTCGACGCCTGCTACCTGCACGGCGGGATCGGAGAGCCGCCGAGCCCGAGCCAGCTGCGCTTCTCCGACGGCGATGCGGATGCTTGGGCCGAGCGGGTGGACGCGCTCGGCGACGACGAGGCCGTGCGGGTGGGGGCCGCGATCCACAGCGTGCGCGCCGTTGACCCCGACTCGGCCGCGATCGTGGCCGCGTGGGCCCAGGAGCGCGGGCGGCCGCTGCATGCCCACGTCTCCGAGCAGCCGGCCGAGAACGACGCGTGCCTCGAGGCCTACGGGCGAACGCCGACAGGTGTGCTCCACGACGCCGGTGCGCTCCACGCGGAGTTCACGGCGGTGCACGCGACGCACCCGCACGACGACGACCTCGCGCTCCTCGCCGGCTCGAGCGTGTGTGCCTGCCCGACCACCGAGCGGGACCTCGCGGACGGCATCGGGCCGATGCACAGGATGAGCGCCCGCCTGGTGCTCGGCACGGACTCGCACGCGATGATCGACCTGTTCGAGGAAGCCCGGGCGCTCGAACTCGACGAGCGCCTCGCGACCGGCGAGCGCGGACTGCGCTCGGCGGCCGCGCTGCTCAGGGCGGCGACCGAGGACGGGCACGCGTGCCTCGGCTGGCCCGACGCCGGGCGGATCGCACCCGGCGCCCGGGCCGACCTGGTGACGGTCGGCCTCGACGGTGTGCGCCTGGCGGGCACGAGCCCGGAGCACGCGCTCGAGGCGCTCGTGTTCGCCGCCGGCGCGGCCGATGTCCGCCATGTGCTCGTGGATGGCCACCAGCTCGTCAGCCACGGACGGCACACGGCCGTCGACGTGGCGCGCGAGCTGCACCGGGCGGTTGCGGGAGCTGCTGGGTGAACGCGCTCGTCGTCGACGACATCGGGCTGCTCGTCACCTGTGAGCCGACGCTCGGCGAGGGGCCGCTCGGGCTTGTGCGCGACGCCGCGCTCGTCGTCGAGGACGGGCTCGTGGCGGGCATCGAGCCGTCGGGCGCTGCCGGTGACGAGCGGCTCGACGCCGGCGGCCGTTGCGTCATCCCCGGGTTCGTGGACAGCCACACCCACCTGGTGTTCGCCGGCGACCGCGCGGAGGAGTTCGCGGCGCGGATGGCCGGTCGTCCCTACGCGGCGTCCGGGATCAGGGTCACGACGGCCGCGACCCGCGCCGCGGGCGAGGACGAGCTGCGCGCGCTCGCACGCGCCCGCCGGGACGAGGCGCTGCGGGCCGGCATCACCCACCTCGAGATCAAGTCGGGCTACGGCCTCGAGCCCGAGGCCGAGCGCCGCTCGTGCGCGGTTGCGGCCGAGCTAACGGACGACGTGACGTTTCTGGGGGCGCACGCGGTCCCGCCCGAGTACGACGGGCGTGCGGACGAGTACGTCGAGCTCGTCTGCGGCGAGATGCTCGCCGCCTGCCGGCCCTATGCCCGCTGGATCGACGTCTTCTGCGAGGAGGGCGCCTTCGACGCCGAGCAGTCGAGAGTCGTGCTCGAGGCCGGGCGCGCGGCGGGGCTCGGGCTGCGCGTGCACGGCAACCAGCTCGGCTACGGGCCCGGCGTGCGGCTCGCGGTCGAGCTGGCGGCGGCCTCGGTGGACCACTGCACGTACCTCACGGACGACGACATCGAGGCGCTGGCCGCGAGCGACACCGTGGCCACCTTCCTGCCCGCCACCGATTTCTCGACCCGCCAGCCCTACCCGGACGCGCGCCGCGCGATTGACGCGGGCGTGGAGGTCGCGATCGCCACCAACTGCAACCCGGGATCGAGCTACACGACCTCGATGGCGTTCTGCATCGCGCTGGCGGTGCGCGACCTGCGCATGACCCCGGAGGAGGCGCTCCTGGCCGCCACCCGCGGCGGCGCGCGGGCGCTGAGGCGAGACGACGTCGGCCGCCTGGCCCCAGGCGCCCGCGCCGACGCGGCGATCCTCGACGCTCCCTCGTACGCCCACCTCGTCTACCGCCCGGGTGTGCCGCTGGTGGCGACGACGCTCGCGGGCGGTCGGGTGCGCCCGGAGGCGATTCGTCCTGGATCACCCACCGTATAGGTGGGCAGGGCAGGACGAATGGGCGCGCGGGGTCAGGGCGGCGGCGTGGTCCTCGGGCCCGCGCCGTCGCCCGCCGCCGGTGGCGGCCGCCAGGGCTCGCCGAAGCTGCGGCGCCCCTCCGGCCAGCCCGAGGCGGTCATGCCCAGGGCGTGCATCGCGCGCTCCTTCACGTGCCACGGCACCCGCCGGTAGAGCGGCACGAACACGAAGCGCCAGAAGAGGCCGCCCCTGGGCAGCGCCGGGCGCGTCGTGGCACCCGGGTGGCGGCGGCGCTGGTCCTCCATCGCCGCCAGCCGCAGGTAGTACTCCGAGCGCTCGCGGAGCTGCTGCTGGCGCTTGGCGGCCGCGCTCAAGTGGCCACCTTCTCCCGCTCGCGCTGCTCGGCGAGCCCGTTCTGGGCCGCGATCTGGATCGGCTCGAACAGCGCACCGATCGGCGGCGAGTAGATGTTCTCCATCCAGGCGAGGTCGTGCAGCGTGGCCCCCCGCTTGCCGACGAAGGCGAGGAAGTCGCAGCGCTCCTTGATCCCCTCGCCGCCGTGCAGCTGCGCGCCGATCAGCCGCAGCGAGCCGGGCTCGGCGAGCAGCTTCACGTGCGTCTTGGCGGCGCCGGGGAAGTAGCGGGCCCTCGAGACGCCCACGCCCCTCGCCACCACGTACGGGATCCCCATCGCGTCCGCGAGGGTCTCGCCGATCGAGAAGCCGCCGATGGTGTAGTCGCCCGACATGAATCCCCAGGGGATCCAGACCGGGTCATAGGAGCGGTCGTCGCCCGCGGCATTGGCGCCGGCCACTCGGCCCTGCGAGTAGGCGTGCGAGCCGGTCAGCCCGCGGATCGGAAGCATCGAGAGCCCGTGTGGGACCTCGATCACGTCGCCGGCCGCCCAGACGCCGTCGGCGGAGGTGCGCATGTGGTCGTCGACCACGATCCCTCCGGTAGTGCCGAGCTTGATGCCGGCCGCCTCGGCGAGCGCGGTGTTCGGGAGCTTGTGGAGGCAGATCACGGCCACGTCGCAGGGCAGCTCGCCCTCGGACGTGTTCACGGCGCGGACGCGCCCGTCTGCCTCCTCGAAGCCCTCGAGCCGCGTGCCCATGCGCACGCGCACGCCCAGCTTCTCGAGCGCCTCCTGGGCGGCCTCCGCCACGTCGGGATCGGCCAGCTCGCTCAGGAGCCACGGCCCCTCGTCGATGAAGTCAACCTCGATGCCGCGGCGCGCGAAGCCGCCCGACATCTCCACCCCGAGCCACATGCCGCCGATCACGACCGCCTTCTTGACCGAGTCGAGCTCCTTGTCGAATTCCATGGCGCGGCGGATGTTCTTGACGTAGTGGAGCCCCTCGAGGTTGGCCCCGGGCACATCGGGCTGCTCCCAGACGAAGCCCGTGCAGAGGATCAGCTTGTCGAAGCCCTCGTGCATGTTGCGGGCGGTGACCGTGCGCCTGTCGAGGTCGATGTCCGTGATCACCGTCTCCATGCGCATGTCGAGGCCCTCCTCGACGTAGCGCTCGACGGTCGACAGGAACAGGTCCTCGAACTGCGGGATCTCCCGGCCGTGCACGTAGGGGATGCCGCAGGGCGAGTAGGCGATGTCCTCGAACTCCGTGAAGACCGTGACCTGAAGGTCCGGGTTCACCCGCTTCGCGATCGTGGACGCGGCGGTGCCGGCCCCTCCTCCGCCGATGACGAGCACTCGTTCTGTCATGCGTCGCTCCTTGTACGGTCGTCCCGTCGAATGATCGCTGCCAGGCGTTCGGCGCGCGGTGTGCCCCGGCTCTCGAGCAGCCCGGCCACCGGCTCGCGCCAGCGCCCGCCGGCCGCCTCCGCGACGGCCCCGGGCAACACCTCCCGAAGGTGAGCCATCGCCCAGTCGTCGGGGCGCGAGAGGTTGAGCCGGATCGTCATCGCCGCGGCCTCATCCCCCATCCCGTCGCCGGGGTAGACCGCCACCCGGCGTGCGAACAGGGCCACCATCAGCTCCTGGGCGGTCGCGCCCGTGCCGGACACGTCGAGGGCGCAGGCGAGCCCACGCTGCGGACGCACCGCGAGCCGCACGCCGTCCACCCCGGCCAGCGTCTCCTCGAGCTGCTCGAGGTTGCGTCCGACGACGCCGGCGGCCCGGGGCAGGTAGTCGCGGTCGCGCAGCGCGGCAAGCGCGCCCTGCTGTGAGATGAGGTTCGTGTTGAGCCGCGTCAGCGCCGCCTTGAGCCGCAGGCAGCCGCGCACGAACCCCGGCGAGCCGCCGAGGAAGCCGATCCGAGCGCCCGCCATCCCGTAGCAGTGCGAGACGGACAGCACCGCGACCGCGTTGTCCGTCAGCCCGAGCGAGGGCAGCGGCCGGAAGGGCGAGTCCGGGTCGAGCGCGAGCGGCCCGTGGGTCACGTCGTGCAGCAGCAGCAGACCGTGGCGCTCCGCCAGCCGAGCGAACTCCTCGAGCTCGTCGAGGGTCTGCGTCGTCCCGTACGGATTGACCGGATCGACGAGGCAGATCGCGCGCGTGCGCTCCCCGACCGCCGCCTCGACCGCGTCCGGATCGAGGCGGAACCCGGTCTCCGCACGGATCGGCACCGCCACTGGGACGCCGCCTGCGGCGATCACCGCCGAGGGCAGATGGAAGTAGCCGGGGTCGCCGAGGATCACCTCGTCGCCTGGGTCGATCGACGCCAGCAGCGCCAGCGCCAGCCCGGCCTGCGCGCCCTCCGTGCCGACCACCTCGAACGAGTCACCGCGCTCGCTGCCCAAGAGCTCCGCCGCGCCGTCGCGCAGCGGCTCGACGAGATCGGGCGTGTACTGGTTGAGCGCCTCAGCGCTGACCGCCTCGCGCATCGCCTCAACCGCTGCCGGCGGCGGCCCGCAGAAGCAGGTGAGCCAGCCGAGGTCCGCCCAGGTGGCTGGATCGAGCCTCGTGGTCCCGCCCGGATAAAGCTCGTCCGGGTCGAGGCCGAGCAGCCCGATCGCGTCGCGGTAGGTGAGGTAGTTCCACATGCCGTGGTGGCTCTCGTTCAGCCGCCGCATGCGCTCCGAGCCGTGCGCGCTCGCGCGCTCCTGCGCCTGGGTCCAGGTGAGCACGCTCGTCATGCGCGCTCCAGACGGGCGACGCGGTAGATCCCCTCGCTGTCCGCGGCCACGGTTCGGGGCGCGTAGCCCGCGGCAGCCGCCCAGCCGAGCAGCCGCTCGGCGGAGCGCAGGCGCCAGACACAGCGCTCGCCGCGATGGTCGCGCCAGACGCGGGCGATGTACTCGATCTCGGGGTTCTGGGTCTGGACGTTGAGCACGATCTGCCGTGGGGCGACGAGCTCGGCGAGATCCTGGAAGTGGCGCTCGATGAGGCCGTCGTCGTGGTAGATCCCGTACAGCCCGAGCTCGATCACAACGTCGGGCCGCGGCTCGAGGGCACGAAGCGCGTCGCGGTCGAAGGTGTCGGCGCGCAGCGTCCGGACCCGGTCCGCCACGCCCAGCCGTCGCGCGGCGGCCTCCGCCTGGGCGAGGGCCACGGGATCGATGTCGCACACGACGGCGGTGGCCTCCGGACGGGTTGCGATCGCCTCGAGCAGGTAGGGCGCCGGGCCGGCGGCGAGGTCCGCGATAACCGGCGCCTCGCCGCCCTGGGCGTCGATCGCGTCGAGCACGGCCTGCCGGGCCAGCTCGCGGATCTCGCGGAAGGCGACGCAGGTGCGCCGCGAGAGCAGCCGGCCGTCGATCCTGCGGCCGAGCGCGGTGCGCCCGGCGGGGCGGTTCGCGTAGACGTGCGCCATGAACGGGCCCGAGTCGAAGCCGTGCGCGTAGCCGACCCTCAGGCCCTCGCTCACGAGCGCGCCAGCCCGCGATCCGAGCGCGAGCGCGCCGTAGCGCCAGGCGCGCGGGGACTTCAGAGGGAGGTCGCGCTGAAGCTCGGCGAAGGTCGGGAGGACGGCCTCGGCCTGGGCCTCAGGCGGCATGGGCGTACAGCGGCGTCTCGATCAGCTCGCGGCGCCGGTAGCGCTCGTGGGCCTCGCCGGCAAGCGACGAGGTCTCGTGCTCGATCAAAGGCCGCAGCAGCGCGATCGTCAGGTCCGTCTCGGCGCGCACCGTTCCGATCACCTCGGCGTCGTTCCCCTCGGCGCCGGTGGCGTAGGCGGCGAGCAGCTCGGCGAAGTGCTCGAGCGAGCCGAGCGCGTACGCGAGCGACTGTTCGAGATCGAGCTCCGCGAGCCGCTCGTAGATCAGCTCACCCTCGGGCGGGCAGCTGTATGCGTCGGGATCCACACCGTGTGCGAGCGCCCGGTCGCGGAATAGGACCGCGTGCCGCGCGTTGTCCGCCACCACCCGCGCGACCAGCTCCTTGAGGCGGGGGTCGCTGATCGCGGGGATCCGTGCGGCGAAGAGGTCGACCCAGCGGCCCATCCCATAGGCATGGCGCGCGAGCGCACGGCCGAGTCCCATGGGCCGGCGCAGCACTTCTTCGAGCTCAGCTCGGTTCTCGAGCATCCTCTCCGGCCGTTTACTCTGGTGAACGAGCGTTCACGGGAGTGTAACCGTATTCCAGCTCGAGCTCACCCGCGAGCGTGTTCGAGACCCAGCACACGCGGCGCGCCGGCTCGATCAGCGCGGCGAGCCGCTCGTCCGGCACGTCGGCCCGGGCCTCGACCGCGAGCCGCCGGTAGCGCAGCTCAGTGCCCGCGCGCTCGGCCCGCACGGTCACCTCCAGCCCGGGGAGCTCCAGCGAGCGCTTGGTCGCAACCCACCCGAGCGCGAGGCAGTAGCAGCTCGCCACCGACGCCAGGAAGACCTCGGTAGGCATCATCCCCAGGTTCCCGCCGCCGGCGGACTCCGGCTCGTCGACCGTGAGCTCGTGTCCGCGGGCGTCGACCAGCGTCCGGAAGCCGCCCTGCCAGATCGCGCTGACCTCGAGGAACTCGGCCACCGCCGGTTACGCCTCCGCCGGCTGGCGCGTGCGTGCTGCGAGGAAGGCGCGGTAAGCACCATCGTGGGCAGCGGCTGACGCGTCCCAGGTGTGGGCGGCCACCACCCGCCGCGCCGAGCCGAGCAGTCGCTCGCGCGTCCGCGGCTCACGCGCCAGCCGGACGAGCGCGGCGGCCAGCTCCTCGCTGTCACCCACGGGCGCGAGCAGCGCGGTGCGCTCGTGGATGAGGAAGGAGCGGAAGACCTCGAGGTCGGAGGCCACGACCGGCAGGCCGGAGGCGAGCGCCTCGAGGGCCGCGAGCCCGAAGCCCTCCTTGTGCGACGGGAAGGCAAACAGATCGGCCACCCGGTAGAGCCGCTCGAGCTCGGGATCGGACAGGTTGCCGGCCCGCCGCACCTCCGTCCCCACGCCGAGCTCCGCGGCGCGCGCCTCGAAGCGCGCGAGCTCGTCGCGGTAGTCGAACAGCGTGGCGCCGCCGGCCACGATCAGCAGCGGGTCGAGATCCGGCGCCAGCGTGCGCAGGCGCGCGAAGGCCTCGAGCAAGGTGAGCGATCCCTTGCGAGGCTCGATGCCGCCGACCGTCAGCACCGCGAGCCGCCCGTCGATGCCGAGCGCCCGGCGCTCGCGGCGCCGCTCGGCGGCGTCGCGTGGCGGCCGGAAGCGCCGCGCGTCGACCCCGTTCGAGACGCGGCCCGCCCGCACGCCGAACTCCTCCTCGAGCCGCGCGATCCAGGGGTCGGACACGCACAGCACGGCGTCGGGGCCGGCGATCGAGCGCTCCTGACATTCGACGAGCGAGGGCGAGCTGAAGTCGTCGACGTGGTGCACGGTCCGGATCACATGCGGCACGACGCCGAGCTCGCGCAGCTCGAGCGCCGCGTTTGCGGACAGGCAGTCCTGGGCGTGGATCACGTCGAAGCCTCCGTCCGCCATCGGGCCCGCGAGGCCGTCGCGGTAGGCGGCAAGCATCGCCCACACGCGCTCATCGAAGGGCGCGTCGATCGGCTCGTGACGCACGACGTGGGAGGGCACCGCGGGCTCCCGGAAGAAGCGCTCTTTGGGTCGGCCGAGCGCGAACAGCTCGACGCGGTGGCCGCGCCGGGCGAGCGCCTCCGAAACCTCGAGCGCATGCACCACGCCGCCGCGCGGGCGCAGCGAGTAGGTGAGCATCGCGACGCCCAGGCCGCTCACTGCACCGCCCTCGCTGCAAGCCGGGCCGCGGAAGCGTTCGACGGGGCCACGAGCGCTCCCGCCTCCTCGAGCGTCGCCTCCTGGCGGCGCGAGTCCTGCGGGTCGTCCGGCGTGCCGCAGACACGCACGACCACGAGACCGTCGGCCGCCGCTCGCTCGACGGCCGGTGCCAAACCGGCGGCCGGATCCGGATGGGCACCGTAGCCGAGCACCACGTCCATCAGCACGCAGCCGACCGCCGGGTCCGCCGCAGCGGCGTCGAGATGCTCGATCCGGACGTCGAGGTCGAGCATCGGGTGCGGGCGCCCACGTGTGTACTCGCCCGCGCCGAGATCGAAGAGCGCGTGGCCCTTGCCGTCCTCGCCCCCGCTCCCGACGTTGCCGCGGAGCGGCCCGAGCTCGGGCTCGAGGAGGGTCGCCGCCTCGTGCGCGAGCGAGCCGCCGGAGTAAAGGCCGATGAGACCGCGGCCGGCACTGCGTGCGCGGTGGCGATCGACGGCGGCCTCGAGTTCCGTCTCGGACGCCGGCGCCGCGCCGCCATACGCCGCGCGGGCGCCCGCCTCGAGTGTCGGGTGGACCTCGAAGGGCGCCGCGCCGCCGTCCCAGCCCACGAACGCTGCAACCACGCGCACCCCCTCCGGCACAGCCTCCCCAAGTGCGGTGACCACCTTGGGGGCGGGCGGCTTCGAGACCAGCAGCAGCGTTTCGGTCGCGTCGTCCGATGCCAGCAGCCGTATCCCCTGGCGCAGCATCAGGCCGCCCACGTCCGCGGACAGGTCGCGGCCTCCCACGCCGACGATGTGCGACACGCCGCCGCCGGCGGCGTCGACCAGGCAGGCCGTCTCCTGCGCGCCGGTGCCCGCCGCGGCGACGATCCCGACCGGGCCGGGCCGCACCACGTTCGCGAAGCCGAGGCCGATGCCGGCGAGCATCGCGGTGCCGCACTCGGGGCCCATCACGAGCAGGCCGAGCTCCGCACCGCGGCGCTTGAGCTCGAGCTCGCGCTCGAGCGGCACGTGGTCGGAGAAGAGGAACACGTGCATGCCCTCCGTCAGCGCACGGTGGGCCTCGAGCACGGCGTAGTCGCCGGGCACCGACACCAGCGCGACGTTCGCCTCGGCGAGCTCCCGCGCCGCCGCCGGGAGCGACCGCATCCGGGCCGGTGCGGGCCCGGCGCCGTCCATCGCCTGGCCCGCCGAGGCGAGCGCCCGCTCGGCCTCCGCGAGCGCCTCGGTCCCCCTCCCCTCGTCGGCCTCCACCGCGATCACGAGATCGCTCGGGGCGGCCTCGGCCGTCACGCCCAGCCGCTCGAGCGCCTCGAGGTTCGCCGCCGTCCCCATCGCGAGCTCACAGGCGCGCACCCCGTCCCTGTCGCGCAGCGCGCGGGCGACTCCCATCAGCCGCACGCTGTCGGCGTAGCGGTTCGGGATCACCCGCACGGTCCAGCTCACGCCGGAACCGCCGCAGCCGCCGGAGCGGCGCCCGCTGAGGGGCCCTCCGCGTCCGGAACGATCCGCGTGCCACCCCCGCCTTCGACCGCGTCGACGAGCCGCTCGGCGCTCGTGATCAGTGCCGTGCGCCCGCCCGCGGTCACGAAGCGCACGGCCGAGTCGATCTTCGGCCCCATGCTCCCGGGCGGGAACTCCCCCTTGTCGAGCAAGCGCGCGGCGTCCGACACGGTCAGCCGCGCCATGTCGCGCTGCCAGCGCGTGCCGAAGTCGATCGCCACGCGCTCCACGCCGGTGAGCAGCGCGAGCACGTCGGCGCGGGTGGCCAGGGCGAGCGCCGCCGAGGCGCGGTCCTTGTCGATCACCGCCTCGACGCCGGCAAGCCCACCGGAGCTGTCTGTGACCGGGATGCCACCGCCGCCCGCGGCGATCACCAGCGCGCCGCGCTCGACGAGCGCCAGCACGCTCCCGAACTCGGCGATCCCCTGCGGGCTCGGGCTCGCCACCACGCAGCGCCAACCACGTCCCGCATCGGAGGCGACCTGGAAGCCGCGCTCGCGCTCGAGGCGCCGGGCCTCGTCCTCGGAGTAGAACTGCCCGATCGGCTTCGTCGGGTTGCCGAACGAGGGATCCGCGGGATCGACTTGAACGCGGGTGAGCACGGTCACCGTCTCCAGCCCGGGGTCGATCTCCCCGATGACGGTCTGGAGCAGATATCCGAGCTGTCCCTGGGTCATCGCCACGAGCACGTCGAGCGGCAGCGGCGGGACCTGCGCGGCGGCGACGTCGTGCTGCAGGTGCAGCGCGCCCACCTGAGGTCCGTTCCCGTGGGTGAGCACGACCTCGTGACCGAGCCGCTTGAGCCGAACCACCTCGCGCGCCACGACGCGGGCGTTCGCAAGCTGCTCGTCCCAGCTGCCGCGCTGCCCCTCCTGGGTGATGGCGTTGCCTCCGATGGCGACCACGACGCGCATGGCGCTAGGAGCCGCGAATCGCGAGCCAGACGGCGCGCGCGGGGCGGCCGGTGGGGTTCGCCCAGGAGTGGGGGCGCACGGTGCGGAAGTGGATCGAGTCTCCCACCCCCAGGTCGTAGCGGACATCGTCGATCGTGAAGCTCATGCGGCCCTGCGTGACGAGCACGAGCTCCTCGCCGGGGTGGCTCATCGGCTCCGGGCCGCTGTCGGCGCCCGGCTCCACGAGCGCCTCCGCCCCCGCGACCCAGAAGGGCCCGTAGCGACCGGAGATGTTCTCCAGCACGAGCCCCTGCTTCGAGGTGTAGAGCGGCGTGCGCTCGTCCTGGCGGATCACGGTCACGGGACGCACTGGGTCGGCCTCGTCGACGAAGTAACCGACGCTCTTGCCGAGCGCCGAAGCGATCTTCATCAGGCTTGCGATCGTCGGCGTCATGCCGCTCTTCTCGACCTTGTGGACGGCCGCCGGCGACAGCCCCGCACGCTCCGCCAGCTGGGCCAGCGACCAGCCGCGCTCGGCGCGAGCCTTGGCCACCTTGGCGCCGATCTCGGAGACGGTGCGCTCGATCTCGGGCAGCGCCTTGGGCGCGGACACGGAGAGCGTCGGGGGTTCCGTCGGGCTGGATTGCGGCACTCGCGACCTCCCTCCTTCCGGAGAATCTTCACCATAGTACACGCGCTGCCAACCGCATTCGGGCGCTTCGCAGGCCAAATTGCGCCGTCAGCTTGACTCGCGAGCGGCCAAGCGGCGACAATGCCGTTCACGATCCGACACGCGACCGTGGGCGGCCGCTCACGGTGGAGGGACGGCCGCGCGGTGTGCATCCCGAAGGAGGGAGCTGTGGCGAAGAACACCCAGCTGGCCGAGGCCAAGGAGCCGGGGACCGAGCTGTTCGAGGGCGACAAAGTCTTCGAGGACATCCAAGCCGAACCAGGGGAGAAGGCCTTCACCTTCATGCACACCGTCCCGTACGAGGGATCGGTGGGTCTCGTCAACCTGCTCACCACCACGAGGGTGCTGCGCAAGGGCTTCGACACCACCCTGGTGCTCTACGGACCGGGCATCCTGATGGCCTCCGGCACGAGGGGCTTCCCCAAGGTCGGTGACGAGGCGTTCCCGGGCCACCTCGCGATCAACAACCAGGTCAAGACCCTCGTCGACGAGGGGGCCAAGGTGTACGCCTGCCGGTTCGCATCCGGGGCGCTCTACGGCTTCCCGGAGGACATGCTCATGGACGGCGTCAAGCCGTTCCACCCTCTCGACGTGCTCGACTCCGCCCTCACCGCATGGCGGGAGAAGGCGTTCCAGCTCAACACCTGGACCCTCTGAGCGGCGACCGGGCCGCCGAGCGCGATGCCGCAGTCGCGGCGTGGCGGCGTGCCGAGGCACAGGTCTACCCCTCCGTGATGGTCAACGCGACCCTGTACCAGCAGTACATCGGGCTGGTGCGCGCGGTTGCCGACGACCTCGGCGACGTACGCAGCGAGGACGACCTCGTACGCGTCTGGCGCGAGCAGCCGCAGCTCGGTGCGGAGGCGATCCGGCGCCTGTCACCGTCGATGGGATCGATGATGGATCCCACGGCCGTACGCGACGCCGCGTTCTGCCAGCGCCACCGCGAGATCACCCGCGAGCACGGCAAGGAGATCGCGCGCGAGCGCTTGGAGCGTGCACGCCGGGAAGGAGCGCGCTGGGTCACGCTCTTCGAGGACGTGACGCCGTTCGGATCGCACCGCCTCGAGATGCACGTGGCGAGCGGCCGCGCGCTGCACGCCTCCTCGCAATCGGAGCCGGACGCCAGCAGCGCCACCTATGAGCTCGAGGTCGTCCAGCTGGACCCGAGCGACGGGACCTGGCTGCTCGACAAGCCGCCGCTGATGCCGGCCAGGCGCTTCACGAGGCACGACGAGTGGGAGGCACGCATCGCGCAGGCGCGTGACCTCTTCGGGAAGGAAGCGACGTGACTACGCACCCTCAGAAGATCATCGACTCGCATTGCCACATCGGGGAGATCCCGCCCTGGAAGTACTACGACCTCGAGCACCCGGTCAAGCCGACGGTCTACGACTACAAGACGACCGGCGAGTTCGTGAAGAACCACCTCGACGAGTTCAAGATCGAGCGCGCGCTCACGATGTCGAACTACGGGGTGCCGGACCATGAGATCTCGTTCGACCTCAACGACGTGGTGATGGACGCGGCCACCACCAACGACCGTGTGCTGGCGGCGATCTGGGTGTCGTTCCTGCCTCGCAACGCGGAGCTCACGCGCAAGGCGCTCGCGCTCGTCGGCGAGTCGCGCGTGGTCGCGCTGAAGACGACGTTCCTGCTGGGCGGCAACCCCGACCCGGGCACCTGGGACGAGGAGACGCTCGCGCTCGCCGACGAGTGCTTCGACGCCTGCGAGAAGAACGACCTGTTCTTTCACTTCCACACGAGCCCGGGCGGGAGCTCGGACATCAACAACTTCATCCCGCTCGTGGAGCGCTACGGCAAGCGCTGCAAGATCTACCTCGTCCACTTCGGGGGCGGCGTCTCCGGCCACATCAAGCTCGTGCCGAAGTTCCTGCAATGGGTCGAGGACGGCTACAAGGTCTACACCGACACGTCCTGGGCCGTGGGCTTCGGCGCGCGCTGGCTGCTCACCGAGATCGAGCGGACCGGGGTAGGCGGCGACCGCGTGTTCTTCGGCTCCGACGAGCCCTGGTCCGACTTCGACAGCGAGTACTGGAAGATCAACGGGATCCGGGGCATCTCGCAGGAGCTCAAGGACCGCGTGTTCTGGCGCAACTACGAGGAGGTCTTCGCCGGACGTGGCTGAGAGCACCCTCCCCCGCCTCGACCTGGACGAGCGGCAGCTGCTCGTCGAGCTGCAGTCGCTCGGCGTGCGGGTGGAGGACGAGCGCGACGATGCCCTGCCGGGGCGGCGCGGGGGCGCGGGCCCGTCCGATGCGCTCTTCCTCTGGGTGCGCGGCCTGCCGCTCACCGTGCCCCAGCACGCCGCTTATGTGTCCGCGTCGCCGTACACGCTCCACCTGAACGGCGCCGGGGCCAAGCTCTACCGCGGCGACGAGCTGGTCGGGCCGGTCAAGCTGCCGCGACGGCCGCGCATCTACGACATGGAGACCGCCGACGGGATCCCGTACTGGAAGATCGCGCTGCTGCACCTGGACTCGATCGCTTCGACCGTCGTCCAGAAATGCATCTACTGGGGCACGCACGAGCAGTGCGCGTTCTGCGGGATCGAGCTCACGCGCGGCGAGCAGACGATCCCGGTCAAGACGCCCGCCCAGCTCGCGGAGGTGTGCACCGCGGCGCGCGACCACGACGGCGCCGTCGACGTGACGCTCACCACCGGCTCGATCAACCGCCGCGACCGCGGGGCGCTCTACATCAGCCGCTGCGCCGCGGCCATCAAGGAGGCGTCGGGCCTGCCGATCCAGGTGCAGTTCGAGCCGCCCGACGATCCGGCGGTGCTCGAGCAGGTGCGCGACGCCGGCGTGGACGCGGTGGGCATCCACATCGAGACATTCGATCCCGAGGTCCTCGCGCGTGTGGCCGCGGGCAAGGCGGCCTGTGGGATCGAGGGCTACTTCCGCTGCTGGCAGCGCGCGGTCGAGGTGTTCGGCCGCGGCCGCGTGAGCACCTACGTGATCCTGGGCCTGGGCGAACGCCCGGAGCTGATCGAGGAGGGCTGCCGGCGGGCGATCGAGATGGGCGTATACCCGTTCGTGGTGCCGCTGCGGCCGGTCCCGGGAACGCTGCTGGAGGACACCCCGCCGCCGGAGCCCGGCTACGTCGCCGCGGTCTACCGCTCCGTGTCCGCGATGCTCGCGGACGGAGGGCTCGACCACGTCGAGGCCCAGGCCGGCTGCGCCCGCTGCCAGGCCTGCTCGGGCCTGTCCGCCTGGGAGCGGCTGTTCCGCCGAGAGGAGGCTCGTGCCAACGGCGAGTTCCCCATCGTCCACCACTGAGCCGGCCGTCCTCGGCTGCCGCCCGGCGGACGGCGCCGACGAGCTCGCGTGGCACTTCGACCTGCGCCGACGGGTGTTCGTGTTCGAGCAGGGCATCTTCGAATTCGACGACCGCGACGCGCACGACGACGACGAGCGCACACTGCACGTCCTCGGCCTCGTGGACGGTGATGTGGGCGGAGCGGTGCGCCTCTACCCACTCGACCCGTCCGGCGAGCTCTGGAAGGGCGACCGGCTCGCCGTCCTGCCGGAGCACCGCGCCTGCCACCTGGGGGCCCGGCTCGTGCGCTTCGCGGTGGCGACCGCGGGCGAGCTCGGCGGGCGGCGCATGATCGCCCAGATCCAGCTGCCGAACGTGCGCTTCTTCGAGCACCTCGGCTGGAGCCGGAGCGGTGACCCATCACCCTTCCACGGCATCGAGCACCAGCTCATGGATATCGGGCTCAGTCCCGGCGGGCTCAGTCCCGGGGGGCTCGGTCCCGGCCCAGGCCGGTGAACGGCTCGCGGCCGAGATCCCACACCTGCGCCTCACGCCGGCCCGCGGCGAGCCGCAGGACGCCCGAGTCGTCGAAACGCCCGCACTCGGCACAAGCGAGACCCCGGCGCCCGAAGGGCTCGGCGGCTTCGCTGGCGCGCTCCGGGGGGACGGCGAGCAGGAAGCCGAAGCTCGGGAACGTCATGAGCCAGCGTTCGAGCGGCACTCCCGGCGGACGTGGCAACCGCTCCAGGTCGAGGGTGGCCCCGCAGCCGCTCGCCTCGAGGAGTTGCAGGAGCGAGCCCGCGACGCCCGGCATCGACACGTCACGCGCCGCCCTGGCGAGGCCGGCCGTGGCGATCTCGACGAGCGCCTCGCCGTCGTCGAGCAGCCGCTCCGGCGGCCGGTCGCGCAGCGCGCTGAAGAAATTCGTCTCCCCTCGGTACCTGCCCTCGAGCGCGAAGGCGGCGAGCAGCGCGTCCCCGGCTTGGGCGTCGCGCGAGCGCAGCGGCCGCTCCGCGAAGCCCGTGCACGAGGCGGACAGGGCCGGCTCGTGGCCAATCGTCAGGTGGCCGCCCACCGGCTCGACGCCGAGCAGTCCCGCGGCCCAGGACAGGCCGTCGAGCACCTTCTCGGCATGCTCGCGGTCCGGGCTCACGAGCATGTCCACGAGGGCTAGCGGGCGGCCGCCCATGGCGCGCACGTCGGCGGCGTTGGTGACCACCGCCGCGGCCCCGGCGGCGTACGGGTCGGATCGCACGAAACCGGGATGGAGCGCCTCGCCGCACACGACGAGGAAGCCGCCCCCGTGCTGTACGAGCGCCGCGTCGTCCCCGTCGGGCGCCGTCGGCAGGCGCCGCACCACGGCGAGCTCGCGCTTGGCCTCGAACGCCGGCGCGGCGCGCACGGCGGCGGCGAGCTGCTCTAGCTCCTGCATCGGCGGCGGACTGGAATAGCACAGGAGCGGGCGTGGAGGTGCTGAGACGGATCGAGGCGGTCAATGTGGGGCTGCCGCTGTTCGCGGATGCGCTGCGGGCCCAGGGCGCAACGGTCGCCGACGTCGACTGGCGGCCACCGGCAGCGGGCGCCCCGGAGCTGCTGGGGGCGCTCGAGCGCCTCTGGGGCGCCCACGGTGAGCTCGTGGCGAGCGCGAACCGCGAAGCGCTGAACCGCATCGAGCAGGCCAGCCCGCGAGCGGTCGGCGTGACCCGGGCCGGCGACGTAGTGCCCGGGCTCGACGGCCGCACGCTGCTGCACGCAGGACCGCCGATCGAGTTCGAGCGCGTGTGCGATCCGCAGCGGCGCGCGCTGCTGGCGGCGTGCCTCTTCGAGGGCTGGGCCGGCGACCGGGACGAGGCGGAGGCGCTGCTCGCGGGCCGCGAGGTGGAGCTGCGGCCCGGGAACGACGTCGGCCATGTGGGCGCGATGACCGGCGTGTGCTCGCCGTCGATGCCCGTGTGGGTGGTGGCGGACGAATCCTCGGGCACACGCGCCTACTCGACGTTCAACGAGGGGCCCGGGAACACGCTCTGGTTCGGGGTCGGGGACGGCGAGTCGATTGAGCGCCTGCGCTTCTTCCGCGACGAGCTCGCGCCGCTGCTCGCCCGCCTGATCGAGCGTGAGGGGCCGGTCGACGTGTTCGGGCTCGCCGCACAGGGTCTGCAGATGGGCGACGAGCTCCACATGCGGAGCCAGGCGACAGGAAACCTGCTCGCGCGTCAGCTGCTGCCCGGCTTCGCCGCGCTCGGCGGCGAGCGGGCGGCGCGCTTCATTGCGGGCAACCACCACTTCTTCCTCAGCCTGACGATGGCGGCGGCGAAGTGCGCGTCGCTGGCCGCGGCCGGAGTGGCCGGCTCGAGCGTCGTCAACCTAATCGCGCGCAACGGGGTCGAGATGGCGCTCCAGCTCGCCGGGCTGCCGGGACGCTGGTTCACCGCCCCCGCCGCCATGGTGGAGGAGTCGCTCCTGCGCGAGGGCTTCGGCGAGGAGGACGCGGCGCCCGACATCGGGGACTCGGCGGTGATCGAGTGCGTCGGACTCGGCGGCATGGCGGTGGCGGCCGCCCCGGCCGTGGCCGGCTTCCTTCGCGGCAGCGCTCGCGACGCCGCGGAGCGGACCCGGCAGATGCGCGACATCACGCTCGCCGACTCGCGCCGGTTCGCGATCCCCGCGCTCGACTCGGCCGGCTCCCCGGTCGGGATCGACGCTCGGCTCGTCGCCGAGCTGGAGATCACGCCGCAGATAACCACCGGGGTCCTGCACGCCTCGAGCGGCGCGGGCCAGATCGGCGCGGGCGTGGCCCGGCAGCCGATCGAGCCGTTCCGCGCCGCGGTGCTCGCGCTGGCGGCGGAGTTGGACGAGGGCTGAGCCGTCGCCGCGCGCGCCCTGTTCGCCGCCCCGGGAGCGCTGCGGGCGCTCCGCAGCGGCCGCCGCGACGGCGCCGTCGAGTACGTGCTGAGCGGCGGGGCCTACCTGCGGCTCGCCGAGGACTGGCTGCTCGTGACCGAGGCCGGGCCGGTGTCGGGCCCGCTGTCGATCTCGGTCGCGGGCCTGGAGCGCGCGGCGCTCCACCCGGGGCAGCGCGTAAGCGTGCGGGGGGAGCGACTGAAAATCGGCAACCAGGGGGTGTCGCTCGAGCGGGTGCGGGAGATGCGGCCGGCGGCGAGCTTCCCTGGCTGCGGCCACGGGCAGGTCCCCTTGAGCCCGCCGCCGGCCCAGCTCGCGCCTGGGCTCCGGGCGCTCGCTGGCGGGCGTCTTGAGGAGGCGGTCAGGCTGCTCGCCGGCCGCAGCGAGGGGCTGACCCCGGCGGGCGACGACGCCCTGGCGGGGTATGCGGCCTGGCGTCATTCCACAGGCCGGCCGGTCGCGCTCAGCGGGCTCGCCGCAGGGCGCAGCTCGCCGCTCGGACTCGCCTACCTTCGCTGCGCCGAGCGCGGTGAGCTGCCGGCCGCGGGGGCTGCGCTGCTCGGCGCGTTGCGCTCCGGCGACCGCGCCGGCGCCTCCGCCGCGACCCCCAACCTGCGCGCCTGGGGCGCGAGCTCCGGCGAGGCGATGCTGTGGGGCATCGCCGCGGGCGCCCAGGTCGAGGGATTCGTCCTGCCCTGCCCACCTATGTGGTGGGCAAAGCAGGACGGATGGTCGTGACGGCGGATCAGCCGGCGGCTGCTCCCGTGATGCCGACGGCGGCCGGCGCGCTCGTGATCTCCTCGAGCGAACCATCGGCGCGGACGCGGTAGCCGGTCACGCGGCCGCCCGTCGTCGCATCGCCGGGGCTCACGGCGTACAGGAACCTGCCGTTGCGCGAGAAGTCGAGATCGCGCGGAGTCGGGTTCACCACGGCCGTGAGGCCGTCCGCGTCAAGCGCGGTAAGTGAGCCACTGCGATCCACCGCGAAGCCGCTGATGCTGCCCGCGGCGTTGCCCGTGTAGGCGAAGCGCCCGTCGGGCGACACCGCCACCCAGCACGCCGCGCCCTGGCCAACGGGTAGCGATGGAGTGATGGCCGCGAGTGCGCCACCTGCGCCGATCCGGTAGGACGACACCGTGCTGGCGCCCGCCTCGGAGACGATCACGTCTCCGCGGCGGCTGATCGCGAATCCGAACGGCGTCGTGCCGCTGGACGCCGTCACGACCGGCTGACCGGGGCGGCCACGGCGGTCGAGCGTCAGCGTCTCGAGGCGGTTCGAGACCCGCTCGCTCACGACCAGCCGGCTGCCGTCCGGGGTGACGGACACCTGCGCCGCCCCCTCGGCCCCCGGAAGGTCACGGCTGGCGCCCGGAATCGGCCTCAGCGCCCCGCGCCTCCCGACGTCGAATCCGGTCACGTTCGGTACCGCGCCGGAGTTGAGGACGTAGACCCTGCCGTGGTGCTCGTCGACGCTGACGGGCGCCACGCCTCCCGAGGCGACCGTCCCGACGAGTTCGAGGCCGGGCTTGCCGTCGTCGTCCTCGTCATCGCGGACCCGGAAGGCCGTCACGCTGTTCGAGCCCGCGTTGATCGCGTAGACGGTCTCCTCGTCGTCGCTCAGCTCAACAGCTCCCTGCCGACCGCCGAGACCGGCGAGGCCGAGGCCACCGGTCGAAAATGTGCGGGCCGGAGTGAGGCTGCCATCTCTGGCGCGCTCGAACTTCTGCACCGTATTACCGGCCGGATCGTTCGTCTGCGTGTAGAGCGCGCCCTCGTCGGCCATCGCGTTGGCGGCGGCCGGACCCGCGAGCACGGCAAGCGCGGCAACGGCGGCCCCCGTCAGCCGACGGAACGGTCGCGGTCTGGCGGCAAGCACGTGGATCTTCCCGCGTTGGAACATGGGCTCCTCCTTTGGAGTGGGAGTCGGTGGACTACCCAGTCCAGATTTGCGGGTCGGTGTTACACCGCCCTTACGGAGCCACAGTCCCTACGGAGCCGGGTGGGCAACGCCGCGCCGATGGCGCAGCTCGTGGCTCGCGCGCCTTCTCGGCGGGAGCTGCGGAGAGCGTCCAGGCGCCGGAGCCTTCAGCCCCGCGGGCGGCGCCTCGTCGGACGCCGCCCGCGTTGGGGAGGTCTCGGCGGGCGCGGCGTCCCAGGCGGGAGGACGCGCGGCCCTGGCTCCGAGGATGCCGTCGTCGCCAGTCAGCACGTCATCGCTCCAGCGTCTCCTGGATGTATCCGGGACCGGCTCGCCCGGGCCGCGGGGTCGGCGACGGCTGCGCCGCCGCGCCGCCGCTCGGCGACGCGCTGGGATCGGGGGTCGATGAGTCGTCGCTCGCGAGCGCGATGGCGATGACGCTCAGCCAGGCGGCGAGCACAGCGGTGCCCAGCGCGAGCGCGACAGGTGGGCGCAGATGAAAGGTCGTGTTCATTTCGTTCGGGATTCCGGTGGCCTCTTTGTGCCGGATTGGGCGGTCTCGACGGCGTCAGCGCTCGTGACCGCCGTGCGCTGCCCGTCGACAGGCTCGCTTGTGGCCAGTGCGAGGCCGAACGCGCCGAGCCAGGAGGCGAGAATCGCGAGGCCTATTGCGACCCCCGCCCGCGGGTGACGTGCACGCCGCCAGTACACGAGAGCCTCATCCTTCGCCGCGCCGTACCACCAGCAGCGGGTCGGGTACGCGGCGCGTGTGCCGGAAACGCACGGCCGTACCCTGCCGTCCCTGTCGAATCATCTGGTAGCGACGCACCGTCAGCATGCGCACGGCGTAGGCGCTCGGCGTGAACGGGTCGGCGATGACCCTGCCGCCCTCGAGCGAGGCGGCGGCGATCGCCGCGCCGTCGAGCTCGGCGATGAGTACATCGCCGGTGAGGGGAGCCGCGCTGTCGAGCTCGGCCAGCCGCCGCAGCGCGCCGGCGTCCTCGGGCGCCGCCACCCGAATCGTCAGGGGCTGATCGCTGGTCGGGAGCTTTCCGAAGGAGTTCAGGCGTTCGGCTTTCACGCAACCGACGGTAGGACGCCTCGGGGCATCTGCCATCGGCAGTGCTGCCTATTCGAGCTGCCTAATCGTGAGCCGGTTGCCTCGTCGTGAGCCGGTCTATGAGCTCGTCCACGGCGCGACGTCCGGTCTCGAGCGCCGCCTCGGGATCGTCGGCGCGGGCGATGAACAGCGCCGCCTCGTTGACGGCGGCGAGGACCATGTGGGCGAACAGGTCGACGTCTGCCTCGAGTCCTCCGATGCGCTCGAGGTTCACCCGAATGCCGCTCAGGGTGTGGCGCTCGTCGATCTCGCGCATCCGTGCCCACCCGACGACCGCCGCCGCGTCCAGCAGACCGATGCGCTGGACGGCCGGATCGAGCGTCATCTCGAGCCAGGCGGCGCAGCCAGCCTTCAGGCTGGCGATCGGGTCCGGCGCGCGGCGTGCGCGCTCCGCAGCCGCGGCGGCCACGTCCTCGACCAGGCGGTCCAGCACGGCGTCGAAGAGCTCCTCCTTGCTCGCGAAATGGTGGTAGAGCGCGCCCTTGGCAATGCCGGCGGCGTCGAGAATCTCGGCGACGGACGTGGCCTCGTAGCCCTTGCTCCCGAACGCCTCGCGGGCGGCCTCGATCAGCCGCTCGCGAGTCGCCCTGCCCCTTTCGACGCGCATGTCGGGCATCCGGCCGATCATAACCGACCGATGGTCTGCTACATTGTCGGACCGACGGTCGGTTTGTAACTCACAAGCACTCCGCGAAAGGAGCTCGGCGTGACCACGACCACCCTCCCCACGATCTCGGTAGACGGCCTGAACGTGGCCTACAGCGACACCGGCGACGGCCCGCCCGTGCTGCTCCTCCACGGCTGGCCCACCTCGTCACACCTCTGGCGCGAGATCAGCCCGGCGCTTGCCCGCGAGCACCGCGTAATCGCCCCCGATCTGCCCGGCTTCGGTGCCTCGAGCAAGCCGGTCGGGACGCGCTACTCGTTCGGCTTCTTCGAGCGCACGCTCGACGCGCTCGTCGACGAGCTCGGCCTCGAGGAGATGGGGCTGGTCGTGCACGACCTCGGCGGCCCCGTCGGCATCCACTGGGCACTGAGGCATCCCGGACGCGTGTCGCGACTCGCGCTGCTCAACACGCTCCTCTACCCAGAGTTCTCCCCCGCGGTGGTGGAGTTCGTCACGACCCTCCTCGATCCGGTGCGGCGCGATGAGCTCGTCTCGCCCGCGGGCCTGACCGAGGTGATGCGCCTCGGCGTGAGCGACCCTGACAGCCTGCCGGAGGAGACGCTCGCCGCGGTACGGGCGCCGTTCGAGCTGCCCGAGACCCGGCAGGCCCTCGCCGAGGCGGGCATCGGCCTGGCTCCGAACGGATTCGAGGAGATCGCCCGGGGTCTGCCAAGCCTGGAGATCCCGGTGCTCGGCCTCTACGGCGCCGAGGACCGGGTCCTGCCCGACGTCGCGGAGACGTTCGCGCGCGTCAAGCGCGACGTGCCGCATGCACAGATCGAGCCACTGCCGGGCGTGGGCCACTTCCTCCAGGAGGAGGCGCCCGACGAGGTCGCCGCCCGCTTGGCGAGGTTCTTCAGCAAGTAGGGGCCGGCGCTCAGCGCGGGCGCGTTCCCTCCACCCAACGGCCGCCGCCGGCCTCGATCTCCTTCTTCCAGATCGGGGCCTCGGCCTTGACCCGGTCGATGATCTCGCGCGCGCCCGCGAACGCCTCGCCGCGATGCGGTGCCGAGGCTGCCACGATCACGCTCGGCTCGGTCAGGGGCACCTCGCCGACCCTGTGCTCGACCGCCGCCGCACACAGCCCGTGGCGCTCGACTGCCTCGGCCACGATCGCCGCCATGCGCTCCTCGGCCATCTCCGCGTAGGCCTCGTACTCGAGCCGCTCGACCTCGCGCGTGACCCCGGAGAAGGTCACGACGGCCCCCGCGCGCGGATCGCGCACGCGGATCGCGAGCGAGTCGAGCGAGAGCGGCTCGGCGCTCACGCGTGCCCAGGTCGCCGCCACCTCACCCCCGCTGACCGGCGGGATCAGGGCCAGCTCGTCGCCCGGGTCGAGCACCCGCTCCGCGTCCGCGTACTCGCGGTTGACGGCCATCACAAGCGGAATTCCCTCAGCGAGACCCTCGAGCGAATCGAGCGCGTCGCGCACCCGTGCGCCGTCCGGCAGGTCAACAGTCACCTCGGGAGCGCCGGCGCGCTCACGCAGCATCGCGAACAGGCGGATCGTGACCTCCACACAGCAGATGCTACGTCCCGCCGGACCGCCGCTCCCGCTCCGCGCGCTCGCGGCGCTCGGCCTCGAGCTCGCGCTCGGCCCGCTCGGCGCGCTCCCTCGCCTCGGCCAGCTCGCGATCGAAGCCGCCGCCGGCCGGCGAGGACCAGGCGCCCGGCGGCGCCACGCTGTGCGCGGGCGGCGCGACGCTGTGCGACCAGTCGGGAGGCGGCGCAGCCACCGGCCAAGCCGGAGGAGCGCTGTCGGCCAGGGGCGGGGTGGGCGGCGGCGGGGCGGGCGCCGGTGGGGTGGGCGGCGGCGGCGCGAGGTCGCGCTCGGGCCGGTCCTCCGGTTTAGGCTCGGGAGTGGGACCGGCGAGCAGATCGACGAACGGCTCCGCCGGGCTCTGCGCCGCGGCAGCGGATGCCGGTGCCGCCGGCCCCAGCATCTCGGCACCGGACGCCGGTCCTGGCGCACGCCGCCGGCCGAGGTCGCCCAGGCGGTCGCGGGCGGCCTGCGGGTGCCGACGAGCCGGCTTGCGGCCACGGATGTTCGAGCCTCCGGCAGCGTCGAACACCGAGCCCTCCGGTGAGCGCGTGCGGCCCCGGCGCCCGAGCACGATCAGCAGGACCCCCGCCAGCAGCGCGGCCGCAATGATGATCAGCTCCACGTCAACTCACCTCGACGCATCTCGGTAACAGTTTGAACGCCTGCCGCGGCGGCAGGCCCAGCCCAGGCGGCCATTCCACCACGGCGCGAGCGTAGAAGCGCGCAGGCCGGCCCCGGCACACACCGGAGTGCACATCGCCAAGGACCGCCACGACGCCCGCGCGCTGTATCAGCCGGCCACTCGCGCAGTTCGGTTCGCAGCTGTTGATGCGGGCTACGCCGCGACCCACGGTGGCCGGAGCGCCCCAGTTCCGCCAGCGGAGCCGGATCACGAGCGCGTCGTCGCTCGTCTCGAGGAGGGAGGGCCGGACCGGCCGGTCGCCGAACGGGACGGCCTCCACCGGGATGCCCGGCCGCGCGCCCAGGTACACGCGCGATTCGCCCGCCTTCCGCTTCCCGTCGGCGCCGTCCTTTCTCGCGGCGCTCGCCGAGCCCGTCCCGGACGAGTTCCCCGAGCCGGCGCTCCCGGAGTCGCCGTCGCACCCCGCGACCGCCAGCGCCGCGGTGAGCAACCCAACGAACAGCAGGCGCGGCCACATCCTCAACCCTCGTAGGCCACGAGCTGGACCGTCGCCCCGCCGAGCACCGACAGGCCGCACGGCGCGATTGCCCCGAGCCCGCCTCGGATGACCGGGCGCTCGCCGCTCTCGACCGCCTCGATCAGCCCGGCCGCCTGGATGGCGACCTGGTCGTAGCGCTCGGGGAAGTCCGAGATCTGGACACGCTGAGCCAGCTGGCCCGCGCTGCCCCACTGGGCGACCTTCTGAGCACCCTCGAAGAACTTGCGGGCCGCGTAGAAGGGGTTCAGGATCTGCTCGGGCGTGCCCCATCCCTGCGAGGGGCGCTGCTGGAAGACACCCAGCGAGTCGCGGTCACCGCCGGGCAGGTTGCGGAAGCCGGACTCGACGATGGCCGCCTCGAACGCCGCGAGCATCTGCTTGGGCGTGGCGCCCATCGCGCTCCCAACCGCGTAGACGATCGCGGGGATGCTTTCGGTGTTCCTGACGTCGGCGAGCGAGGGCGCCCCGCCCGTGCCCATGCGCCTGCGCACGCCGCCCGCGTCCGTGTCGTCGCCGGCACCGGGCGGGTCGTCGCCGGCCGCGCTGGCAGCACCGCAGGTACCCCCGCCCGAGCGGATGCCGGGATCGGAGCCGCCGCCGTCGCCACCGCCCCCGGCGCCGCCGTCGCTTCCGCCGCCGCGGTCGGACACGGGACGCGTGCCGCTCTCGGCCGCCTGGCCGCGCTCCTGCCCGCCCTCGGACCCAATGGCCTGGGCATCCCCGCGCAGGGCGAGGTGGACGTGGTCGCCGTGGCCGCCGATCGCCCCGGACACGCGCTGCCCGTACTTGATGTAGTAGCCGATCGGGTCGTAGAAGAGCTCGATGACGTTGCCCTGCCCATAGGTGTCGAGCGACTGATGGAAGAACGCCTGCATCTGCGAGTGGGAACCGGACACGTCGATCGCCAGCCCGCGGTAGTGGAACGAGGTGGCCACATGCACGCCGCCCGTGGTCGACGTGACCGTCAGGCCCATCCGCACGGCCAGTTGCGAGGCGTCCTTTAGCGATCCCGCAAGCCCGCTGAGCGGCGCGCCGAGGCCGCCAAAGGCCCCGAAGCCGTTGAAGCCCGTGAGTGGGGTCACGCGCGCCTGAGCGTGTGCCGATGCGGAATCGTCGTCGTCCTCGTCGGGTGAGGCGCCGGGTTCCTCGCCGCCCAGCGTGCGCACGGTCGCCACGGTCACGCGCACGTCGTAGCCGTCCAGGTCGAAGGAGGTCACGCGCGCGTCGTTGCGCTCCGCATAGTCCTCGGCCGCGGCGCGCACGGCCGCCTCGTTGACGGCGAAGGTCGAGCCGTCGACCAGCATCAGCTGCTCCTCGAGCGTGTGGCCCGCCGCCAGCGCCGCGGCGTCGGCGGCTGTCTGCGCCTCCGCCCGGAGGTCCGCGGCCCGCCCGGTCTGAAAAAGCAGGATGCCGGTGGCCATCAGCGCCACCAGGACCACGAACAGGAGCGGAATGATCTGCCCGCTCTCGTCGCGGTGCAGCCTTTGGATCAGGCGGGGCGTCATCAGAGCCGCCGGCCGCCCGCGAGCGGGTTGGTGCCGCGCCGGACCTCGTCGCCGTCCGGTACGCCGTCGTAGTCGCTGTCCGAGCGCGCAGGCCGCGTTCCGAGGCGGCGCTCGCGCCGGTCGGTGAGGCCGTCGTCATCCGAGTCGCGCGTGCGCGCCGGACGAGCCCGTGGATCCGTGGCACAGGAGTCGCCCAGCACGTCGCAGACCTGGTCCCGCACCCCGTCGGCAATGCGGGCGCCGATCCCGGAGCTGGCGATAACCCCCACGATCACCGCGATCACCAGCATTGCGCCGATCAGCTCGGTCGTGACCTGCCCGGCTTGACCCGCGAGCGCGCCTCGCCGCGCAGTCAGCCAGGCGAGCGCGAGAGCCGCTCCCGCGCAGGCCGCCGCCAGCGCCAGCGCCTCGGCCAACGTCCAGCCGAGGGCCGAGCCGAACAGCACCCCGAGCACGAGCGCCGAGATGCCGATGCCCGGGTAGAGCGATCCCGTGCCCAGGTACAGGGCGCACAGGACGAGCCCGAGGACGACCGCGAGCGGCACGAGCGGGCCGGCGCCGGAACCCGCGGCGTGTGCCACCGGCCCCACCTGCAGCAGCGCGCTCACCGGCAGCGCCAGCCAGAGGCCCGGCCGCCTCTCGAGCTGGGCGAGCACGTAACCACGCAGCACGAGCTCCGCGGCGGCTGCGGGGATTGTCACGTGCGCCAGCGCGCTGACGGCCACCGCGAGCGAGAGCTCCCGCTTCCCGGTGTCGTCGTCGACACCGAGCTGCTTTTCGAGCGGCGTCGTCGTGTCGAGCTCCTCGGGCAGCGCCAGCGCGCCCGCCACGTCGGCAAGCTGCGTCCAGAGAAACGCGAACGCTCCGAGCACGAGGGCGGCGAGCGCCGCCCACAGCAGTCCGCTCGCCAGGCCCGGCGAACGCATACCCAGCGCCGCCAGACGCCCTGGAGGCGGGGTCAGCACCAGCACCGCAGCCACCATCCCGCCGGCGACGGCCGCGGACACCAGCAGCGCGCTCGCGGGTGTGAGGTCGCCTCCGAGCCCGGCGACGGCGAGCACGGCAAGCAGGAGACCGGCCGCCACGAGCCCGGCGAACCAGCCCGCCAGCAGGGTGACCGGGACCGCCCACGGCGAGCGGGCAAGTGCCTCTGCCCGCACCGTCATCAGTCCCCGAACCGGAAGGACTCGAAGGCGGGGCGGGGATCGAAGCCGGTGCTCTCGGGTGCCCCCACGGCGAAGGTGACGAACGTCTCATCTGGCGTGAGCGCGAACAGCGCCAGCACCCGTGCCGGCTCGCGGCCGCTGTCCGTTTCCGTCTCGAAGCGGTACTCGACCGTGCGGGCCTCCTCGGCGCCGTCGAGCTCGACCTCCTGCTCGTTCTCGATGCGCGCCTCGAGCCCGGCACTAAGCCTGGTCTGCTGCTTGGCAACTTCGAAGAGCGACTCGAAGCTCGCATCCGAGTCGGGCCGGACCCGCGCCTGCAGGAACGGCCGTGTGCCTTCCGGCGAGGCATCCCCTTCGGCCGCGAGCGTCACGGAGCCACCCTCCTCGCCCCGCTCGGGCTCTCCCCAGCTGCCCGGGTAGGCGAAGCTGAAGCGCTGCCCGCCAACCCCGTCCTCGTGGGTCGCGTAGTCCGACGGCACGTCGGGCTCGCCCTGGAAGGGCCCGTCGTCCGACGAGCTCGCCACGAGCACGCCGGCCAGCACCAGCACGGCGGTGAGACCGAGCGCTGCGAGGATCACGGCTGCGCGTGGCACCGAGCTAGCCGGAGCCCTCGCCACAGTCCACCTGCTCGAAGCTCAGGGAGCCCGACGGCTTGCGATAGAGCGTCCTGAGAGTGTCCACCTGTGTCGTGTCCTCGGTGCTCACGCTCACCACGACCAGGTTGGTGTCGGTCGTGTCCTCCTGGAGCGCGGAGTCGTAGATTCCATATTGCACATCAGCGCCCTCCGCCAAACGCGGTACCAGCCCGGCGGCGCCGCGAACCTGGTCGACGGGATTCGGGTTCAGAAGCTCGAGCACGGGAGCCAGGTTGCGCTCGTCGGTGAGGTCGAGCTCGCCCGTGAACTCCACGGTCGTGCCGCTGGACGTGTCCCTGTCGATGATCAGCTCGCGCAGGTCCTCGGAGGTCAGGCCGATCTCCGAGTCCGCGAGCGTGTTCCGCCCGCTGATCGTGCCCGTGCCGTTGAGGCGCAGGGCCTTCGGCCGTCCGTCCGGACCGAGCACGAGCGTGGCGATCACCTCACCGCTGGCGCCGGCGTTCGCCTCGCCCAGGATCGCGCTCTTGAGCTCCACGCCGGCCGATCCCTCGATCCTGTAGTAGAGCTCGATCTCGCCCTCACGCTCGCCGCTCATGAAACGGCGTGCCCCGAGCGCGGCGCGCAGGTCCGCGTCCCCGCCGGCCTCGTCGGCGCCCTGGTCGGCGCTCGCACCGGCCGACAGGTCCACGCCGACGTCGCCGCCTATGTACTCGGCGTCCGGCTCGGGGAGGTCCATGTCGCCGAAGATCTGGTCGACGATGAACCCGTCGACGTCGGGAAGCGGGTCGACGAACGGGATCACCCAGTTGGCCGCGTCCCGCGGGGCGTCGAATGCCCCCTCCGTGCCGCGCACCGCGCCCTCGAGCCCGTCCGCGCCCTCGAGCGCCTCGTCGATCTGGGCGGTCTCGTCCGCGTTACTGGTCTCGTAGACCTCGGCACTCTCGAGCGCACCCGTAGCCGCCAGGCGCGCCGTCAGGCTGCCCCCGACGCCGAGCACACCGGCTCCCGCGCCGCGCTCGCCGAGCGCCACGTCGAGCTGCGCCCGGTCGACGATCGTATAGCGCGCGGTGCCGTCCGAGAACTCCTCCTTGATCACCACGCGCTCGCCGGAGCCCTCGCCGCTGAACAGCTTGACCGACACTCCCACGGTGAGCTTGTCGGTGGCGGTGGTGGTGCGCACGGGGCAGACGACCTCGGTGCGCTGGGGCTCGCAGTCCTCTCCCGCGATCCGGCAGATCGCGGCCTCGATGTTCTCGCCGATCGTCTGGCCGAGGGGAGTCACGGCAATCGCGGCCAGGACTGCCGCCACGATCAGGATCACGCCCATGTACTCCGGCGTGGTCTGGCCGCGCTGTCCCGACAGGCAGGGTGGTGGTGTCTTGGCTTCGTCCACGGTCGTTCAGACGCGGGCGGCCGGGCTCACGCCCGGCCGCCGTCCGACTCGGATCGGGAAACGACCTAGCCCTGACTGTCGAACACCTTGTCGATCGCGCCCTCGATCGCGTCCGTCAGGGCTCCGCCGATCCCGCTGGCCGCGATCGCCGCCAGGATCGCCGCGATCAGGACGATCACGCCCATGTACTCCGCGGCCGTCTGGCCCGACTCGTCGCGGAGCCGCTCACGCACCCCGTGAAGAGTGTTCTGCAGCAGAGCGGTCAGATATGTGTGGGTGTTGGTGAGCATCGCGCCTCCCTTTTGCCTGCCCCTTTGCGATCTGACCGGCAGGCTATGAGCGCCCCCGCCTGGTCGCCAGAGTCCCAGGACCCAACTTGAACCGGGCCGGAGGGTGGGTCTTGGAGTGCCCGAAGGTCCCAGGTGCTCCGGGACTTCCGGCTCAGTCGTCCAGCTGACGAATCCTGTCCTCGAGTGCGCGCCGCTCGTCCCGCAGCTCATCCGCCAGCGCCTCGGTCCGCTCGCGGTGGGAGGCCTGCCATGCGTCGAAGTCGTCCTTCATCTCAGCCCGGAGGCGTTGCAGCTCCTCGGCGCGGCGCTCCCGGCCGGCCTGGCGGGCCTCGCTCGCCAGACGATCCATCTCGATCGAGGCGTCCGTGACCGTCGTGGACGCGCAGATGCGCACGTCGGTCGCGGTCGTGGAGATGCAGATCGAGGCGTCCAGCAGCTGGCTCACGCGCTCTCGCTGGCGATCGAAGTAGTCGCGCAGCTGGTCGCCGGTCTGGGCGTCCGTGTAGGTCCCGCCGGTTGCGTCCGCGATGCGCCTGAGGCGCTCGCGGTCGCGCGCGCTCGCGATGTCGAAGCCCACGACGTCGACCGTCACCCGCACGCCGGAGCGCTTGAGCCGCCGCGCGCGGCCGACCGGGTTGCCGCCACAGGTCTCGATCCCGTCGGTCACGAGGATCACGCGGTTGTCCTGACCCTCGCGCCCGCCGAAAGCGCGCGCCGCGCGGTCCAGTGCGCTGGCGATCGGCGTGTAACCGGTGGGCTGGAAGCGCTCCAGCGTCCGGCCCGCGAAACGGTCTCGATCGAGGCGCCCGAGCGGCACCAGCACATCCACGCCGCGGCACGACTCGCGCTTGCCCGACGGCTGGTTCGAGCCCTTGTGCCCGAACACGAGAAAGCCGAGCGGGAAGCTGTCGGGGGTGCCAGCGGTGAAGCGGCGCAGCGAGTCGCGGGCGGCCTCGATCTTGGTCTCCCCGCCACCCGCCGGGCCGGCCATCGAGCCGGACGCGTCGAGCATCAGCAGCGTGTTCGGCGCCGGAGGCGGTTCCGGTGACGCCGTCTCCGGATCGACGCCCGGGCAGCGCAGCTCCTCCAGGCACTCGTTGAGCCTGGGATCGGTGCCCATCCGCTCCTCGATCGCGGTCGGCATGAAGTCCTCGTCGGGGTCCTCGTACCACTCGGCCGGGAGCGGAGGCTTGGCCGGCCGGGACTCGCGCGGCTTCGAATCGGCGGATTGCTCGTCGTCGTCGCTGTTGCAGCCGAGGCCGAAGAGCGCGAGGCAGACCACGGTGCCGGCCACGCCCAGCCACTTCGCGACGGCCTCCGCCCGCCGCTTCACGCCCAGCTTCATATAGGCGTTGTGCACGTGGTTCTTCACGGTCTTCTCGCTGACCACGAGCTCGTCCGCGATCTCCCGGTTCGAGTGGCCGCGGGCCACCAGCTGCATCACCTCGCGCTCGCGCGCGGTCAGGTCGTACGGGTCGGGCTCGGCGCCCTCGCCCGGCCCGTGACGCACGGCGTCGAAGACGATCGGCGCCACCGCCGGCGACACGATCGTGCCGCCCGCGGCCACCTCCCTGACGGCGCGCACGAGCTCGTCGGCCTCGAAGCGGCCGTGCACGAGATAGCCGCGTGCGCCGGCCTTGATCGCCCCGGTCACGAGGTGCTCCTCGCTCGAGTAGCTGAGCATCATCACCTTGAACTCGCCGCTCAGCCTCCGCGCGGCCTCCACGCCGTCCATCACCGGCATGCGGATGTCGAGGAGCACGACGTCGGGGCGCAGCTCGGCGGCACGCTCGACTGCCTCCCGTCCAGTGCCGGCCTCGCCGACAACCTGGATGTCGTCGGTGCTCGCCTCGAGCAGGGCCGTCACGCCGTGGCGGATCACGGAGTTGTCGTCGGCGATCAGGACGCGTGTCACCGCTCCGACCCTGCCCGCACGAGACCGTCGGCGGGCAGGTTCACCAGCACGGTGGTGCCGCCACCCGGTGTTGGCACGAGCTCCATCCGGCCTCCCGCCCGTTGGGCGCGCTCGGCCATCCCCACGAGGCCGAAGTGGCCCGGCGGCTCGAGCTCGACCAGATCGCACCCGGCCGGCACGCCGACGCCGTCGTCGGCGATCCGCATCGCGAGCTCCTCACCGCGTTGCTGGAGCGTCACCTCGACGGAGCCCGCCCGCGCATGGCGCTTCACGTTGTCGAGCGCCTCACGCAGGATTCCGAATAGCTCGTAGCGCGCCGACGGCGAGCGCAGCTCGACCCCGTTCACGTGCACCTGCGCCGGGATGCCCGTCGCACCGGACCAGCCCGTCACGTAGTCGCGGACGGCATTGCCCAGCGGCGCCTCGAGCTGGTCGGCGCGCAGGTCGGTGATCAGCTCGCGCGCCTCGGCGGCGGCACGCTCGGCCGCCCCCGCCAGCAGCTCGGCATCCGTGGCGGCCGCGTCGGGATCGCGGTGAACGCGGCGCGCGAGCGCAGTGGCCGAGAGCGAGACGCCGTGCAGCGTCTTGGCGAGCGAGTCGTGCATCTCTCTCGCCACGCGCGAGCGCTCCTCGCTGGCCGCCGCCACGAGCGTCGCGGCGGCGAGGCTCGCCTCGGCTTCCGCCTGGCTTCGCAGGATGCCGCGCAGCGCCGCGCCGGCGGCCGCCGTGAGCGGATACAGCGCCGGCAGGCCCACCAGCTCCTGAAAGCCGTCGGGGTCGAAGCCCGCCCCCGCGCGCAGCCCCAGGACGCCTGCGTAGCCGGCCACCTCCAGAACCGCGAAGTAGGCAGCCCCGACCCAGCCGTACGCCACCCCCGCGATCGCGACCGTGCTGAGCGTGTAGTAGAAGAACGGCGTCGCGGGACCGGTCAGCGCCAGGATGCCGAGCGTGAGCAGGAGGTCGGCCGCGAGCAGGGCGGGGTGGCGCAGCAGCCGCGGCCGCAGCCAGTCCCAGTAGCGGAGCGGCAGCCAGGAGGCGAGCGCCGCCAGCACCAGTGCCACGCTCAGCACGGGAGCGTCGCCGCCCTCCGCCGGGATGTACACGATCGTCACCGCCAGGGCGAGCAGACGGAAGACGATCAGCATGCGGATCACCTCGCCGTAGCGCTCCTCGGCGTGGACGTCGGTCGTCACGGCGGCTCCGTTGCTCGACGCCATCGCTCAGCGCCCCAGCGTGTCGGAGATGTCGGTGCCGATTCCCGCGAACAGGGCGGCCAGGATCAGGATCATCGCGCCCGGCACGATCAGCGCCGTGGTGATCAGGCTCACGCGCGGGCCCGCGCGCTGCGCGCGCCTGCGGGCGCGCTGGTGGGCCGAACGGCGCATCTCGCGGGCCAGGTCCTGGAGGGCGTCCGCCAGCGGCACCCCCAGCTCCTCCGCCTGCAGTAGCGACGTCACGAACTGGGACAAAAACTCCGAGTCGTTGCGCCGGCGCATCGCCTCGAACGCCTCCCGCCGCGGCTGACCGAGGTCGATCTGGTGGAGAGCGGTGAGCACCTCATCCGCCACCGGGCCGCCCACGCCCTCGGCCACGCGCCGCAGCGCGGGCCGGAAGCCCACCCCGGCGGTCACGCTCACCGCGAGCACGTCGAGGAAGTCGGGCAGGTCCCGGTCGATGCGTGCCTGCCGGCGCCGTGCCCGGGCGGAGAGCCAAGCGTCCGGCACGAGCCAGCCGGCCACAAGGTAGAGGCCGACCCAGAGCGGGTTCGACGCCTGGAGCGAGAGCAGTGCGCCCGCCACGCCGAGCACCACCATCAGGGCCGCCTTGCGGCCCGCGAAGCTGCGCGCGGTCATTCCGAGCGGGCGTCCGGCAGCGTCCAGCAGATGCGAGACACGCGCGAGGCGCTGCTCGCCGAGAAGCCCGGCCATGGGGCGCTCCAGACGCAGGGCGAGGACGTCGAGCAGCGCCAGCAGGGGACCGCCGGGACGCCGCTCGGCGGGCGTCCGCACTGCGACGGCCTCGAGCCGCTTGGCCGGCCCGCGGTCGCGGATCAGGGCGATGCCGCGCAGGCCCACGGCGAAGCAGGCAACGAGCGCCAACGCCGGCAGCACCGGGTTCACGCGTCCACCCTCGTGACCTGGCGGATCAGCAGCAGTCCCGCGGCGTATAGAACGCCCGCGACCGCGAAGGCGGCGATCCCCGCCGGCGAGCCCAGCAGCCTGTCGAGGGAGCCCGGGCTGATCGCGTTGAGGAGGAAGACCGTTCCGACCCCGAGCGCCGCCACCACGTATCCCGTGAACACGGCGCCCGACATGAGCGTGCGGACCTCGCGCAGAAGGTCCTTGCGCTGCTCGAGCGTCTCGGACATGTTCTTGAGCGCGTTCACCACGTCGCCGCCGCTGCGCTGCTGGATCACGAGTGTCGTCACCAGCACGGCCAGCTCACGGGAGGGCATGCGCTCGCGCTGATGCTCGAGCGCCAGCTCCAGCGATTGCCCGATCCGCATGTGCTCGAGCACCACGCGCATCTCGGAGCGCGCCGGCTCGGCGAGCTCGCCGGCGGCCATCTGCAGCGAGGCGGCTATCGATAGCCCGGCGGCCGCCCCGTTCGAGAGGAGTTGGGCGAGCTCCGGCAGCTGTGCGACGAAGGCTTGGCGGCGTGCGCGGCGCTTCCACTCGACCCAGCCCCAGACACCGCGCGCGCACGCGAGCCCCACCAGGACGGCCGCCCAGGCGGGCAGGACGAGCGCACTGAGGACGCCCCCGGCCAGCGCTGCCGCCAGGGCCAGCGCGAGAAACTCGTGGGGGGGCAGATCGATGCCGGCGGCGGCCAGCGGGCGCACCACCCAGCGCTCGCCCAGTGCGGTCGAGCGGATGCGCCAGTCGAGCCGGCGGCGCAGCCGGGCGAGCAGCGGCTCCGGCCGCGCGGCCGTGGCGCGGTCACGCAGCTCGACGTCCCGTGCCCGGCCCGCGACCAGCTCGCGCAGCCCGAGCAGGAAGACGGTGCTCGTGATGACAAGCGCGAGCAGCCCGATGGCGGCAGCGTCCATTAGGCGCCGCCCATCTCCCGTTCGGCGCGCCGGCGCGCGGTGGAGCCGGCCGGCGGCGCCGGCACCGTCTCCTCGCCCTCGGCGTCGCGCTCGGGCGCACCGCTGCGCCGCCCCGCGAACGCCTCCGGCACCGTCTCGCCGGCGAACAGCAGCGCGCGCTCCACGTGTTCCGGCAGCGGGAAGCTGCGGAAGCTGCCCCTCACCTCGCGGTCCGGCCCGATCGGCTCGGCCTCGAAGCGCGCGATCGTCTGCAGCTTGAACACCTCGCGGCGCGGCGAGGCCACTGCGGCGATCTCGACCACCCGACGCCGGCCGTCGGGTCCGCGCGCCAGCTGCACGACGATCGCCACGGCCCCGCGGATCTGGTCACGGATCGCGTCGAATGGGATCACCACGTCGCTCATCGACGCCAGCGTCTCGAGGCGCACGATGGCGTCCTCGGCCGAGTTGGCGTGCACGGTCACGAGCGAGCCCTCGTGACCCGTGTTCATCGCCTGCAGCATGTCGAGCGTCTCGGGGCCGCGGACCTCGCCGACGATGATGCGGTCGGGACGCATGCGCAGGCTGTTGCGCACCAGATCGCGGATCCGCACCTCGCCCTTGCCCTCGACGTTCGAGGGCCGCGCCTCCAGCGAGATCACGTGCGGCTGCTGAAGCTGGAGCTCGGCGCTGTCTTCGACCGTGATGATGCGCTCGCTCGCGGGGATGAAGCCCGAGAGTGCATTCAGCAGGGTGGTCTTGCCGGCGCCCGTGCCGCCCGAGATGACCATGCTGAGGCGGGCGCGCACGCAGGTGGCGAGCAGCGCGGCCATCGACTCGCTGAGGCTCTCGAGGCCGGTCAGCTCGTCGATTGTGTACGGCTTCGGGAAGCGGCGGATCGTCAGCGTGGGCCCGGACAGGGCGAGCGGCGGGATGATCACGTTCACGCGCTCGCCGCTCGGCAGGCGCGCGTCCACCATCGGGCTCGATTCATCGACGCGCCGGTTGACGGTCGAGACGATGCGGTCGATCGTCTGGTAGAGCTGGGCCTCGCCGGTAAAGCGGGCGTCGACGCGCTCGAGTCGTCCGTCGCGCTCGACCCAGATGTCGTCGGGGCTGTTGACCATGATCTCGGTCACCGACTCGTCGTCGAGGAGCGGCTCGAGCACCCCCAGCCCGAGCGCCTCGTCCACGACCCGGCGGATGAGCGCGCGCCGCTCCTCATCCGCGAGCACCGGCCCGTCCTCGCTCAGCATACGCCCGACGACGCGCTCGAGCCGGGCGCGCCGCTGCGCCGGGTTCATCTTGAGGAGCTCGCCGAGGTCGACCTCGTTGACGAGCCGCATGCGCAGCGCCCCCGCGGCGTCGCGCTCGACCGGCTCGGCCGGCTGCAGGTGCGTGCCGCGGGTGCGGTCGATGCGATCCCGCAGCGCCATCAGTCCGAGGGAAGCTCCGCGTCGCGGCTCACGGTCAGGTCCTCGCTGTCGATTCCCGGGGCGACGATCGGGATGCGCACGTGGACGGTGGCCCGGTCTCCCTCGATCTCCACCCTCGAGCCCCGCTCGAGCCCGAACGACAGCGACTCGCGAGCGGCTCGCTCGCCGTCCTGTCCGAGGCCCTCCGCCCGGCTCGCGTTGCGGGCCGCGTTCTCGGCCGAGCTGACGGCGTAGCCGGCGAGCAGGAGCTGCCAGACGAGCAGCGCTCCGAGGAGCAGCAGCGGCAGCATGCCGAGCAGCTCGACGGACGCCTGGCCGCGCTCGGAGGAGAGCGGCCTACCCACCCTCATCCACCGTCCCCTCGCTTGCCCTCAGCGCGAACGGAGTCGAGATCCCGGGCACGATCAGCGGCACCTCCATCGCAACCTCGACACGCTCGTCGCCCAGGCTCACGCGCGTCGCGTCCTCCCACGCACCCGGCACGTCCGCCATCGCCGCGTCGCGGGCCGGCTCATCCACGGCGAGCGCGCGGGCGCCCTCGCGCGCCGCGTGGTCGGCGAGCACGAACGTGTAGCCCACGAGCGCGATCTGCCAGAGCATCAGCACGACGCCGAGCAGCACGGTTGTCAGCCCCATGAGCTCGACGGTGGCCTGGCCCGCCTCGGAACGGGCGAGCGGCCGCCTCTGAGTGCGACGCGGCTCGATCAATCCGACCTCGGCCGCGAGCGCCTCGAGCGCGGTGCGCAGCGGCCCCTCGGGGAGGCGGCCCGGGACCCCGGTGTTGATCGCGGTCTCGAGCGCGCGGAAGTCGGCGGGGATTGTGGATTCGAGCAGCGGTGCCGAGAGGATCCGCCGCGCCAAATCGGGCTGGATCTCGCGGCTCCGGCTGACCCGGTTGAGCACGCTGTAGGAGCTGCGCTCGTCGCGCACCTGGATGCGCTTCCAGAGCTCCACGAGCCGGGTGGCGGCGCGCAGCGCCGGGACGTCCGGCGTGGTCACCACGAGCACGGAGTCGACCAACTCCACAGCCACCGCAGTGGCGTCGTTGACGACGCTGCCCACGTCGATCACCACCACCTCGTACGCGAACTTGAGCGCCCCGATCAGACCCCGGGCCTCGGCTGCGCCGATCTCCTCGGCAGTCTCGCCCTCCTCGGGGCTCAGCAGGATGCGCAGGCCGGACTCGTGCTCGTAGACGGCTTCGGCCAGCTGGGCGCCCGAGAGGTCGGGCGCCACCTCCACGAGGTCGCTCACGCTGCGCCGCGGCGGCAGGTCGAAGAAGCCGCGGACGTCGCCCGCCTGCAGGTCGAAATCCACGAGGCAGGTGGTGCGGCCGGCGGCAGCCGCGGCCAGGGCCAGGTGGATGGCGACCGTGGTGGCGCCCACGCCACCCTTGGCGCCGGCCAGGGCGATCGTGGCGCCGCCTACGCCCTCGGCCTTGCTTGAGATCTCGCCAGTCAGCCGGCGGCGCACTGCTCGCGCCCACTCGGCCGCGGACGTCACGCTCGTGCGCACCTCGTCAACGGTGAACGGCGGTGCCAGTACGTCGCGGGCGCCCGCCTGGATGGCCGAGCGCAGGAGTTCCCGCGTGGACTCCTCGACCAGCAGCACGAACGCCACGTTGGGGAAGCTCGTCGTGAGGTCGCGCGCCAGCTCCATCACCGGCAGCGGCGCGAGCCTGTGGTGCAGCAGCACCACGTCGATTTCTTCGCGCCCGAGCGCTGCCGAGACCCCGCCCACGTCGAGGGCCTGGCGCGTCAGCTCGAAGTCCGGCTCCTCGCTGATGAGCGCGGCGATCTGAACCGCCAGCTCGGGCTCGTTCACCGCGAGCAGGATGCGCGCGGCGGCCACTAGTGGTCCGTCCTGGAAGTACTGGCTCGCTTTGGCGAGCGACTGGGCGTGACTGGCGAGACCGAGAGCGCAGCCAATGCCAAAGCATTGGCGAGCATCGCGGGCGATGCCAGGCGCGTCCAGACGCCGCCAAACGGGTCAGTACTGACAGGACGGACCACTTATTCGGCTCCCAGCTCGAACTCCCGGTCGCGGGGCGCAACGGGCTCGGTCTCATCGGGCCGGACGAGCGCCAGGCGCACCTCCGCGGCGAAGCTCTCCGCGTAGGTGAGTATGAGCGACTCCTGCACCGAGAGCGCGAAGGTCACCGGCACCACTTCCTCCTCCTGCGGATTCGGCCCGGGCACCTCGCGCGTCCGTTGCACCCCCACGTCGATCACGCGCGCGCCCTCGACAACGATCTGCGACTTCGGCGCGGTGGCCTCGTCGCCCTCGAAGGACGCGACGATGTCGACGATGTCGCCGGACCCGACCTTGCCGGCCACGCCGGTTTCCGCGTCGATCAGGATCGCCAGCTCGCGCTGGCCGGGCTCGAGCTCGGGCTCCGGCACGAGCATCCCGCTCTGCAGGATCGACCCGCTTTCGAGCTTCGACGCCGGCACCTGGCCGACGAGCTCCGAACGTTCACGCAGCGCCGTGTCGGGCGCCCAGCGGCGCGGCAGCTCGAACTCCTCCAGCTCGCTGTCGTCGATCGGCAGGTACGGCTCGACGTCCTCCTTGAGCTGCAGCACCGTCACCATCGGCTCGACCTGCGAGCGCACGTCGGAGACGTAGCTGGACACGGCGAAGAAGACCGTGATGGCTCCCGCCGCCGCGAGCACGAGCAGCAGGACGCCTCGCCGTTGGCGCGGGTTCAAGCCGCCCTCCTGACTCGGGCCCTGCGTACTACGTCCGTCACCTGATTGCTTCCCCCAAACGAGCTACGTGTGTCCCCGTGTACCCCTCTGGGCGCGCCTCTATACCCGCCTAGGAGGAAATGGCTCGCCGGGGACCACGGCGGCGGCGATCGGTCATGATCGCGGCGTGCCGCTCGGTTCCCCGATCAAGGCGCCGGCGCTCGTGGCGCTGGGGCTGCGTGCCGATCCCCTGCTCCCCGGGCAGACCACGCCCTATTCGTTGATCGAGCCGCTGGAGCGCGGAGACAGCGGGGAGCTGATAGCTCGCCTCGACGCCGTGCTCGGTGAATTCGGCCATGTCATCGTCGTCAACCCCACCTGGTTCGCGCCCGCCGCGCGACTGCGCGTGGAGATGGCCGAGCTGATCCTCGACCGGCCGCGGCTCGCCATCCACGACACCGCGCTGCCACCGCTCGCCGCCGGGGTGCTCTCGTCGCTCGCGGCAGCGGTGGCCCCTGAGCTGCCCTCGCCGGGGGCGCTGGTGGCAGCGCTCCCGCAGCTCGAACGGGAGTTGCTCTGGTTCGCCTGGCTTCGGAGCGTCAGCGGGCTCGATGAGCCGCAGCCGCGGCTGACTCAGCACGCCTCCTCCTACCTCCCGTGGACCAGGTTCGTCGTCAGCTCGCACCCCGAGCCCGGCGTGCAGCGGGTGCCCCGCGGCGGGGCCCGGCCGGCGGTTCCTCAGCTCGGCCCGGGGTACGGACTCGTATATGCCCCCTGGTCGGACGACGAGGGCTGGGTCGACGACGTGCTCGCGCGCGCCCTGGGGCTTGACGCGCGCCTGCTCGAGCCGAGCCCGCACGCGCCCGTCTGGTGGGGCACCGAGCAGGTGGTGGAGGCGGTGGTCCACCCGCTTGACATGGCCGCGCTCGGTGCCCGGCTGACGGCGGGACTAGAGCTGCGGACGTGCGGCTGGTGCGACGAACTCGTGGCCTCCGCGCCCTGCCCCTTCTGCGGCTTCGCGCCCCGGCCCCAGGGCTCGCCGGCGGGATGAGCGGACTCGAGCAACTCTCTCGGACGCGCTCCCCGGCCGGATGAGCGGGCTCGAGCGGCTCCCGCGCACCCGGATGCGCTCTCCGGCCGGGGCCGAGCTCGACGTCATCCTCGCGGAGGGGCTGCGCTCGCGCATGGTGGGGCTGCTTGGCGCCCGCGGTTTGCCGGAGCGGACGGCCCTCCTGATCCCGCGCTGCGACTCGGTCCACACCGTCGGAATGCGTTTCGCGCTCGACGTTGTATTCGCCCGCCGGACGGATCCCGCGGGGCCGCTCGAGATCGCTGCGGTCCACCCGGAGGTTCGGCCGGGCCGCTTCGCCCGTGTCCGCCGCCGCGGCACCGGGATGCGCCGCCGGGAGCTGTGCGCGCTCGAGCTGGCGGCCGGTCAGGCCGAGGAGCTCGGGCTCACGGCGGGCGTGCTGCTCGAGCCGGCCGCCTGACCCTACGCGGGCCCGCGTCGCGCGAAGGCCCACGCCGCCAACACTCCGCCCACCGCCCCGAAGAAGTGGCCCTGCCACGACACGCCCTCCTGCGGCACGAGCCCGCCGAGCAGCGCGGTGCCCCAGACGGCCGCCACTCCCACCCCCACGAGGATCTCCAGCGCGTTGCGGTTGAAGACGCCGCGCGCCAGGAGATAGGTCGCGTAGCCGAATACCACGCCGCTCGCGCCGATGTGGATCGAGTGCTCCGGCGCGACGAGCCAGGTGCCGAGCCCGCTGACCAGCACCACGATGGCCGTGATGCCCAACAGCCGCGCCACACCCTGCAACGCGATGATGATTCCGAGCGCCAGGAACGGGATCGTGTTCGCCAGCAGGTGCCCGAAGTCCGCGTGGAGGAATGGGGCCGCGACCACCCCGACCAGGCCGTCTGGGTCGCGCGGCTCGATTCCGTACTGGTCGAGGCGGTGGTCGAGCGCCAGATCGAGCAGCTCGAGCACCCACATCGCGGCGAGCAGTCCGAGCACCACGCGGATGCCGTCGAGGCGGCCCTCACGCGGCTCGGATGGCATCCGGGTCACCTACCGAACCGTATCCTTCGCCCGAGCATGGCCACGACTCCGGATCACAAGCCGAGCATCGCACCAATCGTGGGCCCCGACGACCCGCGCCGTTTCACCGACTCCGGCATCGAGATCAAGCACGAGTACGGCGCCGAGGATGTCGGAGCCGGGCTCGAGGAGCGGCTCGGCCACGCCGGTGACTACCCGTTCACCCGCGGCATCCACCCCGACATGTACCGCGGGCGCAAGTGGACGATGCGCCAGTACGCCGGCTACGCGAGCGCCACGGAGACGAACGAGCGCTTCCATTACCTGATCGAGCACGGCTCCACGGGGCTGTCGATGGCGTTCGACCTCCCCACCCAGCTCGGCCGCGACTCGGACGACCCCCTTTGCATGGGCGAGGTCGGCCGCACCGGCGTGGCCATCGACACGATCGACGACATGCGACGGGTGTTCGACGGCATCCCGCTGGACCAGGTCTCCACCTCGATGACGATCAACGCCCCCGCGGCGGTGCTGCTGCTGCTCTACGAGCTGGTGGGCGAGGAGCAGGGAGTGCCCGCCGAGCAGCTGCGCGGCACCACCCAGAACGACATCCTCAAGGAGTACATCGCGCGCGGGAACTTCATCTATCCGCCGGCGCCCGCGATGCGCCTCACGACCGACCTGTTCGCGTACTGCCGCGAGCGCATCCCGAAGTGGAACACGATCTCGATCTCCGGCTACCACATGCGCGAGAAGGGCTGCTCGGCCGTCCAGGAGGTGGGCTTCACGCTCGCCAACGCGATCGCCTACGTCCAGGCGGCCATCGACGCGGGCCTTGCGGTGGACGAGTTCGGGCCGCGGCTCGCCTTCTTCTTCAACGGCCACAACAACGTCTTCCAGGAGGTGGCCAAGTTCCGCGCCGCCCGCCGGATGTGGGCACGGATCATGCGCGAGCGCTTCGGCGCGAAGGACGAGCGCTCGCTCAAAATCCGCTTCCACACCCAGACGGGCGGCGTCACGCTCGCCGCCCAGCAGCCGCACAACAACATCGTGCGCGTGGCGTTGCAGGGGTTCGCGGCCGTCTGCGGCGGCACGCAGTCACTGCACACGAACGGCTTCGACGAGGCGCTAGCCTTGCCGAGCGAGACAGCGGCGCGCATCGCGTTGCGAACGCAGCAGATCCTGGCCCACGAGTCGGGCGCGGCGGATACCGTCGACCCGTTCGCCGGCTCCTATTTCGTGGAGGCGCTGACCGACGAGATCGAGGAGTCGGCGCAGGCGCTCATCGACCGGATCGACGAGATGGGTGGCTCCGTCGAGTGCATTCCATTCATCCGCAGCGAGGTCGAGGAGTCCGCCTGGGGCTACGAGGAGCGCTACCGGCGCAAGCAGGACATCGTGGTCGGCGTGAACGAGTACGTGACCGAACAGGTGGACGAGGTGGAGATCCTGCGGGTCGACCCCGAGACCGAGCGTCAGCAGCTCGACCGGCTGAAGGCGTTCAAGGAGGACCGCGACCAGGACGCGGTGTCGAGGCGCCTCGAGGAGCTGCGCGCTGCCTGCGCCGAATCGGGCAACCTGCTCGAGCCGATGCGCGCCGCTCTGAAGGACCGCTGCTCGCTGGGCGAGGTGTGCGGCGTGATGCGCGAGGAGTTCGGGGAGTATTCGGAAGCATGAGCGGGCACAGCGAGCCCGCTCATGCGACGGCGGGAAGCATGAGCGGGCACGGCGAGCCTGCTCGCGCAACCGCCAAGGCGTAGTGCTCGGCGACGACCTCGGCGAGCTGCTTGGCGCGCGCATCCCGAACGACCACAGCCGCCAGACCATCGCCGACGGCTACGCCCGCCCCGCCGGGCATGTGCTCGACTTGGGCTGCGGGGCCGGCGACTCGGTCGACCTGTTTCGCTCGTTCAACCCGAACGTCCACTGGGTCGGGGCGGACATCGCCGAGTCTCCGGAGGTCGCGGAGCGCACGCGCAGCGACGCCGAGTTCGTGACCTTCGACGGCGTAACGCTGCCGTTCGACGACGCCGGCTTCGACCTCGTCTACTGCAAGCAGGTGCTCGAGCACGTGCGCCGACCCGAGCCTCTGCTGGGCGAGGTCGCTCGGGTGCTGCGCCCGGGTGGCTCGTTCGTCGGCTCGACCTCGCATTTGGAGGCCTTCCACTCGCTGAGCATCTGGAACCACACGCCATACGGGTTCTGCGTGCTGGCCGAGGAGGCGGGGCTCGAGGTCGTCGAGCTGCGGCCGGGGATCGATGGCATGACGCTCGTGGCCTGGCGGGCGCTCGGCATGCCGCGCCTCTTCGCGCGCTGGTGGGCCCGGGAATCGCCCGGCAACCGTTTGATCGAGCTGGCCGGGCGGGCGGCCCGACTCGATGCACGAACCCGCAACCAGGTCAAGCTCACGCTCTGCGGGCAGTTCGCGTTCCTCGCACGCCGTCCGGCAACGACCGCTGCGGCGTGAAGGAGACCTCGGCCGACGGGCGAACCGGGTCCCTGATGCCGGATCTGACTGCCAAGAGAACCCTCGTCAAGTCACCGCCGGAGCTGTGGGAGGAGTTGAGTGAGGTCGAGCGCCTCGCGAAGCACCTCGGCGCCTTCGGCGAGATCAGGATCACCAGGCTGGAGCCAGAGCACACGGTCGCCTGGGAGGGCGAGCACGCGAGCGGCACCGTCTCGATCGAGCCCTCCGGCTGGGGAACGAAGGTCACGCTGACCGCGGCGCTGCCGGAGGCGGAGGAGCCGGTGAGCGAGCAGCCGGTGACCGAGGATGCGGGTGGTGAGGAGCCGGTCGTCGAGATACCCCCGACCGAGGAGCCGGTCGGTGAGGCGCCCTCGACTGAGGACCCGGTCGGTGAGGCGGCCGCGACCGAGGAGCCCGTCGTCGAGGCCGCCGCGACCGAGGAGCCCGTCGTCGAGGCCGCCGCGACCGAGGAGCCCGTCGTCGAGGCCGCCGCGACCGAGGAGCCGGTCCTCGAGGCCGCCGCGACCGAGGAGCCGGTCCTCGAGGCCGCCGCGACCGAGGAGCCGGTCCTCGAGGCGCCCGGGGTCGGGGAGCCTGTGGTCGAGGCGACCTCCGCCGAGGGGCCCGCGGCTCGGGACCCCGCGGTCGAGGAGGATCTGGTCGACGAGTCCTCCGTTTGGCCGACAGACGCCGAGGCGCCCGCCGCCGGGGACGCGACGGCCAACGAGCCCATGGCCGAGGAGCCCATGGCCGAGGAGCCGATGGCCGAGAAGGGCGCCACCGAAACGCCGGCCGAGCCGCCCGCGGTCGTTGCGGCCTCGCCCCGGCCCAAGCGCCGCGGCTTCTGGGCCTGGCTGTTCCGGGACCGGCGCGACACGCCCGCACGTACGCTCGCGCCGGCCGTGACCGCGCCGCGCAGGGGCGTGCTGTTCGAGCGGACGGTCCCCGAGTCGGTCCCCGAGCGCCTAGAAACCCGTTCCGATGTCGCTGGGCGACATGAAGTCGGGTCCGTTACGGATGCCGGGTCCGAAACGGACTCGACGGGGTGGGCGCCCGCCCCCGAGTGGCCCTCCGCAGCCGTCGCTGAGCCGTCGGAGCCTGAGCCGGCCGAGCCGGCGCCTGCCGAGCCCGAGACCCTCGCCGCCGAGCCCGAGACCCTCGCCGCCGAGCCGGGGTCCGTGGAGCCCCAGGCGGCCGGGCCAGACTCGGTGGAGCCCCAGGCGGCCGGGCCCGAGACCCTCGCGGCCGAGCTCGAGTCCCTGGCCGCCAAGGCGGGGTCCGGGGAGCTCCCGGCCGCCGAGCCCGAGCCCAAGCCCCAGCCGACTGAGCCCCTGACGCATTCCTCCGGGCTCGCCTCCGACGAGGCCCGGGCCGCCCTCGACTCGATGCTGGATTCGTTGGGCTCCGCGCACCATCGCCCCTACTCGCGGGGCTGACGCCTGACCGGGTGCCGCGGGACGGCACCCGGGTGGAGTGGACCTCGGTCGGCCGGGCGCGGAGAATCGAGTCATGGCGGCCACGCGACGCGAGTTCCTGGAGGCGGGGGCGTCGGCCGCGCTCGCCGCGACCCTCGCCGACACGAGCGCGTGGGCAAAGGCGCGCCGGCCCAACTTCGTCGTCGTGATCATCGACACCCTGCGTGCCGACTACGTCAGCGCCTACGGCGGCTACGCGTTCACACCCAACATCGACGACCTCGCGCGCCGGGGCCTCCGCTTCACGCACTTCTACCCAGAGGCGATGGCCACGGTGCCTGCGCGGCGCTCGATCATGACCGGCCGGCGCGTCTGGCCGTTCCGCCACTGGCAGCGCCACCCCGGCCTCCTGAACACGCCGGGCTGGGCGCCGATCAGCGATCCGGACGACACCTTCACGAGCGCGCTTAAAAGGGCCGGCTACTGGACGGGCTACGTCACGGACAATCCCTTCCTCGGCTTCGCCCGCGGGTACGCGCGCTTCCGGCGGAGCTTCGACCGGTTCGAGCGGATCGGCGGCCAGCTCGGCAACTCGGCACACATCGGAAGGGTCTCTCGGCGGGCGCTCGACCAGTGGGTTATCCCCGAGCTGCGTGAGCCTCATATAGAGGAGCGGATCCGTCGCTTCCTCGGCACCGGCGGCTACTGGCGCGACGAGTCGACCTCCTGGGCCGCCAGGGTCTTCGGTGACGCCGCCGCGTTCCTCGACGGAGCGAGCACGCGGCAGCCCTTCGCGCTCGTCGTCGACACCTACGAGCCGCACGAGCCGTGGACCCCACCGCGCGCCTACATCGACCTGTACGGCAGCCCGGGGTACGGCGGCCCCGAACCCTCGATGAGCCGCTACATGCGCGTGCGCGACTGGCTCTCCCCCAAGCGCGCCGGTCCTGTCCTCGACCGCATGCGCGACCTCTACTCCGCCGAGGTCACGATGACCGACCGCTGGCTCGGAGTGTTGGTCGAGCGTCTCCGGGCGCTCGGCCTCGAGAGCGACACCGTGATCTTCCTGGTCAGCGATCACGGGTACCTGCTCGGCGAGCACGGCTGGACCGGGAAGATCGCCTCAATGCTCCACCCGGCGCTCGTCCGCGTGCCGCTGATCGTGGTCGACCCGCGCCGCCCCGCGCGCCCCCGCACGAGCGCCTACCTCGCCCAGACGCACGACGTGGGTCCCACGGTGCTGTCGCTCGCCGGGGTTCGCCGGCCGGACGGGATGGACGGGGTCGACCTCTCGCCGTTGCTGCTCGGCCGCCAACCCGGCGAAGCACGCAAGTTTGCATACGGCGGCTACGCCAACTGGCACTACGCGCGCACACAGGAGTGGGCGTACGTTGCGATGAACCGCGGCGTCGGGCGCAGGCTCTACAACCTCGAGAAGGACCCCGCCGAGCAGCGCAACATCGCCCGCCGGCACCCCAAGCAGATCGACGAGCTGCACCGGGCGATCGTCCGGCGTGCCGGCAGGCGCCTGCCTGTCTACAGCTAGCGGTTGTCCGCCACGGGACAATCCTGCGCGTGTCCCCGACGCGCCGGGAGATCTTGACGGCGGGAGCGGCCGCCGGGGCGGCGCTGGCCGTCCCGCTGCTGAGCGGGGGCGCGCGGGCTGCCGGGCGTCCTAACGTCCTCGTCATCATCGTCGACACGCTGCGGGCTGACCACGTCTTCGGCGACCGGGCGCGGACCCCGAACATCGACGCGCTTGCCCGCGCTGGCCTTTCGTTCACGCAGGTGGTGCCCGAAGGGCTGCCCACCGTCCCCGTCCGCAACGCCATCCTCAGCGGCCGGCGCACTTTTCCGTTCCGCGGCTGGCACGATCAGCGCGGGCTCCTGGCCTCCCCGGGCTGGTCGGCGCTCCGCGACCCAGCCACCACGTGGACCAGCGCCCTGCAGAGCGCCGGTTACTGGACCGCGTACGTGACGGACAACCCCTTCGTCGGCTTCTCGCAACCGTACGAGCCGCTGCGGCGCAGCTTCGACCTGTTCATCCGCCGCGGCGGGCAGATCGGCGGCAGCGCGCGTGGTCTTCCCTCAAGCGTGCTCGGGCGCTGGCTGCATCCATCGATCCGCGATCCCAAGGCGGTCGACCGGCTGCGCCGCTACCTCGCTAACGGCGGGCACGCGCCGGACGAGTCGAAGTCGTTCCCCGCGCGTGTGTTTCGCTCAGCGGTCACAGCACTCGAGCGGGGCGCCCGCCGCCCGCCGTTCGCGCTCCTCGTGGACACGTTCGCGCCGCACGAGCCGTGGACCCCGCCGCGCCGCTACCTGGAGCTCTACGGCGACCCCGGCTGGCGCGGGCCCGAGCCCGCGACGCTGCGCTACGGCCGTGTTCGCAACTGGCTCCGAGAGGACCAGGCGGGCCCGGTCCTCGAGCGGCTGCGCGCACTCTACGCCGCGGAGGTCACGATGACCGACCGCTGGCTGGGTGTCCTGCTCGAGCGTCTTCACGAGCTGGGGCTCGAGCGCGAGACGGTGATGGTGCTCGTGGCCGACCACGGGATCTTCCTGGGCGAGCGCGGCTGGACCGGCAAGATCTCGATCGCCCTCCACCCCGAGCTGACCCGCGTGCCGATGGTGGTGGTCGATCCCGGGCGCCGCCGCGCCGGAGGGCGGACGCCTTACCGCGCCTCGACCCACGACATCGGGCGCACCGTGCTCTCGATGACCGGCGTCGGGCCGCCCCGCGACATGGAGGGCGCCGACCTCTCAGCCCTCTTCCGAGGCCGGCAGCCGCCGGCGCGCGGTTTCACCTATGGCGGCTACGCCAACAGCCACTACCTGCGTGAGGACCGCTGGACCTTTTTCGCTGACAACCGCCTGCGGCGGCCGCAGTTGTTCGACCGGCGGTCGGACGCCGGTGAGACGCGCAACGTGGCGGACCGGCACCCAGACGTGGTGCGGGAGCTCCACCGCAAGGTGGTCGAGCGAGCCGGCGGGCGGCTGCCCTGCTACCCCAAGTAGGATCGGCGCCGCCATGAGACAGCAGTCGCCGGAGACCTACGAGGAGAAGCTCGCGCGGCTTCAGGAGCTGCGCGAGCAGGCCATCCACACGAACCCCAAGGCGGAGGAGAAGCAGCACGCCAAGGGCAAGCTGACCGCCCGGGAGCGGATCGACAAGCTCCTCGACCCGGGCTCGTTCCACGAGCTCGACACGTTCGTTCGGCACCGAACCGCCGACTTCGACATGCTCGACAACCGCCCCTGGGGCGACGCGGTCGTCACCGGCCACGGCAAGATCGACGGCCGCCCGGTAGCTGTGTTCTCGCAGGACTTCACCGTCTTCGGCGGGTCGCTCGGCGAGGTCATGGGCGAAAAGATGTGCAAGGTCATGGACCTGGCCGCCCGCATCGGCTGCCCGGTCATCGGCATCAACGACTCGGGCGGGGCGCGCATCCAGGAGGGCGTCGTGTCCCTCGGCGCGTACGGGGACGTGTTCGTCCGCAACGTCCGGTGCTCGGGCGTGATCCCGCAGATCTCGCTGATCATGGGCCCGTGCGCGGGCGGCGCCGTCTACTCCCCGGCCATGACCGACTTCATCTTCATGGTCAAGGAGACCTCGCACATGTTCATCACCGGGCCTGACGTGATCAAGACGGTGACCGGCGAGGAGGTGGAGTTCGAGGAGCTCGGCGGCGCGATGACCCACAACACGAAGTCGGGCGTAGCCCACTTCGCCGCCGACAACGAGGACAGCTGCCTGGAGGATGTGCGCTACCTGATGTCGTTCCTCCCCCAGAACAACCTCGAGCTGCCGCCGCGCATGGATACCGGGGACGATCCCGACCGCATGGACGCCGAGCTCGACTCGATCGTCCCTGACAACCCGAACAAGCCCTACGACATGCGCGATGTCGTGCACCTGGTCGTCGACAACGGTGAATTCTTCGAGGTGCAGGAGCACTTCGCGCGCAACATCGTCGTCGGGTTCTCGCGGCTGAACGGCCGGCCGATCGGGGTCGTCGGGAACCAGCCCTCGCAGCTAGCGGGCGTGCTCGACATCGCGGCGTCCGAGAAGGCAGCCCGCTTCGTTCGCTTCTGCGACGCGTTCAACATCCCGCTGCTCACCTTCATGGACGTGCCCGGCTTCCTGCCGGGGACCTCCCAGGAGTGGGGCGGGATCATCCGACACGGCGCCAAGCTGCTCTACGCGTTCACCGAGGCGACCGTGCCCAGGCTGACCGTCATCACGCGCAAGGCCTACGGCGGGGCCTACGACGTCATGAGCTCCAAGCACATGCTGGCCGACTTCGTGTTCGCCTGGCCGACCGCCGAGGTCGCAGTGATGGGCCCCGAGGGCGCGGTGAACATCATCCACCGCCGCGACATCTCGTCCTCACCCACCCCCGAGCAGCGTCGCCAGAAGCTGATCGGGGACTACAAGGCGCGCTTTGCCAATCCCTACTCGGCGGCCGAGCGCGGCTACATCGACGACGTGATCATCCCCCACGAGACGCGCCCTAGGCTGATCAGCGGCCTCGAGACGCTGCAGACAAAGCGGGTCGACACCCCGAAGCGCAAGCACGGCAACATCCCGCTGTAGCGCTCACTGCGGCCACGCCCGCATTGTCATTTCGATGACGCGTTCGAGGTCTTTCCGTGTTGCACCCGATGCTGCGAGGACGGCCATGCCGCATACGACCGCCCCGATGTAGTGGGTCAGCGCCATGGGATCGGCGTCCGCAGGGAGATCGCCCTCGACACGGGCACGCTCGAAGCGCTCGCGGATCGCGGCATGACCGGCGAGGCGGGACGCGATGAGGAGCTTGCCCACGGGCGAGGAGTCCTCGGCGCAGTAGGTGGTGCCCAGGGTCGCAAGGCACCCGGCCGGAGTGTGTGGATCGGTCTGCACGTCGGCGGCGCCGCGCAAGAGGCCTTCCGCGACTTCGCGCGCGGTCGGCGTCGCGAGCGCCTCTCGCTCATAGGACGAGGGACCCTCGCCGTAGCGTTTCGCGACCGCGGCCCCGGGCATCGAGCTCGGCGTCGGCGTCCTTCCCCTCGACCGGTATCGGCCGGCTCAGATCGGGCGCGAGGTCGAACGGCTGGCGATCGACCCCGCGAGGCTCTGGATCGGGATCGGCTCCGGCCAGCTCCGCCCGCAGGTCGACGTGCTGCAGCGCGCCATCGCCGAGCTCCGTGACGTCCTCCCGCGAGGGACGCGCATCGTAGTCGCCGCCATGCGACCCCGGGTGTGCCGCCTCGGCGGTGCGATTGCCGACGGCGTCCTGCTCAACTGGATGCTTCCGGAGCAGCTTGTCGATGCGCGCCGATGGGTGCAGGAGGGTGCCGACGAGGCGGGGCGCGCCGCGCCGCTGGTTGGGTCATACGTCCGTGTTGCCTTGGCCTCCGGCTCGCGGGGGCGGCTCCGCGCCGGGGAACGCCGCTACCGGACCATCGACGAAGGTCATCGCAAGCACTTCGCTGCCATGAACGTTCCGCTCGGAAGCGTCGGGGTGGCCGCATCAACGCCACAGGAGGTACGTGAAGGACTGGCGGTGTACCAGTCGACCCTCGACCTCCCGATCGTACGGGTACTCGCGGCTTCCGATTCGACCTCCCTCACGGCCGTCGCCGACGCCGCAGCGCCGTGAGCGCCGTGCATCCGCCCGCCCGGTCGCCCGCGACGGGCACCGTGACCGGCCGCTTCCGGGCTCCGCCGGGCACGGACCGCCGGGTCATCCTCAGGAAGTAGGCGCCGCGGGCCGGCTCGCCCTGTGGGACTACGGAAGATCGCCCGCGCGGGCGACCGCGAAATCGTCAGCCCGGGCGACGCCAGAACGGGCGTTTCCGCCGACCATCTCCGCATCAACTTCGACCCCAGGGACAACCCCGTGCGCAGCTGGCCGAGCCGGCTGCTTCGCGGAAAGGAGCGGAAATGGCATACGCAGGACAGATTCTCGACAACCCGGTTTCAGGCGAGCGCATCACGTTCAGGAAGACCGCGGCCGACACCGGCGGCGAGCTGCTGGAGATCGACCTCGAGCTGGCGCCCGACGGCCACGTGCCCGGCAAGCACGTGCACCCGGCCCAGGAGGAGCGCTTCGAGGTGCTCAGCGGCACGATGAAGTTCAAGATGGGCCGCAAGACCGTCATCGCCGAGGCGGGCGAGGTGGTCACGGTGCCGGCGGGCGTGTCGCACAAGTTCGCCAACGGTGGCGACGAGACGGCCCACGTGCGGGTGCAGGTCCGTCCCGCGCTCAAGATGGAGGAGCTATTCGAGACCACCGCGGCCCTCGCCGAGGAGGGCCGCACGACCTCGAAGGGCATGCCCAGGCCGCTCGACCTGGCCCTGTTCGTGCAGGAGTACGCGGACGAGGTCCAGGGTGCCTTCCCGCCGGTGTGGGTCCAGCGCGCCACCATGGCGCCGCTCGCCTGGGTCGCGCGCAAGCGCGGCCGCGGAGAGCGGTACGCCCCGGCGCGTCCGGCCTACGCGGCCTGATCGCCGGGCGCACGCGCCGACTCGCCCCGGCGGGCGGGTCGGCGCGGCGCGCCGTCGTCGCCCAAACCGCCAACAAAAACCCCTTCTGGGGAGGAAAGATCACTCGTTGGTGCGATGCGGCTGCGCCATTACCGGCCGTAATCTCGGAAGCGGAGGTTTCCGAGCCATGCGGCCGCGGACAGCGAATGCCAAGGCGACCTTGATCGCCCTCACCGCGATCGGGCTGTTGGCCCTAGTTCCCGCCGGCGCGCTTGCGTCGACAGCGAACACGCGGATACAGCGCGTCTGGTACACGGCCGCGCCCGGCGAGATAAACAACCTGACCATCTCTCTTCCGGGAGCGGACTACAGCCTCTCTGACCCGGGCGCCGTGATCACTGCGACGCCGGCCTGCACAGGCGTCGGCAGCACGGCCACCTGTACCGGGACAGGCATCAGAGGGATCACCGTGAGCGCGGGCGACGGTAGCGACAGCATCGTCAACACGACCGCAACGCGCTCGACGCTCTCCGGCGGCGACGGCAACGACTCGCTCGAGGGCGGCACCGGCGACGACACCCTGCGCGGAAACCACGGGGTCGATACGCATACCGGCGGCCTCGGCAACGACCTCATCGACTCGCGCGGGGACAGAGGCGACATCGTCAGCTGTGGCGACGGACTGGACACCGTTCGCGCGGACGTTTCCGACTCGGTTGCGCCGGACTGCGAAACCGTCGACCGCGGCATCCCCCTTCCTCTCCCGCCGGGGCCCCCGCCGCCGTCCCCCGTCGCCGAAGCTCTGATCGGGCCGACGGAAGCACGCACACTCGATGCCGGTGCCTGCTCCCAGGACGTGCTCGGCACGGCGCGGGCCGACCTGCTCGCCGGCGGCGGCCTCGGCGACAACCTCTTCGGCCTCCAGGGCAACGACGTCCTCCGAGGCGGCCTCGGCGACGACTGCCTCTTCGGAGGCACAGGAAACGACCGCCTGGCCGGAGCGCGCGGGAACGACCGCCTGCTCGGAGACGACAGCGGCAAGGGAGTCGGCGGCAACGACAGCCTCTCGGGGAACGCCGGCGACGACCTGCTCTCCGGCGGTCCGGGCAACGATCGGCTCAAGGCCGGCGCGGGCCGCGACCGCCTGCGTGGCGGGCTCGGCAAAGATCGCCTGAGCGCACGGGGTGGCGGAGTCGACCGTCTCGTCTGCGGCCGCGGCAACGACGTCGCGCGAGCCGATCGTGCTGACCGCCTCGTTGGCTGCGAGCGCGTTCGCCGCGGCGGCTGAATCGCCCTAGCCCTGGTGCGTTGCAGCGGGTGGGGCTGACTTCCAGGAGCGACGCTCGGGCGGGTTGAATCCGCGGTCCTCGGCTCAATCTCGGCGTGCCGACCCCGCGGGGGGCGACGCGCCACGGTGTCTGTCAGGCGGCGGTTGGAGTGGCGGGGTTGTCGTTCAGTCTGGGGTCGGTCCAGACGAGCGTGTCGATCGCGAGTGCGAGGTCAAGGTGGCTGCCGTCCCAGTGGCGTTTGGTGGTGTGGGGGGTGATGTCGAGGCGATGGCGGCGGTTGTCGGCGTGTAGTTGCTTGGGGCTGCCTTCGGTGGGGGGCGGGGTTTGGGGTATGGGGCGCCCGTCGGGGCGGCTGAAGGTCAGCGTTTGGTTCGGGCCTTGCGTGAGGTGGTAGCCGCCTTCGTGGAGCAGCCGGTGGTGGTGCGGGCAGAGCTGCACGAGGTTGGCGAGCTCTGTTTGTCCGCCTTGGGCCCAGTGGTGGATGTGGTGGGCGTGCAGGAAGCGGGTCTGTGCGCAGCCTGGGAAGCGGCAGCCGCGGTCGCGGCTGGCGAGGGCGCGCCTGAGCGCGGGCGGCACGCTGCGCGTCTTTCGCCCCACCGATAACGGCTGTCCGTCGCGCTCCAGGATCGAGACCACACCGGCGTCGCAGGCCAGCCGCCGGGCGGTCTCGGGGTCGAGCGCGCCGCCGTCCTCGAGCGCGCAGAGCCGAGGCCGCTGCTCGCCGCCGCTGCCGGAGAGCGTGTCCGTGTCGACGTGCACGGCGACCTGGTAGCGCTCGCCACCGCTCCGCTCCCGGGCGCCGGACGCGAGCAGCGTGTCGGCCATGAGAAGGAGCGCGTCAGCGTTCGACGGCGCCGATGCCGAGGCATCGGAGCTGGGCCGCGCCGCCGGGCTCGACGGCGCCTTGGCCCTGGCCTCAGAGGCATCGCTGCGCAGCTGGTCGCGCCCGGCCTGGTGCCCGGCCAAGAGCAGCGCTCCTTCTTCGGCCGGCAGCCGGCCGCGGATCACCAGTGCCCCGTCGTCGTCGTGCTCGCAGGCCAGGTAGCGCCCGCCATGGGCGAGCTCAGCCGGCGGGAGCTCGCGGGCCAGCACGCCGCGGTAGGCGCGCAGCACGCGCTCCAGCTGCGCCGCGGTGGAGTACCGGGCGAGCTCGAGCAGCCCGCCCTCGAGCTTCGGGGTCGCCACCCGGGAGAGCGCCCTGACCTGCGAGAAGCTCAGCTCGCCGCGCTCGAACGCGGCCCGGATCCGGGGCAGCTCCTCGAGCCGTCTCGCCACGCGCACGTGCTCGCGGGCCGCGCCCGACCCCAGCGCGCACGTGTACGAGAGCCAATGCGCACACGACTTGCAGCCCCAGCTCGCCCAGCCCTCACGACGATCGAACTCCGCCACCAAACCCAGCCAGCGACAGGTCGCCGCATGAATATGCGCAGCCAACTCCGTGATCTCGCGCTCGAGCAGCTCGAGCGGTTGCTCCCGTGTGCCCGTCTGCTGGCGATCTGTCGTCGCTTCCATCCCAACCTCCATTCGGAGACGAACACATGTTCGCATGAGGTGCGGACGGAAGCAGCGGGGGTGCTGCGGATCGGGTCGCGGGCATCTCCTCGGAAACACCTCGAGGACAACTTGAGGTTCATGCCCGGAACGTAGCCCGGGCGGCCCGGAGGAGGGCTCGACCGCGCGTCAGCGCACGATGGTGAAGCAGCTCGTTCCGAGTAGCTTCCCGTAGCGATCCTGCCGGCGGCTGCCGAAGCCCGGCCACACGCGCCAGCAATACCTGCCGGGAACGAGCCGGCGGGCACGGCCGGCAAACCGCCAGGTCCGTCGCAGCTGCAGCTTTGCCGCGCCCGGCCAGCGGCTCAGGACCTTGCGTCCGTTGCGGATGAGCTGGACGTTGTAGTAGCGCGCACGGCGGACCGGCTTCCACACGAGCATCGGCGCCGCGCGCAGACGAGCGCCGCGGATCGGGCTGAGTAGCGGCGAGCCGGTGGGCACCCCGCTGGCCCGGTCCGCCGCCTGGTTGCCGGCCTGGTCGATCAGCGTGACGACATAGCGGTAGCGCCGTCCGTTGCGAAGCTTGCGGTCGGTGAACGTGCCGCCGGCCCCGTAGAACAGGAGCGTCTGGCGGCCCGCAGGGTCGATACGTGCCACTTGGGCGAGCGTGTCCGGCTGGGCCGGCCAGCTCAGGATGACGCGGTTGTTGCGGGGGACGGCCGTGACCTCGGGCGTAACGGGCGGCGTGGCGTCGTAGTTGATCGGAAAGGAGCCGGCTCCGGTGTTCCCAGCAAGGTCGCGGCAGGTCCCGCCGATCGCGATCCCCGCGCCGTCGGGTCCCGCGTAGCTCGTGCTGTTGCACGAGGCCACGCCGGAGGTCGCGTCGGCAGCCTGGAAATTGAACCCGACCGGTCGGTTGTACCAGCCGTTGTAGTCCGGAGGTCGGTCCGGCAGGAGGCCCTGGACTTCTGGCGGCGTGCGGTCGATTCCGATCCAGATCGTCTTGGTGATGCTCGTGCCGCCAGCCCAGTCGACCCTGCACGATCGCTCGAACCGCCCTTCGAGACTTAGTGACCCGGTGGTGCATCCGCTGATGACTGACCCGCCGGGATCCCACTGCCACGAGAGCGACACCGACTGAACGGTGTACCAGCGGTTGCAGCCGTCGCGCTGCGTGGGCGGCGTGTCGCAATTCGCGACGAGCGTCTCGGCCTGGGCAGTCGCGGCGAACGCGAAGCTCGTCGCGACGACGAGCGCTACGGCCAACCGCCTCACCCCAGCTTCCCCCCCTTCATCGTCCGCGTCGCCACCGAGAGCAAAGACCCACTGACCATCACAAGGGCGAGCAGAATACCTGCGGCGAGCAGGAGCTCGGTGTGCGAGTCGTCCGCGGGCTGGGCGCCGGGCACCAGCGAATCGACGCGGACCACCGAGCTCGGTGGCGCGACTCTCGCGGACAAGGCCCCCGACTCGCGCCCCGCGGCCTCGGCCGCCGCGGCCTTCCGTGCCGCGGCCTCGCGTGCCCTCGCACTGCGCGCCGCGGTGCGCCGCTCCTGCCGTTCCCGCCCACGCTGAGCCTGCGGTGCCGCCGACACCTGCCCTGGGCCGTCAGTGCCCGCGGGCGACCCTTGGGAAGGGGCCGGCGGTGGCGCGGCCGGCGCGGGAGGCGGCGACGTGTCACCACTAGGAGGAGCCGGTTGGACCGGCACGGGCGCCGGCGGAGCGGCAGGCGCTGCGCCGGGAGCCGGGTCGGGAGCCACCTCCGCAGGGGGCGTCTCCACTGGGGCGGGAGCAGGGTCCGGACCCTGTGCCGCCCCGGACGGCGCGGCCGTGAGGAGCGCGACCACGGCCAGGAGCGCGACCACGGCCAGGAGCGCGACCACTGCCAAGGGCGCGACCACCGGCCCGGCCGGGGTGCGAGTCCGCGAGCTCATGAGAAGCCTCGCGACATATGTCCGGGGGAAAGACGCAGCCAGTGACTCAAGAGTGCGCGCAACGTAGTCGGCTCCTCCATGCCGTGTCAATGCGGCCCTACCTGCCCCGCGCCCGCACGATCGTGAATGTGACGCTCTCGGGCCCGGAGCGGTTCCCTGCCGCATCCCTCGCCACGACGCTGGCCTTGAACTTCCCTGGGTTCAGCCGCCTCTTGCCCAACCGACCGCCGAACCACCTGCTGTTCGCTCCAGCTGCCGCACTCTGCTGCAGGAAGCTGCCCACTTTGCGGAAGCCGAAGCAGCGCGGCGCGCCGCGACGCAGGCCGGGGACGCGCCGGCACTTGCCGCTCACACGGCGACCGCGGAAGCGCCGGCTGATGCTGACCCGCACGGTCGCCGCCTCGGACAGCACATAGCTGAACGTCGTCCCCCCCTTCCGCGGCGCGGAGCGAGTCGACGCGACGCTGAAGCGCCGTGGCGAGATCGTCAGGTTCGAGATCGCGAGCGCACGGAAGCGGCGTGGCGAGACTGTCAGGTTCGAGATCACCGGCGCGCTCGTGTCGGGCGGGGGCGGCGGCGGGGGAGGAGGTGGCGGAGGCGTAACACCGGGGCCGTGACAGGCCGTGCTGCCGGAATCGGTGTAGGTCCCCCCGGCCTCCGGCACGAAGCTCCACTCGTAGCTCGTCGGGCGCAGCGTGAGGAACAGAACTCCGAATGTGTTGTTCTGGGCCGTCTCGCTGTAGGGGATCAGCGAGTTGAGCCCGCCGGTGAAGAAGGCGCCGCCGGTGCCGACCACGAACTGGCGAATGCCGTTCGCCGCGTCGAGCCCGCCGCTTCGGCTCAAGGGCGCCACGCGCTCGTAGTTGTGGCTGTGAGCGGACACGAGCAGCTCGGCGCCGGCGTCGTCGAGCGCCTCCCAGAGCGGCTGCATCGACGTGTTGTTGCCGTCGTGACCCGAGCTGTATCGGGCGTGGTGCGAGTAGGCGAGCGTGCACCCGGCGGGATGGGCGGCGAGGTCGGCGCGCAGCCATTGCTCCTGCTCGGAGCCCCCCGAGCAGGACACGCTGGAGCAGTTCGAGTTGAGCGCCACGAGGTGCCAGCCGCCGACGTCGAAGCTGTAGTAGCCCTTCCCCCTCGTCCCGGCCGGCCCGTCCATGACTCCCGGTCCGTTGAAGTAGTCGAAGTATCCGGTCCCGCTGCTCTCGTGATTGCCGAGGACCGGCCTGCTGATCGCCTTCACTCGCCCCCAGGTGTCGTTGTACGCGCCGGCGCCCATGATGTTCGCCAGCGACGCGCTGCTGTATTGGATGTCACCGAGGGGAAGCACCGCGGCGAGCGGAGCGCCAACGAGCAGATTCGAGGTCGCTCCGTGGTGGCACGTCGTGGCGGTGATCGGGTCGCCCGGCGCGCAGGCGATGTCCCCCGCGGCGGCGATCACCGGGTCCTGAGCGGCCGCCGGCGAGGCACACAGGCAGACCACCGCCAGAGCAGGAATCACGAGCAGGGTCTTGCGCATTGCTATAGCACCGCCTTTCGCTGGCCGCGCCGCAAGAGCAACAGGAAGCTCGCGGCGAGGAAGAGCGCGACGCCGCCCAGAAGCGGCACGCCGTAGCTCACCCCCGTTGCGGCGGGCTCGCTCGAATCGAAGTCCTGGACATCGGCTGGGGTCGCGCCGCGCACGTCGGCGACCACGTCGAGATAGCGCGACCCGTAGCGTTCACTCGGCTCGACGTGGGTGTTCTCGCTGAACTCGTTCCAACTGATCAGCCCGATCGCGTCCGGCGCGGAGCGCGTCGCCGCATCGAGCTGGGTTCGCAGGGTCGCCCCGTTCCTGCGCTTGACGACGCTCGTTCCGCCCACCAGCCGGGCGTCGAAGCCGGGAGCCGCCGGGGCGATCCATAGCCCACCGCGCGCATGAACCGCGGCGCCCATCGCGGCAAGCTTATCCGGGTAGCCCGGATAGGTGGATGGGTTGACGGCACCCCAGTAGTAGGCGTTGCCGTCCACCAGGTCATCGACCCGCCCGTATCCCTCCGGGTTGCGCTCGGAGGCGAGCACCAGCAGCGAGCGGCGGGAGCGGCTCGTGACGCTCGCGATCTCGGGCCGCGAGAAGCGCCAGGTGCCCGACCAGATCACGAGCGGTTTCTCGAAGACGTCGAAGGCGCGCGCGTGCGCGTACCGCCTCACAAAGACATCCAGGTCGTGGCCCACCCGGGCCGCGGGCAAGGGCTCGCGCTCGAAGTCGAGCCCCTGGTAGATCACGAGCAGCTTGAAGCGCTCGGCCTCGGCGACCTCCGCGAGCCGCTTGAGGCGGCGGTTGAGCACCGGCGTGCTCTTCCAGCTGACGATGAAGCCGTCGATGCCCGCCCGCTTCGCCCACTGGACGTGCTTGCGCATGACGTCGCGGTCGTCGCTCGAGTAGCGGCCCAAGGCCGGGTAATCCGTCTTCGCCCGGTTCCAGGAGCCGGCGTTGAACCAGATGTAGTAGTAGGAAAAGAGCCGGTCGGGCGGGCCCGCCGCATGGGCAGCCGGGGCACCGGCGATCACGACCATCGCCGCGATCACGAGGCCCGCCACCAGGCTCTCGGGCCTGCGGCTGACGCGTGACGGACGCCGGATGAAGAGCAGGGCTAGCGCCACGGAGGCGAGGCCGAGCACCACCACCATCACGTCGAGCCAGCTGATCACCTGGAGGTCCAGCTCCTGATCGCGGGACAGTGCGACCGGGCGCGAGGAGGACAGCCCGAGCGCATCGACGGTCACTCGGTAGTCCCCCCTCGGGACCGAGGTGAGGGTGAGCTCCGCGCGCGGCCCCAGCTCCTCGCGGCGCACCTCGCCGTTCGGGTAGCGAAGCCGGATCGCTGTCCCGATGGGGAAGCCGAGCAGGGCGTCGCGGACGGTCACGCGCACTTGGAAGAGGAGAAGGCGGAGCTCGATCGTGCGGCTCTCCGCGGGGAAGAAGCGCTGCTGTCCCCGGTTCACGACGTTCGAGCCCGCCACCAGTACCCGCTCGGCGGCATAGTGGATCGCCGTGGACTTGGTGCCGCCGGACTCGGGGACGACCCGGTTGCCCTGGAGCCATACCTGGCGCCGGCCCGTGAGGACATGTCGGCCGCCGTCGCTCCCCCGCAAGGTCACCGAGCTCACCATCCCCGGATCGATCGCCGTGCCGCTCGGGTCGACGAAGCTCGCCCGGACCCTGTGGTACATGCTGATCGCGGCGATCCGCCGGCCGCGGTACCAGCGGTCGAAGCGCGCGCGGACGCCCGGAGCCACCTCCGTGTCGAGCGCGCGAAGCTGCGCGCGGCGGACGCCGCGGGGGAGACTGGCCCGCCCGCTGGAATCGGCCTTGAAGCGCACGCCTGCGGCCTCGAAGCGCATGCCGGGCACGGCGGGCACGGTGCGTATCTCGGCCGCTGACGCGGCCCGCGCCTGGGCCGCGGCGGGCTCCACCTCGAGGGCACCGGCGAGCACCAGCCCCACGACGACGGGCGCCACCACGGATGCCGGCCGACGCCGGACCGCGCGGCCTATCAGGGCGAAGGCGAAGAGCAGCGCCGCGCCGTACCCGACGTAGATGACCCAGCGGCGCACCGCCGCGGGCCCCCCGCGGTCGCGCTCGGCGGCCACGATGCTGGGCTCTCGCGGCGGCTGCGAGAAGTCGAATGCGCCCATCAGGCTCCCGGCTTCATCGGACCGTGGCACGAGCGGCGGGAGCTGCCAGTTGCCCTCGATGAAGCGCAGAATCGCCGTCGTGTCGAGCGGTGTGCTGTCCACGTGCCCGCGGCGCGCGTACGGGCTGACGAGCAGCGCCGGCACGCGCAGGCCGAGCCGCTGCCCGGCGATCGTCGGGGGGCGCACGTGGTCGAACCACCCGCCGGGCTCGTCGTAGGTCCACATGAACGCCGAGCGCGGCCAGGCGCTGCTCATCGACAGCGCGGTCACGAGCTGCCTTACGAGCGCCTCGCCGGTGGCGATCCGGCTCGGGGGATGCTCGCTCGAGCCGGCCGGCGCTATGTACGCCACCTGCGGCAGGCGGCCTGCGCGCAGGTCCTCGTAGTACTCCTCGAGGTCGACGATCCGCTCGAAGCGCTCCGGATCGCGGACGAAGCGCGGATAGCGGAGCAGCGGCACGCGGGTGGTCTGCGTGGGCCCGCTCGGGTCGTAGTCCTCGACGTAGAACTTCCAGGAGACGCCGGCCTCGTCGAGCCTGTCGAAGATGGTGGGCTCGTAACCGGTGCGGTCGGGTGTCTCGGGTGACCCCGTGACCCAGGCCATGTGGCTTCCCACGCTCGTGCGAGCCCGCACGGCGAAGAAACGGTCGAAGAGGACGTACTCGTCCGCGAGGTTCCAATAGAAGGGCAGGTCGCGGTCGTCGTAGTAGCCCATGACGGAGGGCTCGACGGTCTGGCGGTCGGCGGACGCGGCGCGAACGAAGCCGTCCATCCGGCCGCCGGCGTACTGGAGCCGGTCGATGCGGGGGTTGTGACTGAGGTTCGGGACCGGCCTGCCGCCGAGGCGGAACGGGCGAACACAGGGTCGGGCGGCCCGCCCAACCGGCATGCAGGTATCGCTCGGAATGCCCTCGGCGCCCGGGTAGGTGCCGAAGTAATTGTCGAAGGAGTGGTTCTCCTGCATGAGGACGACGAAGTGCTCGATCGGCGTGGCCGGACGCGCCTCCGCCGCCGCGGTGATCCCCAGCGCGCAGACGACGGCGCCCGCCAATGCCCGCACCCGCATCACGGCCGCACCTCGAACACCACGATCGCCGGCCTGTCCACGCTCTCGCCCCGCCGTGTCCGCGCGGGCAGCACCTCCGTGTGGACCACGCGGCCGTCGTAGCGGTCGGCGTAGGCGAGCAGCCTGTCCGAGAAGCGCCCCGACCTGCCGGCGGAGAACGCGTCCCAGATCAGGTACTGAAGTTCACTGTCGCGGATCGCTCGGTCGGGGTTGACGAGTGGCTCGTAGGACGGGTTCCGGTTGAGCGGATTGGGGCTGACGGAAAGCCCGTATGCGCGACGCCGGCCGTAGTACTGCACGAGGTTCGCCATCGACGGGCCGATCGTCATGAACGCGGCGCCCGCCGGGGCATGGTCGTCTATCCACTCGCCCGTCTCGCGGCCGCCCGGTAGACCTCCCGACCCGGCCAGGAAGCTGTCGGGCCGTGAGCCGTCCACCCGATCCCACGCCGCAACGAGCAGGCTGACCGCCACGACCGCGACAGCGAGCGCCTGGAGGCCGCGCCGGCCGGGCGCCGGCAGCCGGCTGAGCGCCCGCCCGGCAAGAACGGCGACCGCGGGCGCGACGGGCAGCAGGTACTGAAAGCCCTTGACCGGCCAGAGCTGGAAAAACACGACCGGCACGACGATCCAGGAGAGGAGCAGCGTCTCCCTCCAGGACGCCTCGCGGCGCAGGAGCCAGAGGCCGATCGCCGCCGCGAGCAGCACAAGCGGCCCGATGGCCTCCGGCACCGTGTCCGGATAGAAGAACCAGTCATGGTTGGGCCTGCGGAATAGTTGCCAGGTCAGGTAGCTCTCGCCCGTCCCCGTCCGCCCCGCGAGCATCATGCTGAGCGGGAAGGGCGCAATCACGAGTGCCATCACGCCAACCGAGATGGCGAGCTCCCGCAGCCTCACCGCCAGCGTCGGCGTGAGGGCCAGGAACGCGTAGATCGCGCCGAGCAGAACCAGGCTCGTCTCCTTCGCGAGGAAGGTCAGCCCCATCGCGGCCCCGGTCGCGTACAGCCAGACCGGACGGCCGCTGATGACGAACCTCACCAGCAGAACCAGCGTGAGAGTGGCGAAGAAGGTCATCGGCCCGTCGAGCAGGACCTGTCGCGTGACCACCACGTGGTAGGGCATGAGCGCCATCAGGAGGGCGGCGACGAGGCCGGCCTGGCGCCCGTAAAGGAGCCGTCCGAGCTCGTAGACGAGTAGAACGGTGGCCACGCCCATGGCGGCGACCGTGATGCGCTCGAAACCGGCGCCCAGCTCGAGCCGGAAGCCGAGCGACAGGATCGTCTGAAGCAGCAGGGGGTGAGCGCGGAAAACGGGGAAGAACTCGGTGAGCTCGGAATCGTTCGCGATCGCCGCCGCCTGTCCGCTGTAAACGGCCTCGTCGCTGTTGAAGCCGGTCTCGTTGACCTGCCAGACCCTCAGCACGGCGGCGAGGACGAGCACCGGCGCGAGGTAGAGGACGGATGAGGCCTGCGCGAGCCGCTCAGAAGCCGGCAGCCCGCGCGGCCGGAGCCGGGGACCGGCCCGGCGGACGGAGTCCGCCGACGCGGCGGAGCTAACCGTCTCTAGCGGGGTCACTCGCGCCTCGGCCGTTCCGGCTCGTAAGGACGCGCGGTGGTCGGGGCACGGCATCGTGCGCGTGCGCCATCGGCGCCCAGCGGCCGACGACGTCAGGCACACGCTGCCACCAGTCCATCGTCTCGCTGCGCATCACGGCAGCCGGCAGGCCGTTGAGCGCGCTTGCGACGATCGCACGCTCCGTCTCGCCCAGATCGGTGCCGTTGCGGTGGCGCAGCGGTCCCTCGATCGCGCCGTAGGGCGGGAAGCCGTAGGCGTCCTCGCAGTTACGCATCAGCGTCTCGAGCGCAGCGCCACCTTCAAGGACCGCCGTGCCCTCCCCTCCCCGCTCGATCACCACCATCCCTGCGAGCTGCGCCTCGGGGGCGACCTCGACGTCCGGCACGAGCCGCTCCACGTGGTACTTCGGCGGGGGCACCAGCATCTGGATGACCGCGTTGATCGTCGCCGCGGGCAGGTGCGTGCGAGCCAGCAGGAGGGCGAACCGCCGGCCGGAACGGGAGTGGAGGCGGCTCTGCACGATCAGGCCGAGGCGCTCGCGGCGGCTGAGCAGGGGAGTCCTGACCGCCCTGAGGGTGTGCCGGCTGATCGTCAGCGGCTTCGGGTAGGTGAGCACCCGCCCGTCCGGGGTCACAAGCGTCAGGTCGTCCGAGAGGAACGCGTAGGGGTGCTCCTCGAGGATCCGGAGGCTGGTGGTCGTCTTGCCGGTGTCGGTCCTTGCCGTGACGAGGAAGGCGTGCTCGCCGGCGGCCACGCAGGCCGCGTGCACGAGCGCGTAACCCCGCGCCGCGAAGGTCCAGCGGAGGATCGGCTCAACGACATTCGTGTAGAGGACGTGCGGCGACCTTCGAAGGAGCGGTGAGGCCGTCGCCTCGATCTGGTCGCCGAGCGCGACCGTAACCGCGAAGCCCAGGCGGCCTGGACCCTCGCGGTAGTGGATCGCGTCGCCGCCGCACGTGCTGCCGTCGCCCACGCGTATGCGGATGTCGGGCTCGCCGATCAGCTCGCCCACCCGGAAGCGCTCGAGCTCCGGCAGGCGCACGTCCGATTCGAGCGTGACGATCCCGTGGACGTCGTAGCCGTGCGGGCTCGAGTCGACGTCGCCCGGCGCCCGCTTCGCCCAGATCCAGGTGTCGGCGACAGCGAAGCGCGCCAGCGTGAGGAGGAGCAGCGAGAGGATGTTCGACACGACGTAGTGGATGCCGAGCCCCGACGTGAGCAGCACGAGCAGCGGGCCGCGCACCGCCAGGGCGGCGTTGTTCATCAGGAAGAACAGGCCCATGCGCGAGCCGAGGCCACGCCGGTGCTCGCGGTCGGAGAACACCCACAGTTCCGTGAGGCAGAAGTTCCACAGCGTGGACCCCTGCGTCGCTATGACTGCCGACACGACGTAGAAGAGGCCGACGACGTCGGTGAAGAAGGCGAGCAGCACCGTGTTCACGACGAGCCCGGTCGCACCGACCAGGCCGAAGCGCGCGAAGCGGAGGCGGGCGAGCAGCGACAGGTAGCGGAGGCCTTCGCGGATGTTCGCCTTGCTCCGGCCGGCGTGCCGTTCGCCGAAGGTGAACGACACCTCTCCCGTGCGCAGATCGGGATTGCGGATCAGGAGGTCGAGCAGCACCTTGAATCCGCGCGGCCGGAGTGCGTCGGGTTCGACCGCGTCACGGCGGACCAGGAAGAACCCGCTCATCGGGTCGCTCACGTCGTGCAGCCGGCGCGGGAAGAGCGCGCGTGCGGCGGAGGTCGTCGAACGCGAGGCCATCGCCCGAGCCCAGCCGAAGCCCGTGCCGCCGTTTTGGCTGCTGTAGCGGCTCGCCACGACCAGGTCGAGCTCGTGCGTCTCGGCCTCCTCGAGAAGCTCGGCGATGAGCTCAGGCGGGTGTTGGAGGTCGGCGTCCATGACGCAGACCCACGAGCCGCGCGCGGCGCGCAAGCCCTGGACTACGGCGGCCCCAAGGCCGCTGCGGCGGCGCTCGGCCCGCTGGCGCAGGACCAGGATGTCGCGTTCGGAGACGCGGGCGCGCTCCTCGATCAACGCGGCCGTGCCGTCCTTGCTGGCATCCACGAAGACGATCTCCATGGCGACGGTGGGCAGCACCGTCTCGAGGCGCTCGATCAGCGCGGCGACGTTTCCGAGCTCGTTCTTTGTCGGTACGACGATCGAGAGGAGCGGCAAAGCCGGCGTGGAGGCGACGTGCGACCGACTCGGATCCCGGTGTTCCGACTTGAGCATGCCTCGGCGCCGCTATCCGACTCCACTCGCGGGCGCCTCCAGGTCGGCCGAAGTCCGCGTGCGGAAGTAGCGTGACACGGCCTGTGAGCGATTGCGGACACCGAGCTTGCGCAGGATGTGCTTCACGTGCGTTTTCACCGTGTCCTCCGAGACGACGAGCCGCTGGGCGATGCGGGCGTTCGTCTCCCCCTCGGCGAGCATCGCGAGGACCTCTTGCTCGCGCGGGGTGAGCATTGCGAGTCGCTCCCTGCCCGGCACGCTGCCGCCCCCCTGGGCCGCGCTGTGCCCGGGCAGATCCGCCAGCCCATCCAAGCCGGCGTCGAGCAACTGCTCGACGTTCGCCTCGGTTGAGCGGGCGAGGGCCAGCACCCGCGCCGAGTGCCTGCGTACGCGCTCCTCGAGCGCGCCGCATTCGAGCGCGTAGCCGAAGCCCACGGCGAAGGCCGACAGCGCCGCGAGGTCGAATGGCGTCACGGCGCGTCCGGTCGGACCGTGGTCGGCATGAATCAGGACGACGGCCTGGTCCTGACAGGTCACCGGGGCGAGCACATACGAGCTCGCGCCGGGCAGGGTCGCGAGCGCGTGCGAGTCGGCCGCGGCGTCGTCGACGAGCAGCGGCGTCCGTCGTCTGAGCACCTCCGACTCGTGCAGCCACGGGCCGAGTCGAAGCGGCTTCTCCCCCAGCCGGCACCCGAGGAGCTCCACGCACTCGAGCTCATCGCCGGCGTGGACACCCCGAAGATCGAGCGCGTGATCGCGGAAGCTGAACACCGCCGCTCGGGCGAAGCCCGCCTCCTCGCAGAGCGCACGCGCCGCCTCCTCGAAGAGGGCCGGGAGCGACACCGGGCGGCAGAGGCGCCGCAGCGCCCGGCCGACGCCGGCGAGCGCGGCCGCGCCGTCGGGCCCGGTGGTCACGGGTCCCATCCCGTCGAGGGACTGACCGTTCAAGGTTGTCCCAGCCGTTCCGCGGACAGCGCCGCCCGAGGTTCGTCACCCGACGCGCGCCCGTCCTCCGAGGCATTCGTCGCGAACAGGGCACCAACCGCGGCTCCGACGGCGAAGACCGCGAGCAGCGCCGCGAAGACCAACCCGAGGGAGGGTCGCCTGTCGGTGGAGGGGGGTGGCGGCGCGACGCTTCCGTCGCGCCGCCTGCCGCCGCGCCGGCGGCTCGCCTGCAGGCTGAAGGCGCCGAGGGCCAGTCCGGCTCCGAGCGCGCCGAGCGCGGCAGCAATCCATGGAGAGACCCCGGACGTCGTGGCCGGCCCGGGACGCAAGTCCGGGTCGGGTGCCGGGGTCGGCGGCACGACCGGGGCGACGGGCGCGTCCGGCGGGGCGACCGCGCCGCGGTCGGGCTCGGGAGGTGCGGGCTTCGCCGCGGCAGGCCGGCTCGCGTCCCTTCGGTCGCGTCTTGCGTCCGCCGGCTGGGCGAGCAGAGGCTTCCTCGTCTGCGGCCCGACGATCCCGTCGACCTTGAGGTCATGCCTCCGCTGGAACCTGCGCACCGCGGCCTGTGTCCGCGGGCCGAACAGGCCGTCGATCGGACCGGGCCTGAAGCCACCCGTTCGCAGGCGAATCTGGAGCGCGCGCACCGCCCGCGATCCCTGCGCCCGGCCGTAGCCGTCGCCCCAGGCCAACATGCCCCCTGAGCGCAGAACCTTCGCGTAGGCGGCGGCCCCGTCGCCGCGGTCATCGTTGGCGAAACTGGCTCCCGGTGCGCACAGGAGCATCGCCGTCGTCACCGCAGCCGCGAGCATGCAGTTCCGCAAAGTGCGTGAAGTGCGAGCCGGGGCAGCGGTGTGCTTCGGGCCAGTTATCACTTTGTTAACAAGTACCCCGCGGCGCGGAGGCCGTCCGGCCGAGGACCCCCGAATCGAGGGCCTGATACCGCCCTTGGCGTACTGGTATCAGACCCGCGTACGCACGGACGCACGCCCCGAAGCCATACACAGAGCGGAGAACCGCATCTTGTGCGTGCGTGTCCCCGGGACGGGAAAAATCCCCAATTTGGGCGGTATCAGCCGCTGTGGATACGCACAGCGTCGTCGCCAAGGAGCCGCTTGACCTCCGGGCGCCCCTCGCGGCCCAACACAACGCAGGTGCCCGGCCAATGCTCGCTCTGGGCCCCGGCCTCGCCCAGATAGGCCGGCTCGTAGACCCAGCTGCCGCTGTTGACGAGCCGCACCCCCCGCGGGGTGGTCCAGTGCGTCCCGTCCGTGTCCGTAGGGCCGGCGCGGTGCAGGTGGCCGAAGATCACGTAGGAGGCCTGTATGCCCAGGCCGTCCACGACCTTGGCCATGGCCCCGAGCCCCGGGCGCCGGCGAGGGCCGCGGTAGCCCGCCACCGTCTCCCACCGTCGCACGAGTGCCTTCGCGCCACGCGCGGCGGACCGGGCCCGCCGCGACTGCGCCACCCGGTAGATCGCGCGATACACCGGCCCGAGGACGGCCTCGTAGTCATCCGGCGCTCGGTAGCCGTCACGGGGCTCCCGAGTGAGGATCTCCGACACCCGCCGGGCGACGCACTCGAAGGTGAGAACGTCGTTGTGACAGTCGAGGTAGTGCCCGTGGGTTGCGTATACATCCGGCCGCAGCCACGCCCCCGGGTAGGCGAGCACGACCTCGGCTCTGCCCATGCGGCGCGCGAGCCGCCCGAGCGGTTCCTCCGGTGCCGGCGCGGACAGCTCCTCCAGTCCGAGCGGACCGGCGCTGCGCCGACGGCGTCGGGCGAGCCACGGCGAGGCAAGCTGGTAGTCGTGATTGCCGGCAACGACGGTCACCCGGCGCCCGGCCATGACCTCACCCAGTTGCTCGAAGAAGGGCGCCGCGATCTCGAGTGCCTCGGCGGGAGGGCCGTCGCGCAGCTCGATGGAATCTCCCAGGAGGACCACGTGGTCGACCCTCTCAACGGCCTCGATCAGCCGTTCCCGCACCTCGGGACGGCGCAGTAGGTCGGCCTGCGAGCGGGTTCCCAGATGGAGGTCCGAGACCACGGCGGTGACCACGTCGAGATCCTTCCACGAGCGCATTAACCGGCCGATAGCAAGCCCGACGGGAGCCTCGTCTAGCATCACGTCCGGGAACCACCCGACGCCGATGATGCCCTCCATGACGATCACGGTCGAGCCGGTGGCGCCACCCGCAGGGGGGTCCAGCGAATCCTCGATTCATCGCGACGCAGCCGCCGTCCAGCTGCTCGCGCTCCCGGCGCAGGACCGGACCGAGGCGCCCGACCTGATCGAGCCGATCGTCGGCTTCCGAAACTGGAGGATCTACCGCACCGGCCCCGCGAGCAACGACCTCTGCTCTCCGTACTTCCCCGTCCCCTGGCGCGAGCGCGTAGTACGCGCCGAATGCCGCCGCTGGCGCACCGCCGAGGAGATGCTCGAACCGGCACACACCGCGCCGGCGGCCGGCTGTGGCTGCGGGATCCGCGCCTACCACGTCCCGCTCGATGACTTCCCGAAGGTCGACTACCAGGCCGTCTCCGGGATCGTGACCGTCTGGGGCCGCATCGAGATCGGGCCGGACGAGATGCGGGCGGAGCGCGCTCGGGTGGAGGCGCTTGCCCTCTATCACCGCTGGAGCCGGCGACAGGCGGACGCGGTACGCGCGACCGCGGCCGAGCTCGGCGTGGATCTGGTCGATCTGCGTGAGCTCGGCCCCGCTGCAGCGGGGTACGGCGCACCACCGCCTTCGGGGCTGCTCGACTCACTGCGCTGACGCGGAGAACGGGCGGAATCGCCGGTTCGGGGTTACGCTGGTAGCGGCCCTCCGTTCCCCTCCCCCGGCGTGAACCGAAGCGCACAGCAAGCACGCGGCGACCCCGCGTCCACACCCGCCCGCGATGGCAGGTCCGCGGGATCCGCCGGCGAGGCACGCAGAGGGCACAGTGGCCGGTTGATGCTTCGCATGTCCCAGTCGCTGCACGCCGAGCTCGCGCAGGCGGCCGAGAACGAGGAGATCAGCCTCAACCGGTACATCACCAACGCGCTTTCGTCGGCGATGGGACGGCACTCGGATGAGGTTCGCGCGCAGCCTGTCCCACGCTGGCTGCCCGGGGCGATTGTCCTCGGCATCGTCGTGACCGTTGCGGCGACGATCCTCGCGATCGTCCTGCTGGTGCTGGCCTGGCAGAACGGCTGGTAGCTCGGCCTACGCCCTCCAGGCTCCCGCGCGGCGTGCGGCCGCCACCAGGAAGCCTCCGCTCGTCAGCGCGAGCGCCAGCAGTGCGAGGGCGGCGATCGCTATCGGCGGTGCGGCATCGGCCGCTCGGGCGCGCAGCCCTTCGACGAATGCGCCCATGCCCGACGGCGCGGGCAGCGGCTTGACGCGCCCCGGCCGGCTCGCCCTCTGAGCTTGCTTGCGCGCCCCGCCACGGGCCTTCCGCGTCGGCCGCTCGGGCCTGTCCGCCGACCGCACCGACGTCGCCCGAACGACCGGCTCGGAGCTGGCTGGCGGGGCGGAGGGTTCCGGCGCCGGCGCCGGCGCCGGCTCGGCGGGCGGCGACGGGCTGGAGGACGGTGGCGGCGCCTGGGGCGGCGCGGCTGGAGCCTCCTGCGCCGGCGCCTGCTCGGTGGGCGCCGAGGCGGCTGGACCCGGCTGCGGGACCGGGTCGGGCGCGGGTTGCGACGGCGTCGGTGCCGGGTCAGGCGTGGGCGCCTGGACGTCTTGATAGGCGGCCGCCGGGGCTGCCCAAAGCGCCGCGACCGACGCGGTGATCACCAACAGCTTCAACGCCTTCCCCGTGGGGGCTCGGGGGTTGCCATTTGGGCCAAGGTCCAACGTATGCCTACTTTCCGGAGAAGTCAACGAGGCGGGCCGCCGGCCCGGTTAGGGCCGGCGGCCACCTCGTCTCAACTCACCTCAGCGGGTCACACCGGGATCGCGGCCTCCTGGCCACCTTGGTCCTGGTCGAGATCCTGCTCGAGGTCGTTCTCGTTCTCGGCCTCCGACTCTGCCTCGGAGTTGTTCTCCTGGCTCAGCGATCCACCTTCACCCCAGCTCAGGAACCGGAAGGACAGTGCCTTGTTCTCCGGCTCGATCTGCTTGGACTCGGCGTCGGCATCTGCGTTCTGCCAGTTGAACGCCTCCTGGGCGGCCGCTTGGATCTGCGTGCCGTAGCAACCGCAGTCACCGGACTCCTGCGACTGGTCGATTGACTGGTCGGTGTCGTTCTCGTTCTCGGCGTCGGCGTCGGCGGAGGAGTTGTTCTCCTGCGTCACGTCACCGTCGTAGCCGTTGCTCTTGAAGCGCACGGAGGCGTTCTTGTTGCTCGGCTTGAACTGGAACGACTCGGCGTCAGCCTCGGCGTTCTGCTTGTTGGTCGCCTGCTGAGCGGCTGCCTGGATCGCGATCCCCTTGCAGCCGCAGTCGTCTTCCTCGTACTTGGGGTACTTGTCTTCCTCGTACTTCGGGTACTCGTCCTCCTTTGACTTGTCGTAAGAAGGCTCGGCCTTCTTCTCCTCACAGCACTCGCCGCCGGATTGCTCCTGGGTGATGTCCTGCTCGAGCTCGTTCTCGTTCTCGGCCTCGGACTTCGCCTCGGAGTTGTTCGACTGCTCGACCGAGCCGCCGTCGCCGTCGCTCTCGAACCGAACGCTCTCGTTCTTGTTCTCGGGCTCGACCTGGGTCGACTCGGCGTCCGCCTCGGCGTTCTGGAGGCTCTCGGCCTCCTGCTCCGCCTCCTGCACGGCAGCTCCACCGGAGCCGGACTGGCTCTGCTCGACCGACTGATCGGTGTCGTTGTCGTTGTCTGCCTCGGCCTCGGCGTAGGAGCTGTTCTCCTGCGACACGTCGCCGTTGTCACCGTTGCTCAACACGCGCACCGAGATGTTCGTATTGCTCGGCTTGATCTGGGTTGACTTGGCGTCCGCCTCGGCGTTCTGCTTGTTGACTGCGTCTTGGTCGGCCTTCTGGATCCCGGTACCGCCGCAGCACGAGTCGCCTTTCTCGTACTTCGGGTACTTGGCATCCGCCGGCGCGGCCTTCTTGGGCTCACAGCACTCGCCGCCCGACTGCTCCTGGGTGATGTCCTGCTCGAGCTCGTTCTCGTTCTCGGCCTCGGACTTCGCCGCGGAGTTGTTCTCTTGCGACACGTCGCCGTTGTCGCCCTCGCTCAGAACCCGAACGTTGATGTTCTTGTTCTCGGGCTTGACCTGAAGCGACTCGGCATCGGCCTCCGCGTTCTGCAGGTTGACGGCTTCCTGCGCCGCCTGCTGCAGGGCAACTCCACCGGGGCCGGGCTGGCTCTGCTCGACCGACTGATCGGTGTCGTTGTCGTTCGTGGCGTCGGCCGCGGCGTAGGAGTTGTTCTCCTGCGACACGTCGCCGTCGTCACCCGGGCTCAGGACCCGGACCGAGATGTTGGTGTTACTCGGGTTGTATTGCGTCGAGTTCGCGTTGGCTTCAGCGTTCTGCAGGCTGCCCGCGGATTGCTCGGCCACCTGGCCCGAGACAGGGTCTTGGGCCATGGCGGGACCTGCCCCTAGGGCTAGCGCCACGCAGCTGATCGCCAACGCGAGGAAACGTTGTTTCATCGTTCCTCCAGTTGGTGTTGACGCCGGGGAAGGCGAACCCCGGCGACGTCGTTGGGATCGCGCCGGCGCTAGCCGGGCCGCTCGAGCCTTGATGAACTGAGGAAAGAGGTAAGTCTTCGGGCGAGGGCGTGAACACGTTCCCCCGGCGGCGGAGGTCGGAGCGCGAGTCCTCCTACGAGCGCTGCGATGAGGAGGACGAAGGCGCCGCCGCCACCACCGCCGCCGGTTCCAGGGGCCAGGCCTGCCGCCGCGGCGAGGGGCTCGGGCGGCTCGCCCACAGGGTCGCGGACCGGCCCGGGGCCTGACGCGCCGCCTGATGTCGAGTCAGCGGAGACGGGGGAGCGGGCACCACCGGCCGATGCACGGCTGAGTTCGACGAGCCCGCCGCCGCCCGGGGGCCCAGGCGCCGAGCCCACTCCGAGATCGTCAGCGGCGTCCCCGGCGACCGGCGAGCGGCGCCCTTCTGAGCGATGCCTGAGCGGACCTGAGCCTGGGAGCTCGAGGCCGCCGGCGGCCTCCCCGAGGCTCATGCCCTCCGGTAGGAGTGCCTCGAGAAGACCGCCGAGACGGTCCTCAATCGGACGGTCGCCGCCGAGCCAGTTGCCGCGGAGGTTCTGCGGCAGGCAGGCGCCGCCCAAGGTCCAGTTCGAGCCCAGGCTGGCGGCGGACACGCCGCCGCAGCCCGAGCTCCGGTTCAAAGTCCAGTCGAAGCCCTCATTGAGCTGGGACACCTCGCCTTTCATCGACGCCACGGCGGTCTTCATCGACGCCACTTCGCCCTTCATCGATGCCACTGCGCCCTTCATCGCCGCCACCGCGGCTCCAAGATCCTGCAGTTGCGCCCCTGCCTCGTCGCGCATGAGCGCGAGCGCCTCCGATGCCGCATCCTCGGCCTTCGTGGCCCGCTCGGAAGGCGCGGCCGCGAGCTTCGCCGCCGGATCCCCGCTACCGAGCACGGCCCGTCGCTCGGCCGAGGGCGCGGGAGTCGCCTCGGCGGCGGGCGCCGGGGCGGCCTCGGGGGACGGCTCCACGGGCTCCGGCACAGCCGGCTCCGGCACTTCCACTGCCTCCACCGTGTCGGCGACGGCCACGTCGGGGACCGCCACCTCGGGGACGGCCACGTCGGGGACGGCAACCTCGGGCACGGTCACCTCGGCCGGCGCCTCCACCCCTCCCGCGGCGAGCACCGCCTCCGCTTCTCGGAGCTCCTCCGCACCGAGCGACCCCGCGAATGCCGGCTCGGCCAGCGCGAGCGCAAGAAGCAGCGTCGCCAGAAGCCTGAGCGCGGGGCGGCACGAACGCCGCAGGGAGTGGCGCGATCCGGAGGGCATTGGGCGGGCGAGGCGGGCGGGCCCTACACCAGCCAAGTACCCCGGCCGGTCGCCGGGCGGCGCCGAGTAACAGCGCGGTAACAGGGATCACCTGCGTCGCGCCGGTGATACCGGGTAAGGTCGCCCTGATATCAGCCTGAACTGGCCCATCAGGAGGTGAGACCGGCGAGCCAGCGCGAGCGTGACGCACGAGAGACGGCCACCGGCCGCCTGCTGATCGCCTACCGGAGCGAGGGCGACACCCGCGCCAGGGAGAGGCTCGTGCAGCTCTACCTGCCCCTGGTCGAGACCCTCGCGCGGCGCTACCGGGGGCCGCAGGCGGAGTACGACGACCTGCTTCAGGCGGGCTCGATCGGGCTGTTGAACGCGATCGAGCGCTGCGATCCCGACCGTAGCGACGAGTTTGCGGCGTACGCCGTCCCCACGGTCACCGGGGAGATCAAGCGCTACATCCGCGACCGCGGCGGCACCGTCCGCCTGCCGCGGCCGCTGCACGAGGCCGCCGGCCGGATCCCCAAGACGCGCGAGCAGCTGACGCGGCGACTCGGACGAACTCCGACCGACGCAGAGCTCGCGGAGGGGGTGGGGGTGACCCCTGCGGAGCTCGCCGACCTCGAGGCCGCCCTGCGCGCCCCCGCGGATCTCGGGACCGACTCCATGCCCGACCCGCGGGCGAGCGCCTCCGATGAGCGGCTGCTGCTCGCCGGCGCGTTCGAAGCACTCGACGAGCAGGAGCGCGAGATCGTCTTCCTTCGCTTCATCGAGGACCTCGACCGCAAGGAGGTCGCCGGGCGGCTGGGGATGTCCGAGAGCCAGCTCGGCAGGCGCACGCGAACCGCGCTCGAGAAGCTCCGCCACGAGCTCGAGGAGGACGGCTTGCAGCGCGTCAGGGAAGGGATGCAGCCTGCCGGGGAGGGCTTGCAGCGTGCCGGCGACGGCTTGCAGCCTGCCGGCGACGGGGAGACCGTGCAGCCACAGGCTTCGGCTCCGATCGCCCGGCCCGAGCCGTTGCCGCCACGCGAGAAGGCCGCGAAGCCGAGCGTGAGCCACAGCGGGCGGCTCCTCCTGCGCATGCCGAGGACGCTTCACGACGAGCTGGCCGTGGCCGCCGAGCGCGAGGGCCTGAGCTTGAACCGCTTCATCACCGGCATCCTCACGGCGTCCGTCCGAGGGCACGATGAGGAGCTGCCGGAGTCGTCGAAGCTCGAGGCGCGCGAGGTGCCTCGCTGGCTGCCGGCCGCGATCGTGGCGAACATCGTCGTGGTGGTAGTGGCCGCGCTCGTGGCGATCGTGCTGCTCGTGATCGCTTGGCAGAACGGCTGGTAGCCGCCCTACTCGAGCTCGACGACTACCAGCGCGTAGCCGAGATCGAGCTCGTCCTGTTCGAGTAGCGCCGCGTGGCGGGCGCGCCACGAACCATCGTCCAGATCTGACGCGAGACGTTCCACCGCGGCAGCTACCGCCTCGCGGGGCAGCTGCGCGAACACAGAGATCCCGTCCCGCACCTGCCGGTCGAGGTAGCTGCGCGGCCGGCGCCAGTAGGCGCCGTAGAACCCGTCGCGGCAGTCATGTGGAATCGGCACCGGCACGACGCGAAGTTCTCCTCCGAGCAGCGATGCCAGCTCCGCGGCCCAGTGGCCGGGGCGACGGTATGGAGCGGGAATCATGTCGAGGAAGCTCGGCAGGTAGTCGCGCGTAAGCCAGAAGCGCTCGGCCTGAGCGGGGTCGGCGTTGAACAGCACGACCCGCCGCCGAGCCACACGGCGGAGCTCTCTCATCCCGTCAGTCCGGCGGCGCCAGTGGTGGTCGCTCAAAACGGCCATCGCCGCGTCGAAGCTGTCGTCCTCGAAGGGGAGTGCCTCGGCCTCCCCCTGCACGACCGGCGCTGACCCCGCGGGCCGCTGTGCGACCATCACCTCTGAGGGCTCCACGGCCAGCACCTCGCGGTCGGACGGTTCGTACGCTCCTGCGCCCGCACCGACGTTCACGACGGACACGGCGTCGCCGAGCGCGTTCCAGATCGCACGCGCGATGCGGGGATCCTCGCGCCGCGTAGCCCGGTACGACGCTCCGATCCTGTCATAGAGCGCGCGCTTCACGCGGGACATGATCCCGCGGCGGCGACCGCTCCGGCTCGGGCTCGGCCGGCGGTCGCCGCTCGCGGACGAGCAGCACCAGGGCGGCGCCTGCCACGAGCAGGACGCCGAGCACAGTCAGCGGCATCTCGAAGCTTCCCGTGGAGTCCTCGGCGATGCCAGTGAACGCGGGTCCCGCGAAGCCGCCGAAGTTGCCGATCGCGGCGACCAGGGCAATCCCGGCAGCCGCCGCCGTGCCGCTGAAAAGGCCCGTCGGGAAGGCCCAGAAGACCGGGATCGCCGACAGCAGGCCGACCGCTGAGAGCGTGATCGCGACGGTGAGCGTGAGCGGCGACTGCGCGTAGGCCGTGAGCACGCAGCCGAGTGCGCCCACCAGGACCGCGGTGATGACGTACGGCCGGCGGCTCGGTGCACGGTCGGCGCGGGCGGCAACCACGAGCATCGCCGCGGTCGCCACCCCGTAGGGGATCGCGGCGAGCACGCCCACCTCGAAGTCGCTGTAGCCGGTGCGGTCCTGGACGAGATCGGGCACGAAGAAGGTGAGCCCGAACGCAGCGGCCACCACGAGGAAGTAGATGAGCGAGAGCAGCCAGACCTGGCCGCTCCCCAGGGCGTCGCGGAGGCCACGCCCGCCGGCCGCCTCCCGGAGCTCACGCTCGCGCGCGACCTCCTCCGCCAGGAACTCGCGCTCCTCGGGCTCGAGCCACTCGGCGGCGTCGGGGCGGTCGTCGAGGAAGCGCAGGGTCACCCAGCCGAGCGCGACCGCCGGCAGGCCCTCGACCAGGAACAGCCACTGCCAGCCATCGAGGCCGAGGAAGCCGTCGAGCTCGAGCAGGCCGCCCGACAACGGGCCGCCCGCCACGTACGCCACCGAGATCGCGGTGAGGAAGAGCGCCAGCACACGTGTCCGCTCGCGCTCCGGGAACCACCAGGTGAGGAACAGGATGATCCCCGGGAAGAAGCCGGCCTCGGCGGCGCCGAGCAGGAAGCGCAGGACATAGAACGATCCCGGGCTCTCGATGAACATCATCGAGGCGGAGATCACGCCCCAGACGATCATGATCGCCGCGAGCCAGCGCCGCGCGCCGAAGCGCTCGAGCGCAAGGTTGCTCGGCACTCCGAAGATCACGTACCCGATCGAGAAGATGCCGGCGCCGATGCCGAAGATCGAGTCGCTGAAGTCGAGGTCGTCCTCGAGCTGCAGCTGGGCGAACGAGACGTTCACACGGTCGAGGTACGCGACCACGTAGATGAGGAAGAGGAAGGGGATCAGGCGCCGGGTTGCCTTGCGAAAGGCGCGTTCCTCGAGGTTCACCGGCCGACTCTAACCCGGCCGGGGCGCGCGGCGGCCTACTCGACGAGGATCTTGACGGCCGAGCGCAGCTCGTCGTCGTCGCCCGCGGTCCCGGCAACGAGCGCCTTCAGCGGCTCGAGGTACGGCCGCGCCTCACGCCAGCCCGGATCGCTGCCGGCCTCCGTGGAATCCACCAGCTCCAGGATCGGCGCCACGGCCACGTACGTGGAAATCGCGTAGCCGTCGAGCGACTTGGCCGCGTCGGCGTACTCGGCCGAATCGGCCAGCGTCTCGGCGGGATCGAGCGCGTCGCGCGCGGCAGCGTTGCCGAAGGCGACCACGACCCTGTCGTCGCGCTGGAAGATGTGAATCGGCGCGGCGAACTCGTCGTCGCGGAGCGTGAAGCCCTCACCGCCCCCCGGCGCCGACAGCGGGCCCACCGTCGTGCCGGACGACTGCTCGGAGGCCTCGAGCAGGACCTCGAGACGCGCGAGCAAACGACCGGAGGCTTCCGGGTCCTTGGTCTCGATCACGATCGCACCGTTTAGCTCCTCGACGCTCGTGCCGCGCACGAAGACGGCGAAGTCCCCCATCCAGCCGAGTACGTCACGGTCGAGGTCCAGGCCGGTCATCGTGCGGAGCTGGCTCTCAAGCGCATCACGCCCACCGACCGAGGCGCCGAAGGCCTCGGCGTAGTAGTCGAGCACCTTGCCGAGGTCCGGCTGCGCAAGCGCGAGCCACGAGTCCCCCGGCAGCTCGTTCATCAGCTCGCTGCCCTCGCCGAAGAACGGGAGCAGCTTCGCCAGCGACTCGGGGGCGTCGGCCTCGAACGAGAGGCTGTCGCCGTCGACGTCGAGCGTCGCGACGTAGGGGTCCTCGAAGAAGTCCTCGAACGAGCGCAGCGCCTCAGCCCCGCCGCTGCCCTGCATGGCCTCGAGCAGCTTGGGCGAGTTGAGGTAGAAGAGCCCGAGCCGGTCGTCCGCCGCATCCGCGACGGCATCCGTGTAGGCGTCGTCGTCCGACAGCGGCGAGCCGCCTTGCGCCGTGTCGATCGCCGCCTTCAGCCCACCCTCGGTGCCGATCACCGCGAAGCCGTCGACCACACCGGCGGCGGTGTCGTCCTCGCCCACCAGGTACTCGACGCCCTCGTAGCGCTGCTTGAGCTGCTTGCCCTCGATCGCCTTGGAGAGCGCGTCGCGCGCGGCCTCCTCGTCGTCCGCCGCGATCAGCGCAGCGCCGCTCTGAGGACCGTCGTCGCGGAGGGCGCCCGTCACGAAGAAGGCCGCGGTGTCGCCGAGCCAGGGCCTGACGTCCTTCTCGAAGCTGATCGGAGCATCCGACTCTGCGAGGCCCTTCTCGATCAGGCTCTGGAGGCGCTCGCCGGCGCTCCCCTCACCCGGGAACTTCGCGGCGAGCTCCTCGATCGCGCGCTTCTGGTCGCCGGAAGGGTCGAGGTTTATCTCCCCGTACATGAGCGAGCCGGCGGGGGCGAGCGTGGTTGCGCTCGAGGCGGTCTCGTTCTGGCCGCAGCCGACGGCGGCGAACACCGCCAGGGACACGGCGGCGAGCAGGAGGGCGAGTGGGCGCATCAAGACGGGTATCGGAGCATCGGGGAGCGGACTACAGCCGGACAGTAGCTGGAGCCACCAGACCCGCTGTGTGAGATTCGAGCAATGCCACACACAGAGCGAGGTCCTGGATCGCGAGCCCGGTGGAGTCGAACAGCGTCACGGCATCAGGTCCGGAGCGGCCCGGGGCGGCGCCGGTGAGCACAGCCCCGAGCTCCGTCACACGATCGCGCGTTACCAGGCCGGCCGCGACCGCGGCGGTCAGCTCGCCGCCGTGGCTCGCCTGCGTCCACTCGTCGCAGAAGAGCTCGGCGCGGGCCACCGCCTCGATGTCCGCCTCCGCCTTGCCCGGACCGTCGGCGCCCAGCATGTTCAGGTGCAGCCCTGGGCGCAGGTCCCCGGCGCGGACGACCGGCTCGGTTCCGGGGGTGACGCAGGTGACGACGTCGCAGGCAAGCGCGTCCTCGCGGCTGCCCGCCTCCCAGCCGAGTTCACCCGCGAGCGTCCCCGCCGCCTCGGGGTCGGGGTCGAAGCAGATTCCGGGGCCGTACTCGGCGGCGGCGAGGCAGCGTGCCGCCCAGCTTCCGTGCAGCCCACAGCCGACGACCCCCACGCTCGTCGCGTCCTCGCGGCCGAGCTCCTGGGCGGCCACGGCGGCGACGGCGCCCGTCCGAAGCGCGGTGATCGAGCGGACGTCCACGAGCGCGAGCGGCTCTCCGTCCACCGCCGACGAGACGCAGATCACCCCCATGACCACGGGCCGCCCCGACTCCGGGTTGCGGGGGAACGAGGTGACCCACTTGAGGATCGCGAGTCCCGCTCCCTTGGCCGGCATCGCGCGGAAATCGCCATGCGGGGAGGCATCGAGGTACGTCTTGGGCGGCATCTGCCAGCGCCCGCTGGCGTACTCGACGAAGCCCTCGCGCACCCTGTCGATCGCCTCCAAGGGGGAGATCGCGCCGAGCACGGCCTCCTGAGGGAAGACGGGTATCTCGGGCACGGGCATCTACGCTATCCGCCCCGTGACGAGGAACGGCAAGCACCGCCCCGCGCGCCCGCGGATCGAGGTGCGTCAGTCGGCGTCGCCCGAGGAGGCCGCGGCGATCGCCGCGGCGATCGAGCAGTTCCTGCGCGATACCGCGCCACCGCCGGCAGCCGCGGGCCCGGCGATCAGCCCCTGGGCGCGCGCCGGCCTGTTCGAGGGCACCAGCCGCGACCCCGCGGGCCCGTCGCCCTGGGGCGATCAGGTGCGCTGGGGCGCGCCCTAGAGTGCCGGGCATGCCCGACGCCGCCATCGAAGCTCACGACCTGAGGAAGTCATTCAAGGACGTTCACGCCCTCGACGGGATCGACCTCGTGGCGCCCGTCGGCACGGTCCTAAGCCTGCTCGGCCCTAACGGCGCCGGCAAGACCACCGCCGTGCGCATCCTCACCACGCTCTTGCCGCCCGACGGCGGCTCCGCCCGCGTGGCGGGGCTCGACGTGGTCCGCGATGCCGCGGCGCTGCGCTCCCGCATCGGCCTGGCGGGCCAGTACGCGGCGGTCGACGAGAACCTAACGGGGCGCGAGAACCTCGAGATGGTCGGCCGGCTCTACCACATGGGGGGCGGTCCGGCGCGCCGGCGCGCGGACGAGCTGCTCGAGCGCTTCTCGCTCACGGACGCCGCCGACCGGCTGTCAAAGACCTACTCCGGCGGCATGCGCCGGCGGCTCGACCTGGCGGCGGCGCTGGTGGCGCGCCCGCCGGTGATCTTCCTCGACGAGCCCACCACCGGGCTCGACCCGCGCAGCCGGCTCCAGCTCTGGGAGACGATCGAGGCGCGCGTGGCGGCCGGAACGACCGTGCTGCTCACCACGCAGTACCTCGACGAGGCGGACCGCCTGGCCGACTCGATCGCCGTGATCGACCACGGTCGGGTGATCGCCGAGGGCACCTCGGACCAGCTCAAGGACCGGGTAGGCGGAGAGCGGCTCGAGGTGACGCTCGGCGAGGGCGCGTCGACCGAAGCCGCCATCGAGGCGCTCGTGCCGCTCGCCGAGGATCGCCCGAAGTGCGAGGCCGGCGTGCTCGCGCTGCCGCTGAGCCGCGGCCGCGGCGGCATCGCCGAGGCGGTCCGTCGTCTCGACGACGCCGGCGTGGGGATCGACGACATCGCGGTGCACCGGCCCACACTCGACGACGTCTTCATAACGCTCACCGGCCACGCTGCCGAGCCAGAAGAGGAGGAAGCGGAGGTCGGCGAGGCTGAGCTCGAGGAGCGTGCGGCATGAGCGCCCTCGCCTACGCGGTCGCCGACACGGCGGTCATCGCCAAGCGCAACCTGCTGCGGATCCCGCGCCAACCGGACCTGTGGGTCTCGTTCACGATCCAGCCGGTGATGTTCGTGCTGCTGTTCGTCTACGTGTTCGGCGGCGCGATCCGGACGCCCGGCTACGACTACGTCGACTTCCTGATGCCAGGCATCGTGATCCAGACGATGTCGTTCGGGGGCTTCGTCACCGCCATCGGCCTCTCGGACGACCTCCGCAAGGGCCTGATCGACCGCTTCCGCTCGCTGCCGATGGCGCGCTCGGCGGTGCTCGGCGGGCGCACGCTCGCCGACGTGGCCACCAACGCGATCTCGATCGCGGTGATGGTCGGAGTCGGGCTGATCGTCGGCTTTACGTTCTCGTCGAGCCCGATCGAGGTGATCGCGGGTTTCGCCCTCTGCATCCTGTTCGGCTACGCCTTCTCGTGGATCTTCGCCTTCGTCGCGCTGAGCACGAGCTCGGCCGAGGGCGCGCAGGCGCTCGGCTTCATGCTGATCTTCCCGCTGACGTTCGCCTCGTCGGCATTCGTGCCACCGGAGTCGATGCCCTCCTGGCTCGAGGCGTTCGCCGAGGCGAACCCGTTCTCGACCGTGGTCGACGCACTGCGCGCGCTCTGGGTGGATGCGCCGCACAACAACGACGTCTGGGCGGCCGTGGCCTGGTGCATCGGCCTGATCGTGGTGTTCGCCGGGCTCGCGGTGTACCGCTACCGGCGGGCCGTGAGCACGTAGGTCGTCGGTTCCGGCGCTGCTGGCCTCCCCCAGCCGGGCCAGGGCTGGGGAAGGGAGCCCGTTCCGATAATGGTGGAAATCCAGCCGGGTTTTGGTACTTTGGACCGCTCAGCCAGACGGCGCCCCGGCTACAGCGAGGAATCGAACCCATGGAACCCGTCTCGACCGAGCCGACAGCTCGCGCGCAGCACGGCAAAGGCAGGAAGGGCTCGCTCGAAAACCCCGAGGTCTACGACAACGTCCCGGGCCACGTGATCCCCATCCTCGAGCGCGAGTTCGACGACTTCGACAACGAGGCCGAGAAGTTCCTCGCGGGCGACACTCCCGAGGACGAGTTCATCGGCTTCCGGCTCAAGCAGGGGGTGTACGGCCAGCGCCAGGCGGATGTCCAGATGATCCGCGTGAAGCTCCCGATGGGCGGCGTGACGCCGGAGCAGCTCGAGACGTTCGCGGACGTGATCGAGGAGTACGCCCCGCTCAACAAGGGCCACATCACCACGCGCCAGAACATCCAGATCCATCACGTCCCGCTGCGCGACGCCGCCGAGCTGATTCGCCGCATATCCGACTCCGGCCTCTCCTCGCGCGAGGGCTGCGGCAACACCGTCCGCAACGTGACCGGCGACCCCTGGGCCGGCATCACCGAGGGTGAGCTCTTCGACATCACCCCATACGCGGGCGCGTACGTGCGCTACTTCGTGCGCCATCCGACGACACAGCTGATGCCGCGCAAGGTCAAGACCGCCTTCACGGCGACCGACGAGGACCGCGCGATCACAGGCATCCACGACATCGCGTTCATCCCGCGTGAGCGCGACGGGGTCCGCGGGGTGGAGATCCGCGTAGGCGGCGGCACGTCGATCATGCCGCGCGTCGCGCCGACGCTCTACGAGTTCGTCGAGCTCGACAACGGCGACTACCTCAAGGTCTCGGAGGCGGTCTTCCGCATCTTCGACCGCCAGGACTGGCTGCGGGTGAACCGTGCGCGGGCGCGAATCAAGGTGCTGATCGACAAGATCGGCATCGACGCCTTCCGCGAGCAGGTCGAGGAGGAGCTCCAGGGCGACTGGGTCGCCGAGCGTGACTTCGACCCGGCGCCGCTGCTCTTCGAGCACAACGAGGAGGCGAACGCCCCGCTGCCGCTCGCCCACTACGCCCAGCCGAACGGCGACGGTGCGCCCTTCGAGCGCTTCCGCGCCTCGAACGTCGAGCCCCAGCGCCAGGAGGGCTTCTCGAGCGTCCAGGTGCGGGTGATCCGAGGCGATCTCACACCCGAGCAGCTCCGCGGCCTCGCCGCCATCATGCGCGACTACTCGGGCGGCTACGCGCGCACGACCGTCGAGCAGAACTTGCTTCTGCGCTGGGTGCGCAACGAGTCGCTCTACGAGGTGTGGAAGGCGCTCAGCGACCTCGGCCTCGGCGAGGCCGGCGCCGGCCAGATCGTGGACACGGTCTCATGCCCCGGCACCGACTCCTGCAAGCTCGGCATCACCAGCTCGATGGGCCTCAACCGCGCGGTGATGGAGCGGATCGAGGAGATGGGAATCGACGACCCGCTCACGAAGCGGATCCACATCAAGATGTCCGGCTGCCCCAACGGCTGCAGCCAGCACCACATCGCCAACATCGGGTTCTACGGCGCGTCGATCAAGGTAGGCGAGCACACGATTCCTGCCTACGTGGCCCACATCGGCGGCCGCTACGAGGGCGGAGAGGTGCTGTACGGCACCAGGCTCAAGGTCCGGCTCGCCGCGAAGCGCGTGCCCGAGGCGGTGGAGCGCTGGATCCGTATGTACGAGGCCGAACGCGAGGACGGCGAGGAGTTCAACGCCTACGCGGAGCGCGCCGGGACGAAGCGCTTCGAGGACGAGGTGCGCGAGCTCGCCCTCCCGATCGAGTTCAGCCTCGAGAACATGAGCCACTTCATCGACTGGCAGCGCAAGGAGCCCTTCCAGGTCATCCGGGGCGAGGGCGAATGCGCGGTCTAAACGATCGGGGCGCCGCCGGCCGAGCCCGCGGCTTCCGCCCGGCGGCCGAAGAGACGCTCCAGCTCGCGATCGAGCGCCACCACCCGCGGCTCCTGATGGCCTGCTCCTTCCAGAAGGAGGAGACGGTCCTGATCGACATGCTGATGCGCATCGAGCCGTCGGCGCGCGTGTTCACGATCGACACCGGTGTGCTGTTCCCCGAGACATACGAGGTCTGGCGCAAGGTCGAGGACCGCTACGGCCTCAGGGTCGAGGTGATGGACGCCACGCCGCCGAACGGCACGCCTTGGAGCGCCGGCAACTGCTGCGGCTCGCGCAAGGTCGACGCGCTTGGGCGGGCTCTTGCAGGCGTCGACGCCTGGATAACGGGCATTCGCCGCGAGCAGTCGCCCACGCGAGCGGACGCGGAGAGCGTGGAATGGGACGTGGCGAGAGGGGTATGGAAGTTCAATCCGCTCGCCGAATGGAGCGACCGGGACGTGTGGAATTACGTCTACGAGCACAATCTCCCGTACCATCCGCTGCACGACAGGGGGTACGAGTCGATCGGGTGTGCCCCTTGCACCCTGCCCGGCAACGGTCGCGAGGGCCGTTGGGCCGGGCAGGAGAAGACCGAGTGCGGCCTGCACGTCTAGCACCGTCCACCATGCCAACGCCATGAGTACCGTCGAGTTCCCGCGTATCCTGCCGCCCGAAGAGCGGATGAACTACGAGGTTCCCCATCTCCGGGCGCTCGAGTCGGAAGCCATCCACGTAATGCGCGAGGTGGCGGCCGAGCTCGAGCGCGGTGTGCTGCTGTTCTCGGGCGGCAAGGACTCCGCGGTGCTCCTGCACCTCGCGCGCAAGGCGTTCTGGCCGGCGGCGTTGCCGTTTCCGGTGATGCACGTGGACACGGGCCACAACTTCCCCGAGGTGATCGAGTACCGCGACCAGATGGTCGACGCGATGGGCGCTCGCCTGGTCGTGGCGTCCGTGCAGGACTCGATCGACAACGGCCGCGTCGTCGAGGAGCTCGGACCGCGGGCGTCGCGCAACCGGCTCCAGTCGGTCACGCTCCTCGACGCCATCGATGAGCACGGCTTCAAGGCGGCCTTCGGCGGCGCCCGGCGCGACGAGGAGCGGGCGCGCGCGAAGGAGCGCATCCTGTCCTTCCGCGACGACTTCGGCCAGTGGGAGCCCAAGGCCCAGCGGCCCGAGCTCTGGAATCTCTACAACGGCTTCGTCAAGCCGGGCGAGCATGTTCGCGTGTTCCCGCTTTCGAACTGGACCGAGCTCGACGTCTGGGAGTACATCGGCGCCGAGCTCATCGATCTGCCCTCGATCTACTTCGCGCACACGCGCGAGGTCTTCAAGCGCGACGGGATGCTCTACGCGATCTCGAACTTCGTCGAGCTGCTGCCGGGCGAGGCGCCCTTCGAGGAATCGGTGCGCTTCCGCACCGTCGGCGACATGAGCTGCACGGGCGCTGTCCGCTCCACGGCCGCGAGCCTCGAGGAGGTGGTGCGCGAGATCGCCGCCACCCGCATCACAGAGCGCGGTGAGACGCGCGCGGACGACCGGATCTCGGAGGCCGCGATGGAGGACCGCAAGAAGGAGGGCTACTTCTGAGCGTCCTCTCCTCCAACGGGGCGCCGCCGGGCACCGAGCGCGCCGCGGAGCTGGTGCGCTTCGCAACCGCCGGATCGGTGGACGACGGCAAGTCGACGCTCATCGGGCGCCTCCTCTACGACACGAAGTCGATCTTCGAGGATCAGCTCGAGCACGTCGAGGAGACGTCCCGCAGGCGCGGCGACGGTTACGTGAACCTCGCCCTGCTGACCGACGGCCTGCGCGCCGAGCGCGAGCAGGGCATCACGATCGACGTGGCCTACCGCTACTTCCACACGCCGCGGCGCAAGTTCATCATCGCCGACACGCCCGGCCACGAGCAGTACACGCGCAACATGGTCACGGGCGCCTCTACAGCCGACCTGGCGCTCATCCTGATCGACGCGCGCAAGGGGGTGCTCGAGCAATCCCGCCGGCACGCCTTCATCGCGTCGCTGCTGCACATCCCGCACATGGTGGTGTGCGTGAACAAGATGGACCTGGTCGACTTCGACCAGGGCGTGTTCGAGCGCATCACGGACGAGTTCTCGGGCTGGGCGGCCAAGCTCGACGTGCACGATCTGACCTTCATTCCGATCTCGGCGCTGCACGGGGACAACGTGGTCGAGCGCTCCGAGCGCACGCCCTGGTACCAGGGCACCTCGCTGCTCTACCACCTCGAGCACGTCTTCGTGGCCTCGGACCGCAACCTGCAGGATGCGCGCTTCCCTGTGCAGTGGGTGGTCCGGCCGATGTCCGACGAGCACCACGACTACCGCGGCTATGCCGGCGAGGTGGCCTCGGGAGTCTTCCGCGCGGGCGACGAGGTGGTGGTTCTCCCGTCCGGGCGCGAGAGCCGCATCGTCGCGATCGACAGCTACGACGGTGAGATGGAGGAGGCCTACCCGCCGCTCTCGGTCACGATCCGCCTCGAGGACGACGTCGACGTCTCGCGCGGCGACATGATCTGCCGCGACCACAACCGCCCGATCGAGGCGCGCGAGATCGACGCGATGGTCTGCTGGATGTCAGAGCGCCCGCTGTCGCCGTCCGGCCGCTACCGCATCAAGCACACGACCCGCACGGCGCTCGCAAAGGTCGATGAGGTGCGCTACCGCATCGACGTCAACACGCTGCATCGCGACGAGCAGGCCACCGGGCTCGGGCTCAACGAGATCGGCCGTCTCAACATCCGCCTCTCCTCGCCCCTGTTCGTGGACCAGTACCGGCGCAACCGCGCGACCGGCAGCTTCATCCTCATCGACGAGTCGACGAACGACACCGTCGGTGCAGGGATGGTCCTGTAAATCCGGGAGCACTAGGCTCCCCGCTCGATGGACCTAGCCCTCATCGGCTTCGGGCTCGGGGTGGGCATCCTCGTGGGCATGACCGGTATCGGCGGAGGGTCGCTGATGACCCCGATGCTGATCCTGGTGTTCGGGGTCACGCCGGTCACCGCGATCGGCACCGACCTGGCCTACGCCGCCGTCACGAAGACCGTGGGCGGGTACAAGCACTGGCGCCAGCGCACGGTCGACTTCGAGCTCTCGAAGTGGATGGCGTTCGGCTCGGTTCCCGCGGCGGTCGGCGGCGTGTACGTGCTGTCGCTGCTCGAGGAGTGGTCGGGGCGCGACTTCGACGACCTGCTGCTGACGATCCTGGCGGCGGCCCTCCTCCTCACCGGCGTCGCAACCCTCATCCGCGCCTTTCTGAAGAGCATGCACGAGCGGGAGCGCGAGTCGATTCCGATGGAGCGCCGCCACAAGATCGCCGCGGTCGTGCTCGGTGTGTGCGTCGGCTTCGTGCTGGGCGTGACCTCGGCGGGCAGCGGCGCGCTGATCGCGGTGGGGTTGATCTTGCTGTTCCGGCTCGTCCCTACGCGCGTCGTGGGCACCGACGTGTTCCACGCGGCCATCCTGCTCTGGGCCGCAGGCCTCGCCCACATCGTGGCCGGGAACGTCGACTTCGGGCTGGCGGGGAACATCCTGATCGGGTCGGTCCCGGGCGTCTGGCTCGGCAGCCACTGGTCGGTGCGCGTTGAGCCGGCGGTGCTGCGGACGACGCTGGCCACGGTGCTGATAGGCGCCGGCATCGCCCTGCTGATCAAGGCGGGGCTCGGCATCCCGACCTGGGTGCTGGTCCCGTTCCCGGTCGGCGTGGTCGTGCTCCTGATCGTGACGATGGTGCGTGAGAGCCGCGCCCGCGCGGCCGAGAGCGCCCCGATGCCTTGATGGTGGTGATGACACCCGACGCGACGCCCGCCCAGATCGAGGTGGTCGTCGAGAAGCTCGAGGCCGCGGGGGTGCACGCCAAGGTAATGCCGGGGGAGCTCACGACCGCGATCGGGGCGATCGGCGATCCCGAGGGGGTCCGCGAGCTGGGCCTCGAGGGCCTGCCGGGCGTCGACCAGGTGATCCCCATCTCGCGCCCCTACAAGCTCGCCTCGAGCGAGCTCTCGCATCACGAGCCGACCGTCTTCGAGGTCGACGGCCGGCGCGTGGGCGGCGGGGAGACGTTCTGCCTGATCGCCGGTCCGTGCACGGTGGAGACGCCCGACCAGACGCGCGTCGTGGCGCGGGCCGTGGCCGCCGCCGGCGCCTCGATGCTGCGCGGCGGCGCCTTCAAGCCGAGAACCTCGCCGTTCTCGTTCCAGGGCCTCGGCTTCGAGGCCCTGGACATCCTCGGCGAGGTGCGCGCTGAGACCGGCCTGCCGGTCGTGAGCGAGATGACGGCGGCGGAGCTGGCCGACCGCTTCGCCGAGGTCGTCGACGTGATCCAGGTGGGCGCGCGCAACATGCAGAACTATGGGCTGCTCGAGGTCGTCGGCAAGCTCGGCAAGCCCGTGCTCCTCAAGCGCGGCCTCTCGTCCACCCTCGACGAGCTGCTCCAGGCGGCGGACTACGTGCTCAAGGAGGGCAACGAGCGCGTGATCCTCTGCGAGCGCGGCATCCGTACGTTCGACACCGCGATGCGCTTCACGCTCGATCTCGGCGCCGTGCCGTGGCTCAAGCTGCACACGCACCTGCCGGTGATCGTCGATCCCAGTCACGCCTCCGGCGACCGGCGGCTCGTCGGGCCGCTGTCGCGGGCGGCGGCGGCGGTGGGGGCCGACGGGATCATCGTCGAGGTGGCCGAGGATCCGGAGCACGCGCTCTGCGACGGGCCCCAGCAGCTCTACGCGCATGACTTCGAGCGCTTTGCGCGCGAGGTGGAGGCGCACGCGGGGCTGGTGGGGCGTACGCTGGCGTGACCCCCGTGTTGCCACCTGGCCCCTCCACCCCGCGAGCGCTCCAGACGCTTCGCTGGCTGGTGCGCCCGACGGCGTACATGGAGGATTTGCGCCGCCGATATGGCGACTCGTTCACCCTGCGGATCGCGAACGAGGGCACGTGGGTGTTCATCACTGATCCCGAGGCCGTCAAGCAGGTCTTCACCGGAGATCCGCGGTTGCTGCACGCCGGCGAGGCGAACGTCGTGCTTCTCCCGGTGCTGGGTCCGAACTCGGTCCTGCTTCTCGACGAGGGCGAGCACATGCGCCAACGCAAGCTGATGCTGCCCGCCTTCCACGGCGACCGGCTGCGCGGCTACGCCGAGACGATGCGGCGGGTGGCGGAGAACGAAATCGCCTCGTGGCCACTCGACCGGCCGCTCGCTGCCCGGCCGCGTATGCAGGCGCTCACCCTCGAGGTAATCATGCGGACGGTCTTCGGGGTCCAGGACGAGGCGCGCAAACGGCGTCTCACCGAGACGCTGTCGGAACTGCTTCGCTGGGGTACCGACCCGCGCCGCATGGCGCTGGGCATCGCGCTCGGCCCAAAGCGAGTGATCCGTCTCGGTCTGTGGCGGAGCGTCCTCGAGCCCGCCGACGCCGCGATCTACGAGGAGATCGCCGCCCACCGCTCGGCCGCGGACCTCGAGGAGCGCGACGACGTGCTGTCGCTGCTGCTCCAAGCGCGTCACGAGGATGACATCGCTCCGGTCCGGGCCGAGCCCGGCCCCTCGCGCACGGCCGGCGAACCGATGTCGGACAAAGAGCTTCGCGACGAGCTCATCACACTGCTGGTCGCGGGTCACGAGACCACGGCCAACTCGCTCGCCTGGGCTCTCGAGCGACTCGTTCGCCACCCGAACGCGCTCGCACGGCTGCGCGAGGGCGACGACGAGTATGCCGACGCCGTCGTCAAGGAGACCATGCGACTGCGGCCGACGATCTCGATCGTCCTTCGCAAGCTGCAGGAGCCGATGGAGATCGGCGGGAGGCTTCTGCCGGCGGGCGTGACCGTGGCGCCGTGCATCTACCTCATGCATCGCCGTCCGGACATCTACCCCGACCCGCATTCATTCCGGCCCGAGCGCTTCATGGAGGGGCAGGGCGGGACCTACAGCTGGATTCCGTTTGGCGGCGGGGTGCGCCGCTGCCTCGGCGCCAGCTTCGCACAGCTCGAGATGCGGATCGTCCTGCAGACGCTCGCCCGGACCCTCGACCTCCGCGCCGCCGACACGCAACCGGAGCGGATCATCCGCCGCGCGATCGCGCTGTCGCCGGCGCGCGGCGGCGAGATCGTGGCGCAGGCGCGGGCGAGCGAGCCTGAGCGCGACGCGGTGCTGGCCGCCTAAGGCGAACGCGAGGCGCTCAGCGCCGCCGCGCTGCGGTGGTCCGGACGCCGGCGGCCCGCGACGTCGGGTCGAGCCGGGCGCTCACGCGGCGCCCGCCGAGCGTGCCGCGAACGCGCGTGCCGCGGATCGTGACGACACCGCCCGGCACCCCCCGTCCTCCGAGCACGCGGATGCGGCCGCGCCGGCGGCGCGGGCGGAAGAAGCTCTCGACACGGCCGGTCAGCCGCACGCCGGGCACGAACGCCAGCCGGCGCAGCCGGAGAGCCAAGGCCACGTCCACGTGGTAGCTGCCGGCGCGGAGCCCTCCCCCGCGGGCGAGGTCGGCTTGCTCGGGATCGCTGATCAGGGCCGTGAGCGCATCGTCGCCGACGTCACGCAGGGTCAGCTCGATGGCGGTCAGGACGCGACCGCGCAGACCGGGCACGCCGGCGACAGGGCGCACCCGGCCGAGGCGCCGCGGCGGGGGCGGCGTCGCAGGGAAGAGCCGCCGCCCGCGCGGGCAGCTCGTCCTGAAGCGCTTGCCCTGCATGAACCTCGCGAAGGCCGCCCTCGCGCAGCCGGTGGGGTCGGCGCCGAGCGCGCCGTGGCCCGTCTCCGGCGCCACGAGCAGGCGCGAGCGGGGGAACTGATCCGCCACGCGCCGCGCATTCTCCACCGGCGTGCGGAGGTCGTCCTGGCCCTCCATGAGCAGCACCGGCACGTCTGGGAGCGGACCGAGGGCGAAATCCGGGGCGGCGGCGGCCGCCGGCCAGCGCCCGCACAGCTCGATCAGGTCGTTGTCGACCGCGGTAGCACGGTCGAACGGGTCGAACGCGTCGTCCGGGAGGATCGCCGCGGTGGCCTCAGCCTGCGCTCGCCGGAGCGCCTCCTCCGGCGGGGTGGCGCGCGGCCACGGGAAGCGCGTCTCCTCGCACGTCGTGGCCGTGTAGAGCATCGAGCTCAGCACCGCCGGCGGGGGCGGGGTGCCGTCGACGGCGAAGGCCCGTGACCGCAGGCGGAGCAGCGGCGCGGCGTCGTCAGCGAGGGCCGCGCGAACGGCGCCCGGAAAGCTCGCCCTCAGGACGGGGTCGAGATCGCCCGCGAGGAGGACCGCCAGCAGGTCTCCGCGATCCATTGACCGGCGCACGACACGCCCGCGGGGACCCACGACCCGACCGCGCAGCGGCCGCCCGGCCAACCGCCTCACCAGCTTCCGGACGTCGGCCACCGCGTCGTCGGTGAACTCCCCGCACACGGAACGGCACAGCACCCGGAGGACGCGCGGAACTGCTTCGAGGGTGTCGAGATAGAGCCCGTTCGGGCCCTCGGCCTCGACCACCGAGTCGAGCACGAGACGCTCGACGCTCCCTGGGTGCGCGAACGCGTAGCCGAGCGCGACCTTCGTCCCGTACGAGGTTCCGAACAGCGCGATGCGCTCATATCCGAGCGCGAGCCGGACCGCCTCGATGTCCTCGACCGAGTCACGGCTCGTGTAGAACGCGCGTCGCGGCCCGAGCACGGCCGCGCAGCGGCCCGCCGCCGCGCCGGCCCTGAGCAGGTTGGCGCGCTCGAGCGGCCGGCAGCGCAGAACGCCCGATCTCCCCGTCCCGCGCTGGTCGAGGATGATCAGGTCACGCCGCCGGTAGGTCGGGTGCAGGACGGACAGGGAGTCGCCGTCGTAGGACGCCGTCGCCGACTGCCCCGGTCCGCCGGCCAGGACGAACACCGCGCCACGCGCGGGCCGCACGCGCGCACGGACGCGCTTGACGAACAGCGAGACCCGGCCCGGAACGGCGCCGGTGCGATCCAGTGGGACGGTGAGGCGCGCGCACTGGAACCCGAAAGGACCGCAGCGCTCGAACTGCAAGCCGGCCTCGGCGGGCGCCGCGAGCGCGAGCGCAGCCGCCGCGGCGGCAACCGGAGCGGCGGCCTTCTTCACTCACCCCATTATGGAGAGCGTCGAATAACCTCCCGGCCCCATGTTCGAGAAGGTGCTTGTCGCGAACCGCGGCGAGATAGCGATTCGTGTGATGCGTACGCTGGAGGAGCTTGGTGTGGCGAGTGTGGCGGTGTATTCCGAGCCGGATCGCGATGCGCCGCACGTGCGTCGGGCGGGCGAGGCGTACCTGCTGGGGCCGGGGCCGGCGAGCGAGAGCTACCTGGTGGTCGAGAAGATCCTCGAGGTGGCGCGCCGGTCGGGCGCCGAGGCGGTCCATCCCGGCTATGGGTTCCTGGCCGAGAACGCGGCCTTCGCGCGCGCCTGCGAGGAGGCGGGGGTGGTGTTCATCGGGCCGCCGGCGGAGGCGATCGAGGCGATGGGCTCGAAGACGAGGGCGCGTGAGCTGATGCGCGATGCCGGGGTGCCGATCGTGCCGGGTACGACCGACCCGGTCGAGACGGTCGACGACGCGCGCCGGGTGATCGACGAGTCGGTCGGCTACCCGGTGGCGATCAAGGCGGCGGGCGGTGGTGGCGGCAAGGGCTTCCGCGTGGCCGCCTCTGTGGACGAGCTCGAGAAGGCCTTCGAGGGCGCGGCGCGCGAGGGCGAGAAGTTCTTCTCGGACGCGACGGTCTACGTGGAGCGCTACCTGCCCGATCCGCGCCACGTCGAGGTGCAGGTGCTGGCCGACGCGCACGGCAACGTGATTCATCTCTTCGAGCGCGATTGCTCGGTGCAGCGCCGCCATCAGAAGCTGGTCGAGGAGTCGCCGGCGCCGGCCGTCGATCCGGAGCTGCGCGAAGGGATCGGGAAGATCGGCACCGACGCCTCGCGCGCGGTCGGCTACCGGAGCGCCGGCACTGTCGAGGGCCTGCTCCAGGACGGCGACTACTTCTTCCTCGAGATGAACACACGCGTGCAGGTCGAGCACTGCGTGACCGAGATGGTCACCGGCATCGACATCGTGCGCGAACAGATCAAGATCGCCGCCGGCGAGCCGCTCGCATACGCCCAGCAGGACGTGGTCCTCCGGGGGCACGCGATCGAGTGCCGCATCAACGCCGAGGACGCCACGAAGAACTTCGCTCCCGCCCCCGGGCGGATCGGCTCCTACCGCGAACCCTCGGGCCCCTTCGTGCGCGTGGACTCGGGCGCCGAGGAGGGCTACGAGGTGCTCCCGCTCTACGACCCGATGATCGCCAAGCTGATCGTCTGGGACATCGATCGAAGCGCCTCCACCCGGCGCATGCTGCGCGCGCTCGGGGAGTTCGAGATCAAGGGACTCCCGACGCTCGTCCCCTTCCACCGGGCGCTCCTCGCATCCGAGCAGTGGGCCGCGGGCGAGACCTGCCGCGACCTGGTCGAGGATCAGGACTGGCTCGCACAGCTCGCCCTCCCCAGCGTGGCCGGCGAGGGAGAGCCCGAGGACGAGAAGGTCGAGCGCGACTACGCGGTCGAGGTATCGGGGCGTCGCTTCGACGTCAAGGTGATCGGAGGCGCGCTGACGCCCAACGGCGCGGCTCCGGCCGGCGGCGGCATGCGCAAGGCGCCCCGCCGTGAGCGCAAGACCGACGGCGGAGGGGGCACGCCCGGAGCCCTCATCTCCCCGATCCAGGGCACCGTCCTGAGGGTCGCGGTCGAGAAGGGTGCGCAGGTCGATGAGGGCGCGCTCGTCTGCGTGATCGAGGCGATGAAGATGGAGAACGAGATCACCGCGCCGACCGCGGGAACGGTCGAGGAGCTGAGCGTCTCCGAGGGCGGCTCTGTCGCCACCGGCGACACCATCGCCGTAATCCATTAGGCCCGTGCCGTCGGCGCTCGTCGTCGGGGCCGGGATCTTTGGTTCGGCGCTTGCCGACCGCCTCGTGCGGGACCACTGGGAGGTCACGCTCGTCGACCGCTACGAGCCCGGGGACCCGCGCTCGGAGTCGGGCGGCGAGACGCGCATGCTCCGCTACTCGCACGGCGCGGACTCGCTTTACACAGAACTTGCGTACAGGGGACGATCGCTGTGGCGCGAGCTTGACAGGGGTGTGCTGATCGAGGCGGGCGTCGTGTGGTTCGTCCACCGTGACGGCGGCTGGGAGGCGGACAGCGAGGATGCGATGCGCGCCGCGGGGATCCCAGTCGAGCGGCTGGAACCCGCCGAGGCCGAGCGCTTGTTCCCGAGCCTGCGCGTCGACGACCTGGACTACGTCCTGTTCGAGCCGGAGGCCGGGGTGCTGCGCGCCGGGGACGGCGTGCGGGCGCTCGTCGCCCGGGCGCGCGAGGGCGGGCTGCGCGAGGAGCGGGCGCTTGCCACGCCCGCCGGCGAGGCGGTGTCGCTGGCCGATGGCCGGGTGCTCGAGGCCGACCACGTGATGTGGGCCTGCGGCGCCTGGCTCGCGCGACTGTTTCCGGTGCTCGCGCCGTTGAGGGTCACGCGCCAGGACGTATGCCTGTTCGACACGCCGCCCGAGTGGGCCACACCGTCCGTACCGGGCTGGCTCGACTTCGACAGCTCGTTCTACGGCCACGGGCTCGTCGAGCCGCACGGGATGAAGGTGTCGAATGACGCTGAGGGCCCGGAGATCGACCCGGACGAGCGGCCCGAGCGCGCCACCGACGAGCGGATCCGACGCTCGCGCGACTACCTGGGCCACCGCTTTCCCGCGCTCGCGGGCGCGAGCGTGCGCTCGGCGCCCGTCTGCCACTACGCGCTAACGCCGGACGCGAACTTCCTGTTCGCCCGCCACCCGGAGCACGAGCGGGTATGGCTGCTCGGTGGCGGTTCGGGCCACGGCTACAAGCACGGCCCGGCTCTGGCCGAGCAGGTGGCGGCCGTCCTGCGAGGAGAGGCCGAGCCAGAGCCGCGCTTCGGCCTTGCGGCGCGCGAGCCCTCGCGAGCACTGCGCACGGCCGGCTCGTGAGCGCTCGCGGGCGGGCGCTCCTGCCGCTCGTGCTGGCGACGGTCGCGACTCAGTCCTCGATCGTCGTACTCGCCCCGATCATGGTCGAGATCGGGCACGACCTGGACGCAAGCCTCAGCCAGGTCGGCCTCGCCCGCTCGGTGCTGGCCGCCACTGCCGTCGCCGTCTCGCTCGCGATCGGGCCGCTGATCGACCGCGCGGGCGTGCGGCCGCTGCTCGTGGCCGGGGCGCTGTTTGCGCTCGCGGGCGCGGGGCTGACCGCCGCCTCTCCCTCGCTCATCCCCTTCTACGCCGCCCATGTGGTCACCGGCGTCGGGGTGGCGTGCCTGCTCTCCGCGGGCTTCGCCGGCGTGCCCGCCTACTTCGGGGCGGAGCAGGCGGCCTGGGCGGTCGGCTGGGTGGTGGGGTCGCAGTCGGTGGCGTGGATAGCGGGCAACCCGCTGATCGGGCTCCTCGCCGAAGGCGGCTCGTGGCGGCTCGCCTATCTGGTGCCCGCCGCGATCGCGGGGCTGGCGCTCGCGGCGGCCCTGCTCGCGCCGCGGGGCCGGCGGAGCGCCGACGCCGACGGGGCCGGGGACGGGCTGGCGGCGGTCTTCCGCGACCCCTCGGCGCGCCGCTGGAGCGGCGCGGAGCTCGTGGCCTACTCCGCCTGGACCGCGGAGCTCACGTACGCGGGCGCGTTCTACATCGAGAACTACGGCGTCGACGAGTCCGAGGTCGGGTTCCTGCTGTCGGTCGGCTCGATCGTGTTCCTCGTCGTCTCGACCAACACGGCACGGCTCACCGAACGCATCCCGCGCAAGGCGCTGATCGTCGTGTCAGCGCTGCTGATGGGCGCGATTCTGGTTCCGGTACTGAACCTGACGCCGTCGGTGTGGTTCACCCTCGGCCTCTTCTGCGCGATGGCAACGTTCGCGGCGCTGCGCTCGACCGCGGCGAGCGCGCTGGGCCTCGCCCAGCTCCCAGGACGACCGGGAGCGATGATGGGCGCCCGCACGGCGAGCTCGCAGCTCGGCTACATGATCGGCGCGGCGGCGGGCGGCGGCGTGCTGGCCCTGGCGGATTTCGGGGCGCTCGGCTTCGTGCTCTTCGCGGGCATGGCGATCTCGGCGATACTGATCACCCGCGTGCATGACCCGCTGGCCGAACCGGTGCTGAGGGTGCCGGAGCCGGTGCCGGATTAGCCGGTCTCCGCCGGCCGGGCCAGGGCTGGGGAAGGGGTGGTGGACGGCGCCTGCTTCGCAATCAATCCTGGATTGCCCACACATTGGGTGGGTAATCCAGGACGCTTCGCATCTCGGGAACACATCAGCCGAACGATGATCGATCACGCCACGGTGCAGCCGCCACCGGCTACCAGCCCCTTCCCCAGCCCATGCGCGAGACCGGCGCGGCGGCACCGATGAGTTAATCGCGCCAGCCGGGTCACACAAGACATGACCGACACGAGCGAGTCAGTCGATGCACGCAAGCCGCAGATCGTGGAGCGCGCCGCGCTGCCCTACCTCGGCATCTGGTGCCACGTGACCAGCGGGGTGCCGGCCGCCGTCGATCCTGCGTTCCCCGAGCTGTTCGGGTGGCTAGGCAAGCACGGGGTCACGCCCGCCGGCCCGCCGTTCATCCGGACCCACGAGGTCGACGCCGGCGGCGAGCCGCTCGAGCTCGAGGTGGCCGTGCCGGTGGACGGCGAGGTGCCCGCGGACGAGCCCGTTCGGCATGACGCCCTTCCGGCCGGCCGCTACCTCACGATGCTGCACGTCGGCCCATACCGCAGCGAAACCGAGCGCGACCTGGGCGACGCGCGGGCGGCCCTGATCGACTGGGCCGAGCAACACGGGATCGTGTACAGCCACGAGAGCGAGCGTGGCCGCGTGCTCCCGTGCGGGGTTGACCATCTTCGGGTGAGCCCGGGCACCGAGCCCGACTACACCAAGTGGGAGACCGAGCTCGCCTACCTGATCGTCGACGGCTGACCACAGCTGAGGAGCAAGCACCATGACAAAGGTGAAGATCGACATCACGATGTCCCTGGACGGCTTCGTCGCGGGGCCGAACCCGACCGTCGAGCACCCGCTGGGCGAGAACGGCGAACGGCTCCACGAGTGGATCTACGGGTTGGCGAGTTGGAACGAAAGCCACGGGAGGTCCGGTGGCTCGACCGGCCCGGACGACGCGCTGGTCAACGAGGACCTCCGCTCCACGGGCGCATACATCATGGGCCGAGGAATGTTCGGCGGTGGTGAGGGCCCATGGGGCGACGAGCCCTGGCAGGGCTGGTGGGGAGACGACCCTCCCTTCCACGCGCCGGTGTTCGTACTCACGCACCACGCACGCGAGCCGCTCACGCTGTCGGACACAACTTTCACGTTCGTGACCGACGGCATCGAGTCCGCGCTCGAGCAGGCCCGCGCTGCGGCCGGCGAGAGGGACGTCAAGCTGGCCGGAGGCGCGAGCATCGATCAGCAGTACCTGAAGGCCGGGCTCGTCGACGAGCTGCAGATCCACGTCGCGCCGCTGATACTGGGCGGCGGCACGAGGCTCTTCGGCGAGCTGGACGACGGCGCGCTTGCGCTCCAGCAGGCACAGGTGATCGAGTCGCCGGCCGTGACCCACCTCCGCTACCGCGTGGCCGGCTGAGCGCGGCCGTGCCCGGGCTCGCTCCGGGGAGGCGGCGACTTGCGGGAGGATCCCGCCGCATGAGGCAGCTGACGATCACGGACGACCGCAGCATCGAGTGGCAGGAGGCACCCGACCCGCTGCTGCGCGAGGCGAACGACGCCATGGTGCGTCCACTTGCCGTCGCGCTCTGCGACCTCGACATCAGCATCGTCAGGGGCGCGGCCCCGATCCCGGCTCCGATCGCGCTCGGGCACGAGTTCGTGGCAGAGGTCATGCAGGTTGGGGATATGACCGAGATCGAGGTTGGAACGCGGGCGGTGGTGCCGTTTCAGGTCTCCTGCGGCGAGTGCGAACGCTGCCTGCGCGGCCAGACCGGAGATTGCCTGACGGTCCCGGAGAACTCGATGTTCGGGTTCGGCGCCTTCGGCGGCGACTGGGGCGGCGCGCTCTCGGACCTCGTGCGGGTCCCGTTCGCAGACCACATGCTCGTGCCGATCCCCGATGACCTCTCGGCCGCCACGGTCGCGAGCGCGAGCGACAACATCCCGGACGGCTGGCGGACCGTGGCGCACCCGCTCGAGCACCGCCCGGGCGCGGACGTCCTGATTGTCGGAGGTGGCGCGCCCAGCATCGGTCTCTACGCGGTCGACGCCGCGCACGCGCTCGGGGCGAGCCGGGTGACGTACCTGGACGAAGACCCCGAGCGGCTGCGAGTGGCGGAGGAGCTCGGCGCCCATGTGCACGAGGGCCCGCCGCCGCGGAAGCTCGGCTCCTACGCGATCACCGTCGACGCGGGCGCCACCCGCGAGAGCCTCGCCTGCGCGCTGCGCTCGACCGAGCCGGGCGGCGACTGCACGAGCGTCGGCATCCTCTTCGAGCCCGAGACCCCGATGCCGTTGCTCGAGATGTACACCCGCGGCGTGAACTTCCACATCGGGCGCGCGCAGGCCCGCCCCACGATCCCGGCGATCCTCGAGCTGGTGCTCGAGGGCAGGCTGCGTCCCGAGTTGGTCACGAGTCGCGTGGTGGACTGGGAGGAGGCGCCGGAGGCCGTCCAGCGGCCCGAGCGCAAGCTGGTGATCGAGCGCAGCTAGACCACGCGCGCGAGGTTCTCCGCGTGGATCGTGCGCTGGGCCTTCGTGTCGCGCCCAGCGGGCAGCGCCCCGCGCTCGTCCCCGCGCTCGAGCGCGTCGAGGTAGTCGACGTCCTCGTCGAGCAGCCGCAGCGCCTCGGCGCGGGTGTGCGGCGCGCCGTGCCCGGGCACGACCGTTGAGGCCCGCTCCAGCAGCGGCGCGAGGCGAGCCAGCGTCGCCCGGTAATCCGCGAGCGAGCCGCCCGCCGATATCCACGGAATCTCCACGTCGGAGAGGTAGTCGCCCACCACCAGCAGCCCGAGCGGCTCGGCGAGCAGCGCCATCCCGTCGGAGGTATGGCCCTCGGCCGGGTGCAGCTCGAGCTCGATGGCGGCCTCGCCGGTGGCGAGGTCGATGCGACCCGGCACCGGCAGCCCCTGGACCTGCCCGAGCGCCAGCGGTCCGGGCCGGGACAGGTAGAACCGGGCGTCGTAGTCGCGCAACTCGCGCTGCGCCTGCCCCGGCTCGCGCCGCAGCCGCTCGACCGAGGACTCCCCGAGCCCCAGGGTCAGGCCGGGAAAGGCGAGCCGGCCCAGCAGATGGTCGAAGTCCGCGTGCGTCGCGAGCAGGCCGTCGGGCTCGAAGCCCGCGCCGGCGAGCAGCCCGGGTAGGGCGTCGAGCTCGTCCGGGAGATAGGGAGAGTCGATCAGCACGGTCTCCCCGCCCGCGCGCAGCGCCACCGCGTTCGTCTGCCAGAACGCGCTCGTTACGACGAGCGCGTCCGGGCTGACGGATACAGCTCTCAAGCGGCCTTCAGCCGCTTGCCGGCGTCGCGAAAGGTCCGGACGTCGGCGTCGGGCTTCTTGCCCTCCGGCTCCTCGCCGTGCCTGTTGACCCAGATCACGGGCGTCTTCATCTGAATGCACGGCGCCACGTCGGTGGGGTATCCCGAGGCGATGTGCACCCAGTTCTTCCTGGTCGAGCCGATCCGGCGGGCGCACTCCTTGAAGTGCGCCGGGTCCGGCTTGTAGGAGCGCACCTGCTGGGCGGTCACCACGAGATCGAAGTCGACGCGCAGGTGCCGCCGCGTGGCCCCGAGCAGCTTGTCGTCGATGTTCGAGAGGATGCCGACCTCGTACTTCTTGGCGAAGCGCTCGAGCTGCGCGTTCGTCTCGCGAAAGGGTGGCCAGGCCGGCACGCTGTTGGGGAGGAAGTTCGAGCGCGAGGGCTCGAGCTCCCAGCCGAGCTCGCCCGCGACGCGCACCGCGGTTCGCCGCAGCACCTCCGCGTAGAGCTCGTAGGAGCCGCGCTGGATCTCGCGCTGCACCTCGATGAAGCGAGGAATCAGCGCGTCGCGGTCGATGGTGAATCCGTCCCGGTCGGCCTCCTTCTGGAACGCGTCGAAGACGCCTGTCTCCCAGTCGATGAGCGTTCCGTAGCAGTCGAACGTGACGAACTTGACGTCTTTCGGTAGAGCCATCTGATCTTTCGATAGGGTCGTGCGCCGCCCGCCTTGCGCAAGCGCCCGGCTCGGCCGGGTGCGCAGCGACAGGTTCCAGCGGGCGAGCACTCTATCTATCCGCAATGGACCTCCTCGAATACCAGGGCAAGCAGCTCTTCAAGAAGCATGGGGTCCCGGTGCCGGACGGCGCACACGCCGCTTCGGTCCGCGAGGCGGTCGAGGCGGCCGAAGAACTCGGCTTCCCAGTGGTGATCAAGGCGCAGGTCCAGATCGGTGGGCGCGGCAAGGCGGGCGGCATCAAGCTCGCGAACGACCGCGACGAGGCCGAGGAGCACGCGGGCGCAATCCTCGGCATGGACATCCGCGGCTTCACGGTCCACGAGCTCTACGTGGAGCGGGCCAGCGAGATCGACGAGGAGTACTACGCGGCGATCGTCTTCGACCGGGCGGCCAAGAAGCCGATGGCGATGCTGTCTCGTATGGGCGGCATGGACGTGGAGGCGGTCGCCGAGACGGACCCGGGGGCGATGCGGATGCTGCACGTGGACCCGCTGGTCGGCTTCCAGGACTTCCACGGGCGCCGGCTCGCCTTTGAGTCGGGTATCGCCGAGGACGTGATTCGCCCGGTCGGCACGATGCTCGCCACGCTCTACGACGTGTTCGTGCGCGAGGACGCCACCCTCGTCGAGGTCAACCCGCTGCTGATCACCAAGCAACGCGAGGTCGTGGCGCTCGACGCCAAGGTCACAATCGACGCGAACGCGCTCTTCCGCCATCCGGACATCGCCGAGCTGCGCGACGTCTCGGCAGAGGACCCGCAGGAGCGCATGGCCAAGGAGCGCGGCCTCACCTACGTCAAGCTCGACGGCAATGTCGGGATACTCGGCAACGGGGCCGGGCTCGTGATGTCGACGCTCGACGTGGTCGCCCAGGCGGGCGGGCGGCCGGCCAACTTCCTCGACGCCGGCGGCGGCTCCAAGGCCGAGGCGATCACGAGCGCGGTCGAGGTGATCCTCTCGGACGAGAAGGTGAGCGCGGTGCTCTTCAACATCTTCGGTGGCATCACGCGCTGCGACGAGGTCGCGCGCGGACTGATCGAGGCGTTCGATCAGATCAAGCCCGAGGTGCCGTTCGTGGTCCGCCTCGACGGCACGAACGACAAGGAGGGCCGCGCGCTGCTGGCGGAGGCGAACCTGCCGAACGTCCACACCGAGGCGACGATGCTGGGAGCGGCCGAGAAGGTCGTCGAGCTGGCGGGCGCCGCCCCCGCGGAGACGCGCGCGTGAGCATCCTCGTCGACACCGGAACGAAGCTGTGCGTCTCCGGGATCACGGGCCGCGAGGGCACCTTCCACTCGCTGCGCAACCGTGACTACGGCACCCAGGTCGTCGCCGGCGTCACGCCCGGCAAGGGCGGCCAGGACGTCGAGGGCATACCCGTCTTCAACACCTTCCACGACGCCGTGGCGGAGACCGGTGCCGACACCGCGATGGTCTTCGTGCCGCCGCGCTTCGCGGCCGACTCGATCCTCGAGGCCGAGGATGCCGGCATCGAGCTCGTGATCGCGATCACCGAGGGCATCCCGGCCCACGACGAGCTAAAGGTCTACAACCACCTGAGACGAGGCAGGACCAGCCTCATCGGCCCCAACTGTCCCGGCGTCCTTTCTCCCGGCAAGGCCAACGTCGGGATCATCCCGGCGCAGTTCTTCAAGAAGGGCAACGTCGGGCTCGTCTCGCGCTCCGGCACGCTCACCTACCAGATCGGCAACGAGCTGGCCCAGAGCGGCTTCGGCAACTCGTCGATCGTGGGGATCGGCGGCGACCCGGTGCCCGGTTCGAGCTTCATCGACATCATCGAGCTGTTCGAGGCGGATCCCGAAACCGAGCTGATCGTGATGTGCGGCGAGATCGGCGGCTCGGCCGAGGAGGAGGCCGCCGACTACATCGCGGCGAAGGTCTCGAAGCCGGTGCTCGCGTACATCGCCGGCTTCACCGCGCCGCCCGGCAAGACGATGGGCCATGCCGGGGCGATCGTGTCAGGCTCAAAGGGGACCGCCGCCGCCAAGGCGGAGGCGTTGGAGGCCAAGGGCGTACGCGTGGGCCGCAACCCCACCCAGGTGGCCGAGCTGGCGGTCGAGGTCCTGGGCGCTCGGGTCTAGGGAACGACCGTCTCCCGCCCCGTCACCTCGACCTCCACGCCCATAAGGGCGAGGTCGGCGAACGCCGCGGCGCGCTCGACGTCGCCAGGGCCGTAGCCGCGGCCGTCGCGGCGGTCCAGCACCTGCAGCACGCCCAGAGTGCGCTGCCCGCGCCGGAGTGGCACCGTGAGCATGGTGCTCGGCACATAGCCGGTGCGGGCGGACCAGTCGGTTGCGAAGCGCTCGTCCGAGCGACAGTCCGGCACGGCCACGCCCTCGCCGGTGGCAGCGACGACACCCGCCACCCCCATCCCGGGTGGCAACCGCATGCCCAGGATCTCGCCGGCCGCGCCCCAGGACGCCTCGTAGACGAGCTCTCCGGTCGCACCGTCGAGCAGCGCGAGCGAGGCGGCGGCCGCCTCGAACACTCCCACGGCCGCTCGCAGGATCGCCTCGAGCAGGGTCCGCGGCACCCCTGGTTCGTCGAGGCTGTTGGCGAGCGAGACACCCCGCGCGGGCGTAACGCGTGTGCCGATCGCAGTCGCGAACGCCTCGACCGAGCCCGTGCGCCGGTTCGGGTCGAGCTCGAGGCCGGCGCGCAGCGCCGCCGCGAGGTAGGGCTCCACAGGCAGCATGGCGTCCTCCCCGTAGCGGGGCGGCTCGCCGGCGATCAGCGTCCACAACGTGGCGGCCACGCCGAAGACGTCGACGCGTGGAGACACCACCCCGCCGAGCACCTCGGGCGCCATGAAGCCGGGCGTGCCGATCACAGCGGTCCCCTCGGTCCCGCCCTGCTCGTATTCGCGCGCGACCCCGAAGTCGACCAGCACCACGCCGTCGGAGCCCAGGATCGCGTTGTCGGGCTTGACGTCGCGGTGCACCACATACTGCGCGTGTACGTAGGCGAGTGCCTCGCACATCTGTCGCGCGTACTCGACCGCCTCGTCCACCGGCAGGCCCGGATCTCCGCGCTCGCCGAGCAGGTCGTAGAGGCTCGGCCCATCGACGAGCTCCATCACGAGCCAGAGGTCGCCGCCGTGCTCGAAGTGCTCCTTCACGCCCACGACGCGCGGGTGCTCGAGCGACGACAAGAGGCGCGCCTCGATCTCGAAGCGCCGCACGTTGCGCTCCTCGAGGAGTCGCTTGAGCGCGACTTCCTCCCGAGTGTCGAGGCGCGCCGCACGGTACACGGCACCCATCGCGCCGGTCGCGATCGGCTCCAGGATCTCGTAGTCGCCCGCGCGCACGGCCATAGTATGGGCGCCTGACCCCCGACCACCGAGCCGCGGCGCGACTGCCCGCGGCCCGGTCGTCACCGAGACCCTATTTCTAGTCCCTGTCCCTGTCTCGGTCCCGCTTCTTCTTGCCCTTCTTGTCGTCGTCCTTCTTGCCCTTCTTGCAGGAGTCGATGCGCAGCTTGTAGACGCTCGTCACCGGCTCCTCCATCGGATCGCTCGTCTGTTCGTAAGTCGCCGAACCGCAGGCGCAGCGGAACTTGCCAGTGCCTCCGACGATCGCCACCTTGAACGGCCCTGGGTCATCCATGCCCTGGACCTCGATCAGCCCTTGCACGGCGATCTGTCCCTTCCCAAACAGCTTGAGCGTTCCCACGCAGTGGAAGATCACCACGGTGTAAGGCGGGACTGATTGCTTGACCGTGCAGTCCACGGCGCTCACGCCCACTTCCCGGCCATTCTTGAAGAGGGTCTCCGAGAAGACCAACTCGTCACCGAGCGACGGGATGGGTCCGGGTGTCCCGAGATCCAGGAACTCCGACTGGACCTGCTCCCCCGTGAGCTTGAGGGTCTTCTTACCCCCGCCCTTGGCGTCGGCGGCCGCGGGGCCGGCGACCAGAACCCCAAGCGCGATGACCGCGAGCACGACGACCCTGAGGGTGAATCTGGTACGCACGTCGTTGCCTCCTTCCGAATCCAGACAGGCTGAGAACACCTCAGGGGTGTGGGTGGAGACCGACTCCGGGGTCGGGATGGTTCCGTCATGGGCACGTGCCTAGGACGGCGCGGAGGATGGTTGGCGGCTCGGGCCTAGATCGGGGGAGGGGCGAGTGCGCCGAGCTTGGCCTTGCACGCGCACTCGACGCTGGGGGTACGCTACTCCCGGATGCCCCACTGGTCAACCGCCTTCACATTTGGGGTATCTCGTCACGGGCTGGTCTCCGCGATTCTGACGCTGCTTCTTGCCGCGCTCCTCGCGGCTGGGCCGGCCGGTGCGAGCTACCGCGTCGGCATCGGCGAGCACAGTGCCGCGATGTTCAGCACCCCTGCCTGGCACAGCCTCGGGCTCAAGCGGGTCCGGTACGTGGTCGCCTGGGACTGGGCGAGGACCGGGGCCCTGGCAGAGGTGGACGCATTCATGAGCGCCGCCCGCGCCCAACGGCAGGACGTGCTCGTTACGTTCGGCGCCCACTCGGGCTGCTTCGACGGCCTCCGCTACTCGCGCAGCAGGGTCTGCCGCCCGCCGAGCGCGAGGGCGTACCGCGCGGCCGTCCGCAAATTCGACAACCGCTATCCGTGGGTGCGCACCTACTCGGCTTGGAACGAGGTCAATCACATCTCCCAGCCGACCTTCACGCGTCCACGCCTCGCGGTCCGCTACTACCGGGTGCTGCTCCGCGAGAGCCGCCGTCGGCGCTTCCGTGTCTTGGCGGCCGACGTGCTGGACACCGCGAACATGCACCGGTACCTGCGCGAGTTCCTGCGCCACGCGCCCGGCCGGCCGCGCCTGTGGGGGCTCCACAACTACCAGGACGTGAACAACGGCACGTCACTTGATACCCGTGTGATGCTCGAGACGGTGCCGGGCGAGGTCTGGATGACCGAGACGAATGGGATCGTGGCGTTCGAGGGCAGCGGCCAATGGCCCTACTCGGAGTCTCGTGCGGCGCGGCGGACGCGCTGGATGTTCAGGCTGGCGGAGCGCTACGACTCGAGGCGCCGCGGCATGCGGTCGAAAATCACCGGGGTGTTCGTCTACAACTGGTTCGGCGCGCCGCCCGGCGTCCGCTTCGACTCCGGGCTCGTCGACCCCGACGGCAGGCCGCGCGAGGCGTACTACGTGGTGCGGAGGTACGCTCGCTCACAGCGGTGAGTCAGGGGCTTCCCTCGTACGCCTCGCTCATCCCTGCCGCCACGGCGCCGACCTCCTCCCGGAGGGCGCGCACGTCGCCCGCCAGGCGCTCCTGATTCGCCGCCTCGGTGGAGGCCGACACCGAGACAAGATTGCCGCGCACGGTGTCGAGCTCGACGAGCACCCGCTCCATCTCGTCGTAGAAGCGCTGGAGCTGGCCCTCCATGCGCCTCAGCACGGCGAGCTGATTCTCGAGTGCCGCCGTGAGCTCCGCCTTCGACGGGTCGCCGCGGACCTCCGCCAGCCGCCGCTCGACCGCGGCGGGCGGGCTCTCGGCGAGGGCCTCGTAGAGGAGCTGCGCGCGCCGCGCGCCGTCCTCCATCGCCCGGATGAAGCGGTCGACCTCTTGAGACACCTCCTCGTATGGCAGCTCGGCACGGTCAATGGCGTCGCGGATGCGCCCCTCCCGGCGCCGCCCCTCGGACAGCAGCCCGGCGATCGGCTCGGCGAGCGTGCCGGGATCGAGGCGGCCGGCCTCGAGCCGCTCCCGGCGCCGCTCGCGCTCGCGCTCGAGCACCTCGTTCGCCTCGTCTTCGTCGAAGTACGTGCGCACGACGGCTATGCCGTACACGACGAGACCGACGACGAGCAACGGCAGGAACAGGTCAAAGAGCAGGCCGGCGATCACGATCCCAGCCAGCAGGCAGACGTTGAACGGCTGAACGAGCGCGTTGACCACCAGCGCCCTGTTGAACTCGGACCGGCTGTACGGGCGCATCTCCTTCCCGGGCATCAGAAGAAGCTCGAGATGCTCCGGTAGACGGCCTCGATGTCCTCTGTGTCGCCCTCGTACGCCTGGCCGCCGGACGCCTCCGCGATCGCCTGGAGCGCCTCGGCCGCCCCCGCCGCCCCGGCGCTGTAGGCGATCGTGAAGACCCGCACCTGGTTGTCCGAGTCACCCTGGGCGCGCACCGCCCGGACGGCGTCCTCGGCGCTGGCGGCCGAATCGGTGTCCTCGCCGTCGGTGAGCACCACCACCGCGTTGATGCGTTCGGGCGTGGCGCGCTCCCGCACCGACCGGAACGCATCGATCGTGGCGTCGTACACCGCGGTCCCACCGTCCGCGATCAGGTTCTCGACGGTCTGGCGCAGCTTCCGCTCGTTCTGGCTGAAGGGCGCCACCGGCAGCAGCGGCTGGATCTGGTCGGAGAAGATGTTGAGACCGACGCTGTCCTGGCGGCCGACCTCCCTGAAGAACGCATTGAGGCCCTGCTTGGCCCGCTCGAGCCGGTTCTCCTCGTTCATCGAGCCAGACGTGTCGACCACGAGCAGCACGTTGGCGGGCTTGCGGTCCTCGCGCCAGGCCCGCCTGATGCGGTCGAGCGTGCGCGGCTCCGGCAGTCCGAGCACCCGCTCGGGCTGCGCCGGGTCGACGCCGTTCTCCTTGGAGACGGGCGGGACCGGCTCCGCCTCGAGGTCCGCGGGCCGGAAGCCGGAGCGTGCGGCGAGCTCAGGTGTGATCTCATCCACGAGGAACTGGCGGAAGCGCTCGGCGCCCTGACGCTGCGCGGGCCTCACCCAGTCCCCCGCGAGCACGATGAAGGGGTTGTCCGAATAGAACGTGCCCTCCGGCGGGTAGAGCGCCACGAGCTTGGGCTGGCCGCCGCGGTTCTTGTTGAAGTCGAGCAGCGTGACCTCCTCCATCGCGACCGCCGACGCGTAGCCCGGCCCCTCCTTGCGCATCTGGTCGGCTATGAAGAGCGTCGTGTCGCCGTAGTGGACGATCGACCGCTCGATGTCGCGGACGATCTGGCGCGCCTCCGACCCCTCGATGTCCTCCTCGGTGAGGCCCTCCTTCTTGCCGGTGGCGGCGTAGTACTCGGCGACCACCGCCTCGAGTCCCGACGTCGAGAAGTCGGGGTTCGTGTGGACGAGCTTGAAGGTCCCGAACTCCGGGTGCCCGAATTCGGCGAAACCCTGGTTCGAGCGCGCCAACCGGATCACGTCGGCGAAGCCGATCTGCCGCTCGGGCCATCCGAGCGCCTCGGCGAACGGCTCCCACATGGCGATCACGAGGGGCGTGCGCACGATCGACGGGCTCTCCTCGGGGGTGAGCTCGCGGTCGGCCTCGAAGTTCAGCAGTCGCGCCCACAGCGAGGAGGCGGGCGACCAGACCACCGGCTTGAGCTCACCGGCCGCGATCTCGGACTGCGCCTCGCCGCTCGAAACGACCTCGCCTTCGACGAACACCGGCCTGCCGTTCACCTGCACGCGCTCCGAGTTGAAGCGCCGGATGAGCGGCACGAGCAGCTTCTCCTTCTCGGGCGAGTACGCGAACGACACGGCCACCGACCCTTCGGGGGCGACCGGCCTGTCCTCGCCGTCGCCGCCGTCGCCGCCGTCTCCCCCGCCCGCCGAGATCAACGCGACCCCCGCCACGGCGAGCGCCGCGAGGATCAGGATCAGGAGCTGGCTGCGCTTCATCTCCACGCCACCCTACTTTCGACTCCCTCGGTATCGTGGCGGATCGCGTGGCGGAGCTGACCAACATCTCGCTGGCCCGCGGCGCGCCCTCACTCGACATCGTCGCCGTCGACGATCTCCGGGCGGCCGCGGACCGCGCATTCGAGCGCGATCCCGCCGGGATGACCGCCTACGGCACCTCCCCGGGGTACACACGCTTGCTGGAGTGGCTCGCGAAGAAGCACGAGGTGGCGCCCGACCGCATCATCGCCACCAACGGCTCGATGCAGGCGGACGCGTTCCTTTTCTCCCAGCTGGTCGCGCCGGGTGATCTTGTGGTAGTGGAGGCCCCGACCTACGACCGCACGCTGCTGGCGCTGCGCAAGATGGGCGCGGAGATCCTCGCGATCCCGCTCGAGGCGGACGGGATTGACGTCGAGGCGCTCGCCGCTGAGCTCGCCGGTGGCGCCCGTCCGCGGCTCGCACACATCATCCCTAACTTCCAGAACCCCGCGGGCTGCACGCTGTCGCTCGACAAGCGCCGGCGACTGCTCGAGCTCTCGCGCGAGTACGGCTTCACGATCTTCGAGGACGACCCGTATGTCGAGCTGCGCTTCGAGGGCGAGCAGCACCCGACGATGCTCGAGCTCGGCGGCGCCGACGGGAACGTCATCTACGCGTCCTCGTTCTCGAAGACGATCTGCCCCGGCATTCGGGTCGGCTATCTCGTCGGGCCCAAGGATGCGATCGCCGGAATCCGCAAGGAGGCCACCGAGACCTACATCTCGCCGAACATGGTGGCGCAGGCGATCGTGGCCGAGTTCTGCGACTCGGGGGCCATCGAGCGCTCGATCGCGACGGTCAAGCAGGCTCTGCGTGAGCGCCGCGATGCCACCTGCGACGCGCTCTCACGGCACCTGCCCGACGCTAGCTTCGTGATCCCGGAGGGCGGCTACTTCCTCTGGGTCGACCTGCCCGAGGGCACGGACGGAAACGCACTGTTCGAGGGCGCCCGCGAGCGCGGGGTCACGTTCGTCAAGGGCACGGACTTCCTGCTCGAGGGCGGCGAGAGCTCTCTGCGGATCGCCTACTCGGCCGTGCCACCCGACCAGATCGAGGAGGGCATCGCACGCGTGGCCGATGCCTACCAAGAGCTGGCCGGGGCGGCTGCGTGACGCGGCTGACGCTCGCGCAGCCGCGCGACATCACGGCCCTGTTCCGCGACTCGCTCCGGGTCTACGGCCGCCATGCCGGCGTCTTCATCCTG
>Ga0081538_10000036_pt1 | contig 119944 bp, 110 predicted proteins | sample TabmetS5T2R1_FD_71022 | JGI IMG/M metagenome (GOLD analysis project Ga0081538, IMG submission 71022) | Tabebuia heterophylla rhizosphere microbial communities from the University of Puerto Rico - S5T2R1 | ecosystem: Host-associated > Plants > Roots > Rhizosphere ... | reverse complement strand
AGATGAGTGTCCGCCGTGAGCCCTTGGTGACCTCGTCTCCGGCCAATCCAGTGTCCCAAGCCTTCGCGCAGCTGTGGCAGGCGGTCATCCGACGTTGGTAGCGCTCATCCGTGTCCCGCCAATCCTCGGACGGCGACCAATTGGGTCGGGTGTCCGGGCGCTATGCGACGGTCCTGGCCCCCACTTGCGCCTAGACCTTCTTCATCTCTGCGCCGTGCACCGTGATCGCCCAGATGATCAGGAGGTCCATCGCGATCATGATGGCCGACCAGATCGGATAGGCCGACAAGAACGCGACGTTCGTGATCGCGCTTACCGCGGCGACGATGACACCGACAATCCGGGCCCACATCCGGTCGGCGAACAGCGACATGCCAGCTAGCGCGAGGATGATGCCGCCGATCAGATGGACCCAGCCCCAGGTCATGTAGTCGGCCGACACGATCAGCTCGCTGTCGGCCACCACGAACTTCTGGTCGTCGAACAGCGCGACCAGACCCTGGAACGCGTGGAAGCAGCCGAGGAGGATCATCATGACCGCGGCGAACACGATCCAGCCGACCCAGCCAGACAGTTCATAACCCGAGGCTCGCGTCGAGCCTTCCGGTTCTGTGTAGTGGGTCATCGGTCCTTCCTTGCCCCCGCCACGACTATGCGGGCCGCACTCACCCGCGGCATCACCCGCGCCGGATGACTTTCCATTGATCGGAGTGGAGCGGCAGCGCCGCCAAATCGCCGGCGGAGTCACTTGACCGCATTGCGTCCGCCTTGGACTGCGTTCGGACGAAGGGGCGGGCTGGGGTCTTGCCACCCCGAACAGGCAACAACCTTGGCCAACCAGGGTCTCTCGCTGCTCCTGACACCATCGGACCCATCGTCCAGGTCCAGAGTGGGGAACGGATCGCCGACGCGTGGTCAGGTGCCGCTGGTAGTGCGATATGGGGTGGAGGACCCGGCGCTCATATGAGAGTTACGACGGGTTCATCGTGCTGGTTGATGACTGGCCAAGAAGGTCGGCCTTGGCAGCCTCGAAGTCGGTGGTCGAGATCACACCGCGATCACGCAGGTCGACTAGCTTGGCGAGCTCGTCGGCCACGCTGGGGGGTTGCGCCATGTCCTGAACGTACCGGCGGAACTCCTGATCGCCGCGCTGGGCATATTCAGCGGCCCGGTCACCCATACTTGGGCCTCGCGCGACCAGGTAGACGAGGACGCCCAACCATGGGAAGAGGATGACAAACAGGCACCACACGCCCTTGGCCCAGCCCGAAAGCTCGTGGTCACTCAAGAGGTCGCTCACGATCGTGATGAGCAAACAAAACCAAGCAGCCAGCAACATGAACCAGAAAATCGCAGCGATGAGATCCCAGAAGTCCATGTCGTCCTCACTATCCTGGGCGTGATCCGAGGCGCACTACGCGGGCTACTGCAAAGATTCTCCAGCCCGCCGGACGCGCGGGCGTCACCCATGCGAGGTGAGGCGCAGGGCCGCGCGCTAATCCAGGTCCGGGCCCTCTCGTCGCCCGCGAAGTGCTGTCGATCTGGCTGCGTGATCGCTGAAACTCAGCGTGCCGGCCGACCAGCGGATGTCGCACCAGCGCCTCCGCATCGACCCGCTCCAGGCGGATCCGGCAGGTGACCTTCTTCGACACGCCCGATCTGACGCTGTTCCAGAACGGGTTTCCACGCTCGTTCCGGTGACACAGAACCGTCAAGCGTCAGGTGAGGTGAGGCAGATGCCTAGAGCTGCTGGATCTTCGAGCCGTGGACAGTGAGTGTCCAGATGATGAGGATGTCCAGCGCGATCATGATGGCCGACCAGATCGGATAGGCCGACAGGAACGTGATGTTCACGATCGCGCTCGCAGACGCTGCGATGATCCCGACCACTCGAGCCCACATCCGGCCGACGAACAGCAAGATGCCGGCCAGCGCCACGATGATGCCGCCGATCAGATGTACCCAGCCCCAGACGGAGTAGTCGGCTGGCATCATCAGCCCATCGTCGGTCACCGAGAACTTCTGGTCGTCGAGGAGCGCGACGAGACCCTGGAGGGCGTGGAAGCAGCCGAGCATAAACATGAGGATCGCGGCGAACATGATCTCGACCCAGCCGCTGGGATCGTCGTAACTCGTGGCTCGGGTCGAGCTCTCTGGTTCTGCGTGCTCGGACATAGGTCCTCCCTCAGAGCAACCCCCGTGAGGCACCACGGGCGTCCGCGTGCTGGACGGGGTCGACACCGGGACCGTGGTCGAGCTGGTAGTCGAGGTTGATGGCGGCGTTGATCAGCGACAGATGCGTGAAGGCCTGAGGGAAGTTGCCTAACTGCTCCCCGGTCTGGCCGATCTCCTCGGCGTACAGGCCCAGGTGGTTGGCGTAGGTGAACATCTTCTCGAAGGCCAGCCGAGCCTGCTCCAACCGTCCGGAGCGGGCCAGGGCATCCACGTACCAGAAGGTGCAGATCGAGAAGGTGCCCTCATGGCCACGCAGCCCGTCGGGTGAGGCACTGGGGTCGTAGCGGTAGACCAGGCTGTCGGAGACCAGCTCGTCGTCCATGGCGTCCAGGGTGGCCAGCCACATCGGGTCAAGGGGGGCGACGAACCCCACCAAAGGCATCATCAGAAGGGAGGCGTCCAGCACCTCGGTCTTGTCATGCTGGGTGAAGGCTTGGCGCTGGGGATTCCAGCCGCGCTCCATGATCTGGGTGTAGATCCGGTCACGTTCGCCTACCCAGCGGACGAGGTCGCCGGGCCGGCCGTGTTCGCGGGCCAGGCGCACCATGCGGTCAAGGGCGACCCAGCACATCAGCCGCCCGTAGGTGAAGTTCTGCCGGCCCCCGCGGGTCTCCCAGACCCCCTCGTCGGGCTGGTCCCAGTGGTCGCACAGCCAGTCGGCCATCTGGGCGAGCTTGACCCAGCCGGGATGGCCGATCCGGATCCCGCTGCGCTCGGCCAGCCAGACCGAATCCAGCAGCTCGCCGTAGATGTCGAGCTGGAGCTGGTCGGCGGCGCCGTTGCCGATCCGGACCGGCTTGGACCCGGCGTAGCCCTCCCAGTGGTCCATGGTCTGCTCGTTTAGGTCGGCGGAGCCGTCGACCCGGTACATGATCTTCAGCGGCCCCGACCCCTCGAGCTGCCCGGCCTGCTCGGTGGCGCGGTCGCCCAGCCAGTGCAAGAAGGCCTCGGCCTCCTCCGTGAACCCCAGCCCGAGGAGGGCGTGGATGGAAAAGGAGCCGTCCCGGATCCAGGTGAAACGGTAGTCCCAGTTGCGCTCGCCTCCGACCAACTCCGGCAGCCCGGCGGTAGCCGCCGCTATTAGAGCGCCCGTGGGCGCATAGGTCAGCAGCTTCAAGGTGATCGCCGAGCGGTCCACCTGCTCCCGCCAGCGGCCCCGGTAGGTGGATTGGCCCAACCAGCCTCGCCAGAACCGCGTGGTCTGCTCAAACAGGCTCAGCAGCGCTTCACGGTCCGTCCGCCTGGGTGGGCCTTCGGCGGCTGACTCCAGCACCAACCCTCTGACCTGACCGGCCTCCACGGTCAGGGCGCCGTGGACATCGTTGCCGTCGCGTTTCATTGCCCGCTGCCCAGCGCCGTGCAGCGTCAGCTGCAGGGCGGGGGTGCGGAACACCGCTCCCTCGTCGGTGAGCTCCAGCTCGTGGGGTTGACGTCCATAGTCGAAGCGAGGCGCGCACTCCACGACGAAACGCATCTGGCCGCGCACGCACCGCACGGCCCGGACTAGCCGGTGCCGCTCGCTGGCCCGATGCGGGTCGTCGACCGGCATGAAGTCGATCACCTCACCGACCCCGTCGGGGGTCATGAACCGGGTGATCAGGATGGCGGTGTCGGGGAAGTAGAGCTGCCTGGCGACATAGTCGTCACCTTCGGGACCGATGCGGTATTGCCCGCCGTTGGCGCTGTCCAGCAGCGAGCCGAACACACTCGACGCGTCGAAACGCGGGCAGCACCACCAGTCGACGGTGCCATCTGTAGTCACGAGCGCGGCGGTCTGAAGATCTCCGATCAGCCCATGCTCGGCAATGGGCGGGTAACCCCCCATGGGCGGTCTTCCTGCTGTCAGGGACATCGCTCCTCCCTCGGTGACACTCCACGGCCCCACGTTTGTCTAGGCCTTCTTCATCTCCGCGCCGTGGACGGTGATCGCCCAGATGATCAGGATGTCCAACGCGATCATGATGGCCGACCAGATCGGATACGCCGACAAGAACGCGACGTTCACGAGCGCGCTGACCATCGCCGCGATGACACCGACGATCCGGGCCCACAGCCGGCCAGCGAACAGCGAAAGACCGGCCAGCGCCAAGATGATGCCGCCGATCAGATGCACCCAGCCCCAGGTCGTGTAGTCGGCCGACACGATCAGACCGCTGTCGGTCACCAGGAACTTCTGGTCGTCGAACAACGCGACCAAACCCTGAATGGCATGGAAACAGCCAACGATGATCAGCATGAACGCGGCGAACGTGATCCAGCCGACCCAGCCGGACGGCTGTTCATTGCCCGAGGTTCGCGTCGAGCCCTCTGGTTCTGCGTATTGGCTCATCGGTCCTCCTTAGAACTCGCCTCCTTGATCATCACAGGAACGGCGCGACCAAGGCCACGAACCGAGACCGACCTCATCCAGATGATTCCGGCGGGTTGATGAGATCGTCTCATCTGCCGCAGGCCGAAGATGGCACGGTGATGCCAGCCAAGCGAACCCGCGGCGCCAACCCGCCGATCGGCTACCAGATTGTCGTCCGCGATCTCGACCTCTTCGGCGTTCACGGCCCATTCCGGCGGCCGGGGAGTCGAGGGCGCAGGGCTTGTGGGCGCCCTGGCGATCACCCTGATCTTGCTGGTTGCCCCGGAGCTGGTGCGCAATCTCCCGTAGCCGACCCCGGCGACTGTCGTGCTCGTCGTCAATCGGTCGCTTGTCGACATCCCGGGCATGGTCCGACTGTGACCGCTGCGCCGAGCCGAGTTCAGGGTGTCGATGGCCGCGCTCGCCGGTGTGGTCCTGCCTTCTCGGCGCAGATGCCCCGGGACTGCCATCTGATGAGCGTCGGCGTGCTCAACCTCGCGGCACGCCAAGTGGTGTCGGACTGAGCGACTGCAGCGAGACAACGCGTGGACCGTGGGCTGGCGACGATGAGCCACCTGGAGGAGCGGTATCACAGGCTCGATCTCGCGAAGTGATCGAGGAGTCACCCGAGAAGGCGACGAGGAGGCGTCGGACGAGGATGCTTCACAAGGTACGCGGACGCGTTGGGGAGAGCTTGTTCCCACGGCGGAACAACTCCGTGGTCACCGCGTACGTCCCGACTCCCTCTAGGAAGGGAGTGCACAACGGCGAGCGGGTGATGACCGGCCAGCACTTGCTGCAGGCAGCGTGTGACAACCTCCTCGACGCGACCGACAACGAACGTGCTCCGACTCTTCGACACGATCTAGCCGTTCCGCAGAGCCGAAGGTGAGGGGTGGGCCCATGAGCACGAAGTCGAGTCCAGCTGCGCTGAAGAGGATCGTCCCGATCGTTGAGTGGCTTCCGAACTACAAGTCCGAGTGGCTGCGGTTCGACGTCATAGCCGCCTTGTCCGTGTGGGCACTGCTCGTGCCGCAGGGCATCGCCTACTCGTCGATCGCCGGCGTGCCGCCGCAGTACGGGCTGTATGCGGCACTCGGCGCCCTCATCGGTTACGCGCTCTTCGGAGCGTCTGGGCAGGTGGTCACCGGTCCGAGCGCCGCCATCGCCGCGGTCTCCGCGTCCGTCGTCGCGTTGTGGGCGAAGTCAGACTCCACCGAATGGATTGCCTATACCTCCGCGCTGGCGGTGTCTGCCGGAGTGATCTACGTCGTGCTCGGCCTGCTGCGGATGGGTTGGGTCTCCCACTTCTTTTCCGGCGCGGTGCTGGCGGGCTTTGTGTTCGGGTTCGGCTTCGGGCTCATCGTCGACCAGATGCCGAAGATCCTCGGCATTGAGAAGGAACACGGGAGCTACTTCGACGTCCTCGTGGGCGTCGTCAAAGACATCGCTGACACGAGCATGTCGACGCTCACGGTGGGCGCGCTGAGCGTCCTCGTGCTCCTCGGCTTCCGCCGGTTCCTGCCGAGGTGGCCTCGCACCATCCTCGTCGTGGTCGCAGGGATTTTGTTGTCGGCCCTGCTGAACCTCGAGGATCACGGGGTCACGATCGTCGGCGAGATCCCGGACAGCCTCCCGTCGTTCGTCTGGCCGGACCTGCCTCCGGTGCCGTTGGCGGAAGTAGTCCTGGGTTCGTTCGCCGTCATTTTCATCGGGTACAGCGAGTCCCTGGCGACGGCGAAAGAAGAAGGCAGGAAGCACGACTACGAGATCGACGCGAGCCAAGAAATGGTCGGGCAGGGCGTGGCGAACGTCGCGTCCGGAGTGGTCGGCGGGTATGCCGTCGAGGGCAGCCTCTCCAAGACAACCGTCGCCGACATCGCAGGCCAGAAAACCCAACTTGCCTCACTGCTTACAGCGGGGCTGATCCTCCTCACCATCGTGCTGCTCACCGGCTTCTTCACCACGCTGCCCGACGCGGTCCTCGGTGCGGTGGTGATCGACGCGGGCATCAGTCTGATCAAGTTCAGAGAGTTCCGCTTCTACCGGCTGAGCAACCGGGACTTCGCCGCCTTCACGGCGACGGCGCTCGCGGTGTTCTTCCTCGGCGTGCTCGCCGGAGTGGTCGCCGGAATCACGCTCGCGCTGCTCCTGCTCATCGTCTCCTCATCGAAGACGCCGACGCGACAGATGGCATTCGACCGGGACAACGACGTCTATGTCCACCTCGACCATCACCCCGAGGCAGAGCTGATCCCGGACATCCTGGTGGTGGGCATCCACGGACCATTGTTCTTCGCCGACGCCGACAACTTCCGCAGTTCGGTGGCACAACTCGTGAAGACAACCCACCCACATTCGGTGGTAGTCGACCTCACGGCGGTCGCCACGTTGGATATGGACGGCATGCGAGCGCTATTGGAACTCGGTCGAGAACTTCGCGATCAGAACATAAGGTTGCTCCTGGTGCATGTCGGAAAGGACCACATCGAGTTGATGCGTCGGACCGGCGCACTAGGCGAGTTCGATGCCGACAACATCCATCCGACCGTACGCGCAGCTGTCGCGCACGCACAGACCGTGACCGAAACGTCAGACGAGTCCTCGCAGCCTTCCTGACAGCAGGTCGCAGCCGGACGCAGCGACGGCGCGCCGACTGCTACCTTCGCGAGCTGCTCTGATCCGTCGACCGGGTCGACGTGGCGGTCTGGCCGAAGCGCTCAAGGCCTTCCCTGTCGCCTGGTCGTCGAGCATCCGCATCCGGTGCGCAGCGGCAAGCAGCCGACTCTTGGCAGAAGACGCGGCGTTGAGATCACCCGGCGCGGGCGAGGCCGATCCCGGCGCTTGCGCTCAGGATCGGAGGTGAGATCGATCCAGAGGGCGTCATGTCCGAGCAGAGGAGGATCGAGATCGTGGAAGCCGCCATGGCCGATCAAGGCATCGAGGACGAGGTCACCGCTGCGAGAGAGGTCGTTCCGCGCGGAACGACCGGGGCCAGCGAGCTCGGTGGCACGGTCGGAGACATGAGCGTGCCAGCATCCGACCTGGTATGGACCAAGCTGCGGCCGCCGACGCCGCGGACGGGACTGATTTCGCGTGACAGCCTCCAGGTGCTGCTACAGGCCGGACTGCAGAGCAAGCTCTGCCTGGTCGGCGCGCCGGGGGGGTCTGGCAAGACAACCCTGCTCAAGCAGTTCGCCGCAGCCGGCGGCGGCCGGGTGGCCTGGGTGTCGCTGGACGAAGGCGACAACGACCCGATTCGCTTGTGGACCTACGTGGTTGAGGCGTTGCGCACCGTGGAGCCAAGCCTGGGCACGGCCGCGCTCCCGGCCCTACGGGGTGCGAGCCCGGACCTTCAACAGACAGTCCTGCCGCGCTTGATCAACGAACTGAGCATGACTGGCGGGCCGCTGGTACTGGTGCTGGACGACTACCACTTGGTGACCGACCCAGACTGCCACCAGTCGCTCACCTTCTTCTTGGACCACCTTCCGGCAGATGTCCACCTGGTCCTGTCGACTCGGGCCGATCCGCCGCTGCCGCTGGCCAGGATGCGAGCTCGTGGGGAGTTGGGTGAGATCCGGATCGGCGATCTGGAGTTCACCGGCGAGGAGGCGGCCGCCCTGTTGAATGGCTCGATGGGACTGCGGCTGGCGACCGACGAGGTGGCGCGGCTGGCCGAGCGGACCGAGGGCTGGGCGGCCGGGTTGGTCCTGGCGGGCATGTCGCTTCGGGGGCGGGAGGACGCGGGAGGGTTCATCGCGTCGTTTCGGGGCGATAACCGCAACGTGGCCGACTTCCTCGGCACCGAGGTGCTGGCTCGCCAACCGGAGCCGATCCGGGCGTTCCTGCTGCGGACCTCCGTGCTGGATCGGCTGTCGGGCTCGCTGTGCGACGCGGTGCTGGCGACCCAGGGGTCAGCCGAACTGCTAGCCGAGCTGGAGCGCTCGAACCTGTTCCTCGTGCCACTGGATGACCGGCGGGAGTGGTACCGCTACCACCACCTGTTCGCGGAGCTGCTGCGCGCGGAGCTGACCGACCGCGACCCCGAACTGCTACCTACGCTGCATCGGCGGGCCGCGGCATGGCATCGGCGCAGCGGCAACGACGACGAAGCCATCCACCACGCCAGCGCGGCCGGGGACTTCGCCGAGGCCGCTGCGTTGATCGGGCGGTACTGGCTGCCGTTATGGCGCCGAGGGCAACGGGCCACCGTGGGTCGCTGGCTGGATCTCCTCCCCGACGAGACCATCATGGCCATGCCGCGGGCCGCCTGGGTCGCCGCCTGGATCCGCGGGTCTAGCGGAGCGTCCAAGGAGGCGACTGATGGCTGGCTGGCCGCCGCGGAGGGGGACGGCGATGAGGGCGATGAAGAGGCGCTTCCGGATGGCGTCCCCTCGCTGGGGTTCGGCGTCAACATCGCGCGCGCCACGCTGCTGTTCGACGATGTCGGCCGCTCGGTCGAGGCGGCCTGCCGGGCCCTGGAGCTCGCGGACCCCGAGCCCTCACCATCGTTCTGGATGGCGCAGTCGGCGCTCGGCCAGGCCCGGTATATGTCCGGAGAGCCGGTCGAGGAAGAGCCCTATTTGGAGGAGCTGGTCCGGCGGGTCTCGGCAGCTGAGCAGCCGTTTGCGGTCGTCCTGGCGCTGGCGGTGCTGTCGCTCGTAGCGGGCGACGGAGAGGACGATCGCGCCGCGGCGCTGGCCTGTCGCGCGGTAGCGACCGCCGAGGGGCATGGGCTCAGCGCCTCGCCGCTGTGCGCGATCGCCTACCTGGCGGTTGGGCGGGCGCTGACGCGGCAGGGGGAGCTGGCGGAGGCCGAGGAGCATTTGGAGCGGGCGCTGGAGCGGTTGGAGATCGACAGCATGCTCGTGCTGCGAGCGTTCGCAATCCTGCTGCTGGCGTCGGCGCGTCGGGGTCGGGGCGACCTCCCCGGCGCCCGAGGCATGGTGGAGCAAGCGTCCGAACTGATCGAGCGGTCCGTTGATGCCGGCTTGCTGCCAGCGCTCCTCATCCAGGCGGAGCGACAGCTTGCCTCGCCGCTGCGTCGGCGGGTCGAGCTCGCGACGGCCCTCACTGAGCGGGAGCTTGTGATCATGCGACTGCTGCCCACGCAGCTGTCGGCCCGAGAGATCGGCCGCGAGCTGTATATCTCGGTCACCACCGTCAGAAGCCATGTCCAGGCCATCTACCGCAAGCTCGGGGTCGCGACCCGTGCCGAGGCGGTCGCGTCCGCCCGCCAACGCGGCCTGCTCCCCGGAACGTCCCCGACCCGTAGGCACGCCACCTCGGATGAACCGGTGGGTCGATGAGCTCCTCGCTACCATGCCGCGTGCGCGGTGGCGGGATGACCGGCACCGGATAGTGCTCGGCCAAGGTAGCGGACGATTCGGTGCCTGGGCTCGGGTCACCGGATGCCGCACGGCGGCCAGACGGCTGGGCGCAGGGTGAGCGATCCGACGCCCGGCGCGACCGCGAGCCGCCGCTATCAGCAGCAGCTTGCCCGGACCCTCCGGGTGGCCGGCAACATGGCGATCACGCTGGCGGTGATTGGCCCGGCCGCGTCGGTGTTCGTCATCGGCTCGGTGGCGCTGGGCCAGCAAGGCAGCGGCGCCTTCCTGGCGTTCCTGATCGCGGCCCTGATCAGCGGCTGCCTGGCGGTTGGCTGGGCCGAACTGGGCGCGCTGTATCCAACCGCCGGGGGACTGTACGGGATCGTTGCCCGGGTCCTCGGGCGCGGGGCCGGCTTCCTCGCGCTATTCCTGCAGCTCATGCTGTTCCTCATTGTCTTGAGCGCGTTCGCGCTGGCCGCCGGCCAGTATCTGACCGACGTCTGGCCGGCCGTCAGCCCGCGGGCCGCCGCGCTGGCCTTGCTGGCCGCGGCCGCGGCCATGGCCGTTGCCGGTATCCGGCTCAACGCCGTGGTGACTGGCGCTCTGCTCGCCCTGGAGTTGACCATCATCGTGGTGGTGTCGGCCCTCGGCTTTGCCCACGCCGACTGGTCGATGGCTGGCACGCTGTTCGACCCCCGCACGTACGGCGCCGACGGCAGCGTCGTCCCGGTCAGCGTGGGCACCCTGCTCGCCGGCATCGTCCTGGGGATGGGCGCCTACGCCGGCTACGGCGCAGCGGTCAACTTCTCCGAAGAAACCCAGGGCCCAAGCCGCGGCATCGCCCGCTCGATGCTGGGCGCACTCGGCATCGCGGTCGTCGCTGAGTTGCTGGCCATCGCGGCCGCGCTGCTGGGTGCGCCCTCCCAGGCAGAGCTGACCAGCGCGCCGGCCCCCATGTCGTACCTGGTCCGCTCGTTAGGCGGCGACTGGCTGGTCACCGTCATCACTTTGGCGATGCTGGCCACGCTCTTCAATATCCTGCTGGTGGCGCTGCTGGAGTACGCCAGGATCCTGTACAGCTCCGCCCGGGACCGGGCCTGGCCCGCCCCGGTCAGCCGGGCTCTTGTCCATGTCCATCCAAGGACCAGGACGCCGGTGGTCGCCACCCTGGTCATCGGTGTTGCGGCTCTGGCGCTGACCGGCCTGTCTGACTTTGCGGCCGCGGTCACCTTCGCCAGCCTCACCGTGGTCGTCACCTTCGCGCTGATTGCGCTGGCGGCATTGGCCAGCAGGGTCCGGCGACCGGACCTGGCCCGCCCCTACCGCATGCCACTGTGGCCGCTGCCTCCAGTGGTGGCGTTGGCCGGCATCGGCCTCGCCGTCGCGCTGCAGACCGGCAGGGACTTGGCCATCGTTGCTGGCATCCTCGCCGCTGGGCTGCTGTACGACGTTCTGTACCTGCGGCCACGCCGCGACACCCACTGGATCCTGCTCGACCCGGTCGTGAGCGAACGAGACGACGACCAGGCCGTACTCCCAGAGACTGGCGACCCGGGCACATCCGACTAGCCCAGAGCGCTCAAGTGTTACTCGAGGTAGCACAGGCCCGCCGCCACCCGGTCCGAAGCGTCGACCCGGGGTCCCCTCGGCCTGTTTTCCCGGTCGACGCCCACGGATAGAGACCCGCCTCATCCAGATGAATACAGCGGGTTGATGAGATCGTCTCATCTGCCTCGGCCCGACGATGGCACGGTGATGCCACCTAAGTGGTCCCGAGGCGCGAACACGCCTATCAGCTACCAGATCGTCGTCCGCGGCGAGCTGAGCCGACGCTACCGGGCGGCCTTCGAGGGCATGACCCTGGAGGTCGGGAACGGTCAGACCACGATCACCGGACCGGTCCTCGACCAGACCCACCTCCACGGCCTGCTCGACCGGGTCGGTGGCCTCGGCCTCGAGCTCGTCAGCGTCGAGCCCACCCCCCAACCGCCGGCATCGGAAGGTGCGGATCGAACATGACCAGCCCACGGCCGTATCGGCCCGACGAACGCCACAGCGCAACCTCAACGCTGTTGTTGACCGCCCAACCAGGTCACATGGCCAAGTGGAGGTAGGAGACATGGCCAAGAAGGACAAGAAGCACCAGCCGGGTTCGCAAGCCGATCCGCCTCCGAAGTTGAAGCGCAAGAAGTACGAGCGGGAGATGCGGCGCCTGCATGGCGAGCTCGTCGCCATGCAGGAGTGGGTAAAGGCGTCGGGGGCCAAGGTCTGCGTCGTGTTCGAGGGTCGGGACACCGCCGGGAAGGGCGGCACGATCAAGCGGATCGTCGAGCGGGTGAGCCCGCGCGTGTTCCGGGTGGTTGCTCTTCCCACCCCGACCGAGCGCGAGAAGTCACAGATGTACATGCAGCGCTATGTTTCGCACTTTCCTGCCGCCGGCGAGGTCGTGATCTTCGACCGCAGCTGGTACAACCGCGCGGGCGTCGAGCGCGTCATGAGATTCTGCAAGCCGGAGGAGACCGAGCGGTTCCTCGAGCTGGTGCCGTCGTTCGAGAAGGCGATGGTCGACTCGGATATCATGCTGCTGAAGTACTGGCTGGAGGTCAGTCCCGAGGAGCAGACGCGGCGCCTGGAGAGCCGGATCGAGGATCCGCGGAAGGTCTGGAAGCTCTCGGACATGGACCTGAAGTCCTACAGCCGTTGGTATGACTATTCGCGTGCCAGGGACACCATGTTCGCCGCGACCGACACCGCCTGGGCGCCCTGGTACATCGCTCGGACTGACGACAAGAAGCGCGGCCGGCTCAACATCATCACCCATTTGTTGAGCCAGGTCCCGTACAAGCCGCTCGCCCAGCGAGACGTCACCCTGCCAAAACGTCAGCCTGCCCGCGGCTACGTGGAACCAGATCTCCCATTGCGATTCATCCCTACCCCGTTCTGAGGAGCACTACCTGACCGGGTTCGGCTGACTGGGCCTGCGTCGATTCGGATGGGACGGAGGAACATGAGGCGGAACTGCTCGGGGCGAACGGTCCGAACGCGCTGCCCGAGGAGCAACCGAAGCCCGTGGCGGCGGTTCCTGGACCAGTGTGTAACCCGTGTAACAAGGAGGGACAAGGCATGTCCAGCTTGCACACTGGCCCGCCCGCTGCCGCGCGGGTGAGCCGCAAAAGCTCTGGGGGGCTGAGATGACCACCATGAAACATCCCACGGAGGAATTCGAACCGTATGCGGTGTCCGCGCATGATGTGACGGCGCAGATGGGTGTCGACGCGGACGAGGGGCTGAGCGTCGCGGAGGTGGACCGGCGTCTGGCCGAGTATGGGCCGAACGAGCTGCCCAAGGAGCCTCCGCCGAGCACGTGGGTGGTGGCCCGGGCCCAACTGGCCAACCCGATGAACATCATGCTGCTGTTGGTGGTCGTGGCCAGCTTCGCGATCGGCCAGACCGCCACCGCGTTGGTGGTGCTGGGCCTAGTGCTGTTCAACGTGGTGATGGGCACCAATCAGGAGCTGAAGGCCCGGGCCAGCGTCGAGGCGCTGGCCGAGCTTCAGGTACCCCACGCCCGGGTGCGAAGATCTGGTCAGGTCGAGCAGATCGAGTCGACCAAGCTGGTGCCGGGCGACATCGTCCTGCTGGAGGCCGGGGATGTGGTCCCGGCTGACGGGCGGATCATTTCCTCGGCGACGCTGGAGGTGCAGGAGGCCGCGCTGACCGGGGAGAGCGCGCCGGTGCCCAAGGACCCGGAGGCGTTGCCCGACGGCGAGGTGGCGCTCGGCGACCGGACCAACCTGGTGTTCCAGAACACCGAGGTCACCCGGGGCACGACCGTGTTCGTGGTGACCGGCACCGGCGCCGCGACCCAGATGGGCCAGATCGCCGGAATGGTCACCGCCACCCAGCGCACCCGGTCCCCTCTTCAGCGCGAGCTGGACGGGATGACCAAGGTGTTTGGTGTGATCGCGTTCTCGGCGGTCGCGATCATCGCCGTCTTCGGCCTGGTGCGAGGCATGGACACCACCACGCTGATGCTGCTGTGCATCTCGACCGCGATCGCGTCCATCCCGACCGGGCTGCCCACGTTCGTCCAGGCCATGCTGTCGTCCGGAGCGCGCCGGCTGGCTGAGGAGAAGGCGGTGGTCAAGTCGCTGTCGGACGTGGAGACCCTGGGCGGGACCACGGTCATCAACTCCGACAAGACCGGCACGCTGACGATGAACGCGATGACCGCGACCACGATGCTGGTCGGCGGGGACTGGTACAAGATCGAAGGCCCGGGATACCAGAAGGCCGGCGCCATCTTGGGCGTGGCCGGGGGGACTGTGCCCGACTTCCACCGCCTGGCGCTGGGTCTGATCCTGTGCACCGATGCCACCGTCGGCGACGACGGCTCGGTCATCGGGGATCCGACCGAGGCGGCGTTCGTGGTGCTCGCCGCGAAGCTGGGCGCCGACGCCGAGCGGACCCGCGAAGCCCTGCCCCGCCTGGCCGAGGTGCCGTTCGACTCCGAGTACAAGTTCATGGCCACGTTCCACGACCGTGGCGATGTGATGGCCGGCGGGATGATCACCCAACCGCACTTCGCCGCCGTGAAGGGCGCGCCAGACGTGATCGCGCAGCGCTGCGCATCCGCGTGGTGGCATGGCGAGATCGTCCCCATCGCCACGGTGCGGGAGGAGATCCTGGCTGCCAACCGCGAGCTGTCCGAGCGCGGGTTGCGGGTCCTCGCATTCGCCACCCGGGACCTGGACGACACCGAGATGGCCGCGGCGGAGGCCGACCCGATGGCCGCGGTCAACGATCTCATCCTGGTGGCGCTCGTGGGGATCATGGACCCGCTGCGCCCCGCAGCCAAGGACGCGGTCCACGTCGCGCTCAACGCCGGGATCGACGTGCGGATGATCACCGGCGACCACACCGTGACCGCGCGTGCGATCGCGGACGACCTGGGGCTCGGCGTCGGCGTGATCACCGGCACCGAGCTTCAGCGCCTCGACGACCCCGATGTGACGGACCGGCTTCCCGAGCTGCACGTGTTCGGGCGTGTGGCACCCGAGGACAAGCTTCGACTGGCCCGGCTGATGCAGGAGTCCGGGGACGTAGTCGCCATGACCGGCGACGCCGTCAACGACGCGGCCGCGCTCAAGCAGGCCGACGTCGGCGTCGCCATGGGCAGCGGCTCCGAAGTGTCCAAGCAGGCGGCGAAGATCGTGCTGACCGACGACAACTTCGCCACCTTGGTACGCGCGGTGGACCTGGGCCGGGACATCTACCGGCGGATCTCGACCTACATCAGGATGCAGCTGACCGTTCTGGCGACGGTGCTGCAGCTGATGGTCTACGCCACCATCCTGAACATCAACGAGGGCGTCGCCCTGTTCCCGCTCCAGCTGCTGTTCTGCAAGTTTTTCGTGGTCATCACCGTGGTGATCGGCTTCATCGTCGATGTTCCCGACCCGGGGGTGATGCAGCGGCCGCCGCGCAAGCCCGGCTCGAAGATCGTCACCCGGCCGTGGATCATCCGCTGGTTCATCTTCGGGTTCGTGGTCGCCGCCACCGCCCTGGCGGTGCTGGAATGGGGGCCCGGCGAGCCGAGCACAGAGGATCCCTCGGTCTCCATGACCATGGCGTTCGCCATCATCTCGCTGTCCGCGGTCAACATCGGTCTGGTGATGCGCCGCGAACGCGAGGTGCCCTGGTCCTCCCCGGTGTTCCCCTACCTCGGCTGGATCATCCTGGGTTGGTTCATGACCTGGGCCGCCGTGGAGCTCGGCATGTTCCAGCGGCTGCTCGACACCACCTCGCTCAGCGGAGGGGAGTGGGGAGTCGTGCTCGCCCTGTCGCTGATCGCTCCCGCGGTCGTCGCCGCAGACAAGCTCATCCGGGTACGGCAGCAGCGCTCGGCGTTACCCGAGACGGACCTGCGGGAGCCGGGCGCCGCGACGAGCGTCGGGGATCGCGCCGCCGATGTGATCGCGGACGGAGGTCGGGGCCGAGAGCCTCACTCCGGGTAGCGGCGGGCGTCGTGGCGAACCGATCCGCCGTCACGCCACCTCGCGTCGTGCGGGCCCGGTCCGTCGTGCTCGGCACCAGCGGGCCGGGCTGCTGGCGCTTCTCGTCACCACCGACGACGCGCAGCGGTCGGTGGTCACCTCACCAGGAGGTCTCCCGGTGAAAGCCGCCGATGTTCCCCCGTTCGATCCCGTTGCGACGATCCGGACCCGCGAGTATGGCCTCCTACTCGTGCTCGCCGGCGCCGTCGGCCTGGTCACAGCCCTGGGCGCTTGGTGCTTCCTCACCCTGGTGCCGTGGATCCAGACGTCGGTGTTCGAGGACCTGCCCGTCGCGATCGGGTTCGCCGAGCCTCCGTGGTGGTGGCTCATTCCCGTGCTTGCCACCGCCGGTCTCATCACTGCGTGCGCGATTGTCCGTCTTCCGGGCGCCGGTGGTTCAGTCCCTGCGGAGGGCCTTGGGTCCGGCCCGCCGACCCGGCCCATTGACCTGCCGGGGATCCTGCTCGCCGGATTCGCCACCCTTGGTCTGGGGCTCGTCCTCGGCCCCTCAGCTCCGGTTATCGCGATCGGTGCTGGGCTCGGGCTGTTCGTCCTGAACCAGGTCAAGAAGGACGCGCCAGATCAGGTTCACATGGTGATCGCCGTCGCCGGCAGCTGCGCCTCCTTCTCGATGGTCTTCCGTTCGGCACTGATCAGCACGGTCATCATCCTGGAGGCCACCGCGGTGGGCGGGCCGATGTTGACGTTCGTGCTGCTGCCGGGCCTGCTGGCGGCCGGCGTCGGATCGGTGGTCTACCTGGGTCTTGGTTCCCTCTCGGGCCTCAGCGTGGACGCCTACGCGGTGTACCCGCTCGAACTGTCTCCGATGGGAGACCTGACGCTCGTCCAGGTCGGCTGGACGGTGGTACTCGCCCTCATCACTGCCGCTGTCGGATGCGCCGTGACCGTGGGCGGCCGCCGGGTGCACCGCGTGGCGGTGGCGCGACCGTTCATCGTCACCCCGTTGGCCGGTGTCGTTGTTGCCGTCCTTGCCATAATCTTCGGGCGCACAGGCCAGCCGGTGGACGCGGTGCTGTTCTCAGGATCCAGCGCGCTCGTACCGCTGGTCGATCAGGCTGCCACCCTCTCCCTGGGCACGATCACCTTGCTACTGCTGCTCAAGGGAATAGCCTGGAGTATCTCGATGGGCTCGTTCCGAGGGGGCGCGGTATTCCCGGCCATTTTCATGGGCACCGTCGGAGGAATTCTCGCCAGCCACCTGCCCGGTCTCCCCGTGGGAGCTGCGGTCGCCGCGGTGATGGCGGCGTCAGTCACGGCGATCCTCCGCCTCCCGCTGTCGTCGGTCGTCCTCGCAGCTGGGCTCACGGGCAACACAGGACCGGCGTCCTTGACACTGGTCGTGATCTCGGTCGTGGTCGCCTACGTCGCAGCTGACAAGATCTTCGACCGTCGCGGTCGTGGTCAGGACGGTGGCGAAACCGCGCCGGTAGAGGAGCCCCCGGCCGGCCCACACCCAAGGACGACCAGCCCATGATCCGGTTCCGTGCCCGGCGTATTCGGCGCGCCGAGCTAGTCCTCATCACCGCCAGCGGCATCGTCCTGGGGAGCCTGCTGCCGCGCATCCAGGCTGGTGCCACCGTGCCAACGGCCCGTGCCGGCCAGGTCCTCGCTGCGGTGGGTCTCGGGATCCTGGGTCTGGTCACGGTGATTTACTCGCTGCTGTTCCTCGTCGTTCAGTCCTCGAACACCACCTTCAGTCCACGCCTCAGCCTGTTCCAGGACGATCCGTGGATCTGGCGGACCTACGCCTTCGCGGTGGGATTGTTCGGCTTCTCGATGAGCGCGTTCCTGGAGATGGAGGGTGCCGCCCGCGTCACGGTGGCACTCCCGATATTCGCGTTCGCCGCGGCCCTGGCCGTCATCGGGCTCATATGGAACGTTCAGTCCAAGGCGTTCGCCTCCCTACAGATGAATTGGATCTTGGACACGCTCCATCGCAGCGGTCGAGAGGTCATCGAGGCCATCTATCCCGAACATTCGGTGGACGGATTCTCACAATCGGGGTCGGACGCGCCGCGGGGTGGGCGCCCGGTGCTGTGGACACGGCCGCAGACCACGCTCCGGCAGCTGGAGCTGCGGCAACTGCTGCGGGCGGCGGAGCACTCCGGATCGGTGGTCGTGTTCCGCGTCAGGGTGGGCGAGACGATGTGGCCGGGCGCCACCGTAGCTGAGGTGTCAGGAAGTCTCGACGACGACGCCGTGATGGCCGCGTGCGTGACCGGCGTGAACCGCACGTTCGGGCAGGACCCGCTGCTCGCCTTCCGACTGCTGGCGGACATCGGCCTGCGGGCGCTGTCACCCGCCGTCAACGATCCCGGCACCGGCGTGCAGGTCATGGACAGCGTCGTCGGACTGCTCCTCGTGCTTGCGCCACGCGACCTTACGGCGGGTGCGATCAACTCGCCCAGCGGGGTGACGCGAATTCATCTGGATCTCCCGACATGGGCGGACTTCGTCGACGAGGGCCTCGACGAGCTTCTGGTCGCCTCGAGGAACTCCCCACTTGTCTTGGCACGGGCCATGGCGACCCTGACCCGCCTCGCCAGACAGGTCCCTCCTGACCGCCTACCTGACGTCAGCAGCCGGCTGGAGCAGGTACATGAGTACGTCCGTGCCGGAAGTCTGGAGCTGAAGAAGCCCGACGATCCTCTCCCAGACTGAGCAGCGCAACCACAGGGGTCGGGTTCGAATTGCTGCGCAAGTGCTCCAGTTCAAACTGTCAGGCGGATTACCTGGTGATCGTGCGGCCGGTGGCCAGCGAGCGCAGGATGCGGTCGAAGTCGTCGCGGAAGGTTGACATGAAGACGGCGACGATGGCGGCCCAGAGTTCGGGACTTTCTTGGCTGATCTTGGTGAACTCGTCGCGGGTGAGTTCGTAGAGTTCGACGGATCCGTCGGCGTGCATGGCGAGCGGGTTCGGCCCGTCGGCGACCAGGTAGACCTCGCCGAAGCAGGTTCCGGGGGTCAGGGTGGCGAGGTGTCGTGTGATGCTGTCGGTCGTGGTGATTGAGCAGCGCACGCGCCCGCTCATGATCAGGAAAGCCCCGGCGGCGGTGTCGCTCTCGGCGACAATCAGGTCGCCGTGGGTGTAGGAGCGGGGGTGCATGCGCCGTTCCAGTTCGTCCGCGACCCGGGTTGACGCCTGGGCGAACAGTGGATGGTCGCGGAACCGGTACCTGTCCTCAGCCGGACGGCGACCGCCGTAGTGTTCGATCAGCCAGTCCTCACACCACACGATCGCGTCCGCGGCGGTGGCGAATTTGGGCAGGACGTCGTCACCGGCGCCGGTTCGGGTCACCATGTCGTGCGGATCGATCAGTGCGACCTGGCACTCCTGCGCTCGTACGTGCCGGTGCAGGTCATCGAGAAGCCGCCGCGAGATCTCGGCGATCTCGCCGACCCGGCGGACATCCAACACCACGAGGTCGAGTTCGCGGCACGCCTCGGAGATCTCCCGTACGACCGACTCCGCCCCGCCGAACAGCAGATCGCCATGGGCCTCGTAGATCCGCGCCTTCTGCCCGTACTCGTCGAGCAGCCGACGGTCGACCTCGGGCCGCCAGACCGCCGACGGCGACTCCTGCACGTAGTAGGAGGCGCGGATGGCGCTGCGGGCCGCCCGAGCGACGCGGAGCTCGTGGAGTTCGAGGTCACGGGACAGCCGCCGGCAGGCCTCGAAGGCCCGCACGCTGTTGCCGTGCTGGTCGAGGCGCGGGGAGAATGCAGCGATCGACAGCTGACCAGGAAGCACCGCGACGATGCCGCCGCCGACCCCGCTCTTGGCGGCCAGGCCGACCTGGGCGAACCACGCGCCGGCGGCGTCGTACATTCCGCAGGTCGACATGACGCTCAGGACACGTTCGGTGTAGTCGCCGGCCAGTACGCGCTCGCCAGTGAGTGGATTGGCTCCCCCGTTGGCTAAGGTCGCGCCCATCATGCTCAGGTCGTGGCACGTGACCATGGTCGAGCACGCCCGCAGGTAGATCTCGTGAGCGACGTCCGGATTCCCCTTGAGGATGCCGAACTCACGAAGCATGTGACCGATCGCCCGGTTGCGATGGCCAGACTCGACCTGCGAGGCGAAGATGTCCTCGTCGAGCGGAAGCTCACGACCCGCATACATCGAGTACGTGCGGCTGATCCGCTCGATCTGCTCCTCCGTCGTCGCGCCCGCGACCAGGCTGGCTGCGACCAACGCTCCCGCGTTGATCATCGGGTTGCGGGGCCGGTGCGTCACCGGGTGCAGGCTGATCTCGTTGTACAGCTCGCCCGAGGGCTCGACATCGATCTTCTCGTCGACCAGATCGGCGCCGTTGTCCGTCAGCGCGATGCCGTACGTGAACGGCTTCGAGATCGACTGGATGCAGAACGGCAACCGGGTGTCGCCCACCTCGTAGACGTAGCCGTCCGCAGTGGCGAGGCAGATCCCGAAGGAGTCCGGATCGACGTCCTCCAGCGCCGGTACGCCACGCAGGATGTCGCCCGTTCGGTTCTCGACGCACGCGGCATGGACCGAAGCGATGAGATCTCGAACGACCGAGCCCATGGGCCCAGCCTATGCTCCGCATGCCGTGGGCTCGGGTCGAACACGGTTTCGCTGCTCCTTCATCCTGTCTAGGTTTCGTCACCTGACTCATTGAGACTCGTCATGCGCAGGGTCGTGCTGCACAGGCTGATGTCACTAGACCGACAGAGATCTGATCGTGTCGGCCGACTACACGACCTGGGGCTGGGTCCATCTGATCGGCGGCATCGTCCTCGCGCTGGCCGGCTTCTCGCTGTTCACCGGCCGGCTGTGGGCCCGGATCGTCGGTGTCATCACGGCGATGGTCAGCGCGATCACGAACGTCGCGTACTTGTCGGCCTATCCGATCCGGTCGGCCATCATGATCGCGCTGGACATCCTGATCATCTGGGCGCTCACCGTCACGGCGCGGAGATGAAGGAGGTCTAGACGCAAATGGGGGCCAGGAGCATCGCTTGGCGCGTCCATGCGCTTCACTCGCGTGAGTGATGCCGGCACCGTTGACGGGCCAGAGAGTCTTGTCTTAGTGATCGGCTCCACCTGCCGCGGGGCGCGACCAATGCGTTAATGCCTGGCGATCCTTCAGCAACCAGACCACGTTCGTCGATCACCGTCCCGAAGGCGGACTCGAATACGGTTCCTGTCAGAACGATTGGAGCCGCAGCGTGTACCTCGCGATCGGCGATCTTCGAACGGATCAATTCGTTGCGGGTGAGTTCGTAGAGTTCGACCGAGCCGTCGGCGTGCATGGCGATCGGATTCGGGCCGTCGGCGACCAGGTAGACCTCCCCGCGGAACCGGTAGCTGTCCTCGGCCGGATGGCGCCGCCGTGGCGTTCGATCAGCCAGTCCTCACACCACACGATCGCGTCCGCGGCGGTGGCAAATGTGGGCGGGACGTCGTCACCGGCGGCCGTGCGGGTCACCAGGTCGTCCGGATCGATCAGCGCGACCTGGCACTCCTGGTCTCGAACGAACCGACGCAGGTCAGCGAGAGCCGGCGCCAGGCGGACACCAACGCCCGCCAGCATGTGGTTGAAGAGTCAAACTTTTCAATGCCCACCACACCGCCCGCATGACATGCAATAAATGAGCGAAGGTTTGGAGGTAACGCCTATGAACAACGAAGCCATTCCCTCATTGACATCGCCACAGCGACGACGACACGTCACGCTGGGTCTTTTGCGCGGCCTGGCCGTGACGATCGCGCTCACCCTGGTGTACTACGTTCTGCCACTCGACCGGCTGGCCGACACACCACTGTGGACAGTCGTCGTCACGGTTCTAGTTGTGCTCGCCGCCGTGACCTTCTACCAAGTGCGAGCCGTTCTCCTCGCCGCAGAGCCAGGGATACGCGCGATCCAGGCGCTCGCGGTGATTGTGCCGATCTTCCTCCTGCTCTTCGCAGCAACCTACTTCGTGGCGTCTGAAGCAAACCCCGACACCTTCAACGTCTCCGAGCTCACACGCACGGACGCCCTGTACTTCACCGTGTCAACGTTCGCATCCGTCGGCTTCGGTGACATTGTGGCCACGACCGAGAGCTCCCGCGCCCTCGTGACGGTACAGATGATCCTCAACCTCATCGTCCTCGGCGCCGTCGTCCGAATCCTCATCAGCGCCGTTCAACGAGCAAGACGAAGCGCAACCGGAAAACCGCGCCCAAGCTGAGTCGCCTACCGGGGTCTTAGGCCGGAAGTCGCGAGCCGGACATTGTTGTGCCGGTGTCACTCCAGAACGGCTCCTTCATGTGAACGGCGCGCCCTTTGGGCGCCGGCGTGCGGTTTGCTTGTTGTGGGCGACATACCTCAGGGCACGACCTACTGCTCGGCCCGGGCTCGCTCGGCCGATCGAAGTCATCCGCTGCGGGTGATGCCGTGCGCGTGTGCGGGTCGCCATGATTGTGTCGAGGGTCGTTCTAAGGAGAGGATCGATGTCTCTGACAGCTGGACCGCGCTCATCGCGTGAATCGACCTTCGATGTGCCTGGCGGGTACGGCTGGATCTCCTTCGCCTCGCTCATCTTGATCTTGCTCGGTTGCTTCCACGCCTTCCAGGGTTTGGCAGCGCTGTTCAATGACCAGAGTTTCGTGGTCTCCGATGCCAGGTTGTGGGTGCCTGCCGATTACACGATCTGGGGTTGGGTGCATCTGATCGGTGGCATCATCGTGGTGTTCGCCGGCGCGGCACTGTTCACGGGACGGCTGTGGGCGCGGACCGTCGGCGTCGTGGCAGCGTTTGCCAGTGCGATGGTGAGCATCGGGTTCCTGCCGGCCTATCCGGTGTGTGCCGCGATCATGATCGCAATGGACATCATCGTCATCTGGGCGATCACCGTGCACGGTGCCGAGATGAAAGAGGCCTAGAGGCTCGCCACCGTTTTGCCGGCGTCGAGGTGATCACCGCTGGGCGACGTGCGATCCGTGGGCGAGCCAGTTGGTGCCTTGCAGCACGACGCCCGCCTCTCCGAGGGGGTTCGCGGATCTTCGCCCACGGGACGGGCCCGGCTGACCGTGTCGGGCCGGTGGCAGCGTCAGACCTCCATCTCTGCGGGCAGAATCTCTGGGACGTGGACACCATCGTGACCCACATGAGATCGGACGCGCGCGTCGAAGTAGAGGTAGGCGATGGTGAGCCCCACGTACGGCATCAACACGGCATAGGTGACACCGGCCACGATGTTGGCCACCGGGAAGGGCGCTCCGGTGACCAGGATCAGGACCGTGCCGAACAGCGGACCGGCGACCCCCGCCAGCAGGATCGCGCTGGCCAGGATGACAAGAGTCTTGAGGACCTGCCGCCGGACCAGGGCGGCACTGCGACGCAGCGACGCGATCGCCGACGCCCCCTCGAACGCGATCACCGGCACGTACAGGGCGGTCAACAGGATCACCACCAAGGCGAAGGGTGACGCCACGACCGTCAGGCTGAGGATCCCCACCAGGGCGGACGAGACCAGGAAAGCCCCCAGCAGGGCCCGCCACCGAGACAGCGCGAGCCGATAGGCGCGGCGTACGTCGACCTCGGCGTCGCGGTCGATCTCACCCAGGGCGTGGGTTGTAGCCGCCAGCACCAGCAGGATGCTGATGCCGGTCAGGAGGAAGCCCAGCAACGCGGCCAGGACGACCCGGAAGCCGCCTCCCTCGCCACCGGCGGAGATGCCCGCGAGGTCGACGTCACTCAGGAGTAGGACCTGCATACCCGCCACGACGACAGAGACCGGGACGATGAGGAACCCGATCCCGATGAACAAGCGCCATCTCGAGGCGTACATGCGTCCGGCGGCGCGGATCAGCTGCCCGGCGGCCCTGCGCCGGGCGATCCGCAGCGGCGTGACCGGGCTCCACGACGTCCGGCGGAGGAGGTAGATCGCCAAAAGGACGAGCAGGGCCAGGATCAGCAGCAGCCGCCACGGATTGTCAACCAGCTTGCGGACCACCTCCGAACCGCTGGACACAGCGCCGCAGAAGAAGTCGGTGGCGGAAGTGCCGAGCAGGCCCGCGGCGGGAACCGCGTAGCTGACGTCCCGGCCGTTCGCCTCCTGGTAGGTGATGGGGTGGGTCCAACTGTTCCTGGTGTTCGGACCGGTCGGTCCGTTGTAGAACGACTCCTCGCGCTGTCCCCATCGCCCCAGGTAGCCGGTCCACGGGAACGCGGCTCGTGCCGCCGCTGGATCGCTGGGGATCACCGCCACGTCGGGACGAACGTTGTCCGCTGCGCCTCGGGTGTCGTCGCACCCGAACCCCTGCTCGGCTGACGTTCCGAGATACAGCGCGCTGTCGTAGTAGTTGGCGTGGGAGCCGGCGGCGACGTGCACGACGGGATGTGAGCCGTCGACGACCTGGAGCTTCGGGTCGTCCCAGCGCGCGACCTCGAGGCCCTCGTGCTGGCTGTAGCCGACCTCGATCGGTGTCCGGTCGAGCGCCTGCGCCGCATCGGCGGCTGCGAACACGAGCTGGATCATCTCCCAGTCGCCCTCGTGCTTGTTGGTGTAGTCGTTGTACGGGTAGAAGAACCAGTACTGCACCGCAAGCCGGTCGTCCCGACCGGGCTCGGTCGCGACATGGGCGTACACCGTGGGTGGAGAGTCCGTAACAGCAGCGCCCGCCCACTGCTCGTAGTCGCAGCCGGCCTCGAGCGGGTTGCCGGGAAAGTCCAGGTAGTAGCCATACAGGCCCTCGCTGAGATCCTCGGCCGTCGGGCCGGCCTTGATCACCTCGTCGGTCGCCCACGGCCCGCGTAACGCCACGCTCTGGTCACCCAGGACGACCTCGACGTCGCTGGGTTGGTAGGGCTCACCCGGACCGCACTCCACGTCCTGGTGCACCAACGTCACCACCGGTGCGAAGCGCTCAGCAATGGTCTGCTCGACCGGCTGCGCCGCACTCCCCGATTCGGCCCGGGCCACGGCCTCGGCCGGACCTGCGGTGACGGCGCCAGGCAGCACGACTGCCGGCGCCAGGAACCACGCCGCCGCCAGCTGCCTCGATCTCATTGCCGCCCCCTTTTCTGGGTGCCCGAGATGGGTCTCGGCAGGTGAGCCCACCCTAGGGCGAGACAGCCCGCCACGGGGTTACCACGCCACACGTCGAGGCTGTCAATAGACCGCCACCGCGGATGTGTTGCGTCCCTGACGCTGCACGTCATCCCGCACGACATCACATGGCAAGAACCCGTAGGCACCGGCGGTCTGATCGACCACGGGCTCAGGCGAGTGGCCGCCTGGCAGTGGGACATGGTGGGGACACGTTGGGGACATGGTGGGGACACGTTGGGGACATGGTCATCCGCAAATCAGGTGAAAGCAGCAGGACGCGCGCACGATTTCGGGGCCTGTGGTCGCCGTTTTCGCAGGTGGTGCGTGGCGCATAGTTCTGGGGGTCAAGGGGTCGCCGGTTCGAATCCGGCCAGCCCGACTGCGTGACATCAGCCCTGATCTGGCATCCGCGCAGGTCGGGCGCTATCTCTCATCCACCGGCCGCACGCCGATGCGCGTCCGGCCGAGCCGCATCGTATCCACTTGGGGCACCGGAACCCACCTGACCATGGCGAACGTTGGGTTCGAAGCGTGACCTCAGGATCAGCACGGTCAGGGCGACGACCCACCAGGGCATCACGATCAAGCTTGCCAACGTGTCCGTTAGGTGGTGGGCGCCCTGGTAGAGGCGAGCCGCGGCGACGACCGGAGGCACTACCAGAAGAAGCGTTGCGGGCGCTCGCCACCGTGGTGCGGCGTACGTCCAGACCAGGGCGACAAGGCCGCCGAAGAACATCATCGACGTGGACACGTGTCCCGACGGGTAGCTTGCGTTGGGATCGAGGCCGTGGTCGAGCAGGTCGACGGGAGGCCGCTGTCGCGTCATCAGTCGCGTGGCGAGGTCGTAGATGAGCGCCTGGCCGAGGAGGCCGACCGCGATGAAGACCAGCGGTCGCACGCTGCGAGCCCAGAAGCTGATGCCGATCGCGACGACTGCCGCCATGGCGCAGACGGTGATGGTGTCGCCACCCGTGCTGCCGATCTCTGCCAGGTCGGTCAGGGTCTGCGTCCGCTGGTCCGCGAGCCATTCGGAGAGGTCGGTGTCGACGGGGTCGATGCCGTCGTTCAGCCCCTCCGTGACCAGCCAGCCCAAGCTGAGCATCACGACGAGGATTGCGGACCAGACGAGGACGACATCTCCGGCCACGACGGTGTACTGCCACCGACCCGACCCACGTACCCACCACTGGCGCCTGCGACGCACAGGGTCATCGCTGCCGAGGGGTGCGCTGGACTCGCTGTCAGTGTTTCGAACAACCACACGAGTGCGGTGCCCGGAGACCAGCGGAGCAAAACCTTGGGTGCCCGGGGCAAAGGAGTTGGCTCGTCGCGGACCTCGAGCGCGGTGAACCAGAGTCGGCGGACTGCATGCCCCAGGCTGCCGCGGGCCGACGTACGGTTGACGGGGTGGACACCGACTGGCAGGATCCCGCCGCGATAGCGACGATGCTGGACGACTGCGACGTCTGGGCCGTCGTTGGCCTGTCGGGCAATCCGAGTCGGACCGCGTACCGGATCGCGGAGATTCTGCAGCAGCGGGGCAAGCGCATCGTGCCGATCCACCCAGAGGCCCAGATCGTCCTCGGCGAGCCATGCTATCCGGCCCTGGCGGACGTGCCGTTTCCGATCGACGTCGTCGACGTCTTTCGGCGTTCGGAGGCCGCTGGCGAGTTCGCCGACCAGGCCGTACGAGTGGGTGCCCGCGGCGTGTGGTTCCAGCTCGGGGTGATTGACGAAGCGGCTTTCCGGCGTACGACGGAGTCCGGTCTGCTGATGGTCATGGACACCTGTCCGGCCATCGAGTGGAGCCGACCCCGTCGATGAGCACGCGCCAGTTGGAGGAGTGTCCGACGTTGGTGCATGCACCCCTACCGTCGCCGCTCAGGGTCAGATCACATCCGTCACGTTCGCACCGCCGGTGGCGAGAACCTACCGGTGCTGGTCGGAACTGTCGGTGGGCCGTAGCGTCCGTGCATGGCGATGTCCCGACCGTCGCTTGGCCAGCCGGCCGGGGTCAGGTGGGTTCTCGTTGTCGCTCAGGCTGGGCCGCGCTGGCTTGCGGTTTCGTCTACTCGTAGCGGATGGCCTGGGCGACGCGGACGTGGCTGGCCGCCCGAGCGGGGAGGCTGGTGGCGGCGGCCACGAGTAGGGGCAGCGCGATCGGCACCGATGCCAGCCACCACCATGGGGCGATGTCGACACCGTCGGTGTCGCCGGCAGCCGCGGCGTAGATGCCGAGGTAGAGGGCGACGCCGAGCGGGATGGATATCAGTGCGGGGGCGATGGCGAGTGCGGTGTGCGCTGCGACGAGGCTGGCGCCGCTGTCGCGCGGGGTGAGGCCGATCGCTTTGAGGATGCCGAAGTCGCGGATCCGTTCGCGCACTGACAGCAGCGCCACGGCCACCAGCGCAGTCAGAGTCATCACCAGCAGCACTGCGTCGAGGGTGTAGATGAGTACGGGGAGTTCGGTGGGGACGTCGCTGATCTCGCCAGCTGGCCGGGCGTTGAGGGCGGCTTGGACGGACAGGGTGAAGACGAGGACAGCGCCGGTGACCGTGATGGCGGCGGCGAGCCAGATGGCCCGCCGTCGTCGAGCGAGCAGGTCGGTGAGACCGACCTGGACGGGTAACGACGGGGCCAGGCGGGCGATCGCTCGGCTGAGGCGGGCTCGCGGCGCCGGTTTCGGCTCTCCGCTATGGATCGCCTGCAGTACGCCGAAGCGGGCGGCCCGTCTGGACGAGAGGTATGCGCTGATGGCGAGGACCGGCACGACCGCGACGACGGCGAGGAGCAGGTGCCAGGGGCTGATCGCGGTCTGTGGTGGGCTGAGGAGAGTGGCAGCACTGGCGGTTGCCACCTGCGGCGCGGCGGCGGCGCCCACCGCGAAGCCGATTACGGAGGCGACGAGGCCGAGCGTCGCCGACTCGATAACGAAGACCAGGCTGACCTGGCGTGGGGTCATTCCGGTCGCTTTGAGCAGTCCGATCTCGCGGTGCTGCGTGCTCGTGCGGGCGCCGACCAGGATTGAGACGACCGCTGCGGCCACGATCATCAGCAGCAGGGTGAACGCGGTCAGGATGACCGTCACCGGTTGGGCGTCCTGGAGGGCGGTGTCGCGCTGGGCCTGCCAGGAGTCGACGGTGACGGTCTGCGGCGGGAAGTCGGCGACTGCCCGATCCGCGAACGCCGGTGCCGTGGCCGGATCGCGGAGCCGGAGCGCCACGGTCCAGCTCCATTGCCCAGGGCTGGGCTGGATCCGTTGCAGGGTGTCGCGGGTGAGCCAGGCGAGGCCGGGGTTGCTTCGTGGGTAGCGGGGTTGGGCTGGTGAGATCGCGGTGCCCACGACGTGCAGTGGGGTGGGGCCGTTCGTACCGGCGAGGTTGATGGTTGTGCCGACGCCGATGTTGAGCGCCTCGGCCAGGCTGCGCTCGAGCACGATCCCGTCGTCGCGGGGTGATGTGCCGTCGGTCGACACTGGGGCGTTCACAGATGGGTGACCCTCCAGGCCGGCGACGAACACATCGACGGTGTCACCGGAGTCGAGCTCGATCTGGGTCGACGCGATCGGAGTGGGCTCGGTGCGTTCGGTCACGCCGGGACGGGCTGCGATCGCGCGGGCGTCGGCCGCGGTTGGCGTATTGGCGAGCACGTGTGCGCCGTGGGCGGCGTCGAAGGTGCGCTGCCAGGGGGTAACACCGGTGGCGCGGATTTCCACGGCGATCACGAGGGAGGACACCACCGCGGCCGCGATGGCGATGGTGAGCGCGCTGGCGAGCAGCCGGGTGCGGATGCCAGCGAACGCGAGTCGGGCGAGGACGAGAATCATCGCTGTCCGCCGGACCCTGGCAGGCGGCCGACGCCCACTTCGAGGTCTGCCTCGTCAACCAGCATCCCGTCGCGCATCGACAGCACCCGATCTGCCGCTGCCGCCACCCGGGCGTCGTGCGTGACCACGAACAGCGTCTGGCCCCGGTCGCGGGCGCGGCGCAGCAGAACGAGCACCTCCCGCGCGGCAGACGAGTCCAGGTTGCCGGTCGGCTCGTCGGCCAGCACGATTGCCGGGTCGTTCGCGAGCGCCCGGGCCAGCGCGACCCGCTGCTGCTCGCCGCCTGAGAGCAGATACGGCGCGGTGTCTCGCTTGCCCGGCAGACCCAGGTCACCAAGCAATTCGCCGCAGACCCGCCGAGCCGCCGCCCGCCGTCGACCAACCAGCCGCAGCGGAAGTTCGACATTCTCCCCGACCGTCAGCGTCGGCACCAGGTTGAAGAACTGAAACACGAAGCCGACCTTCCCGCGCCGCATCCGAGCCAGCCGCGCCTCACTCCAGCCGTCGATCCGTTCGCCGTCTAGCCACACCTCTCCGCCGGTCGGACGGTCGAAACCGGCGAGCAGGTTGAGCAGGGTCGACTTGCCGCACCCACTTGGCCCCATCACCGCCACGAACTCCCCCTGGTCGATGGTCAGGCTCACCCCGCGCAGCGCCGGTGTCCCGACGCCGTCGACGTCATAGGTCTTGACCAGATCCCTGGCTTCAAGCACGTGCGTCATGCGTACGCCCCCTGGTCTTCCATCCGCTGCTCGATCAGGTCCAGCCACTCCAGATCGGCCTTGAGATGCAGCACCGCGCCCTCCACCAAGAGCTCGGACGCCAGCGTCTGGTCGCCCGCGTCGAGCCGTGTGTCGAGTTCGCGCAGGGTACGCAGGTACTCGCGCCGCTGCAGACCGATCAACCGACGGGGCGTGGCCAGTCCGGCGGCAGCCACCACGACGAACTTCATGAAGAACTGGTCCTTGAACCGTTCCGCCGGGATCGGCCGCCCGATCCAGTCGGTCAGCTCAGTACGCCCGGACTCCGTGAGTTGGTAAACCCGCTTGCCACGACTGTCACCCGCCACCGCCTCCGCAGTGACCAGGCCGTCGCGCTCGAGTCGGCCGAGCGTCATGTAGATCTGCCCGCGGTTCAGCGCGGGCAGCACGTCGGCGAACTCATGCTCCAGCGACTGCTTCAGCTCATATCCGTAGGCCCCGGGGCCGGCGAGCATGGCAAGGAGGAGATGCCTCATAGATAACGAGTATCTATGCAACCTCGGTCGGTGGCAAGATGCTCGACGGGCTGGACCGCGCCCGCCGGACGCTTAGACAACCGACCGTGCCGGCGGCGAGCGAACGTGGCGTGGGATCGGTAGGGATATGCGGGGGACACGGTCACCAGCAGTTCGCGCGAAACCTGGTGGAGGAGAGGAGGTTCAGAGTCGCGCATCGAGACGACGGCAGAGTATCCGCTGAGCCGATGCCAGCCGGGGCGCCGCAGTGGGTAGGCTCGCCCTTCATGCATCACTGCAGCGACCCGCTCGACGCCTCCCGGGCAGGTGGGATGTGACCGAGCGGCCCGACACGGTGACCAAGGTTCCGCCGGTCTCCGTCACGGAAAGCACCCGACTTCCCTGGCGGTGGATCGCGGTCGGCGGGTACGCCATCGTGGTCGTCATCTGGGTGATCTGGGTCGACCTCCCTACCAACCCGCTCACGATCTTCGGCTGGCTGTGGCTCCTCACGATCGCCTGGAACGTCGAGGCGCCCCCGCGGCAGCATCTCGCCTTTGTCCGCGACTGGTGGCCCGCGCTCGCACTCCTGATGGGCTACATGTACAGCCGCGGCCTCGCCGACAACCTCGGGGCCCCGCTGCATGTCACGTCGGCGATCCGGTTCGACGAGTGGCTGCTCGGCGGCACCCTGCCGACAGCCGCACTCCAGGACGCGTGGTGCGGCGATCCTTGTACCTGGGGCTCGAGCGGCGCGTGGTACGACACGGTCTTCGCCACGGTCTACTACTCGCACTTCTTCGTCGGGCTGGGCGTCGCCGTCGCATTGTGGCTGCGCAACTCGGACTCCTGGCTGCCGTACATGCGCCGCTACATCGGGGTGAACCTGGTCGGACTGGTGGGCTACATCGCGTACCCACTCGCACCGCCGTGGTGGGCCAGCGAGGCCGGCTATCTCGACGAGCCGGTCGAGCGGATCACGTCGCGGGGCTGGGACGCGGTCGGACTGCAGAGCGCGCGATACGAGCTCGGCCGGGACATGCTCCTCGGCAACCCGGTCGCGGCGATGCCGTCCCTGCATACGGCCGTGGCCACACTGGTGGCGTTGTGGGGGATCACCCGGCTACGCCACCCGGCGCGATGGCTGCTGCTGGCGTACCCGGCCATGATGGGACTGACGCTGGTCTACACCGCCGAGCATTACGTCATCGACGTGCTCGCGGGGTACGTCACCGCCGGTGTCGCGATGCTCGCCGCGTCGGCGTGGGAGCGGTGGCGGGCCGCTCGCCGGCAAGAACGCGAGAACGCACAGCCGGCCGCGGCGAGACCGACGCCGACTCATGACGGCGCGGTGTAGTCCAAGCCTGCGGCGATCACCAGCCGCTGACGAGGGGAACTCGGTTCGACACGGACGTAGGTCCGCTCTGCACCAACGGAGAGACATGACCCGCTTGCAGGTCACAGACTGTTCAGCGGGCGTCACGCTTCGCCTGCCGCCTGGCACCGGCTGCCCGGCTCGACGCGTCCTTCTTGAGGCCACCGGTCGTCTTCTTCACCCCACGCGGCCGAGACGCGGCCGGCTTCCGCACCGACGCAGCACGGGGGGCCTTTCTCGGACCGGTGCCGCCCGACCGGGCAGCCGCCAGCCGCGCCGCCCTGAGGTCCGCGGCCGCGCGGGCGGCCCGGACCCCGACCTCCTTGCTGACCGACGCCAACGCCCCCTCGAACACCTCAGCCTTGCCCCGGTCCCGCTGGTTCTTCGGATAGCTGAACCCCCGACCACCACGCTTCACCACAGCACCGCTCGCGCTCCGGCGATACACGCTCACGTACTTCGAGCGCGCGCGCCGGATCCGCGAGTGCAACGCCAGCAGCTCTTCCTCGTCGAGCCCAGCCATCGCGGCCCGTGAGGTCTCAGCAACCAGCCGTCGCTCGGCTGCCGTCATCGAGTTGAGCAAAGCCTGGTTCATGACACTCCTCCCGCACGACGGCAACGGGATGTCCGCCCTGCGAGCCATCCTGCCTCAGACCCTCGACGACGGCCACCGATCCGAATCGGCCGTCAAACCGCCAATCACCGGGGACGTCGTGGGGAGCCGATCACGCGACGATGATGGGCGCATGACCAGCATCGGCGAGCGCCTCGTCGCGGTGCGCGCACTGCCGCCGGGAGCTGGTTGGGGAGCGGTGCGGGCGGGGATCTCGGTCCTGGTGCCGCTGCTCGTCCTGGTCGCGATCGACCACGTGGAATGGACTCTGTACGCCACCTTCGGTGCCTTCACGTCGCTCTACGGCCGCGAACGGGTCGACCTCCATCGCGTGGTACGGCAGGCGGCGGCCGGCCTCGCGATGATCGTGGTCGTCGCGCTCGGAGCGCTGGTCGCGATCTCGAGCGCGCGGGAGTGGCTGGCGATCCCGATCGCCGCCGCGGTTGCGGTGGTGGCCACGTACGTCTCGGCACGCCACCAATGGAGGCCGCCGGGCGCCTTGTTCCACGTCTTTGGCTTCGCCGCCGTCGCGTCGGTGCCAGCCCGTGCCAGCGACCTCGGCCCAGCGATCGCCGTCGTGTCGGTGTCGGCGGCTTTCGCGGTCCTGGTGGGCAACCTGGGAGCCCTGGTCCGGCGGGCCCGACGGACTGCGGACCCGCCGGCCCCAGAGCGGCCGATCGGCGGCGCCCCCGGCTCAGCCTGGCGGCATGCGGTCCAGTCGGGCCTCGCGGTCCTCGCCGCTGGTGTGGTGGCCACCGGCAGCGACATCGGGCGTCCGTACTGGGCGATGGTCGCGGCGGTGGTTCCGCTGATGGCGAGCGGCTTCGCCTCGCAGTTGGTTCGCGGCATGCACCGGGTGATCGGCACCTTCATCGGGCTCGGCGTGACCTGGCTGCTGTTGGAGCTCGACCTCCCGGCGGCCGCGGTCGTCGTCATCGTCGCCGCCCTCCAGCTGGCCACCGAGCTCCTCGTCGGCCGCAACTACGCCCTGGCGCTCATCTGCATCACGCCGCTCGCCCTGCTCATCGTCCATCTCGCCGCGCCGCTCGTGTCGAGAAGCCAGCTGCTTGGCGATCGCGTGCTGGAGACCGTCATCGGCGTGACGATCGGACTGCTCGTCGGCTACGTCGCGAGGCCCCGCCAGTCCGGTCGAGGTCTCCCGTCCGGTGTCGGGTCCTGAGGTCGGTATCTTGGCCCGGTGACCGACCGCCAAGCGTCGACTCGCGCGCGACGAGCGCGGTGACCCCGGTGGTGCCCGACGCCCTGTGGACCGCTGTCCAGAGGTCGGCACGATGACGAGGCGATGGCCGGTTCTGGCCGTGTTGGGCGTGTGCGGCCTGCTCGTCGTGGCAGGCGGACTCCGGATGGTCCGTGCTGACGACCACCACGGGATCGGCACCTTCTCACGCGTGGTCGTGGTCGGAGTACCAGGTCTCGACTGGCGTGATGTCACACCAGGCGCCACGCCGCAGCTGTACGCCCTGGCCGAGGCGTCCGACCTGGGCCTGCTCGCCTCGCGGGGCGCGACGTCGGTCGCCTGTCCTCGGGACGGCTGGGTAACCCTCGGAGCGGGCAATCGAGCCCTCTACCGCCCCGCCGACGACTGCCATTCTCGATACGAGCCGCCGAACGATGCGGAGCAGGTCTTCGACGCGAACGACGACTACGACTTCGGGGCCGAGCCGGGGCTGCTCGGCCGGCAGGTTCCGTGCGTACGAACGTACGGATCCGAGGCCGAGCTGGCTGCCTTGGGGTCCGACGACATGCGTCCGACCCGGGTGGACGGACCGCGTACTCCGGAGCAGTGGCGTACCTCCTGGGCGGACTGCCCGCTGGCCCTGGTGGCCGGGCCGAGCCTGCTCGGCAGCGACCGGGAGGCCACGCTGAAGAGCGTCGACAGCCTGGTCGGAGCGGTGGCCCGGGCGGCCGCCCTGGACGAGGACACCCTCCTTCTGGTGGTCGGCGTCTCCGACCTGAGAGCCCGGTCGACCATGCATGTCGCGATGGCGTCCGGGAACCCGGTTGCCGGAGCGGACGCCCCCGGCCAGAGCGGCGTCCTACTCTCGGCGAGCACCGGCCGGGAGCCGTACGTCCAGCTCATCGACGTCGCGCCGACGGTGCTGGCAGCGCTGGGCATCGACCGCCCGAGTGCGATGACCGGGCGGCCCCTCGAGGTCGCACCGACCGACGACGGGCCGCAGGCCACCATGGAGCGACTCGTAGACGACGCACACGCGGCCACCGTCCGATATTCGGCGGCTGTCTGGCTGATGTGGCCGTGGGTGGTACTGACGGCCCTCTACCTGCTGGTCGGTGCCGGGATTGCGACGAGCGGTCGGCGGCGACGCTGGCAGCACCCGCTGACGGTGTTGGGTGTGGGAGTGGCGTCGATCCCGGCCGCCACCGGGCTGGCGAACCTGGTCCCGTGGTGGGACGCCGACCACCACCGCCTGGCGTGGGGGTTGGCGCTGGCCGGCTCGGTGGTCGTGCTGTCGGCGATCGCGCTGGCCGGCCCGTGGCGGCACCGTCGTTTCGGGCCGGCGCTCGTGGTCGCGGGGGCCGGTTTCGGGGTGTTCGCGCTGGACGTGGTCACCGGATCGCATCTGCAGCTCAACGGGCTGATCGGCTACACCCCGATCACCGCCAGCCGGTTCACCGGCTTCGGCAACATGCCGTTCGCGGTGTACGCCGCCGGCGGGCTGATCTGCCTGGCCGCCGCGATGCACGGACAGGATGCCCGAACGGCCCGTTGGCTGGCCGTCGTCGGCGGCGGCGCGCTGGTGTTGCTGGACGGGACGCCGGGGCTCGGGTCGGACTTCGGCGGCGTGCTCGCCCTCGTCCCCGCTGTCGTGCTGCTCACCATGGTCGCGACTGGAGCCCGGGTGTCGGTGCCGCGGGCCCTCGCCGCCTTCGGCGCGGGAGCGGTGGTCGTCACGGCGCTTGCCGTCGCCGACTACCAGCGGCCCACCGGCGAACAGACCCATCTGGGCCGGTTCGTCGGACAGGTGCTGGACGGCACCGCGTCGGAGGTGGTGGCCAGGAAGGCGTCCGCCAGCCTGCAGGCACTCGAGAGCCCGGTCGCGGTGCTGGTGCCGGCCATGCTGGTCGCGCTGGTCTGGCTGTTCCATGGCTCGGACTCACCGGGCCGCCGTCTTGTCGTGAGCTCCGGGCGGTCACTGACAGCGGCAATGGTGGGCGTCGGGGTGATGGCGGTCGTCGGCAGTCTCGTCAACGACTCGGGGATCGCGGTCCTGGCCGCCGCCGGGGCGAGCACCGTCCCGCTCCTGATCGCCGTGGTGGCGAAGGAGCCGGCTTCCGGTACGACGGCGACCCAAGTGTCCGGTTCGCCCTCTGTGGTCGCCGACCGCCGCGATCGCCGACGATCCGAATCGATGACACCACACGACCCGCCCACGGTTCAATCGCGCGACGAGTTACGTTAGTGGAGCGCACGGCGCCGACTCGGGCGACGGCGCGGATCCCGTCCGATGCGGCAGAAGGGAGCGGGATGGGGGGCGCAGACATCACCCGAACCAGCACCGGGTGGGTCCGACCCCGTCGGCGCCAGCCTGAGCTGCCCACATCTGGCCCGCCACGCGGCTCGCTCCCCGCGAGCGGCGACCGAGGTCGCCAGCTGGTGGCACTCGTGACCCATCCGGTGCCGGCCGCCGTTGCCCTGTCGGCCGTCCTGCACCTGATCTGGGTAGCCCTCCTCGCGACCAGCGGCGGCGACCTGGCAGCACAGGACGCCTGGGCCGCCTTCGCCCAGGAGCACCCGGACAGCGCGTACAACCTCGCCTGGTACGGCGGCATCCACCCGGCCTCCTACAGCGTCCTCGCCCCTTACCTCATGGCCGATCTGGGTGTGCGTACGACGATGGTCGTCGCCGGGACCGTCTCGGCGGGCCTGCTCGCGCTGCTGCTCGTCCGCATCAACCGGCTGCAGCGCCCGCTGGTGCCGGCCCTGTACGGCGCGTTCGCGCTGGCCGGCAACGCCGTGTCCGGTCGCGCCACGTTTGGGCTCGGCATGATGTTCGGACTGGCCGGCTTGGCGGTGATCTTCGCCTGGCCCGATCGGTGGCGCTTGGACTCGGCTTGGAGCCGGGCCGCCCGGGGCGTCGCCGCCGGTGGACTGACCGCGTTGGCCACCGCTTCGAGCCCGGTCGCCGGCTTGTTCCTGGGCATCGCGGCCGCGGCGATGTGGCTCACCGGCCGGCGGGTGGCCGCGTACACGATTGGGTTGCCGCCGGTCGCGGTCGTTCTGCTGTCCACGTGGATGTTCCCGTTCTCCGGCGAGCAGCCGATGGACGCCGTCGCGCTGATCCTTCCCTGCCTGGCCGGCGTACTCGTGGCTGCGCTCGCTCCACGGTCCTGGCACCTCGTCCGGATCGGAGCGGCACTGTACGTCGCCGCGACCTTCCTGGTGTGGCTGGTTCCGTCGCCGATCGGCACCAACATGACCCGCCTCGGCCTGCTCTTCGGTGGCGTCGTGCTGATCGCCGTCGTCTTCCGAAAGCCGAAGCAAGGACCTCCCGCGCTGGCCCATCTGCTGGGCGCGGGGCGAGCGATGGCGGTCCTCGTCCTCGCCATCGTCACGCTGTCGATCTGGCAGGTCGCCTGGGCCGCCAACGACGCCGTGCATTCGAGGCCGACCGAGTCCTGGACGGTGCAGCTCGAGCCGCTCGTACGGCAACTCGAGGCGAGAAACGCCGAGCTGGGCCGGGTCGAGGTGGTCCCCGCGCGCAGCCACCGAGAGGCCTCCGCCCTCGCTCCGTACGTCAACCTGGCCCGGGGCTGGAACCGACAGGCCGACGCCGAGCTGAACCCGATCTTCTACGACGACGACCTGCTGACCCCGGCCACGTACCGTGCCTGGCTGGACCGCTGGGCCGTCCGGTATGTCGTCCTGCCGGCCGGACCACCGGACTATGCCGCGGACGAGGAGGCGGCGCTCGTGGCGGGGGGACTGCCCTACCTTCGCGAAGTGTGGTCGGACGCGAGCTGGCGGCTCTTCGAGGTCGCCAATCCGACGCCGCTGGTCGAGTCACCCGGTGACGTGATCAGCTTCAGCGCGAACGAGGTCGTGCTGGGTGTCTCGTCGCCGGGCACGGTGCTGGTCCGGGTGCCGTACTCCCCGTGGCTGAGTCTGGTCGACGCGCAGGGGAAGGCACTGGAGGCACCGGACTCCGGCACGGACGACGTGTCACCGATCAACGTCAACGGGTGCCTCAGCGACGAGGTACAGCCGGCCCGTCTCGGCCAGCCCGAGGTCCACTGGACGATGCTGCACGCGCCCGAACCGGGCATCTACCGGATCGCCGCGCCCTACAAGCTGCCGCGAGGTACGCCCTGTCCTGCCGACATGATCGAGTGATCCAGCGCCGAAGGGGTCCCGCTCTCAGCCGAAGGTGAGCACGGTTCCGCTCCCGAATACCACCGGTTGTCCCAGCGAAGGCGTTTCGACGAACGGTGTCTTGGGCAACAGGTCCCGAACCCCATCTAGGGAACACCGCTAAGTCCGTGGTGACGAGATCGCCCCGCGCGGGGGAGGCAGATGCTCGCGTGAGTCCCGAGCATCGAGGGAGACGGTCCTTCGCCGGTGGACTCGCCGTCGGCCGATTCGACCGGGGAGGGGACATGTTCGAGCAGAAGATGATCGAGGTTGCGCGGGCCGCCCATGGGCCATCGAGGCATCGAGGACGAGATTCTCGCCGTCGGTGAGTTCTCTCCGCGTGGCCACACCGGCGCCGGCTTCCCGGGCACGACGTGATGATCCGCGAGCCCGACCGATGAGCCCGAACCCGCACGATCGGCGGTCGCCGAGGCTCGAGGGACGGTGCGAGTCCAAGCTGCCCGGGACGATGCCTGCGGTTGCTTCCGGCCCGCTCCAGAACACCGTTCTCGACGAGATCGCCCTGGGCGACCCACGGGGACCTTCGCCCCTCGCGGCCTGGCGTCGAGTCAACTGGAATGACAGCAGCCGCATGGCCCGTCGAGAGGAGTGACGGTGGATCTCCCGGTTGGTCTGGTGTCCCTGTTCTGGATCGTCTCGGCGGCAGCCCTCGCGCCACTGATCGTCGGGCTTCTCCCGGCCCCGAAGGTGCCCGAGGTGGTCGTCCTCGTTCTCCTGGGAACGCTGATCGGACCCGACGTTCTGGATCTGGCCACCAAGGACGGTCCGATCGTGCTGCTCAACGACGTGGGTCTGGGCTTCCTGTTCTTCATCGCCGGCTACGAGCTGAACGTGGGAGTTCTCAAGGGCAGATCGGGGCTCAAGGCCGCACTGGCCTGGGCCGTGTCGATTGCCTTGGCGCTTTCAGTGGTCGGCCTCCTCTACGCGATCGGGTACGTCCATGCCTTCCTGCCCGTCGCGATCGCGCTCACCTCGACCGCGCTGGGCACGCTGATACCGATCCTGCGTGACGCCGATCTGAGCCACACTCGGCTCGGCAGGCTCGTGGTAGCCAACGGCGCCGTCGGGGAGTTCGGTCCGGTGCTCGCGATCTCGTTGTTCCTGGGAAGCCGAGGCGCCTGGGAGTCGATGGTCATCCTGCTCGTGTTCGGCTTCATCGCCGTGGCGATCGAACGGCTGCCACGGGCCTTGTTCACCAGCCGAATCCGCGCCATCTTCGAGCACGGCTCGGAGACGACGTCGCAGACCACCTTGCGATGGACCGTGCTCTTGCTCGTGGGTCTTCTGCTCGTCGCGGCCGAGTTCGGTCTGGACGTCATTCTCGGCGCGTTTGCCGCCGGCCTCGTATTTCGCCAGCTCACTCCGGAGGGCGACTGGGCGCTGGAGCACAAGCTCGACGGTCTGGCGTTCGGGTTGTTCGTCCCCTTGTTCTTCATCACGTCGGGTATCCAGGTCGACGTCACGTCGATCATCGAGAACCCCGACCGACTGGCTGTCTTCTTCGTCCTGATCGCAGCCATCCGCGGCATCCCCGTGCTGGTCCTCTTCCGCCGCGACCTCCCGGGTAGCGAGCTGATCCGGCTCGCGCTCTACGCCGCCACCGGCCTGCCGATCATCGTCGCCGTCACCCAGATCGGGCTCGCGACCGGGATCATGCTTCCGGAGAACGCCGCGGCGCTGGTCGGCGCCGGCGTGGTCTCCGTCCTCGTGTTCCCCCTCGCCGCCGACCTGGTCGGCCGAAAGGCGGGTACGGACTCCGCCGTCGAGCGCCGCCCGCTGTCGGGGAGCGGTGATGCGTCGTGACTGCCCGCCGAAAGGGCCCGGGGAACCAGCACGGGCGCGATGAGGCTCGGTCCGTGGAGCACAAGCGCGCCTCGCGGAAGGCCGACGTCGTCGCGCGGAAGGCCGAGGTCGCCGCGAAGCTGGCCGAGCTGCGCGGCCGAGCCGAGGAGATGCCCGCAGGGTCGGCGGCGCTCCAGGCACTGAAGAACGAGCACGACGCGGGTGGCGGGCTCATCGCGGGCGGCGTGGCGTTCCGGTTCTTCCTCTGGCTGGTCCCGTTCGGCCTGATCGTCGCCTCGGTCGGTTCGCTGTGGCGCGAGTACGACGAGGACGGGCTCGAGTCGGCGGCGCGGGAGTTCGGTCTTGGGGCGGCATCCGCGGAGGCTGCGTCGGAGGCGCTTCAGACCAGCGAGCAGAACGCCGTGCTCCTGCTCCTCCTGGGTCTGACCTCGCTGGTCTGGTTCACGATCGGCGTGCTGCGCGCGGCGAACATCTCCTACGCGTTGGCGTGGCGGGTCGAGGTTCCGAAGATCCGCCGGCCGCTGGCTGCGATCGCCCTCCCCAACGGCCTGCTCGTCCTCGCCTTCGCCGTGTCGGCCGCGACGGCCTGGCTGCACGAGCAGCTCGGGACGACGGCCCTGCTGAGCGTCGCCGTCGGATTCGTCTGGACGACAGCGGTCACGCTCTTCGCGATGTGGCACCTCCCGCACCGTGCGTCCCAGCCGTTCGAGCTGCTTCCGGGCGCGATGATCGTCGGAGTCGGCTATCAGCTGATGGACGTGGCCGTCCTGTTCTACTTCGCACCGAAGCTCGGCGAGTCGCAGGAGACGTACGGCGCCTTCGGTGCGGCGGCCACGCTGCTGGTGTGGCTCTATGTCCTGTGCCGCCTCTTCACGGCCGCGGGCTTCCTCAACGCCACGCTGTGGACGCGGCGGCAGGATGGCCGCCCACGATGAGTCAGCCAGTCCTGGACGTCAGGTCGTACGGACCGCGATGGACTCGGTGGGGAGGTCGTCCTGGCTGGCTGCCCACGAGGCGAGCAGCTTGAGTGCGTCGGCGGTCGGCGTGCCGGCGGGAGCGGTGTAGACGTTGAGATGGAGCCCTGGGTGTGACGGTATCTCCATGGATTCGAAGGCGAGGTCGAGTTGGCCGACGACGGGGTGGCGGAGCCGCTTCTGGCCGCTGCGGTGGAACTGCACGTCGTGGGAGGCCCAGCGCTGTCGGAACAGCTCGGACTGGGTGGACAGCTCGCCGACGAGTTCGATGAGTGCCTTGTCGTGGGGGTTGCGGCCGGCTTCGAGTCGGAGCATCGCGGCGGCGTCGTTGGCGATGCGGTCGTAGTCGACGAAGAACTCCCGGGCCGCCTCGTTCAGGTAGACGAACCGGGTGGTGTTGGCCGGGCGTCGGGAATCGGCGAGCACGGGGGAGTAGAGGGCGCGGGCGAGTTGGTTCATCGCGACGATGTCGTGCCGCCCGTTGCGCACCCATGCGGGGGCGTCGGTGATGGCGTCCAGCAGTTGCTGGATCGCGGGCCGGACGCTGGTCGGGGCGGTGGGCTTGCGGTGCCTGCTGCGGCTTCGGCTCTGTTCGGCCAGGGCGTACAGGTGAGTTCGTTCGGCCTCGTCGAGGCGGAGCGCGTCGGCGAGAGAGTCGAGGACGCCCTCGGATGCGCCGGCGAGGCTGCCGCGTTCCATGCGAACGTAGTAGTCGACCGAGACGCCGGCGAGCATGGCCACCTCCTCGCGGCGCAGGCCCTTGACGCGACGGTTACCCCCGTAGGCGGGCAGACCGGCCTGCTCGGGTGTGATGCGCGATCGTCGCGTGGTCAGAAAGTCGCGAATCTCGGCGCGCAGGTCGGTGCCCATGAGTCCACGGTACGCAGCCTCTCGGTCCGGAAGGGGGTCCTGCCAGTACCGGCCACGACAGGCACTCCCCAGGCGGGCGCGGACGGCGTTGGGTAGGTGGCATGCGAGCTACCTACATGTTCGGCGCGGGCGACGTCCGCGTCGTCGACGTCCCTGACCCGACCATCCAGCAGCCGACCGACGCGCTCGTACGCGTCGTGCGGGCGTGCGTGTGCGGCAGCGATCTGCACCCGTACCACTCGATGTCACCAGACCCGTCCGGTACGCCGATGGGCCACGAGTTCATCGGCGTCGTCGAAGAGGTTGGCGGCGATGTCAGCACGTTGCGTCCGGGCGACTTCGTGATCGCGCCGTTCGCCTGGTCCTGCGGCCGCTGCGAGTTCTGCCGTGCGGGCCTGCAGACCTCCTGCGTCAACGGCGGCTTCTGGGCCGCTGGCGGCATCGGCGGCGGCCAGGCCGAGGCGATCCGCGTCCCGCTCGCCGACGGCACGCTCGTCAAGGTCCCCGGCGTCGATGAGTCGGCGGACGAGGCTCGGCTCGCCAGCCTGCTGACCCTGTCCGACGTGTACGGCACCGGCTGGCACGCCGCCACCCGCGGCGGCGTGACGCGTGACAGTGCCGTCACCGTCATCGGCGACGGCGCGGTCGGTCTGCTGGCCGTCCTGTCGGCCAAGCAGCTCGGAGCCGAGCGGATCGTGCTGATGGGCCGCCATCCTGCCCGCACCGAGCTGGGGCGGGAGTTCGGCGCCACCGACGTCGTCCCCGAGCGCGGCGAGGAGGGCATCGCCCAGGTCCGCGACCTCACGGGCGGCGGCAGCCCGATCGTGCTCGAAGCGGTCGGCCACATGCCGGCGTACGAGCAGGCGGTCGGCGTCGTACGGCCGGGCGGCACGATCAGCCGGGTCGGCGTCCCACAGTACGAGGTCGCACCCGTCGGGTTCGGCAGCCTGTTCGGCCGCAACGTCACCCTGACCGGCGGACCCGCTCCGGCCCGCGCCTACATCGAGCGGCTGCTTCCCGCCGTACTCGACGGCACGGTGAACCCGGGCAAGGTCTTCGACCAGACCGTCGGCCTGGACGACACTCCCAAGGGCTATGCCGCCATGGCCGACCGCACGGCCCTCAAGGTGGTGGTCCGACCCTAGTGGGCTGAGCCGGGGGACTAGGGGGCTGCGAGCCCGGCGAGGAGACTGCCGGGTGCGCCGAGCGGGATCGAGCGCGGCCTACCCCTCCGGTCGTGGCGCACGCGACGGAAGCCGACGGCTTCCTTGCCAACTTGGCTCTGACCTGCGCGAACGCCGCACGCCCTAGCCGCGCGGCCGAAGGGACGTTGGACCCTACCGGCTGTGGCCGGCCGGCGGCACTGTGTCTGCAGAGACAGCGGATCCCGCTGCCCGTCGTCACGCGGCAGAAGGGCGTGATGAGTCATGGCCGCCAGCTCACCGTCGCAGCTGCGACAACACAGTGCATGTCTCGGAGGCGACCACTGGCCACCGCGAGGGGCGCAACAGCCACCGCGGTGCCGCTGAGCACCCCGACACCACCGTGAGGCACAGAGGAGCTGAGCATGAGCAACGCGATCATCCGGCAGGGCAACAACTCCCTGGTGGCCGACAACTTCTGGGAGATCCGCCTGGGGGCGCTCCCGTTGTTCGCGATCGGTCTGGCGATGGGGGTTACCGGAGCGCTCGTACTCAACGCCTGGCGCGAGCGCGACGCCAGTCCGCTGCCTCGCGCGGCGACACCCAAGGACTGGCCCGTCAACTTCGCGCATCGCGGTGGCGCCGGCATCGTCCCGGAGAACACCGTCGAGGGGTTCCGGATCGGCATCGAGGCCGGGGGCGAGGTCATCGAGCTGGACGTGCACACCAGCGCCGACGGCCACGTCGTGGTGATCCACGATCCCGACACGGTGCGGACCACCGGCGAGAGCGTACGCGTGTCCGAAGCCACCCTGGCCCGGCTCCAGGAGCTGAACGCCGCGGCGAAGTTCCGGCACGCGGACTCGAAGGAGCCCTGGGACGGTCCTCCGCTCCGGATCCCCACGCTGGCGGACGTCTATCGCGCCTTCCCCGAGCACAAGGTCAACATCGAGCTCAAGGGCGAGCGGCAGGGGACCGAGGAAGCCCTGTGGGAGGTGATCCAGCAGTGCGACGCGGTGGATCGCACCATGGTCAACGGAACCAAGGCGGACAAGATGAAGCTGTTCCGTCGGTTGTCCGGCGGGGCGATCCCGACCGGCGCCTCGACGCCGGAGGTCTTCGGGTTCTGGATCCGCCACGTGCTGCATCTGCGGCAGCCGGAGGTCGCCTTCCAGGCGCTTCAGGTCCCGAAGCGGTTCAAGAACCTGCTGCCGGTGGTGACCAAGCGCTTCACCAGCGAGGCACACGCGGCGGGGCTGCGGGTCGACGTCTGGACCATCGACGACCCGGCCGAGATGCGCGAGATGCTGGACGTCGGGGTCGACGGTGTGATGACCGACCGCCCCGACCTGCTCGCCGAGGTGCTGGCCGCCCAGACCTAGCCCGCGCCCCTGCCGTCGCCGGGCCTACGTACGCCCGGTATGTCCACGGCCATCGCACGAGCCCTCGCGACCCCGGGCATGGACGTACGACCTGCTGAGAGCACGAGTTTGCGGTGGGAGTCGCCGGGGGTCGTTACGTCGGGTGGACCCCGGGTACAAACCGAGCGTGCAGGACCATTTCGCTCGCAGCCCCGGAGATGACGATGACTAACGACAACTCGACGTACGGAGCGGGCGGGCGACCGGGCATGAATCCGGTCGGCTTGATCGTTCTGTTGGTGCTGCTCGTCTACGCACTGGTGTGTCTCGTCCTCGCGACAGCCTCGGATCTCCGCGACTTCGACCGCAGCGCGTTGATCGCCTTCGTCGTGCTCTTTCCGATCCTCATCCTCTTGGTGTTCGTCCGCCCGCTCACGCGACGTCTCAGCGCGCCTGTGGAGTCGGCCGAGTCTCTGGACGAGACGGCGTTCCTGGCTGTCATGTCGCCGCTGCTCAACGCCCAGTTGGAGCGCTCCGGCAACGAAGCATCCGTGGTCCAGGCGGAGGAGACCGTGGCCGCGGTGTTCGCCGCCCGGCGTCGGCTGGACAGCCATGCGGGTGTTCGGCGGCGGATCCTCTGGCTCGACGACAGTCCGGACACCAACGTCTTCGAGCGCCAGGCGTTCGAGCGGATGGGAATCCAGGTCGACCACTCGCCGAGCGCCACCGGCGCCCAGGGTCACGTGCAGCGGGACGAGTACGGCGCGGTCGTCATCTCCGAACGGGGCGACGACCACGAGAGCACTCGCGAAGGGTACGCGCTGCTCGACGCCATGCGCTCGGGTGGCGATCACGCGACTCCGCTGTTCGTCTACACGGACGCGAACGGCGAGGACCACCGCCTGGAAGCGATGAACCGAGGCGCACAGGACGCGACAAACCGACCCATCGCGCTGTTCGACATGGTGACGCGCAGCCTCGTGTAGCCCGGCCGGCGCCTGGTCCGCCGGCGCGGGCGGCGGCGCGCTCTGCATGCCGGAACTAACCCGGTATGGGCGAGGCGTCACGCGGCCGGCTCTCCTACCTTCGGAAGCGATGTACGGCAGTCGAGACATCGCCGCACGGGCGGGAAGGGGTCGGCATGCGTAGGGCTTCTCGGCATCAGGAAGCGGGCGTTTCGGACGCGACATCCACCGCGACGAAAGCGTCTCGGCTCGTGATGGTCGCGATGGTCTTGTCGGTGTCGATGTCGTTCATCGACCAGACCATCGTGGCGATTGCCTCTCCCGACCTGCAGGCCGACCTGGACCTGACGGTCACGCAGGGCCAGTGGGTGATCAACGCCTACATCGTCGCCCTCGCCGCCGGATTCGCCCTCGGCGGACGGATCGCCGACGTCTGGGGACGCCGTCGCATGGTGTTGATCGGCGTCACCGGCTTCGCCGTCTGCTCCGCGCTGTGCGGCGCCACTCCCGACGACAGTGCGTCCGAGGCGTGGATGATCGCCGCTCGGGTCGGACAGGGTGTGTTCGCGGCCCTGCTCCTGCCCGCCGCGATCGCCATCGTGTACGGCTCGACTCCGATCGAGCGTCGGGGTCGGTCGATGGCGATGTTCTTCGGCATCACCGGCGCCTTCACCGCGTTGGGGCCCATCCTGGGTGACTACCTGTTGGAGTGGTCCTGGCGGGCGATCTTCTGGGTGAACCTGCCGGTCGCGGCCGCGGCGATCGTGTTCACCGTCATGGCCGACATCGACGACGATCGTACGAAGCAGCGGATCGACTGGACCGGTGCCGTCCTGGTGGCCGCCGGCATGGCGCTCAGCGTCATCGGGTTCACCCAGTCGGCCGACTGGGGTTGGGACAGCGTCGCCACCTGGGCCTGCCTGGTCGGCGGCGCCGTGCTCCTGGCCGTGTTCGTCCTCGTCGAGAGGCGTACCGACGTGCCTCTGGTGAAGCTGGCGATCTTCCGGCTGCGGGCCTTCCGGGTCGACTCCGCGGTGCTGTTCCTCGCGATGGTCGCCTTCGTGCCCGTGGCGTACTTCCTCAGCCTGTACGCCAACATCTCGCTCGGTCTGAGTGCCTCGGGCGCGAGCAGCCTGCTGCTCGACTTCTTCCTCGGCTTCCTCCTCGCGGCCCAGGTCGGCGGTCGCATCTTCGACGCCCGCGGCGCCCGGCCCACCATCCTGCTCGGGTGTGTCGTCGGCGCGGCCGGGTTCGTCTGGTGGTCCACGCAGGTGACCGACCTCGACCAGCACGCCCAGCGCTATCCGCTGCTGCTGGCCGGCGCCGGCATCGGACTCCTGCTCGGGCCCTCGAGCGCCGACGCGGTCAGTCGTGCCGAGGGGGCGTCGTACGGCGAGGTGACGGGGATCAACCAGACCGTCCGAAACTACGGTTCCGCCCTGGGCTTCGCCGTGCTCGGCACCGTGCTGACCCACGTGTTCACCTCGAAGTTCACGTCCTCGCTGACCGGACTGGGGGTGCCGCACGAGACGGCGGATCGGATCGCCAACAACGCGGCCGCCGGTGCGAGCGACGAGAGCACCGGCGACATCCCGGAGCGGATCCGCAGCTCGGTGGAGAGTGCGGTCGCCAACGACTTCGCTGACGGCATGCAGGCGATCACCATCGGCATGGCGATCGCACTCGGGCTCGCGTTCCTCGTCGCGCTTCGGCATCCCGGCGACCGCCCCACACAAGATGTGCCTGGCGAGCCGGCGACAGCCGACGCGGGCGCGGACCGCTCGGCTCCGACCTAGTCACAGAGGGAAATGGACGCTCAGGCGGTCTGAACCGTCGGCTGAAGCGGCCGACCGAGAATGCTGGCGAGCCGGGCCACCTCCTCCTCGAGGGCTGCCGGCTCGAGGCGCTCCGACTCGGCGAACCAGGCAACGACGACCCGATCGTCGACGAGCGACCACGTCCCGGTGACGACGCCTCCGACGAGCGCGATGTTCGCGCCGCGGCTGATCTGCGTCCGCCGGTCGGGCGGCACGACGTGAGCGTCGGCTGTACCCGGGCCCAGGACCCATTGGTCGTACCTCGGCAGGAGTCGGACGGCGTTCGTCGCAGGCGTCGCGGACAGCTCCTCGAGGTCCTCGCGCACGACGTGGGCGGACTGCCCGTCGACGTCGATCTCCACGAGGCGGTCACCGAGGCCCTCGAGCCAGGACAGGATCCGTTTGCGGCCCGCGCCCAGACCCTCGCCGAGCCAGTGGTGCACATGGTCGGGAGTCGCCGGTCCGTACCCCCGGATGTAGGCCTCGACCGCGTGTCGTCCGGCCTGGTCGAGCTCGGGCACGCCTGCCCAGCGTGGGTTGTGATCGAGTCGCTGGAAGGTCGCGCGGCCGTCTCGCGACGGGCCGAAGCTCATGTCTCCCTGCCACGCCAACGGCTTCAGCAACGTGCCGGCCCCGTCGGCGAACGCGAAGCCCAGATGAGCGAACCTCGCCCGCGTGGTGACCGCCGCCCCGAGCTCGTCGCGGGTCAACGGCCCGTCAGCGAGCGCGTCCCGGACCGTCTCGCGAAAGTGCGGCCAGTCTGCCGGCGCCAGGTCGTAGTGGCTCTGCCAGCTGGATCGCTCCCACATCCGACTGGCAGCACGCAGGGCGAGATAGGCTCCGCCGTCCTCGGGCGTCAGCAGGTGAGTGGCGCCTCGAAACGCGAACGTCTTGATGACGCGGCCTTCGACCAGCGCGCGGGCGACCTCGCCCGATCGGGACCGTCGGCGCCTGGTGCGGACGGCGAGCTCGGCCGCGTCGTCGAACTGGGCGGGGACGGCGGTCAGGCGGCGTACGACGCCCGCGACCGACTCGGAGCCGACCGGGTCGAGTAGCTGCCGCCGCAACCGCCAGGCGAGGGCCTGGGACCAGCTGACTCGCACCATCAGGCCCCCCGAGCCGTGGTCTCGGCCGGCTGGACGACGGTGTGCACGACCCACCGATGCTTACCGATGCGTCGGTCTCTCTCGAACCCGCGTCGCTCGAACATCGCGACCGTGCCGTTGTGCAGATAGGACATCGAGACCTTGCGGCCTTCGGCGTCCTCGGGATAGCTCTCCACCCGACCGCCACCGAGTCGAGCGATCGCCCGGAGGGCGCCCTCCAAGGCGACGGAGGCGACGCCGTTGCCTCGGTACCGGCGGTCCGCGAAGAAGCAGGTGATCCGCCAGTCCGGAAGAGCCGCCAGGCCCTCGTCATAGCCGCGGCGGTTCTTGATGCGTGGCAGCTCCTCGACCGAGCCGAACTGGCACCAGCCGACGCACGTCGCTCCGTCGAAGACCAGGGCCGCGTGCGCCTGTCCCTCGCGAACTCGGGCCTGCTTCGCCTCTCGGTTGCGCGCGACGTCGTCCTGGTCGATGCCTTCGGCGTGGAAGCCCATGCACCAGCACCCGCCCCACACGCCGTTGTGCCGCTCGACCAACTCCGCGAAGGCCGGCCAGGTGGCCTCGCTGAGAGTCTCGACCCGAAGATCCGTCACGGCCATGAGGATAGGCTCGGTTCCGGACATTTTCCGCCCGGAACCGGCGCGGGCGACTGCCATTGGCCGATCGGCATCGGCGCGTCGGCCGGACCCGTGGGTGGCTTTCGCCAGCGTCGGTCGACGACGTCGTCCTCGTCAGCCCGACCGGCGAAGACCGTCGGCCCGCTCGTCCGTGACCGGCAGGCCGTCGACATAGGTGACGCTCTTGGTGCGGACGCTGGGGACGGTCGCACCAGGGACGACGACGCCGACGAGGTTGAGCGGATCGGTGCCGTTGATCGTCACCTGCTCACCCGCCTTCGGCAGCTTGCGGACGTGGGCGAGCTGCTCCATCGCCTCCGGCAGGGCGTACTGCTCGCCGCTGAACCCGCTCACGAACCGCCCGCCGCGGACCAGGCCACGGTCCTCCAGCCGTCGCAGTGCCCATTGCACGTCGCGCCAGGGCAGGCGTACCGAGTCGTGGATCGCCAGGTCGCGGAAGACGACTCCCCAACGGTTGAGCAGCTGCTCGGCCACCGCCTCGGCCAGCTCGTGACGGTCCCACGCGTCGTCGGCCGCCACCGCCGACGAGACGAGCGACCACCGGCCGGCGGCAGCCGCCGAGCCGCGAGCGGCTCGGCGCAGGGTCGACATTCGGCCGACGCGATACAGGTCGTGCTGGGGACGCCGGTCGGCGGACACCCGCGCTCGGATCGCGCCGAACCCGTCGGACATCAAGAGCCCGCGGGCGATCCCGTCCCACAGCCCCTGCGCGACGTCGTCGGGCGAACAGTCGGTCGCGCTCGCCAGCTCGGACGCGAAACAGGCGCCGCGGGATCGCAGCACCTCGAGGATCTCGGCGGTCGGCCCGTCGTCGGGCAGGGCGGCTTCGCATTCGAGGCGAGCGGCTGCCAGCAGCCACGGCAGGTCGGACCGCAGCACGACCGAGATCGGCGTCGCTCTCGACGGTGCGCCCGGTGGCGCGTCGACGGCACGGTCACTGGGCGACAGCCGCAGCCAGGCGACCTCGCCCTCGTGGCACAGCCGGTCGAGCCAGGCCGGCTCGAAGCGGCGGAGCCGACGACCGATCAACTCGGGCTCCCACACGACGGCCGCCGTCTCGTACCCCTGGAGCTGCGCGAGCACCGCCAGCAACCCGCCCTCGCCCGCGAGCTGGGTGTCAGGGGCGACGTGCTGCCACCGCAACAGGAAGCGCATGAAGTCCTGCGCCGTCGCCGACGTGACCGCTCTGCGGCGCGACTTGCGGGAGTACGAGTGCATCCGGGCCAGCAAGCGGCGGGCCACCCACTCGACGTCCTCGGCCCCGTCGGTGTAGCGGCCCTGGAAGGCGAATCCCTCGCTTTGCAGCGCCACCAGCCCGGCCGTGATCCGTCGGGGCGGAAGGCGCGTGACCTCGGAGAGCTCCTCGACCGTCGTGATCCCGCCGATCTCGAGGTGGCCCCGGATCGCCGCCGCCACCGCCTCGTCGTCGCCTTCGAGCGCCCGCTCGGTCAGCCGCATTCCTTCGGTGGTGCACCACAGCATCGCCCCGTCGCGCTCGATCAGCTGGACGCGACCACGCTCGACGAGCTCGGTGCACAGCTCCTGCCACTCGTCGCGGGCGCGAGTCACGACGAGCGACGCCAGCAGGTCGTGGAGATCGTCGGCCGTCTCGGGATCGGGCCGGATCTCGTCGTGCACCTGGTCGACCGCTGTCGGATCGAGCCTGCCGATCGCCGCCAGGTCGACCGACAGGCCGCGCTGGAGCCGGACCGAGCCGGTGCGCCGGTTCTGGACCTCGTCCTCGTCGTCGAGGAACGTGTACGGACGGGCGGTGAGGATCTCGTGGGCGAGCACCGACGGCTCGGTCGTGTCGACGCAGTGCACTGAGATGGCGCCGCCCTCGATGCGCTTCCACACCTCGATCAGCCCGTCGACGTCGATCGCCTCGTGCAGGGTGTCCTCGACCGTCTGGCGGACCAGCACGTGCTCGGGCACCTCGATCGGACCGGTCACGTTCTCCTGGCACGCCGCGGCCTGAGGGAACACCGCGGCCATCAAGTCGTCGGACTCCATCCGCTGGATGTGCGGTGGGTTGCGGCGGCCGCCCTTGAAGCGCAGCACCAGCAGCGCCCGGTTGAGGTTCCACCGCCATCGCGACAGGAACATCGCGTTGTCGAGAATCGCCTGCTCGAGCGTGTCGCGGATCGTACGGCTGTTGAGGTAGCGGACGACCTCGTCGAGCGGGAAGCTGTGGTGCGGCCCGAGCGAGATGACCACGGAGTCGTCGGACGCCGCGGCTTGCAGCTCGAAGTTGAACGTACGGCAGAACTTCTTGCGCAGGGCCAACCCCAACCCGCGGTTGATCCGGGCGCCGAACGGTGAGTGGACCACCAGCTGCATCCCGCCGGACTCGTCGAAGAATCGCTCGAGCACGACGGTCGGCTGGGTCGGCGTCACCCCCAGTGCCGCTCGCCCGGCGGCGAGGTAGTCGACGATCATCGTGGCGGCTTCGGCGTCGATGCCCGCGGTCTCGCACAGCCAGGCGCGGGCTCCGTCGGTGTCTCCGCCGGCGAGGTACGCGTCGACCCGGCGGCGCAGCTCGGACACCTCCTCGGACAGCTCGGCGGTGCGAGCCGGTGCTTCGCCGAGCCAGAACGGCACGGTGGGAGGCGTGTCACCGGCGTCGCGTACTCGGACGATGCCCGGCTCGACGCGACGGATCTGCCACGAGTGGGTGCCGAGCATGAAGACGTCGCCGGCCATCGACTCGATCGCGAAGTCCTCGAGCACGGTGCCGATGAACGTGTCGTCGGGCTCGGCGAGCACGCGATAGTCGCCCGTCTCGGGGATCGCTCCGCCGGACGTGACCGCCGAGAGTCGAGCGCTCTTGCGGGCGCGCACCTCGCCGTTGATGCGATCGTGGTGCAGGTACGCGCCGCGCTTGCCGCGTCCGGTCGCCACCCCGTCGCTGACGAGCTCCAGCACGTCGTCGAACTGCTGACGGGTGAGTCCGTGGTAATGGACGACCCGGCGTACGAGGTCGTACAGGTCGTCAGTGCGCCACTCGCGGGCAGCGACCTCGGCGACGAGCTGCTGGGCGACGATGTCGAGGGGGAGGTGAGGCAGGACGATCGCGTCGAGCCGGCCGGCCCGCACCGCGGTCAGCAGTGCGGTGCACTCGACGAGCTCGTCGCGAGTCATCGGGTAGAGGCGGCCCTTCGGCGTCCCGGCTCGGCTGTGGTTGGACCGGCCCACCCGTTGCAGGAACGTCGCGATGCTGCGTGGCGACCCGATCTGGCAGACCAGCTCGACCGGCCCGATGTCGATGCCCAGCTCGAGCGAGGCGGTCGCCACCAGTGCCTTCAGGTCTCCGGCGCGCAACCGCGACTCGATCCGGTAGCGACGCTCCCTCGACAGGCTGCCGTGGTGGGCGGCGACGTACTCCGTACCCACCCGCTCGCCCAGCTCGTGGGCGAGGCGCTCGGCCAGCCGGCGCGTGTTGACGAACACCAGTGTCGTCTGATGGTGCTCGACGTGCGTGGCGATGCGGTCGAGGATGTCGCCCATCTGCTCGGCGGACGCCACCGCCTCCAGGTCGCCCTCGGGCAGCTCGAGGGCGAGATCGAGATCCCGCTGGTGACCGACGTCGACGACCGCCGGAGCCTGGCGATCACCCACGAGCAGTCGGCCCACCGTCTCGACCGGGCGTTGGGTCGCCGACAGCCCGATGCGCACCGGACGCTGATCGCACAGCGCCTCCAGCCGCTCGAGCGTCAGCGCCAGGTGGGCGCCACGCTTGTCGCGAGCAACGGCGTGGATCTCGTCGACGATCACCGTCTCGGCGGTTCGCAAGGCCTCGCGGCCGCGCTCGCTGGTGACGAGGAGGTACAGGGACTCGGGCGTCGTCACCACGAAGCTCGGCGGGCGCCGCAGCATCGTGGTCCGCTGCGAGCTGGTCGTGTCGCCGGTACGCACCGCGACCCGGATGTCCGGAGGCGTGAACCCGAGCTCTCGGGCCACCTCGGCGATCTCGACCAACGGTCGCTCGAGGTTTTCGGCGATGTCGACCGCCAGTGCCTTGAGCGGCGAGACGTACACGACGCGGGTCACGTCCGTGACGTCCTCGCCGGCCTCGTGAGCCTGGTACATCGCGTCGATCGACACCAGGAACCCGGCCAGCGTCTTGCCCGACCCGGTCGGCCCGGCGATGAGCGTGTCGCGACCTGCGGCGATGTGCGGCCAACCCTGTGCCTGTGGCTCGGTCGGCCCGTCCGGAAAGCGTCGGCGGAACCACGCCGCCACCGCAGGATGAAGCCCGCCGAGCTCGGCAGCCGCGGGACCCCGACGGTTGGCGGCGGGCGCGAGAGTTGTCACCACGCCCTCCATTGTGCGTGCGGAGTCTGACGTTAGAGCAGGCGGTTGATCAGGCCGTAGTGGAGTGCCTGCTCGGCCGAGAGGACCCGGCCCGACCGCAGCTCGGCGGCGACCCAGTCCGCCCCCCAGCCGGTGGCGTCGGCGATCAGGTCGCGGAGGCGGGCGACCTGATGCTCGTGGTGCTCGGCCTGGATCGCCTGCTGGCCGGCCGTACCCTCGGCGGTCGCGGGCGGCAGCGACAGCACCAGGACGGCACCCTCGTGCGCGCCGCGCTCGGTCGCGGCGCACAGGACCGCGAGGGCTGGCCCGCGCAGTGTCCCGTGCACGATCGCGTGCACCGGCGCCTCCACCATCTCCACCGTCCCCGCCAGTGCCAGCGCGGCGTCCAGGTCGCTGTCCCGACAGCTCAGATGCAGCTCGATCGGGCGCTGTCCGCTGTCGCGGTTGAGGAGCAGCAGCTGAGCCGTTCCTCGATTGGCCAGCGCGGTGTCCAGGTGTCCGCCCAGGTTGACGATGCGCTCCGCGAGCAACCGCTCCGCGACCAGGTCGGGTACGTCGATCTCGTCCCAGCTCGGGAAGGTCGGTCGCCCGGGCGTCGGCGGCGTCCACGGCCGGCGTGGGTCGGGTGCCGGCACCTCCGGAGGTACGCCCGGCGGCAGGCTGGCCTGCGGCCACATACCCGACATGGTGGCTCCTTCCCGGTGCGCGTCTCCCTCCAGGATGCCGCAGACGGGACCCTCGGTTGCGAGAACGGTCGCCGAGCCGCGGCGCCCTCGGCAACCCCGACGAGACGGACATGGTGCAGGCCGGGTCGGGTGAGCTCGAGCATCTGGATGAGGACGGCGACGAGCCTGCGTCGTCGCCGACGCACCTTCGCCGCTCCCACGGGCCGGAATGGCGCCGAGGAAGAGACTGCGGTCAGGCTATTAGGGAAGTTCAGGTACGAATTGAGCGCAAAAGTAACTTCAATCCGCTATTCGCCTACGCGGACGAGCGGAATTCACGTCGAGAACAGCGCTGACGTCATCGGCGATTCGCCGCGGGTGCTGTCGATTTCATTCCTAGGATGAGCGCTGCGCCCAGCGACATGCCTGCCGCGCGAAGAAGGGGGTGGAGCTGGGATGACGACGCTGATTGTCTTGGCTTTGGTTCTCGCGGTCGGATATCTGTTCTCGATCAAAGCGCATCCGTTCACGGCCTGTCGTGTCTGCAAGGGTGGCAGCCGGCATCGGGGCGCTTTCTACACCTATGCCTACCGGCCGTGCCGCCGTTGCAAGGGCTCGGGCCGCAAGCTTCGTCTCGGCGCGCAGCTGCTCGGCCGTGATCACTAGCGATCGTCCCTCCTCGAGCCGAGAGCCCGGGCGAGCTCGTCCCGTCCCATCTTCGATCGGCCCTTCAGCCCGCGTCGCCGCGCCTCGTCGTACAGTTCCTGGCGCGTCTTCGGCGTCTTCCCGCCGGTGCGCTTGCGTCGCGCCACCGCGGCGCCCTGCTTGCCCAGCGCCGTCTTCGTCGAGCTGGGCAGGTTCGCCAACGACCGCTTCCGCTTGGCGGCGGACCTTGCCTTCTGGATGTTCTGCTTGGCGGCCTTGGTCTGCTTCTTCGTGGCCATCGATCTCTCCCGAATCCGAGTGCGAGGTCGAGTCCGTACCCGGAGCTTCGAGACCCGTAACGGACTCCCGCGAACCTCAGCTCACGGTCAGGCTCGCCGAAGGTCTTCACCCGCTAGTCCCGGCAGTCCCGAACCACCCGGCCGAGCAGGTCGAGGAGCTTCGGCTCGTCGACCGCGCCAATGAGCTCTCGAAGTGCCCAGTTGCAGGCCAGAACCTGCTCGGGACCCCAGCGCGCGATGTGAACCGCCTGTTCCGCGTACGCGACGTCCGCGACCGCGTCGCCGCTGGGCCAGGTCTGCACCTCGGCCCGGTCACCTTCCTCTCGTCGATGGACCAGCCAGCGCGGCTCGTCGTAGACATCGGCGGCGCGGGCAATCGTCTCGATCGTCGCCAGGCTCGCCAGCAGCGACTCCTTCTCGTTCATGGCCTTACCGTGCCCACGTAGGTGCCGCCGCATGTCATGACTCTGCGGCCGCAGCCTCCCGGTGACCTCGATCGGGGTTGTCGGCCCGACCGAATGGAGAGACGTCCATGGGGTACTGGCCGGTCGTGGCATGCGTCGAGATCATCGAGACCGCCGGGCTCGGTGACCGCAGCTACTTAGCCACCGACGGCGAGACCGCGATCGTGGTCGACCCCCAGCGCGACGTCGATCGCGTGCGCAGGCTGCTGGACGTGCACGACGTCCGCCTCGCGTCGGTGCTGGAGACCCACGTCCACAACGACTACGTGACCGGTGGTCTCGAGCTGGCCCGGCGCACCGGCGCGAAGTACGTGCTGGCGGCCGACGAGGACGTCTCGTTCGACCGTACGCCGGTCCGCGAGGGCGACGTCCTGCCGGCCGGACGGATGCGACTCCGCGCCCTGCACACCCCCGGCCACACGTTCCACCACCTCAGCTACGTCCTGGAAGACGCCGCCGGCGACCCGGAGGCCGTGTTCACCGGCGGGTCGATGCTGTTCGGCACCAGCGGCCGTACCGACCTGGTCGGATCGGAGCACACCGACCGGCTGACCCGTCTGCAGTTCGCGTCGCTGCGACGGCTGGCGGCCCTGCTACCGGCGGAGACCAGGGTCTTTCCCACGCACGGCTTCGGCAGCTTCTGCTCGGCGACTCCGGCCACGGGGGAGGCCTCCACGATCGGAGACGAGCAGCAGAACAACCCGGCCCTGACGCTGGACGAGCAGGAGTACGTCGACACCCTGCTGTCGGGCCTGGACGCGTACCCGGCCTACTACGAGCGGATCGCGCCGATCAACCGCCAGGGCCCGGCACCGGTGGACCTGTCGCTGTCCGACGAGGTCGACCCGACCGAGCTGCGCCGGCGCATCGGGGCCGGCGAATGGGTGGTCGACCTTCGCGACCGCACGGCCTTCGCGACCGGGCACCTGGTCGGTTCGCTGGGATTCGAGCTGTCCACCAGCTTCGTCACCTACCTGGGATGGCTGTTCCGATGGGGTGCCCCACTGACGCTGATCGGTGCGTCGAGAGACCAGGTCGCCGAGGCCAAGCGCGAGCTCGTGCGCATCGGCATCGACTCGCTCGCCGGTGTCGCGGTCGGCGAGCTGCATGCGCTGGCCGACGGTGGAGAGGTGCGGTCCTATCCGGTCAGCGACTTCGAGCGGTTGGCCAAGGTCCGTGCCGAGCGTCACGTGCACGTGCTGGACGTCCGTCGCGACGACGAGCGCGCCCAGGGCGGCGTGCGGGACTCACAGCACGTCCCGGTGCACGAGATCGACGACCGCATCGAGGAGATCCCCGACCGCGAGGTCTGGATCCACTGCAGCTCGGGCTACCGTGCCTCGGTCGCCGCATCGATCCTCGATTGGGCCCCCCGGCGGGTGGTGCTCATCGACGACACGTACGACGCGGCCGCGGAAGCCGGCCTGACCTGGTCGCGCGAAGGCTAGCGGCGGCTCGGCACCCTCACGGGTGCAGGACGACCTTGGTGCAACCCTCCGCCTTGCGTTGGAAGATGTCGTAGCCGCGCGGCGCCTCCTCGAGAGGAAGGTGGTGCGACGCCAGGTCCGTCACGCCGAGGCGGTCGTCGTCGTCGAGCAGCGGCAGGATGTCGTCGGTCCAGTGGCGTACGTTGGCCTGCCCCATGCGGATGGTCAGGCCCTTGTCGAAGATCGTCATCATCGGCACCGGGTCCATCGCGCCGCCGTACACGCCCGTGACCGAGACGGTCCCGCCGCGCCGGACGCAGTCGATGCACTCGTAGAGGACGTTCAACCGATCGATGCCCGCACGCTGGGTCAGTGGCCTGGCGAGTGCGTCGGGCAGCATGCCGACCAGTCGCTGCGCCGTGGCGGCCACCGGGCTTCCGTGGGCCTCCATCCCGACGGCGTCGATGACCGAGTCAGGTCCCTGCCCGTCGGTGGCGTCGCGTAGGACGGTGGAGACGTCGGCGTTCGCCGAGTCGATCGCGTCCACCTGATGCCGCTGGGCCAGGTTGAGCCGCTCGGGAACGCTGTCGATTCCGAAGACGTGTCCAGCGCCCAGGTGACGAGCGATCCGCGTGCACAGCTGGCCGACCGGCCCGAGGCCCCACACCGCCACGGATCCACCGGGCGGCACGTCGGCGTACTGAACGGCCTGCCACGCCGTGGGCAGGATGTCCGACAGGTAGAGATAGCGGTCGTCGGGCTGGTCGTCCTGAGGCACGACGATCGGCCCGAACTGCGCCTGGGGGACCCGCACGTACTCGGCCTGCGCGCCGGGCACCCGACCGTAGAGCGACGAGTAGCCGAACAGCCGGGCGCCGGTGCCGTGCTCGGTGACCTGTGTCGTCTCGCACTGGGACATCCGACCTCGCCGACACTGGGAGCATCGTCCGCAGGCGATGTTGAACGGGATGACGACGCGGTCCCCGACCTTCAGCGAACCGGCCTCCGGTCCGACCTCCTCGACGATCCCCATGCCCTCGTGACCGAGGATGTCGCCGGGCTCCATGAACATGCCGAGGATTCGGTAGAGGTGCAGGTCGGATCCGCAGACGGCGGTCGACGTGAGCCGCACGATAGCGTCGTTCGGCTCCTCGATCCGAGGTTCCTCGACGTTCTCGACGCGGACGTCTTCGACTCCTTGCCAGGTGACTGCTCGCACGATGCACCTCCTGAGGGGAATGGGTGACCCGGTACCCAGCGGCAGCGCATCGACACCGTGAACGAGCATGGCGTGAATGTTCGCCGCGCGGGTACGACACGCTCCGTCAACCGATGACGGGCGCGGGCGGACCGGCCCTCTTCCACGAGTTTGCCGAGGAGAGTTCGATGACGAAGATCGAGGCGGACGTCTCGCGCAACGCCGAGCGGCTGGTCAACGACGACGGCGGGTTCCCGGAGCAGGAGCAGGAACCGCCCGGCGCCACGGCGGCGATGGATCCGACGCCGGATCATGGGGAGGAGTCGTACGTCGGCTCGGGGCGTCTGAAGGGGCTGCGCGCGCTGATCACCGGCGGCGACTCGGGCATCGGCCGCGCGGTCGCGATCGCGTTCGCCCGCGAGGGTGCCGACGTGGCCCTGTCGTACCTGGAGGCGGAGCAGTCGGACGCCGAAGAGACCGCGAGGTGGGTCGAGCAGGCCGGCCGGCGGGCCGTCCTGCTGCCTGGCGACATCACCACGCAGTCCGTCTGCGAAGCCCTGCCCGATCGGGTGGCCGACGACCTCGGCGGCTTGGAGATCCTCGTCAACAATGCCGGGTTCCAGATGGCCCGGACGCGGGGGATCGAGGAGCTTCGTACCGAGCACATGGACCAGATCTTCAAGACGAATCTCTACGCGTTGTTCTGGCTGACCCGGGCCGCCGTCCCTCACCTCCGGAAGGGCGCGAGCATCATCAACACGACGTCGATCCAGGCGTACGACCCCTCCACCACGCTGCTGGACTACGCGGCGACGAAGGCGGCGATCAACAACCTGACCGTCAACCTCGCCGGTGAGCTCGGTCCGCGTGGGATCCGGGTCAACGCGGTCGCTCCGGGGCCGATCTGGACGCCGTTGCAGCCGGCGACCCAGGAGGGCGAGCATCTCGAACAGTTCGGAGGCGACACGCCACTCGGGCGAGCCGGCCAGCCCGCCGAGTGCGCTCCCGCGTTCGTCTTCCTCGCCTCGCCCTCCGATGCCAGCTACGTGTCGGGAACCGTCCTCGGCGTCACCGGTGGGAAGCCGGTGTTCTAGGCGGCGAGCGGTGGCGTCGGACCGCTTCCACGCCTGCGCAGTCCGGCGAGGAACGCGTCGACGGCGTCTGTCGCGGAGTGCCGCGGCGACCACCCGAGCTCGGCCCGGGCCCGCTCCGAGCTCATGAGGGGCAGCCGCCGGGCCATCTCGAAGAGCTCCGGTGACGCCGGCAGCAGGTGCGTACGCCAGGCGCCCGCCATCGCGCGGCGAACGAGACTCGGCGGCACGTCCACGACGCGGGCGTCGAGCAACTCGCCGATCGCCTGTCCGGTGATCACCGGCTCCGCGGCGAGGTTGAAGGCGCCACGCACCGGCTCGACGACGGCGCGCCGGTAGCCGTCAGCCGCGTCGTCGGCGTGCATCGCCTGGAAGCGGAGTCCCCGCGGCCACGGCAGTACGGGAAGCAGGCCAGGCCGCAGCATCCGGCCGGGCAGCAGCGGGCCGGCGAAGAGCCGTCGCTGCTGGGACGCCGCGTTCTCCTGGAAGATGAACGACGGACGCAGCCGAACCACCCGACGGTCCGGGTACGTCGCCGCATGGGCGTCGAGGAGCCGCTCGACGTACGCCTTCTCGCGTCCGTACGCGGCCATCGGCCAGCCATCGGTGGGCCACGCCTCGTCGACCGGCTCGTCGTCCGGCCTGGGGGAGTAGGCCCCGATCGACGACGCGTACACCAGCTTCGGTATCCCGGCCCGTGCCACCGCGTCCAGCAGCCGAGCGGTCCCGACGACGTTGGTCTCCCAAGTGACGGACGGGTCGTGCGTCGGCTGGAACAGCCAGGCCAGGTGCACGACGACGTCGGCGTCGCGGACGACCGGGTCGAGCGAGTCGCGGACGACGTCGACGGCGGCCCATCGCGTCTTCGGCGCCGCCCAACGCGGCTCCCGTCGCGCCACTCCGACGATGCTGTCGACCCGCGGCTCGTCGACGAGTGCTCGCACCACCGCCGTGCCGACGTTTCCGGTCGCTCCGACTACCACAACTCGCATTCTTGGCGAGTTCCCAGCTCACCGAGGCTCCAAACGGTGCACGGCCACGACCCGTACGTCGTTATGCCGCGCGATCCCGGGGTACCGAGACATAGCAGGAGGGGAGGATCCGATGAGAAACCCGTTCCAGAAGAAGAGCACGCTCGAGAAGACGATCGAGGACAAGCCCCGCGCCCTCAAGTCAGGTTTGGCGGCCGCCGGTGTCCTCGCCGGCGTGATCGTTGTCAGCGCACTCGTGTCGAAGGCACGCAACGGTCAGGACGAGTCGGAGTAACCGTCGCGTCGCGGGCGGCGCCGCTGCTTGGCATGCGACCGCCCGTCCGGCGAGTGCCGCGGATTGGCGCCTTCGAGCTCGGGTTGATTGGCATCGCCCGCACGACGAGCCGATGCGTACGCTCGCGCCATGCGTGAGGTCGCACTCGGCGAGTCGTTCGTCGCCTCCGAGGCCGCGACGTTGCGGGCCTGCCTCGCGACCATCCTGGAGGCACCGCTCGACGTCGTACCGGAGCCGGCCATCGAGCAGGCCGGCATCGGGTGGCGCACGATGCGTTGGCTCGGCGGCCGCGGCCTCGGTCTCGTGTCGGTCGCCGATGCCGCGTCGTTCTCGTGGGCCGGGCCGTGGATCGGTTGGGTCCGCTCCGCCACCGGTCGACGAGCCGTCGTGATGTACGGCGTGCCGTCCGGCCTCGCCTGGGATCCCGCCGACATCGGCGAGCTCGAGGCCGGTCAGCCCGAGGCTGGCTTCGTCGTCGCCGCCCTCGACATCGCCCTGGCCCTTCCACCGGCCGCCCAGGCTCCGACGACGACCGGCTCCGTCGAGGCCATCTACCTGGCTACGGAGGCCGGCGCGCCGGCGCAGGCGGTCGACGAGGCGCGCGCCGTCCCGGATCGCGGCCTCGAGGGCGATCGGCACGTGACCGGCAAGGGCACATTCCCCTCGGGTCTTCCCGGCAGCGCGTTGACGCTCGTCCAGTCCGAGGTCTGCGAGTCGTTCGTGCCGCCGCTCCGGCCGGACGAGCACCGCCGCAACCTCGTGACGCGAGGCATCGACCTGAACGCCCTCGTCGGGCACGAGTTCCAGGTCGGCGAGGTTCGCTGCCGAGGCATGCGGCTGTGCGAGCCCTGCACCGTCGTCCAGGGGTACGCCTCACGACCGGTGCTCCGGCAGCTGGTCCACCGCGGCGGACTGCGGGCCGACATCGTCACCGAAGGCGTGCTGCGCGTGGGTGACAAGATCCGAGCCGGTTGACGTCCGCCCGACCGGTGGGCGCGCGTTTGGGAGCCTGCGGCATGGGCACTCCAGTGCTGCGGTGTTACCGGCTGCGGTGTCGGTAACCAGGACATAGGAGAGGTTTCATGATCATCCTCGGCGTCATCCTGCTGATTCTCGGAGCGCTGTTGGACATTTCCATCCTGTGGGTTCTCGGCGTCATCCTCGCGGTGGTCGGGGCGATCCTCTGGCTGCTCGGCTCGATGAACCGTTCGGTCGGCCCCCGCCGTCACTACTGGTAGCTGGAGCCGCTCTCACGGCGTCCTGGTGGCGCCGACCGCGACGGGTTACTCGCTTCCGAGTACCTCGACGATCTTCTGGGTCGCCCGGTAGCCGGGCGGCACGCCGTCCACGACGGCGGTGATCGACTGCGAGTTGCCGGTACGGAGTCGCAGGATCGCTTGGTAGGCACGCGACTCGTACCAGTCGATCGCCGCCTGCCGGCGTGGGAACTCGATGACCACGAGGTCGCCGTCCCAGTCGCCCTCCAAGGGCGTCAGGTGGCCGCCGTGCACGATGAAGCGGCCGTCGTACGGTGCGAGCGTGGCTTCGATTCGCCGGATGTACTCGACGATCTCGTCGCCGAAGTCGACGTCGCGAAGGTAGGCGACGGCGTACGCGGGAGTGTCCATGGGAGGCTCCTGATCGCTGGTCGACTGCGTGATCCCATCCAGCCAAGCGCGGCGGTCGACCGCGGTCGATTACCTCGGAGGTAGTCGGCCCACGGCACGTGCCTGGCTAGGTTGAGGTCCATGACCCAGCCGGCCGGCACGTTGCTACGGAGCTGGCGACGACGTCGAAACCGCACGCAGCTCGATCTCGCCCACCGCGCCGGTGTGTCGCCCCGGCACGTCAGCTTCATCGAGACCGGCCGGTCGCGACCCACGAGCGAGATGATCCTGCGCCTGTGCGACGACCTCGCCGTGCCGTTGCGTGAGCAGAACCGCATCCTCTTGGCCGGCGGATTCGCGCCGGCCCACCCGGAGCACGCTCTGGCGGATCGGTCGATGCGGGAGGTGAACGCGGCGATCGAGGCGACGCTCGCCGCGCAGATGCCGTACCCGGCTCTGGTGATCGACCAGGGGTGGGACCTGGTGGCGGCCAACGACGCTGTCTACGCGCTGATCGAGGGCGTCGCGCCGCGGCTGCTCGAGCCGCCGGTCAACGTGATGCGGCTCAGCCTCGACCCCGACGGGCTCGCGCCGCGCATCCTCAACCTCGACGAGTGGCGGGCCCACCTGATCGGCCGGCTGCGCCGCGAGTACGAGGCGAGTGCCGATCCGCGGTTGGCCGAGCTGCTCGCCGGTTGGCCTCAGCCACCGCCCGCGAAGCGGTCGTCCTCGGACCTCGTCGTGCCCTTCCGGCTTCGCGTGGGTGACGACGACCTGTCGTTCATCTCCCTGACGACGGTCTTCGGCACCGCGCGCGAGGTGACGCTGTCGGAGCTCGCGATCGAGGCGTTCTATCCGGCCGACGAGGCGACGCGGAGCCGGCTGGCACGACGGTAGGCGTCGCCAACCTCGGTCAGGTCGGATCGCCGTCCTGGCTGGCCGTGATCGCGGCCTCCAGCTCTTCGAGGCGTTCCTTGAGCGCCTGCCGCTGGGCGGCGACCTGCTGCTTCGTCGCGTCGTCGGCACCGGCGAGCCGGATCGCGTCGAGCTGCTCGCCCTGCTGTCGGAGGAGCTGGAGCATCGCGAGCTCCCGCTCCGCGGTGCCGCGCCGGAACGCATCGGTCGCGGACTTCAGCCGCTCGACTCCCTCCGAGGCGACGACGAGGCGACGACGAGCCGGCACGGTGTCGCCATCCTCGCCGAGCGGCGTGTTCCAGGTCTTGGTCACGATCTTTTCGATGTCTTCGGGGGTCACGTCGTCTCCACTCACGATCTGCTTGGCGCGGGCCAGGATCTCTGGACGTTGGTCGATTCGCCGGTCACCGGGACACACCTTGCCGGGGGACTCGGTCCAGACCTCGCCACCGGCGACACGGCCAGGGTGCTGGTAGCCCTCTTCCTTGAAGTTCCCGTCGATGCCTTGCCGGTGGTACGCGAGGCCGCGACTGCCTGGCTTGCTGTCCGGGCAGAGCTGGAGCGGGATGTCGTGGACCTTGTGAGCCCAGGCCAGGATCCTCGCGCACGCCTCGACCTGCTCGTCGGTGAACTTCGGGACCGCGTGCCCGTCGTTGACGTCCCAGTGGGGGTACGCCTCGCCGTGGTCCTCGTTCTCGATGGCGATGACCCGATGGTTGCCGTTCAGGTTGGCGGCGGACCGGAACTTCGTGTCGCGGGACTGGTCGATGCGTCCGCCGGCGTGGGTCGAGAAGTGCGCCGCGTGGGCCGGCGCGGCGCCGACGATCGTGTGCAGGCACACGATGTCGTAGCGGTCCATCGGAGTCTGCGGGCTCTGTTCCCCGAGCCAGTTGGCGTCCGGCATCCTGGCCATGTCGATCTCCGGCTTTCGGTTCCGCCGGTCCAGCACGTGCTCCGTGACCGGCCCTCTCCTCCAGGCTCACCGCGGGCGGGACGGGACGCAAAGTGCCGATGGTCCCGAATCAGCCGGGCCGTTCGCGGGTCTGACCCGTTGTCGGACCACCTCGGCGCGGGAACCCCTCGCCGCGCTGGACACGCCACGTCGCTCGTGATTCAGTGCCCATGGTGATCGTTCGTACCCGCGAGGTATCCGCAGTGGCGGTGGCCGAGCGCTTGGGGGAGTGAGCCGGCTTCCGGTCCGCGAGGACGAGAGGAAGTGCCACCATGACCGATCCGTACATCAGCTACGTCCCCCTGGACGACATGGACGAGCGGATGCAGGAGGAGATGCATCGCTGCGCCCGTGAGGGCACGCCTCGTCCGGAGAGCTCGGCGGTGCGCGCCCACGCGCCGAACGCGTTCTGGGCCTTCGCCGACTCCTGGAAGGCGATCTTCCACAGCGGCGTATGCGACCACGGGATCAAGGAGCTCTGCCGGGTCTACATCTCGCGGACGGTGAAGTGCGAGTTCTGCGGCAACCAGCGCTCCATGAAGGCCTCGGCCGCCGGCATGGAGGAGGCGCAGTACGACGAGTTGCTGAACTTCGAGTCCTCGGACAGGTACGACGACCGGCAGAAGGCGGCCCTGTCGTACGCACAGGCGATCGCGTGGGGCGAGCAGGATCTCGACAAGCTGTGGCAACGCTTGCGCGAGCACTTCACCGAGCCCGAGCTGGTGGAGCTCGGGTGCTTCATCTCCCTGACCTTCGGCCAGCAGAGCTGGATCCGGCTGCTCGGAATCGACCACCACCAGTACATGGCGGGCACCGACGCGTCGATGGCGCCCGGCTTCAGCGACGCGGAGGAGCTCGCCGCCAGCAAGGCGCGCGACGACTACTGGGCGAAGCGCTAGCGAGCTCGGCGACGCGCCGAATCTCGTCGGCGTGCAGCCGCCACCGCTCCGGTCGGCTCGGCTGGAGCGCCGAGTCTCGTGGCGTCGTTGGCGTCGAGAACGCGGGTGAGCAGGGAGACCAGTGTCGCCCGCTCGGACTCGGTGAGTGCTTCGAGGAATCCCTGCTGCGACTGGTGCGCGATCGGGTCCAGCCGCTTGATGAGCGCGCGGCCGGAGCTGGTGAGGACGAGCCGGTTGCGTCGCCGGTCGTCGGGGTCCTGCTGGCGGGCCAGCAGGCCGCGATCCTGGAGGCGATCGAGACGGGCCACGAGATGGCTCTTGTCGAGATCGAGTGAGTCGGCCAGCTCCTGTTGGGACAGCGGCCCGAGATCGGTCAGCGCAGTGAGCACGGCGTGGTCGATCAGCACCATGTCGTGCTCGGACAGCGCCTTCTCGAGGTGCCGACGGCCGTACTTGGACACCTGCGACGCCAGGTAGGACGGCTGGGCACGAAGCGACGGCGGTCGTCTCGTCTCGGCCATGGCTCGATTGTAGCCTTGCAAGACAGTTGTCAAGTGCTACGGTTGTATCAAGCAACTAATTGAGGGACGAGAAGGGACCGACCATGAGCCACGAGGAGATCACGCGCCGGACGCTCCTGGAGGGAGCCGCCGTGGCGGGCGCCGCCGCCGTGATGTCGGGCAGCGGGCGGGCCGATGCGGCGCCGGCGCCGGACGCCGCGGGACCGACCTCGGGCGCAGACGCCGGTCGGAAGGTCGCGCTGATCACCGGCACCAGCAGCGGCTTCGGCGAGCTGATCGCTCTCACGATGGCCCGCGCGGGCGACGAGGTCTACGCCGCGATGCGAGACCCGCACCACCGCAACCGGCCCGCCGCGCGGCGACTCGATCGGATCGCACGCCTGGAGCGGCTGGCCCTGGAGGTCGTCGACATCGACGTTCGAAGCGAGCGGTCGGTCGGCTCCGGGGTGCGGCAGGTGGTTCGCCGTGCCGGACGGGTCGACGTCCTGGTCAACAACGCCGGCATCTTCTATCCGGCGCTGCTCGAGACCCAGACGATCCACCAGGTACGGGAGATCTTCGAGACCGACGTGTTCGGCGGGCTGCGCATGCATCGCGCGGTGCTGCCGACGATGCGGCACCAGGGCGAGGGGCTGGTCGTCGAGATCACGTCCGGAGTCGGACGTATCGCCTTCCCGTTCCAAGGCGCCTACAACGGCGCCAAGTGGGCCATGGAGGCCTTGGCCCAGGTCACCCGTTACGAGCTCTCCCAGAGTGGAGTGGACGTGGTCATCGTGGAGCCGGGCGCGTACCCGACCGACTTCATCGACAACGCGCGGGTCTACTACCGGGAGTACCTGCACGACCTGTCGCGCTCGGACGCGCGGCGTCGCCGTGAGTACGGCGAGCTCGCCAGCCGGGTCGAGGGCGAGCTGCTCGAGCCGACCGGGCCCGACCCGCAGCAGGTCGCCGACGCGGTCGAGCGGCTGGTGCGGACCCCCGCCGGACGGCGGCCGTTGCGCACGCTGGTCGGTGAGCAGGTCGAGCCACTCGAGGAGATCAACGACGTCCACCAGAGGATCCAGGACGAGATCATGCACGCCGCCGGATACGGCGACCTGATCAGCGTCCCGTCGACGTCCGCCCACCGGGGATAGCCACAGCGTCCCGCCTGTCCGTCAGAAACGAGCTGCCATGACCACCACCGCAAGCATGCCGAACCTCTTCACACGCGACATCGACGCCGCGGTCACCTTCTATCGGGACCGGCTCGGCTTCGGGCCGCTCTTCCAGGTTCCGGCCGAGGGGCGACCGGAGCACATCGTCCTCCAGCTGGGGTCGTCGCAGCTGGCCTTGTCGACCGATCGCGCCGTCTCCACCATCGGTCTGCGCTACACCGCCGGCAATCCGTACGAGCTGATCGTGTGGTGCGACGACGTCGACGCCTCCGCGGAGACACTTCGCGGCGCCGGTGTGCCGATCGCGGTCGAGCCCTACGACCACGTCGCCGGACACCGACGCTGCTACGTGCTCGATCCCGACGGCAACTGGGTCGCTCTCGTCGACGCCGGATAGCGCCGGTCAGGGCGACGTCGGGCGGCCCGCGGAGCCCCACGGGTCGAGCGCGACGAAGGCCGGCCGCCACTCGTCGTCGTACGCCTTGCGCAGCGGCTCCGGCAGAACGCCGAGGATGTACGCCACCCGCTCCGGACTCATGTCGTCGAGCAGCCAGGGGAGGTACCGACGGGTGTCCTGGCCGATCTCGTCCCGCTGGATCTCGCCGAAGTGCTGCCACTGCTCCTGGGTCAAGGTCGCGTCGATCAGCGCCAGAGCCTCGGACTCCTCGTGCTCGAGGTGTCCGGTCAGATGGGTATGCAGCTCGTCGACGATGCCGCCGAGGCGCTCCGGCCCGCCGTCACGGTCGGCGAGCGCGGCGTCGACCGCGTCGAGGAGCGGGTCGATCGCCGCGTGCTCGGACTCCATCGCGTCGAGCAGGACGAGATCGTCGGGGCGGTCGGCCAGCGCCTGGTACATCACCGGCCACACCGCGACGTCCTCGGCCTGATGGTGGATCCGTAGGTACTTCTTGAACATCTCCCAGCCGGCGGCGCTCCGGAGCACCCGGCGCGGGTCGTCCGAGGTCCGGTTGGTGAAGCGGGCGATCCGCTCCAGGTCGCGCCGGAGTGCGTCGTGGAACACGTACATGTACGTCATGTCGAGCGTGAAGTTCGTGGCGGTCATGGCTGCCTCGCGTTCGCAGGTCTGGTCCTCAGGAGTACGACGACGCAGCCGCGCGTTATGTGAGGCGGCGGCTGACGTCACAGTTCGGTGCGCTGTCTCGTCATAGGGATGAGGGCAGATCTGACCACAGGGAGGTCGGACCATGGCCACCCGATCCGGGCCGGGGGACGGTCGGCTCGATCCCAGCCTGAGCGCGATCATGAGCGAGCGACGTCAGCTGATGAACCTCGCGTACCGCCTCCTCGGGTCGTTGGCCGACGCCGAGGACGTCGTCCAGGAGACGTACGCCCGTTGGTACGCCATGTCCCAGGAGCAACAGGAGGCCATCGAGGTCCCGGGCGCCTGGCTCACGACGGTCGCCAGTCGGATCTGCCTCGACCTCCTCGGCTCGGCACGGGCCCGGCGGGAGAGCTACGTCGGAGAGTGGATACCGGAGCCGCTTCCGGACCGGTCGGAGTGGATCGACGGACCGTCGGCCGGCTCGATGGTCGATCCGGCCGACCGCGTCACCCTCGACGAGTCGATCAGCATGGCCTTCCTCGTCGTGCTCGACTCGATGACCCCGGCCGAGCGCGTCGCGTTCGTCCTGCACGACGTGTTCCGCTACCCCTTCGCCGACGTGGCCGAGATCGTCGGTCGGACGCCGGCGGCGTGTCGCCAGCTGGCCTCCTCGGCCCGCCGACGCGTTCGCGCGGCTGAGGTGCCGGCGTCTCCCACCGCGCGGCAGGTCGGCATGGTCCGGGACTTCAAGGCCGCCTGGGAGGCCAAGGACATCGACGCACTGGTCGGCCTGCTCGACCCCGACGCCACGGCGATCGCCGACGGTGGCGGCCTCGTCAGCGCGGCGCTCGATCCGATCGAGGGCAGCGAGTCGGTCGCGCGCTGGTTCCTCGAGATCGCCGGCCGGGCACCCGACCTGACGGTCCTGGAGCGTACGGTCAACGGTCAGCCCGGGCTGGTCGGCCAGCTCGACGGCGTCACGGTGGCGGTGCTGGCGTTCGACGTCGCGAAGGACCGAATCAAGCACATCTGGGCGGTGCGCAACCCCGAGAAGCTGCGGTCCTGGGCGGTGGGCTGATTCGGGACCTTCGGCCCGTCGTCGGCTGAGGTGGGGTACTAGTGTCATGGCGTGGCGCGCAGCGTTCACCAGCCAGAGGAGCACGTATGTCAGGACGTTTCAGCGGTTCAGCCGTGATCGACCGACCCATCGAGGAAGTCTTCGACTATCTGGCCGAGGGAACGAACGACCCGCAGTTCAGTCCCCGCGTGCTCTCGATCCGCAAGGAGCCGGCGGGCCCGTCGGGTGTCGGGACGGTGTTCGTCAGTCGGGTCAAGGACGCGGGCGTCAAGACCGACCGACGATTCGAGCTGACCGAGTTCAAGGCCCCGACGACGATCCGTTGGACCGAGCGGTCGAAGAACCTGGTCACCGCCACGGAGGGCGGCTATGACCTGGAGGACCTCGGCGACTCCCGGACGCGGGTCACCGTCTTCAACACCTTGGTCGGCCACGGCGTCGGCAAGCTGATCGCCGGGTTCGCGGTGAAGGCCGCCAGGAAGGACGCCGACGCGTTCGCCCAGCGCATCAAGGCGGCCGTCGAAGCTCGCTAGGGCGTGACGACGACCTTGCCGAGGGCATGGCCCTGACCGACGTGCGCGAGCGCCTCGGGCACCTCGTCGAGTCCGAAGGTGCGGTCGACGTGGATCCTGACGTCGCCGGCGACACAGAGGTCGGCCAGCGGCTCGAAGTGAGTGGGCCCCAGCTTGACGACGAGCACCCCGAGCCGGCGACCGGTCAGTCGCCCGGCAACCGTGCCGATCGTGACGACGCGCAGCAACGCCCGCACGGGACCGCCCACGCATCGATACGTGCCACCCGGAGCAAGCGCCCGACGATAGGCGAACACGGACCGGCGGGCGACGAGATCCAGGATGAAGTCGTACGGCTCGTGCCCCCGGGTGAAGTCGTCGCGCCGATAGTCGATCACCTCGTCGGCACCCACCGACCGCATGAACTCCAGCTTGCCGGTGTTGTCGACCGCGGTCACGTGCGCACCAAGGCGCTTGGCCAGCTGGATGGCGAACGAGCCCGAGCCGCCACCTGCGCCGTTGATCAGCATCCGCCGGCCGTCCGCGGCGGTCGCCGTGCCCTGCAGCGCGATGGCGCCGGCCTGCGGAATGGTCGACGCCTCGGCGTACGTCAGTCCGGCCGGCTTGGGCGCGAGAGCCGACTCGGGCGCGACCGCGTACTCGGCGAAGCCGCCCATGAGCTGGAGGTTGTCGCCGTACACCTCGTCGCCGGGCTGGAACCGGTCGACGCCGGCTCCCACGGTCTCGACCCAGCCGGCGATGTCGGAGCCGAGTGTCGGGTTCTTCGGCGAGCGCAGCCCGCCCAGGCGCGCGTAGAACGGCGAGCCGCGCAGGCACTCCCAGTCGCTGAGGTTGACCGACGTCGCCGCCACCCGCACGAGCACCTGTCCGGCGGCCGGCGACGGAATCGGGACGTTGTCGACTCGCAGCACGGCGGGGCCGCCGTACCGCTCGTAGACGACGGCCTTCACGTCCTCTCCACCGCTGCCATGCGCCGATCCTGCCACGTCCGGCACCTGTGGTCGGTCCTCCGGGGATGTGGCGCGACGAACTCGCATTGCCGGTCCGGGTCCCGTCCGGACCGGGCCCTTCGGCCCGTGCGCTCGGGTCATCGGTGTGCTGGGTTTGACCTACGAGTCGCGTCACCCCACGGCCCTCGGAGAGTTGGATGAACCCTCCCCATGCGAACCTCGGACGCCGGCTCGCGAGCCTGTCGATCGCCGTCGTGGTGTGCGGGAGCTTCGGCGCGGCCGCGTTCGCCGCGGAGATCACCGGCACGCCGGGCGACGACGACCTCACCGGGACCGCGTCGGCGGACACGGTCTGGGCGCTCGGCGGCGACGACACCGTTCACGGGGGCGGCGGGAACGATGTGCTTCACGGCGGGCCGGGCGCCGACACGATCGCGGGTGACGCCGGACGGGATGCCCTGCGCGGGGACTCGGGAGCCGACGGCCTGAGCGGCAACGCCGGCCCGGACACGATCTACACGTACCGTTCCGACGTCGCGCACGGTGGTGGCGACGCTGACCTGATCCGGGTCGGCCACGGCGAGGCCGATGCGTACGGCGACGCCGGACTCGACCGCCTGATCGCCTGGGGAGTCGGCACCTCGGTCCTCTACGGCGGGCCGGAACGGGACGAGCTGGTCGTCGAGTCGAACGGGTCCGGCAAGGTGCTCTACGGCGGGCCGGGCGACGACAGCCTGTTCACCCTGGTCGACGGCGCCACGATGAACGGTGGCAGTGGCGCGGACACGTTGGTCATGCGCTTCGCTGGCGTGCTCGTCGGAGCCGACGGAGACGACACCCTCGTGGGCGACAGCGTGCTGTCCCCGTCGGAGACGACCCTGCGCTGCGGGCCGGGCACCGATCGGGTGTCCGCCGACCTGGCCGACGAGATCGGCGCCGACTGCGAGGACGTCACGGTCAACATCCAAGGCGACGACGGAGACAACGCGATCGTCGGGACGGCGTACAACGACTCCATCGACTCCGGTGAGGGGAACGACGACGTCCAGGGACTCGGGGGCAGCGACGGCATCACGCTTCGTGGTGGGGAGGACTCGGTGGACGCCGGCGACGGCGACGACACGGTCTATGCGCACTGGGGCTCGCTCTTCCAGATCGTCGGGGACGTCGACGACGTGGCCTGCGGTGCCGGCAGCGACACGGCGATGGTCGACGACGTGGACACCGTGTCGTCGGACTGCGAGACGGTCTTCGTGTCCGTCGCGCCGAAGAGCTAGCCGCCCGGGCCCCGAGTCTCAGCCGGGCTGCGGCTCGCCGGCGGCGGCCTCCCGGGTGCTCGCCTCGGTCTCCGACGGGGACTGCGCCGCGATCTGCAGGTAGATGCTGTTGCGGCCACGATCCAGTCGCCCCAGGGCGGTCGTGAGCTGGGTGACGGCCAGCTTGACCTGCTCGTGGGCGCCGTTTCGCTCCGCGATGATCGCCGCCAGCACCAGCCCGGTCAGAGCCGTCGAGCCGTTGAATGCCTGGAGCGACACCATGTCGGAGAACAGGTCGTGGCGGGCGAACGGACCGGACTCGTTCGCGGCGGCGACGATCGCGACCGTCGACACGATGAGCGCGCACGGCGCGGTGCCGATCAGCTGGAACCGGAGGGCCGCCCAGATGAGGCACGGGAAGACGAGGAAGGTCAGCTCGTACGAGCTCTCCATCGCGAGCACGGCGACCACGAACGTGCTGACGAACAGACAGGCCGCCTCGACCCAGCGGTGCCAGGGGACGTCGCGGGGGAGACGCAGGTTGGTCCGGATCACCAGAAGCAGCGGCGTCACGACCAGCACACCCATCGCGTCGCCGGTCCACCACACGGCCCAGGTGGCCCAGAAGTCCGCGGCCGGAATCGCGTCGGTGACCAGTAGCGCGGTGCTGCCGATCGTGGCGCTGATCAGCATCCCGCCCAGGGCGCCGAGGAAGACCAGCGCGACCGCATCGCGGCGTCGGTCGAGCTCGGTACGGAAGCCGACCCGGCGCAACATGAGGTAGGCGCACACGGGAGCGAGCGTGTTGCCGACGGTGATGATCGGCGCGGCCGCGAGCGAGGAGCCGATGGTGGTGTTGAGAGTCAGCGCACCGAGCGCGATGCCCGGCCAGATGCGAAGCCCCAGCACGAGCAGGGCGACGAGCGCGACCCCGGTCGGTGGCCAACACGGCGTGACCTGGTCGCGTACAAGCTCTTGGAGCAGGCCGAGTCTGGCCGTCAGGTAATAGACGACCGCAACCCCGAGAGCCGGCAACGCCGCATTGGCGTGTCGCTGGATCGTCGAGCCGTTCATGCCGTGCCCGATCTCCCGTCGACCTCGCCCCGATCCGAAGGTACGCCGCCGTCCGGTCGGTGGCCAGATTATTAAGCCAGACTTGGATGTATCCGGCGATCCGAACCGAGTCCCGCGCCATCTACTGAGATGGCGACAAACAAGGTGTCTGACGCAAAGCAGACACGCGGGGCATGGTGCGTGTCCGGCTTGGGTACCTCGAAGGCGCGCCGGACTCGGCGTGGGGGCTGAAGGGAGTTGGTGATTGTCGTGACCGCGACCATGCGGGCTCCGCGGAGCCGTGGAGCCGTCAGCGGGACGTTGCTCGTACTCCTCGGGGTGTGGGGCGCACTCATTCCGTTCGTCGGCCCGTACTTCGACTACGCCTACACACCGGACAACGCGTGGGACTACACGAGGGGCCGGCTGCTCCTGGAGGTCCTGCCGGGTGCCGCTGTCGCGCTCGGCGGACTCTTCGTGCTCGGCAGCGCCAACCGGGTGGCGGCGGCGTTCGGCGCGTGGCTGGCCGCGCTGGGTGGGGCCTGGTTCGTCCTCGGCGTTCCGCTCGCCACGATCACCGACGGCCCGGCGGTGGGGGAGCCGATCGGCGGGACGACGCGGCAGTTCCTCGAGTACCTCGGCTTCTTCGGCGGGCTCGGCGTCGTGGTCGTCTTCCTCGCCGCATTCGCGATGGGCCGGTTCGCCGTGGTGGGCGTCCGGGAGGTCGAACGCGCCGCGGACTCGGAGGAGGCCGAGGAGGAGTCGGCTTCGGCGACGACGACGGAGCTGCCCCCGACCACTCCCGACCGGGACCGGGACCGGGAGCCGGCGACCGCGAGTCGCTGGCAGCGCCTCCGCGCCGGCCGGTCCAAGCACACCACCGAGTCGGAGCCCGTGGCTCGTCGCTGACGGTCTGCCTGGGAGGGCCGCTCAGAGCCCGGCGCGAGGCGTGACCGCGTCCGCCGAGAGTCGCGACCTCGGATCCGCCCGTCGGCGTACGCGAAGCCGCCGGATCGGTGGTTAGCATGCGCGCATGACGCAGTCCTACGTCGAGCGGGAGCCCCGCGCCGAGCTGGCCGGTGTCGTGCGCACCGTGTGGATCCAACGCACCGGCGAGGCGGCGTACGTCCAGCGGCACCTGCCGACCGGCGGGGTCGAGATCCACTTCCCGATCGGCGGCCGACCCCAGCTGGTCGGGCCGCTGACCGGCCCGAACGTCGAGGTCGTTCCGGCGCGGACGACGCTGGTCGGAGTCCGGTTCCGCCCGGGGTCGGCGCCCTCGTGCCCGACGGTCCTCGACGACCTCGTGGACGAGCGGGTGAGTCTCCGCGACGTCTGGGGGAGGACGGTCGACCGACTCGGAGCGGAGATCGCCGACGCGCCCGGGCCCGAGGCGGCACTCGACCTCCTCCAGGCCCATCTCCTGCGGGCCTACCGGAGCGCCGGACGCGTCGACCCGCTGGTCGGAGAGGCGGTCCGTCACCTGATGCCGTGGCACCCGGTCGAGATCGGCGCATTGGCCGACCACCTCGCGATCTCGCCGAGCCAGCTGCGTCGCCGCTGTCTTTACACGGTCGGGGTCGGGCCGAAGGCGCTGCAGCGGACGCTGCGGTTCCAGGGATTTCTCGCTCTGGCGCAGGCCGGCGCCGTGCCCAGTGGGCGCCGGGGCGCGGACGGGCTGGCCGGGCTCGCGGTCGACGTGGGGTACGCCGACCAGGCCCATCTCACCCGCGAATGCGTTCGCCTGACCGGACTCACTCCTCGCGACCTCCTCGGTGGCAACACCGACCAGTGCGGCTGCGGGCACGACCACGCCGCGTCCTACAAGCCGTTCCTGGCGACTCGTCGGTTGCCGCCGCTGCGGCCGTGACGATGCTCGATTCGTTCAAGCCCGGGTGGCCGCGGCCCGCCTAGCCTCGGCATCGATCCGACAACTCTGGAGGAGTCGATGGCACGCGTGATCTTGTGCATGGCAATGTCCCTGGACGGGTTCATCACCGGACCGGGCGACGGCCCGGACAACCCGGCCGGCGACGGCGGAATGCGGTTGATGGAATGGCTCGACCTAGAAGCCGGCTCCGCGGTCGGCGACTTCCGGCCGTCCGACGCCAACAGCCGGATCGTGTTCGACGAGCTCATGTCGACCGGCGCCGTCATCACCGGACGGCGGACCGGCGACTTCGCCGGCTACTGGGGCGGCGACCACCACGACGGCGTACCGATCTTCGTCCCGACCCACTCCGCGCCGACCGACAACCCGTACGAGCTCGTGCACTACGTGACCGAGGGCATCGAGGCCTGCGTCGAGCGCGCCAAGGCGGCCGCGGGCGACCGAGACGTCATGCTGCATGGCGCGTACACGGCCCAGGAGTGCCTCAAGGCCGGACTGCTCGACGCGCTCGAGATCCAGCTCATGCCGGTGCTGATCGGCCAGGGCCGGCCGCTGTTCGACGGTCTCGAGCCCGAGCACATCGAGCTCGACCTGGTCCGGACGCTCGAGGCGGCGAAGGTGCTGCACCTGCGCTACGACGTACGACGCTCGTGACCGAGTGGACGGACGCGACGACGGCGGCGCTCAGGTCCGGTCGGGCGTCATCGTCAGCGGCTCCTCGGTGCTGACCACGCCGTTGACCTCGGCCGGGATCCGGCGCTCCAGCGCCCGGGCCATGGCGCAGATGCCGACACAACCGACCACCATCAGGCCGACGTAGACCTGGGCGAGGCCGTGGTCGAGCAGCAGACCGGCCACCACCGGCCCGGCGATCGCACCGCCCTGGAACGCGGCGGCGTTGATCGCGTTGTAGCGGCCGCGGGTGTGGTCGGCGGCGAGGTCGTTGCTGATCGCCGGGATCGTGGGCTGCATCAACGTCTCGCCGAACGCGAAGACGCCCATGAAGACCAGCATCGCGGCGGCGGCCGCCGCCGAGCCGGGCACCAGCCCGGCGACCGCCAGCAGCAGCCACGACGCCGCCCAGACGACGCCCATGACGACCATCACCCGGGTCCGGCGGCGGCCGGTGATGCGGGACAGCACGAGGAACTGCAGCAGCACGATCACCGCGGTGTTGACCGCGAAGGCGATGCCGATCGTGCGGGTCGACACCTCGGCGACCTGCCGCCCGAACCCCGGGAAGCCGGCCTCGAACTGGCCGTAGCCGACGAACACACCGACGAACGTCAGCCCGGTGAGCCAGCGCACCGCGGGCTGCCGGAGGATCTCCCGGTAGGTGCCGCCGGTGGTGTCCTCGGGCTGCTTGGCGCGGCCGTGCAGGTGACGCAGCGGACCGAGCAGCAGCGCCACCGGAATCAGCGCGCTCACGGCGTCGAGGAGGAAGATCGCGGTGAACGTGCCGGCGTCGTTGACGTCGACGTAGAGCCCGCCGACGATGCCGCCGACACCGATGCCGAGGTTGACCAGCGCGAAGTTGACCCCGAAGTACTGCTGCCGCAGGTCGCCGCTGACCACCGTCGCGATCAGCGCGTTGAACGCCGGCCACGAGACGCCGAAGTTGACGCCGATCAGCACCAGCGCCAGGGCGGCGACGGCCGGGGAGGTGGCGAAGGCGAGCAGGACGTTGCCGAGGATCATCGAGGCCAGGCCGCCGAGCAGCAGGGCGCGGGCGCCATAGCGGTCGGTGAGCGAGCCGCCCGGTCCGGTCGCGGCAAACCCGGAGATCGCGATCAGACCCATCAGGACGCCGGACAGGCCGAGGTCGAAGCCGCGCACCTCGTGCAGGTAGATGATCGTGAACGGCAGCGTGAGGCCGCGGCCGAGCGTCTGGATCGCCACGGTCGACAGCAGCCAGCGTCCTTCGGTGGGCAGCGCCGCCCAGAACGACTTGATCCCGATCACGGCGTCATCCTCCGCGACCGCACCGACAGAGCGCGAGCGGATTTCGATGCGACCTCGCCGTGCCGGTGGCTAGGGTCCGACCCATGCGAGAAAGGACTTCGATGGTGTCGACCCCGCGAACGATGAAGGCGATCCGACTCCACGGCCCCGGCGTCGACGGACTTCGGTACGAGACGATCGACGTGCCGGCGCTCCAGCGAGGCGAGGCGATCGTCGAGGTGCACGCCGCCGCGATCACGCGCGACGAGCTCGAGTGGCCGGTTGACCGGCTTCCCGCCATTCCCTCGTACGAGCTCTCCGGTGTCGTCGCGGCCGTCGCCGACGACGTCGACGGAGTCTCCGTGGGCGACGAGGTGTATGCCCTGACGCCGTTCGACCGCGACGGCGTCGGCGCCGACTACGCCGCTGTTCCGGTGGCGACCCTCGCCCCGAAGCCGTCCACCCTCGGGCATGTCGAATGCGCCGCGATCCCGCTGCCTGCTCTGAGCGCCTGGCAGGGGATGTTCACGCACGGTCGTCTCGAGGCGGGCGAGCGGGTGCTCATCCACGGAGCCTCCGGAGGCGTCGGCCAGTTCGCGACCCAGCTCGCCCGCCGGCGCGGCGCCCACGTGGTCGCCACCGTGTCGCGGTCGGCGTTCGACGAGGCCCGCGCGTTCGGCGCCGACGAGGTGATCGACGGGCATGGGTCCCTCGACGAGGCGATCGGTTCGGTCGACCTCGTCTTCGACACCGTCGGAGGAGCGCTCCTCGAGCGGGCACCGGCGCTGCTCGCGAAGAGTGGTGGCCGACTCGTCTCGATTGCCGCGGAGCCGCCGGGAGAGGGGACGTTCTTCATCGTCGAGCCGAGCCGCGAGCAGCTTGTCGAGCTCACTCGCCTCGCGGACGCCGGCGAGCTTCGGGTCGCGATCGACTCGACCTTCGCGCTCGCCGAGGCGGCGACAGCCTTCGAGCGCAGCCTCGCATCGGGCAAGCGCGGCAAGGTCATCCTGCGGATCCGTCCGAACGATCCGGAGGCGACATGATCACCGTGGTCGCGCGCTACCGCACCCGACCCGAGGCGGCCGATGTCGTCCGCGAGCTGCTCGGCCGACACGCGGCGGCCAGCGAGGCCGAGGACGGCTGTCAGGCGTTCCGGGCGCACCAGGCCGTCGAGGATCCCGCGGTCTTCGTCCTCTACGAGGTGTACGACTCGCCGGAGGCGTTCGCGGCGCATCGAGCGAGCGAGCACTTCCGTGCCAACGTCGAGGAGACGCTCGTGCCGCTCCTCATCGAGCGCGACTGGACCGTCTTCGGCCCGCCGCTCTAGTACGGACGCTCAGACCCCGATCCGGTGCCACGGACCCCAGATCGCGAAGGTCAGGCCTCGGCTCGCCTGGATGTTGACGAACAGGGTGTGACCGCCGGGTGAGAAGGTCGACCCCGCGAACTCGTCGCCGAACCGGGGTGTGCCGGTCGAGCTGACCAGGCGGTTCAGCGCGATGTCCCAGAGGTGTCCGCTGCGGGACAGGCCGCGGATGTAGTTGTCGATCGTGCTGTCCTCGCAGACGACCAGGGTCCCGCGCGCGCTCGTGGTGATGTTGTCCGGGAAGTCGAACCGAAGGTTCGCCTCGGCCGGGTCGACCGGCGCCTGGAAGATGACCTGAAGCTTCTTCGCGCGGGTGTGATAGGCCCACACCTGGCCGTTGCCGCGACCGAACCCGTTGGCGTTGTCGTCGTCGGTGTCGTCCTCGGCGGGGCCGCCGCCCTGGGTCGAGGTGAAGTAAACGACGTTGTCGTCGTAGACCTGACCCTCGAGCCGGGAGAACAGCGCCGCGCCCTGCTCTCGGCCCTGGTCACCGACGTAGACCAGCGCCGCGTCGTTGCTCGTCGGCGCCTCCTCGCCCGGCGTGTACGGGAAGATCGGGTTCGGGTCCTCGATGTCCACCCACGTGACGTCGTACGTCGCGCGCTTGCGCTGGCGGGCCTCGAGGTGGATGTTCGGCTTCCCCTTGACGGCGAGCATCTGCAGCCGACCCTCGTCGTCCAGATAGCCGGTCTTCATCGGGTTTCGCTTCGGAATGTAGCGATAGAAGCCGGACGGGAACTCGAAGTTGTCCTCGGTGAGATAGAGGATGCCGTCCTTCGGGTCGAACGACACCGCCTCGTGCGCGAAGCGGCCGGCCCGCGTAATCGGCTGGCGGTTGCTCTGGCCGTCGGCCGGCACCTCGAAGACGTACCCGTGCGGCTTCTCCAGCGCGATGTTCGATGCGCCGGTGAAGTCCGGTCCGACGTCGGGACCGTTGATCGTCTCCTCACACGTGATCCACGACCCCCACGGCATCACGCCACCGCTGCAGTTGAACATCGTGCCGTTCAGGCTCGTGAACGCGTGCTCGACCTTGCCGAACCGGCTGACCTCGATCGTCGTCGTACCGGCGCCGGCCTGTGCGTCGTACGGCGTACCGGGCCCGAACGCCGGCGTGTTGGGGGAGTTGGTGATCTCGTGGTTACGGACGAGCACCACGTTGCCGTTCGGCCCGCGGAAGGCTCCCATGCCGTCGTGCCGTCCGGGAAGGATCGTCCCGTCGTCGAGCGTCACCGTGGCCTCGGTGTCGTGGAACGACCGGTACGAGAACCCCTTCGGCAGATGCAGCCGGACGATTCCGTCTCGCTTGTCCCGGATCGGCCGCAGCTCGCGGAAGCCTGCGTTGGGAGGTGCGGCCCCGGCCGGCGAGCTCAGCAAACCCTGGAAGGGCCCGCCAGCGAGCGCCGCCGCGGCTGCCGCGCCACCCTTCAGTACGGTGCGCCGTTCGACTGTCATCCTCGGACTCCTGACTCCCCGAGTGGCGTCGACCCCTCCACGCTAGACCCGGCGTGGCGGTTAGTCAGGACCCCAAGCCGGCTTCGATCCCGAGCAGCGGACCGGGTTGAGCCGCTAGTTCCCTTTTGGCGGCTGACTCACCCCTGCGCCGGGGCCCGCGGGCCGGCAGAATCGGCGACATGTCGATCGGTCGAGCCGCCCTGTTTCGTCTGGCCACGAGCACCCACTTCGAGTCGCTGGTCCGGAGCGCACCGGGGGGTCAAGCATTGGCCTGGCGCGCGGCGGCTCGCTATGTCGCCGGTGGGACGGCCGACGATGCCGCGCGGCTCGTCGGTGAGCTGGATTCTCAGGGTGTCGCCGCCAGCATCGATCACTTCGGCGAGTCGGTCGACGACCCCACCGTGGCGCGTCGGGTGGCGGCCGACTATGTCCGACTGGCCAGCCAGCTCGCCGCCACCCCGGCCGGCACGTGGTTGGCCCTCGACCTGTCGCACCTGGGACTCGATGTCGACCCGACCAGCTGCGTCGAGCACCTCGTGGCGATCACGAGGGCGCTCCCGGAAGGGCGGCGCGTCCAGGTCGGGGCGGAGGAGCTGGCGAGGGCTGACGCCGTCATGACGTGCGTGTTGGACGTCGCCGGCCAGGGTCTGGCGCAACGACTGGGTGCGACGGTGCAGGCGAACCTGCACCGAACCCCTGATGACGTGGAGCGGCTCCTGGAGGCCGGCGTCCACATCCGCCTGGTCAAAGGTGCCTACGTCGAGCCGTTGGGTTCCGCGTGGCCCTACGGCGAGCCCACGGACGTCGCCTACGTTCGACTGGCTCACCGGCTCGCGGCCGCCGGAGCGCCGTTCGCCCTGGCAACCCATGACGGCGTGCTGCGCGAAGCGCTGCTGGCCGGGCTCGGACCGGTCCCAGTGGAACAGCTCCTCGGGGTGCGACCCGAGGTTGTCGCTGACCTGACCGAACGCGGCGTGCCCGTGCGGATCTACGTACCGTTCGGGCCGGACTGGTTTCGTTACTGGATGCGTCGAGTGGCCGAGTCTCGGGGCGCCTGAACCTCGCGTACCACCCGAGGCCACCACCGGGCCCGCCAGCAGCCAGTACTTCAGATTGCTTCGTCGCTCGAGATCCGACACTCGATCCACTTCCGCGGGGCCCACGACATGTCGTACGCGACGACGCCGGTGGCAACCGCTCGCGTGGCTGTCGTCGGCGCGGTCGGGCAGAATCCGCGCTATGAAGTACGTGCTGCTGATCTGTGACGACGAGACGCGCTCGCCGACGAACGAGGAGCTCGCCGCCGACCCGGTGCACCAGGCCTGGGAGGCCGATCTCGAGCGCCGCGGCGCCGAGATCCTCGGCCAGCGGCTGCGTCCCGTGGTGGACGCGACCACTGTCCGGGTCCGCGACGGCGAGACGTTGGTCTCCGACGGGCCGTACGCCGAGACCAAGGACTTCGTCGGCGGCTTCGTGATCGTGGAGTGCGCGGATCTGGACGAGGCCATCGCGATCGCGGCCGGCCATCCGTACGCCCGCTGGGGCGGCGTCGAGATCCGTCCCGTCTGGGAATGACCACACCCGACGACCAGGTCCGGGCGGCGGTCGACGCGGCGTACCGGGACGAGTGGGGTCAGGTGGTCGCGACCCTGATCGGTCTGACCGGGGACTGGGACCTGGCGGAGGACAGCGCGCAGGACGCCTTCGCCGCCGCGCTCGCCACCTGGCCGCGCGACGGCGTCCCGCGCCGGCCGGGCGCCTGGCTCACCACGACCGCCCGCAACCGGGCCACCGACCGGTTGCGGCGCGATGCGGCCGGCGCCGCCAAGCTCCGCCAGCTCGCCGTCCTGGCTCGGGACCCGGACGAGCCGCCGTTGGAGGAGATCCCTGACGAGCGGCTACGGCTGATCTTCACCTGCTGCCATCCGGCACTCCCGTTCCCGGCCCGGGTCGCGCTCACGCTGCGGACGCTCGCCGGCCTCACGACCGCCGAGATCGCGCGCGCCCTCCTCACCACCGAGCCCACGATGGCGAAGCGGCTCGTGCGGGCCAAGCGCAAGATCAAGGAGGCCGGCATCCCGTACCGGGTGCCCCCGGCCGAGCTCCTTCCGCAGCGACTCGACGCCGTCCTCGCCGTGCTCTACCTGATCTTCAACCAGGGCTACGACGAGGCGGAGGGCGACGACGTACGCCGGGCCCTGGCCGCCGAGGGAATCCGGCTGACCCGGGTCCTGGTCCGACTGCTGCCGAGTGAGCCGGAGCCGCGCGGACTGCTCGCGCTCATGCTGCTGCACGAGGCCAGGCGGGCGACCCGTACCGACGACGGCGTCCTGGTGACGCTGGAGGAGCAGGACCGGTCCCGGTGGGACCGGGCGCTGATCGCCGAGGGCGCGGCGACGCTCGACGCGGCCCTCGCGATGCGGCGCACCGGGCCCTACCAGCTGCAGGCCGCCATTGCCGCCTGCCACGCGACCGCGCCGGACGTGACGAGCACGGACTGGCCGCAGATCGTCACGCTCTACTCCGAGCTGGCGAGAGTCGCGCCGTCTCCGGTGGTGGACCTCAACCGCGCCGTGGCGGTGGCCATGGCCGACGGTGTCCCGGCGGGACTCGCCCTGGTCGACGAGCTGGCCGCGTCCGGTCGGCTCGACGGCTACCATCTGCTGCCCGCGACCCGGGCCGACCTGCTCCGCCGGACCGGCCGCGTCGCCGAGGCCGCAGCGGCGTACGAGGAAGCCATCGAACTGGCGCCGACCGAGACCGAGCGGCGCTACCTCGCCAGTCGCCTGCGCGAGCTCTGAGATCCGGTCGCGGTTCGGCGCCGGACGATGTCCATCGCGACCGGCGTCCTTCGTCGGTGGGGTGGAGATCACCGCCGGACGTCCCGTGGTACTCCGCGCAGGACTCGTTGGCCGCGCTTCTGGGAGATCCCCAGCGGTCGCTGTCCCCGATCGTGTGCTACCTACGCGACGACGACCGGGTGTTCGAGACGTACAGGACGACCGGCCGTGGCCTGGAGGCGATGGACAACAGCTACGGGCTGCTGGACCTGACCGTCTACGGGCGCCGGGAGGCGTGGGAGGACACGCCCGACGGCTGGCCGTCACCGCGCTGGGAGGCCGGCACCAACCCGTTCCGGACCAACGGGCGCCCGATCCCGCAGTGGTCGCGCCTCGAAGCCGGGCGCTCCGACGATCTCGGTCCGGCGGCGCCCTAGCGCACCAGCGCCTGAGAAGTCGTCGCCGCTCGATGTCCATCTCGAGCGGCGACCTTCGTCGGTGGGGCGACGGTCCCTCAGACGAAGGAGAGTCTCGTGAGTACCGATACGGCAACCCCGGTGCGGACCGGCACCGCCGACGAGCCGGTCGCGCTCGACTCCGCCCAGGGCCGGTGGCTGCTGGTGGCCGCCGTCCTCGGGACGGGGATGGCGTTCCTGGACGCCACCGTGATCAACGTCGCGATCCGGGACGTCGGCACCGATCTCGGCGCGTCGCTCTCCGAGCTGCAGTGGGTGATCAACGCGTACCTGCTCGCCCTGGCCTCGCTCATCCTGGTCGGTGGTTCGCTGGGTGACCGGCTGGGTCGCCGCCGGGTGTTCGCGCTCGGGGTGGCGTGGTTCGGGGTGGCGAGCGTGGCCTGTGCTCTTGCACCCAACCCGGAGGTGCTGATCGCGGCCCGTGCCGTCCAGGGCATCGGGGCCGCTCTGCTCACGCCGGGCAGCCTGGCGATGATGCACGGTTCGTTTCGTCCGGAGGACCGGGCGCGGTCGATCGGCCTGTGGTCGGGCATGTCGGGGATCTCGACGATCCTCGGACCGTTGATCGGTGGCGGCCTGGTGCAGTCGGTCGGCTGGTCGGCCATCTTCTGGATGAACGTCCCGATCGCCGCCGCGATCGTCGTGATCACCGTCCGGTACGTGCCGGAGAGCCGCGACGCTCAGGCGGCTCGACGGTTCGACGTACCTGGCGCCGTCCTCGGTGCGGTCGGGCTCGGCGCGATCACGTACGCCCTGATCGAGGTCGGCACCCGTCCGGTCTCGACGATCGCGATCGCGGTGTTCATCGGTGTCGTCGCCATGGCCGCGTTCGCCGTCAGCCAGCGTCGGCCGGACCCGATGGTGCCGCCGGCGATCTTCCGCTCGCGGGTCTTCAACGCCAGCAACCTGCTGACCCTCGTGGTGTACGGCGCGCTGACCGCGTTGACCCTCCTGCTCGTGCTGCAGTTGCAGGTCGTGGTGGGCTACGACCCGCTGGTCGCCGGGGTCGCGACGCTCCCCGTCACCCTCGTCATGCTGCTCCTGTCCGGACGCTCGGCGGCACTCGCGAGTCGCATCGGCCCACGACCGCAGATGACCGTCGGCCCGATGCTGTGCGCGGTCGGCACCGGCCTGCTCTTGGGAGTCGACGCGGGAGCGTCGTACTGGATCGACGTGCTTCCGGGTCTGACCCTGTTCGCCTTCGGCCTGACCTGCCTCGTCGCGCCACTGACCGCGGCGGTTCTCGCCGCCGCGCCGGATCGATGGGCCGGCATCGCGAGCGGGGTGAACAACGCCGTGGCGCGGGCGGGCGGTCTGCTCGCCGTGGCAGCCCTGCCGGCCGCGGTCGGACTCGGCGGCACCGACTACGACGACCCGATCGCCTTCAACGCCGGCTACCAGGCCGCGATGGTGGTCTGCGCGGTGCTGTTGCTGCTCGGCAGTCTCCTCGGCTGGATCGGCCTGCGCGGCACCGGCGACGAACGATCGCTCGTCGTCCACCCGGCCGCGTCCGACTGACCCACCCACACCCCAGGACGCCGCCGATTCGCGACTCGTCGCCGGCGGATGTCCATCGCGACCGGTGTCCTTCGTCGGTGGGGCGAAAGTCCATCCAACGGAACGGAGCGAGTCCCATGCCTACCGATACGACCTCGCCGCTGGCGATCAGCAGCCGGCAGCGGCTGATCCTGTTCGTGCTGCTCGGCGCCGGGTTCATGCTGTCGGTCGACTTCTCGATCCTGAACGTCGCACTGCCGGAGGCGGGCGCGGGTGTCGGGCTCGGCGAGACCGGGCTGCCCTGGATCACCTCGGCCTACGCGCTCCCCGCGGCCGGCTTCACGCTGCTGTTCGGCCGGCTGGCGGACCTGTTCGGTCGTCGTCGGCTGTTCCTGACCGGCCTGGCCGTGCTGACCGGGGCCTCCCTGCTCGGCGGCTTCGCCTCCAACCCGGAGATGCTCCTGACCGCTCGAGCGCTCCAAGGCTTCTCCACCGCGATGACGATCCCGGCCGCGCTGTCGCTGATCACCACCACGTTCGCCGAGGGCGCGTTGCGGGACCGGGTCCTCGGCCTCAACGGCGCCCTGCTGTCCGGCGGCTTCACCGTCGGCGCCCTGGTCGGCGGCACCCTGGTCAGCCTGCTGAACTGGCGGGCGGCGTTCTTCATCAACGTCCCCGTCGCGCTGGCGATCCTGATGGTGACACCCGCAGTGATCCGCGAGAGCCGGCGACCCGACCGGGTGAGGCTGGATCTGCCGGGCGCGGTCGCCGCGACCGCCGGGCTGCTGGCCGTGATCTACGGCGTCATCGAGAAGAGTCTCTCCGTGGCGATGGTCGGCGGGCTCCTGCTCGTCGCGTTCTGGATCGTCGAGCTGCGCTCGCCGGCGCCACTCGTGCCGGTACGCATCCTCCGGCGACCCACGGTGAAGTGGGGCAACTACGCGGGGCTGGTCATCTTCGCGCTGGAGCCGGCCATGATCTTCCTGACGACGCTCTACCTGCAGAGCGTTCTCGGCCTGTCCCCACTGGCAACCGGCCTGATCTTCGGCGTCCCGGGACTGGCGGCCGTGGCCGCGGGACCGACGGCCGGCCGTCTGATCGGCCGGGTCGGCACCCGGACCGTGCTGACCGTGGGGATGGCCGTCCAGGGTCTCGCGACGGTTCCGCTGGTCGGCCTCGGCGCCGACCGGATGGCGCTCGCGATCTTGGTCCCCGCTCTGTTCATCGGCTTCTTCGGCCATGTCGGCGCCATCGTCGCGTTCACCGTGACGGCGACCTCGGGCCTGCCGGACGAGGAGCAGGGTCTGGCCACGGGTCTGACCTCGATGACCCAGCAGGTGGGCATCACCGTCGGCATTCCGATCCTCGGCTCGATCGCTGCCACCCAGGGCGCCGGTCTCTCCGGCATCCATCTCGCGCTGGGTGTGTGCGTGGCTGTGACGCTCGTGAGCGCGGTCCTCGTCTGGATCGGACTGCGACCCCGCGCCGTCTGGCCGGACGCGGACCCGGACCTTCCCGATTCGGTGCGGGTGCCCGCTTAGGGGGCCGACGTCCCGTTCGGGACGTTCGGCCCTGGCCAGCCGACGCCGCCGTCGCGACAGTCTCCGACGGGTCCGCCGCCCGTCCGGTCACTGACCGGCGTGTGGGAGGAGCTGTCCGGCGATGAGTGGCGTGTCGGCGATCAGGCGTGGACAGGCGACCGCGGCGGCGGTGGTAGCGATCGCGTTGGTGTCGGTGGGGCCGGCGGGTGCGGCCGTTCCGGTACCCGTGTACGGGCCCGCCGCCGATCCGGGCGTGGCGCATGCGAGCGGTGAGTACGTCGCGTTCACCACGGGTTCCTTGACCCTGGTGGCCCGCGGTGCCAGCGCGAGCGGGCCATGGTCGTCGCGCGGATCGGCGTTGGATCGCCTGGGCTCGTGGTCGTCCGGGGGTCCGGTGTGGGCGCCGGACGCATGGCAGACCGCGGCCGGGTGGGTCCAGTACTACGCGGCACCGGCACGGGGGATGGAGGGCCAGCGGTGCATCGGGGTGGCGACGGCGGACGACGCGACCGGTCCGTACCTGCCGGCCGACACGCCCTTGGTGTGCCCGAACGCGGCGCTGGGAGCCGATGACCAGGTGCCGGGCCGGCCGGTGGCGGACGCCGGTGTGATCGACCCGGCGCCGTTCCTGGCGTTCGACGGGCGACGCTTCCTGCTGTACAAGACGCAGCAGCGACCGTCCACCCTGCGGATGGTGCGGCTGGGCCCAGAGGGTCTGCACACGATCTCGGCGAGCCGAGAGCTCCGGCAGAGCCCGGGGATCATCGAGAACCCGGCGATGGTGCAGCGCGGCCGCCGATTCGTTCTGTTCGCATCCCGCCACGGCTGGGCCGGCTGCGGCTATGCCACCGTGTGGTTCCGCTCCATGCGGCCATGGGCTTTCGCGGACAAGTCCCAGCACGTGCTGGCGAGGACCGGCACGACGGGCATCTGCGGACCGGGAGGCATGGACGTGGTGAGACGCGACAATGGCGCCCGCATCTTCCTCCACGGTTGGCGCTGCAAGTATCGGACCGGCATTCGCAACTGCGCCTCCAGCGCCGACGTGAGCAACCGGGTGAGTTTTCGGTCCATGTACGCCGGCGTGCTCGGCTGGGGACCCGACCGAGCCACACCGAGGGTGGCCAGGTTCCTGACTCCCGCCTCGTCACCCGCCGCGGCGGTGGGCGCGCGGCGGTGAGGGCCGGCAGCCGGATCGGATCACGGTCCGGCGACGAACCCGACGTCGGCGACCAGGGCCAGGTGATCGCTGACGCGCGGCGAGCGGACCACCCGCATCCGGCCGTCGCCGACGACCAGACCCTTCGTCGCGATGTGGTCGACGGTCTTGCGTGGCCGCCACGACGGGAACGTCACGGGTGCCGGCAGCAGGTCCATCGACCGAAGCAGCGGCTCGGACCGGACGGCGTCCGTGGTCATGTTGAGGTCGCCCATCAACACCCACGGCTGCGGTCGGTCCTGGAGCGGCGCCACCGCTTGGGGGAGCTGCCGTCGGTTGACGTCGGGTTGGGTGGCGAGGTGCGTCACCGCCACCGAGAGGCGACGTCCGCCGACGAGGGCAGTCGCCACGATCGCGTTGCGAGGCTCCCGCCCGAGCGGGAAGATCCGGCCGCCGCCGCGACGGCCCTGCAGCCAGCGTCCGCCCTTCAACCGCACGACCTCGACGGCGTCGATCTCCCCGCGTACGAGCAGGGCGTTCCCGTACTGGCCGCCCTGGAGCCGCATCGTCGGCGCGAACACGACGCTCATGTCGGCCGCGTCGGCAGCCATCGCCGCCAGGTCGGCGCTTCCCGAGCGTGGGACGCCCTTGTCGACCTCCTGGAGAGCGAGCACATCGGCCCTGAGGTCGGCACACGCCTCCGCGACGGCCTCGGGATCGCCCCGGTAGCCCTTGGCGGTCGCGCCGTGCTTGATGTTGAACGTCGCCAGCCGCATCAGCGGACCGCCTCGAACACCGCGGCGAGCCCCTGGCCACCGCCGATACACATGGTCTCCAACCCGTACCGGCCGTCGCGGCGGCGCATCTCGTACGCCATCGTCGCGAGGATGCGGGCGCCGGTCGCGCCGACCGGGTGGCCGAGCGAGATCCCCGACCCGTTGGGGTTGAGCCGCTCGTCCTCGGGGTCGAACTTCCACTCGCGGAGCACCGCGAGGACCTGGACGGCGAACGCCTCGTTGAGCTCGATCACGTCCATCTCGTCGAGGGTGAGCCCGGCTCGTTCGAGGGCGGCGGCCGTCGCCGGCACCGGGCCGATGCCCATGACCTCGGGGCCGACGCCCGCGACTGCCCACGAACGCAGTCTCAGCATCGGCGTCAGGCCGCGCCGCTCCGCCTCGGCCGGCGTCGTCACGACGCAGATCGCCGCGCCGTCGTTCTGGCCACTGGCGTTGCCCGCCGTGACGGTCGACTCCGGGTCGACCGCGAGCCGCACCGGCCGAAGCCCGGTCAGGTCGTCGAGCGTCGTGTCCGGTCGCGGGTGCTCGTCGCGGTCGACGACCACGTCCGGCCTTCCGCGTCGCCCCGGCACGGTCACCGGGACGAGCTCGGCGTCGAAGCGACCGGCCCGCTGCGCCGCCGCCGTCCGCTGCTGCGAGCGGAGTGCGAGCTCGTCCTGCTCCCGTCGCGAGACGCCGTAGTCACGTCGCAGGTTCTCCGCCGTCTCGAGCATGCCGCCGGGCACCGGATGCGACCGGCCGCCGGCCGTCTCGCGGGCCCGCTCGAGTCGATCCATGAGCTCGACGCCGCCGCGTACGCCGTCGCGCAGGCCCAGCGCATAGTGCTCGACCCGCGACATCGACTCCACGCCTCCGGCGACGACGAGCCGGGCCGCACCGGTGGCGACCATGCCCGCCGCGTACAGCACGGCCTGCAGGCCGGAGCCACAACGCCGGTCGACCTGAGCGCCGGGCACCGACGTGCCGAGTCCCGCGTCGATCGCCGCCACCCGGCCGATCGCCGGTGCCTCGCCGTTGGGATAGCACTGGCCCAGGACGACGTCGTCCACGTCGCCCTCCCGCAGTCCGGTCCGGCGCACCAGCTCGGTGAGGAGACCGGCCGCGAGATCGCCGGCACCGACCGTCGCGAGGGCTCCGCGGTAGCGACCCACCGGCGTCCGAAGGGGCGTACAGATCACGACGTCGTCCATGCCACGACGGTAGGCGGGCCGAGCGCGATCGAGAAGAGCCAGCGTGCCGAGCCGTGCCGCGACGAGAGCATCCGCGACCGGTAGCCTGTGCAGGTCAGCAAGGATCCCAGGGACCGATCCTTCGCGCGTGCGGCGTGCGAATCCGAGATCCGAGGAGGGTGGGGGCGTGGCCGACGATCCAGACGTCGAGCTCGAAGACCGCGTCTGGACGATCCCGAACGTGCTCAGCGTGTTGCGACTGCTCGGCATCCCGCTGTTCCTGTGGCTCGTGCTCGGACCCGAGTCCGACGCCCTTGCCCTTGTCGTGTTGGCGATCGCCGGGTTCACGGACTATCTCGACGGGCAGATCGCCCGGCGGCTCAACCAGAGCTCGCGTCTGGGCGCCATCCTCGACCCGGTCGCCGACCGGCTGTACATCCTCGCCGTGGTCGTCGGGTTCGCGATCCGCGACATCATTCCGACCTGGCTCGCCATCGCGCTGCCGCTTCGAGACGTCCTGCTCGTCGTGCTGGTGCCGTTCCTCCGTACGCGTGGCTACAGCGCGCTTCCGGTCCACTTCCTCGGCAAGGCCGCGACGTTCTGCCTGCTGTACGCGTTTCCGCTGCTGCTCCTGGGCGACGGCGACGGCTCGGTCGCCGACCTGGCCTTCGTCTTCGGCTGGGCGTTCGCGATCTGGGGCACGGCGCTGTACTGGTGGGCCGGGTTGTTGTACGCCTGGCAGGTCCGCATGCTCCTGTCGACGACGCCGCGAGTCGACCGTGAGGAGGTGACGTCGTGATCTCCCGTACGTTGTTCGGCCGCCGAGCCCCGGTGGCGAGCGAGCACACCCCGTCGTCGTGGGACCTGCTCGAACGGGTGTCGGCGACCGCGCTCGACGAGGACTACGCCACGGCGGCCGGCCGGCGCGAGCAGCGACCCGACGGACGACGTCGGCAGCCCCACGTGTTGGGTGCCGTTGCGGTCGTCGGGCTCGGGCTGCTCGTCATGGCGGCGGCGTTGCAGACCCGGTCGGCGGGGCCGGTCGAGGAACAGGAGCGCGGCGAGCTCATCTCGCAGATCAACGACCGGGAGGGCGAGCTCAGCCGCCTCGCCGAGCGCAGCGAGGGCCTGGAGTCCGACGTCGACGACCTGCAGGGAACGGCGGAGCAGATCGGGAGTCGCGGCGACGAGCTGCTCGACTCGCTGAGCGAGCACCAGCTGGTCTCCGGCGCGGTCCCGGCGACCGGACCGGGCCTGCGGATCGTCGTCGACGACGAGTCCGAAGGAGTGTCGAGCACCGGGGGAACGATCCTCGACGTCGACCTCCAGGTCCTCGTCAACGGCTTGTGGCAGGCCGGCGCCGAGGCGATCGCGATCAACGGCAACCGACTCGGCTCGCTGTCGGCGATCCGTACCGCCGGCCGCGCGATCACCGTCAACTACAACTCCCTGACGCGGCCATATGTCGTGACCGCCATCGGCGATCCCGACACGCTGGAGGCGTCGTTCGCCGAGACGCCGGGCGGTCAGGCCTGGTTCGACCTCGAGACCAACTACGGGATCCAGTTCGACATGGAGACCGCCGACGAGCTGACCCTCCCGGCCGTACCCGAGGAGCGACTCGACGTGACGTACGCGAGCAGGCAGGGTGAGCTGCCATGATCGCGGTCCTCGGACTCGTCATCGGCCTGGTCGGCGGCCTGATCATCGAGCCGGAAGTGCCGGACGCGATGCGGCCGTACCTGCCGATCGCGGTGGTCGCCGCGCTCGACGCGTCGTTCGGCGCGCTGCGGGCGTACCTCGACGACATCTTCGACGACAAGGTCTTCGTGGTGTCGTTCCTGTCCAACGTCATCATCGCCGCGCTCATCGTCTACCTCGGCGACAAGCTCGGCGTCGGCAACCAGCTGTCGACCGGAGTCGTCGTCGTGCTCGGCATCCGGATCTTCTCCAACGTGGCCGCGATTCGAAGGCACATCTTCCATGCCTGACCGCCTCCCCCCGAACGACGAGCCCTCGACCGACGAGAGGCCCTCGACGGACGACTCCTCGACCGACGAGAGGCCCTCGACGTCCGAGTCCTCGACGGACGAGAAGCCCTCGACCGAGGAGAAGCCCTCGACGTCCGAGTCCTCGACCGACGAGCCCTCGACCGACGAGAAGCCCTCGACCGACGAGAAGCCCTCGACCGACGAGAAGCCCTCGACCGACGAGAAGCCCTCAACCGACGAGAAGCCCTCGACGTCCGAGCCCTCGACCGACGCGAAGTCGCCCCAGGGCATCCACAAGCTGGTCGCGATCCTGCGGACGCGACCTGGCCGAGGGCAGATCATCGTCGCCATCCTGATGGCGGTGCTCGGCTTCGGCGCCGTGGTGCAGGGTCGGGCGGTCTCGGAGCCGGGGGAGTACGCCGGCACCCGCCGCGGCGACCTCATCCAGTTGCTCGACTCGCTCGACGACGCCCGGAACCAGGCGGAGGAGGATCTGCAGGAGCTCCAGCTCACCAAGCGCGAGCTCGAGGACCAGGGCACGCAGACCCAGGCGGCGCTGCGCGAGGCCCGGGAGCAGGCCAGCACGCTGGCCATCCTCTCCGGCACGGTCGGCGCGACCGGGCCCGGCATCGTGATCCGGATCGACGACCCGGTCGACCAGGTCGGTGCGTCGACACTCCTGAACGTCATCGAGGAGCTTCGCGACGCCGGTGCCGAGGCGATCGAGATCAACCACACCGCCCGCGTCGTCGCGCAGACGTACTTCGCGGACGCCGACGACGGCGTCAGCGTCGACGGTGCGATCGTGAGCGCTCCGTTCATCATCGACGTCATCGGCCAATCGCACACGCTGAGCGAAGCGGTCGAGTTCCCCGGCGGCGTCGCCGAGATCGTCGAGTCGCTCGGCGGCAGCGTCGAGGTCGAGGAGCGCGAGACGGTCGACGTCACGTCCCTGGCGGTTCGGGCGGAGCCCGAGTACGCTCAGCCGGCCGACTGAGTCCCGAGGAGCGAGAGCGTGTTGCCAGACGACCTGAGGTACACCACCGAGCACGAGTGGATCCGGCTCGACGGGGACACCGCCGAGATCGGCATCACCGACTACGCCCAGGACCAGCTCGGCGACATCGTGTACGTCTCGTTGCCGGAGTCTGGTGCCGAGATCGAGGCCGGTGCCAGCGTCGGAGAGCTCGAGTCGACCAAGTCGGTGAGCGACATCTTCGCCCCCTTGACCGGCACGGTGACCGAGGTCAACACGGCTCTGGACCAGACGCCGGAGCTGGTCAACTCCGACCCCTACGGCGCGGGCTGGCTGTTGCGGGTCCAGGTCGCCGACGCGTCCGCGGCGGACGCGTTGCTCGACGCCGACGGCTACCGGGCGCACGTCGGCGAGTAGGCGCCCGGACCCCGTGTTGACCGTGTGCCGCGACGCCCGTAGGTTTGCTCCCCAACCATCAACCTTCACTTGGGCTTGAGAGTCGGCCGGAGTTGGTGTGATGAGGAACGTAGGGTGGTGATCAGCACCCTGGTCCGGTAGTCCCGAGGAGGTCGCGATGCCGTTCTGCACCGAGTGCGGACACGAGAACCCGAGTTCGGCCAAGTTCTGCGCGCAGTGCGGCCACCGGCTGGTCGGGTCCGAGTCGGCCTCGGAGACGACGTCGACGATCTCGCTCGCCCCCACCTTCGACGGCGACGTCGAGGCGACGGAGCTGAGTGACCAGGACGCCGCCGCCCTCGACGCCCTGCCGCCAGGGAGTGCGCTGCTGGTCGTGCAGCGCGGACCGAGCGCCGGCTCCCGATTCCTGCTGGACACCGACACCGTGTCGGCCGGCCGGCACCCCGACAGCGACATCTTCCTCGACGACGTGACCGTGTCCCGACGCCACGCGGCGTTTCGCCGAACCGCCGAGGGTTACGTCGTCTCCGACGTCGGCAGCCTGAACGGCACCTACGTCAACCGGGACCGGGTCGACGAGGTCCTGCTCGCCGGCGGCGACGAGGTCCAGATCGGCAAGTACCGCCTGGTCTACTACCCGAGCCAGGCTGGCACCGGAGGAGCCGCTCAGTGACCTCAGCCGCGCCACAACATGCGCGGATGAGCATCGGAGAGGTGCTCGGCCTCTTGCGAGCCGACTTCCCGGACGTGACGATCTCGAAGATTCGCTACCTCGAGTCGGAGGGACTCGTCGAGCCCGCGCGTACTCCGTCCGGCTATCGCAAGTTCTCCCACACCGACGTCGAGCGACTGCGCTACGTCCTGACCCGCCAGCGCGACAGCTACTACCCGCTGAAGCGGATCCGCGAGGAGTTGGCGGCGATGGACCGCGGCCTGACCCCGGACGACGACGACGCCAAGCCGCTGCCACCGCGCGTCGTGCTGGCCGACGACGGCTACCCCGCGCCCGAGACCTTCGCTCGCGAGAGCCGTCCGATGCGGCTGTCCAAGGCCGAGCTGCTGGAGGGCGCCGGGATCGAGGAGGACCTGCTCGAGCAGATCGAGCGGTTCGGCCTGATCCAGCGCCGTCCGTCGCAGACCTGGTACGACGGGACCGCGCTGGTCGTCGCCAGGACGGTCGGGGAGCTTGCGGGGTTCGGTCTGGAGCCGCGCCATCTCCGGGCGTTCAAGACTGCGGCCGATCGTGAGGTGGGTCTCGTGGAGCAGATCGTCGCTCCGTTGAGCCGCCAGCACGACGCCGCCGCGCAGGCCCGAGCCGACGAGACGTCCCGCCAGCTGGCGGCGCTCTCGCTGCGACTGCACACCATGCTGGTGAAGCGGGGCCTGCACGGCTGATGCGGCGAATCGTTCGTTTCCGGTAGCCCCGGCCCCCTGCGCATCGATGGGGTCCGGAGTACGGTGGAAGACGTGCACGAGCTCGATGTCGTAGGTGTCCGTGTCGAGATGCCGACCAACCAGCCGCTGGTGCTGCTGCGCGAGGTGGAGGGCACCCGATACCTCCCGATTTGGATCGGCGCCGTCGAGGCGACCGCGATCGCCTTCGCCCAGCAGGGGGTGGTGCCCCCGCGGCCGCTCACGCACGACCTCATGCGCGACCTGGTGTCGTCGTTCGGCGAGGAGCTCTCGGAGGTCCGCATCACCGACGTCAAGGACGGCGTTTTCTACGCGCAGCTCGTGTTCGCGTCCGGAGTCGAGGTCGACGCCAGGCCGTCCGACTCCATCGCGCTGGCCTTGCGGACCGGAAGCAAGATCGTCTGCAGCACCGACGTCCTGGGGGAGTCGGGTGTCCAGGTGGCCGACGAGGACGAGGCCGAGGTCGAGAAGTTCCGGGAGTTCCTCGACCAGATCACGCCCGAGGACTTCGAGCACGAGCGGTGAGGCGGGCGCACTCTCAACCTCGACTTGAGGTTCGTACGACCCGCCGGGGCGGTCGTTGACCCCGATCTGGGCCGGACGTACGGTGAAACACAGAATGTCGCCGCTGTAACTCGCTCGGCGACGACTCACCCACCGCTCTGGGAGGGCATCCGTGACGGGCACTCGCGACACCGGCGCCGACACGACGACCGCCGACACCACCGAGGCGACGGCGAGCGCGGCCGAGCAGGGCCTCTTGTTCTCCGACGACCTGGCGCCGATGCCCGAAGACGTGGGCTTCCGTGGTCCGACGGCCTGCGCGGCGGCCGGTGTCACGTACCGGCAGCTCGACTACTGGGCCCGGACGGGGCTCGTCGAGCCGAGCGTGCGCGGTGCCAGCGGCTCTGGGACCCAGCGGCTTTACTCCTTCCGTGACGTGCTGCTGCTCAAGATCATCAAGCGGCTGCTCGACGCCGGTGTCTCGCTGCAGCAGATCCGGACCGCGATCTCGCATCTGCGCGAGCGCGGGACCGACGACCTCACCCAGGTCACGCTGATGAGTGACGGCGCCAGCGTCTACGAGTGCCGCTCCGCGGGCGAGGTCATCGACCTGCTCCAGGGCGGGCAGGGCGTCTTCGGCATCGCCATCGGCGGCGTCTGGCGGGAGATCGAGGGTTCGCTGGCCGACCTCCCGAGCGAGCGGGCCGAGTCCGACGACTCCGACCACCCCGACGACGAGCTCGCCGCTCGCCGGCGGGCCCGCCTCACCGGCTGACCCTCGCCCGCGCCGGCGATCGTCGCGATACCACGCTCTCGTCGTCAATGCGCACCGTGCATGGCGTCGTCCCCGTGCAGAGTGTCGACCAGCCGTGCGGAGTACGGCGACCGGGCGTGGCTCGAAAGGACCACACCGGCACGGTGGTAGGTTGAAAATCGCTGCGGACGGCACGCGGGAGAGTTCGTTTCGACCGGACCATACCGGCGGAAACGGCGCCGAAGGGGCAATTCTCCCCAGAACCTCTCAGGCAACGGGACCGCGTGACCGAGGCACTCTGAAGCGCTCGCGACCCATGGGCGTGACAGAAGGGGAGCGGTAACCGTATCCGCTGACTCTGGAGCCTCGGGATGAGCGACGCCCCCAGCTTGCACGAACTCGACGCGGCCGCACCGTTCGCCCGCCGGCACATCGGCCCCGGCACCCACGAGCGGCAGGTCATGCTCGACGCGTTGAAGTACGCCAGCCTCGACGACCTGATGGCGGCCGCGGTACCGGCCGGCATTCGCAGCGACGACGAGCTCGGCCTGCCACCGGCCAGCTCCGAGCCGGAGGCGATCCGGCAGCTGCGCCGGTTCGCCGGGCGCACCAACCCCGGCGTCGCCATGATCGGCATGGGCTACCACCCGACCGCGACGCCTTCGGTGATCCGGCGCAACGTGCTCGAGGATCCGCGCTGGTACACCGCGTACACGCCCTACCAGCCGGAGATCTCGCAGGGCCGACTCGAGGCGCTGCTCAACTTCCAGACCATGGTCGCCGACCTGACCGGGCTCCCGACGGCCAACGCCTCGCTGCTCGACGAGGGTACGGCAGTCGCCGAGGCGGTCGCGCTGGTTCGCCGGGCGCAGCGTACGAGCGCCGACCGGCCCATCCTGGTCGACGCGGACCTCGCGCCGCAGAGCCTCGCGGTGCTGCGTACCCGCGCCGAAGCGACCGGAGTCGACCTGACCACCATCGACATCGACGCCGACCTGCCCGACGGCGAGGCCGCTGCCGTCGTCGTCGCGTACCCCGGTGTGGGCGGGGCCGTGCCCGACCTGCGTCGGGTGCTCGAACGGGCGAAGGCGCGCGGCGCGATGTCGATCGTCGTCGCCGACCCCTTGGCGCTGTGCCTGCTGGAGGCGCCGGGCAGCATCGGCGCCGACATCGTCGTCGGCTCGACGCAGCGGTTCGGCGTGCCGATGTTCTACGGCGGTCCGCATGCCGGCTACATCGCGGTCCGCGAAGGGCTCGAGCGGCAGCTGCCCGGACGGCTCGTCGGGGTGTCCGTCGACGCCGAGGGTCGACCGGCGTACCGGCTCGCGCTGCAGACTCGCGAGCAGCACATCCGCCGCGATCGGGCCACGTCCAACATCTGCACGGCGCAGGTCCTGCTCGCGGTGGTGGCGTCGATGTACGCGGTCTACCACGGACCGGACGGGCTGCGCGACATCGCGCACCGCACGCACCGGTACGCCGTCGTCCTGGCCGCCGGGCTCGACGCGGCCGACATCGAGCGGCAGCACCGACCGTTCTTCGACACGGTCGTCGCCACCGTGCCGGGACGGGCCGCCGAGGTGGTCGCCACCGCCCGGCACTCGGGCATCCACCTGCGGCTGGTCGACGACGACCGGGTCGGGATCACGACGTCGGAGCTCACGACCCGCGAGCACCTGCGCCTGGTGTGGGACGCGTTCGGCATCGAGGAGCTCGACGTCGACGCGCTCGACCTGGCAGCCGGAGACGTGATCCCCGAGGACCTGCGACGGACCTCCGAGATGCTGACCCACCCGGTGTTCCGCAGCTATCGATCCGAGACCGCCATGCTGCGCTACCTGGCTCGGCTCGCCGACCGCGACTACGCCCTCGACCGCGGGATGATCCCGCTCGGCTCGTGCACCCTGAAGCTCAACGCCACGACCGAGATGGAGCCGGTGAGCTGGCCGGAGTTCGCCGACCTGCATCCGTTCGTCCCCGCCGACGACGCGGCTGGACTGATCGAGCTCGTGACGCAGCTGGAGGAGTGGCTAGCCGAGGTCACCGGCTACGCGCGGGTCTCGATCCAGCCCAATGCCGGATCGCAGGGCGAGCTCGCCGGGCTGCTCGCGATCCGGGCCTACCACCGCGACCGCGGCGAGGGCGCCCGCGACGTCTGCCTGATCCCGTCGTCGGCCCACGGCACCAACGCCGCGTCGGCCGTGATGGCGGGCATGCGGGTCGTCGTGGTCAAGGCCGCCGACGACGGCAGTGTCGATCTCGAGCACCTGCGTACGGTCTGCGACGAGCACGCCGACGACCTCGCGGCGATCATGGTGACGTACCCGTCGACGCACGGCGCGTACGAGGACGGCATCACCGAGCTCTGCGAGATCGTCCACTCCCACGGCGGCCAGGTCTACGTCGACGGCGCCAACCTCAACGCGCTGCTCGGACACGCGAAGCCTGGCGAGTTCGGCGGCGACGTGTCGCATCTCAACCTGCACAAGACGTTCTGCATCCCGCACGGCGGCGGGGGACCGGGTGTCGGGCCGGTCGCGGTCGGCGAGCACCTGGTGCCGTACCTGCCGTCGCACCCGCTGCATCCCGACGCCGCGCAGCGCGAGGGCATCGGGGCGGTCAGCGCCGCACCGTACGGCTCGGCCGGCATCCTGCCGATCACCTGGGCCTACATCGCGATGATGGGCGCCGCCGGACTCACCGACGCGACGTCGGTCGCGGTGCTGTCGGCCAACTACGTGGCCAACCGGCTCGACCCGTACTTCCCGGTGCTCTACCGAGGGCATGGCGGCCTGGTCGCCCACGAGTGCATCCTCGACCTCCGCGACATCACCAAGCAGACCGGCGTCAGCGTCGACGACGTCGCGAAGCGGCTGATCGACTACGGCTTCCACGCCCCGACGATGAGCTTCCCGGTCGCCGGCACGCTGATGGTCGAGCCGACCGAGTCGGAGAACCTCGACGAGCTCGACCGCTTCTGCGACGCGATGATCGCGATCCGGGGCGAGGTCGACCGGATCGCGAGCGGGGAGTGGTCGCTGGAGGAGTCGCCGCTGCGGCGGGCGCCGCACACGGTCGCGGGCGTCACAGGGGAGTGGGATCGCCCGTACGACCGGGCGCTCGGTGCGACGCCGAACGGTGCTGGCGTCGACAAGTACTGGCCGCCGGTGGCCCGGATCGACCAGGCCTACGGCGACCGGAATCTGGTGTGCGCCTGCCCGCCGCCCGAGGCCTTCGCATGAGCCGAGTCGCCTTGCGCGCCGACACGGTCGACGCGCTGCTTCGCGAGGTCGCGGCCGTCCAGGCGAACACCCGACAGCCTTCCCTCGTGGCCGGCGTCGTGCGGTCCGGCGCGCTGGTGTGGACCGCGGATCGCGGCCGGCACGCCGGCGACGTGACACCCGGCCCCGACGTGCAGTACCGGATCGGCTCGATCACCAAGACCATGACAGCGATCGCGGTCATGCAGTGTCGCGACGAGGGCCGGCTGGAGCTGGACGCCGCCATCGGCTCGGTGCTCGGCGACAAGGTGCCGTTCGGGTCGACGTCGATCCGGCGGCTGCTGTCGCACAGTGGTGGCCTGCCGGCCGAGCCGTCCGGACCGTGGTGGGAGCGCCACGACGGCGGCGACTTCGACGACCTGGTCGCTCGCGCCTCCGAGCAGCCGGAGGTGCTGCCCGCCGGACAGCGGCTGCACTACTCGAACCTCGCGTACGGGCTGCTCGGCGAGCTGGTCGGCCGGCTGCGTGGCGAGACGTGGTGGGAGGCCGTGCGTACGCGAGTCCTCGAGCCACTCGAGATGCGCCGGACGACGTACTCGCCGACCCCGCCGCATGCCCAGGGCTACTCGGTCCATCCCTGGTCGGGCCGGCTCGATCCCGAGCCGCACACCGACACCGGGGCGATGGCGCCGGCCGGACAGGCGTGGAGCACCGTCGAGGATCTCGCGCGGTTCGCCGCGTTCTGGCTCGATCCCGATCCGGCCGTCCTGTCGCCGGAGTCGGCCCGCGAGATGCGGATCCCGATCGCGGGTGCCCCGGACAGCGGGCTCGGGATGGCGTGGGGACTCGGCTTGGAGCTGAGCCGGACGAGCCGTTTCGGGCACGGCGGTTCGATGCCCGGGTTCCTCGCGTGCCTGGCCGTCGACCCGGAGCAGCGGGCCGCCGCGATCACCATGTCCAACGGCACCCGTGGCGACACGCCCACGCTTGCGCACACGCTGCTCGACGTGCTCGCCGAGCACGAGCCGCTGCTGCCCGACGAGTGGGCGCCCGAGTCGACGGTCGACGGTGCCGACGAGCTGCTCGGCCCGTGGCACTGGGGCAACACGCCCTTCACGCTCGTGGTGCGCGACGGGATGCTGGTGCTCGACGGGGCGAAGCCGTCCCGGTCGAGCCGGTTCGAGCCGGCCGGGTCCGACGTCTGGCGCGGTCTCGACGCCTACTTCGCCGGGGAGGCGCTGCGCGTCGTACGCAACGGCGACGGCACCATCGCGCATCTCGACCTCGCCACGTACACCCTCACCCGCACCCCGTACGGCCGCTGACCCTTCCGGTCCGGTCCGGCGATCCGTGAGTTTTGGCGTGCTCATCCGTGAGTTTCGGTGCGCTCATCCGTGAGTCCTGGTCGCGAGCCGAAGCCAGAACTCACGGATCGCCGGACCAGAACTCACGGATCGCGGGACCAGAACTCACGGATCGCGCTGGAGGGTCGGTCAGAGGTCGGCGCACTGGCCGAACTGGTGGCCCCGGATCCGGTTGGTGGCCTCGAAGTCGGCGACGTCGGCGCTGTTGCCCGAGCACAGCAGAGCGCCGGCGACGGTGCTGCCGGCCAGGATCGGCCCGTACTCGTACGCGTACTGGCTGAACCGCTCGTTGGCGGACTCCTGATGGTTGCCGACCAGGCGCACCAGGCCGGCGAACTCACTTCCCGCGATCGTCACATCGGCCGTTGTGTCGGCGATCCACGTCAGGCCCTTCACGCTGCTGCCGAAGAGCTGCACGGCCTGCGCAGCGTCGGTGCGCAGCGCGCCGATGATCGTGCTGTCGGACGCGACCAGCGAGGCGCCGGGGCGAACCTTGACTCCACCGAGCACGGTCGCGCCGTCGAGGCAGGTGACGCCGTCGGTCACGGTCAGACCGCCGAGCCGACGACCGGTCACGGTCGTCGTGCACTCGGGTGACGAGCCGGGCAGCACGGTCGCGTGGAACTCGTCGGCCGATCCGATGTTGCCGGCGGCGTCGATCGCCCGATGCTCCACCGTGTGGGTGCCGAAGCCGGGGACGAACGGACCGTTCGGGTCGTCCGGCCCGTACTCCTGCTCGAACGCCGCCTTCGACAGGCCGCCGGTGCCGAGGTTGCCGTACGTCAGCGCCTTCACGACCTTGCCCGAGTGGGAGAAGGTGAACGGCGTGCCGAACGGCTGCTCCGGGAAGCCGAAGTAGTTGAACCAGCCGTCCCCGTCGAGTCGGAGCTCGCCGACGACGTACGCGCCCTCCTCACCGGCCGGGTCCTGCGGCTCGAGCAGCATGTCGAACTCGTCGAAGTACACCGGGTGGTCGGCGTTGCCGCGGACCGTCGTGAGCGGTTCGGACAGCTCGCGGGGGGCCGTCGGCATCGCGTTGTCGACGGTCCAGCTCACCGAGTCCGAGCCGGCGCCCGGGTCGGCCGGGTCCGTGACGGTCGCGGTGAGCTCGTACGTACCGTCGTCGAGGTCCAGCTCGGCGAGGTCGAGGTTGCGAGCGTTGTACGGGTTGTCGATCTCCGCACCGTCGAGGGTCCACGTCACGTCGAGTACGCGGTCGGACGGATGGGTGGTCTCGACGTAGACGACCTCCTCGCCCCCGACGGGGTACGCCGTGGGCCGGTTGGAGGTGATGGCGACCTCCGGCGACGTCGGCGTCGTGGGATCGGGGCCGACGGTCCACTCGCGAGTCTGGGTCATGCGCGGCCCGGTCTGCTGGGCTGGGTCGCGGACGAAGTCGGTCGGGTCCGACACCGTGACGCTGACGGTGTCGCCGGGCTCGACGCCGATCGCGCCGAGGTCGAGGTTGCGACTGTTGTGCGTGTCGGCCACGGGCTCGCCGTTGACCGTCCAGGTCACGTCGAGCTCGTGGTAGCGCGGATGCATGGCCTCGACCCACACGACCTCGTCGATCCCGAGCGGCTGGCCGGTCGGCGTGTGGAGCAGCGACATCCGGCCGGCGTCGCGCTGGCCGGTGATGCGGCCGGTCATGTGCTCGCGACCGATCTGATCGAGGTAGAAGCCGATCCAGCGCATCATCGAGTGCGAGCTCGGCCGCCAGATCTCGGAGCCGGAGTACTGCCCGCTCTCGTAGCCGTTCGGGTCGGCGGCTCGGATGATGCCTCCGGACTCGCTCTCCTCACCGAGCCAGCGCCACCACTTGGCCTGGTTGGCGGTCATCTGCTCCGAGGACATCCGGGTGTGGTGGATCGAGCTCGGCTCCTCGCAGTCGCCCGGGACGGTCGGGTCGCACCACGGCGGGCCGGGCATCGGGCGGGAGCTGTACGGATACTCGTCCTGCAGGTTGCCGAGCGAGTGGCCGAGCTCGTGCAGCGAGATCAGCGGCCCCTGCGGGCTGCCGCCCGACGTCGTGGCGTGCCGGCCGCCGATGCCGCCGTACGTGAAGGTGTTGAAGATCGCCAGGGTCTGCAGGTTCTGCGCGTCGGCGGGGATGCCGAGCTCCGGCGCGACGTACTGCTCGAGGTACATCGTGCGCTGCTGGTCGCCGTCGCAGCGCGGGTCGCCGAGGACGAAGGGGCAGTCGTCGCCGCCCGGATCGCCCTCCGGTGCCGGCCCGTACGTCGTGCCTCGCGCCAGTGGGTCGTCGCAGCCGTCGGCGTACCACAGCCGCAGTGGCGTGACCTTGTTCGGGTCCGGCCCGCCCTCCTCGTCGGGGTCGCAGCGTACGCCGGACTCGCCCGAGACGATCTCGAGCGCGTACACGTTGAAGTAGTGGCGGTAGCTGCGGAAGGGCTCGACGCTCCACTGGACCGCGTGGTTGCGATCGAGGTCGGCTCGGAAGTCCTCGAGCTCGGCGGCCTGGTAGCCCTCGCTGAGGACGACCAGGTTGAGCCGCTCCTGCGGCGGTCCCGTCACCTGGATGGGGACCAGCGTGGCGCTGCCCACCTCCCCGGCCGCTTCCTCCGGTGACTGTGCCTCCGCTGTGGCACGAACGCCACCGACCATCGCCGCCACCAGGCCGGCCGACACGAGCAGGGCAAGCTTCCGCCTCATTCAGGTCACCTCACCGCGGACGAAGAAAAGGGGCGTACGCGATGCCAGCACCGCGCCGCCCGTTGGCCCCAGGCTATGGCCGTACGCGGGTCCGGCGCCAGGCTCGTTCGGGGCGGATCGGCGGGTCATTCGGGGCGGATCGGCGTCACTGGGCCTGGCTCACCGTACTCATGTTGAAGTCGGGGACCCGCAGCGTCGGCGTCGCGGTCCGCGGGAAGTAGTCCCCCCACTCCCGGGAGAACGACGGCACGGTCGCCCCGGCCACGCTGAAGCGGTCGAGCAGGTCGATCGGGCTCTCGTTGAAGCGGAAGTTGTTGACCGCCCCGGTGACCTCGCCGTCCTCGATCAGGTAGACGCCGTCCCGGGTCAGGCCGGTCAGCAGCAGCGTCTGGGGATCGACCTCGCGGATGTACCACAGGCACGTCAGCAGCAGCCCGCGGTCGACGCCGGAGACCACGTCGTCGACCGAGCCGGTGGCGCCGGCGACGTCCATCGCGAGGTTGTCGATCGCCGGTGTGACCGCGAGGCCGGTCAGGTCGGCCGAGTGTCGGGTCTGCGCGAGCGCGTTGAGCGTGCCGGCGCGGATCCAGTCGACCCGCTCCAGCGGCAGCCCGTTGTCGAAGACGCTGCTCACGCTCGACGACACGGCGGCCGTGACGAACGGGGCGCACTCGAGCCCGGGGTAGCTCGGATCGGAGTAGAGGTCGACGCCCTTGGTCGCCAGGCGCTCGCCGACCCGGGTGCCGCCGCCGGCCTTGCTGTAGACGGTCTGCCCCTCGTGGGCGTCGCGGGCCGACGACGTCCAGTACGCGTAGATCATCAGGTCCGCGATCGCGGCCGGCGGCAGGACCGTGTCGTAGCGCCCGGCCGGGAGCGCGACCGTACGCGAGGCCCAGCCGAGGCGCCGCTCCAGCTCGGCGTCCAGCGCGAGAGCGTCGACGTCGGCGAAGTCGCGAGTCGCCTGGCCGACCCAGGCCGACCGACCGAGGTCGCCGGACTTGCCGGTGATCCCGACGTGCCCGGTCGGCTGGACGTGGCGCAGCCGCAGACCGGAGGACGACCCGAGATAGACCGTGTTGACGGTGTGCTCGACGTACCCGTAGAGCAGCCGATCGTCGGACCGGGCTCGGTCGAACGCCTCGCCCAGCGCTGGCGCGAACCGGTCGAAGACCGAGATCGAGGTCGGCTCGGGAGGGGACTCCCAGTCGGCGGCGGGCTCCGCCTTGATCAGGGGCGCGGCGTCCTCGGCCGGTCCGGCGCTGCGAGCCGCGGCGTCGGCGGCCTCGACCAGAGCCTGGACCTCCTCGGCGGTCGACGCGCTGCGGGTGAGGGCGGCCGCCGCGGTTCCCCGGTCGCCGTCGACGGTCGAGATGACCGTCACGTGGCAGGCGGTCATCATGCCGTTGGTCGTGAGCGTGTTGTTGGCCCAGCGCAGGTTGGCGCTGGACGACGTGTCGACGAGCACGACGCAGCCGTCGGCGGTCGATGCCTCGAGCGCCCGCTCGACGAGCTCTTGCGGAGTGTTCTCGATCATCATCGGCCCGCCTCCGCCTGGGTGTTGAGGATCCGTACGCCGCGGAACAGGGCCGACGGACAACCATGGCTCACCGGCGCGACCTGTCCAGGCTGCGCCTTGCCGCAGTTGAACGCGCCGCCGAGCACCCAGGTCTGCGGTCCGCCGACGGCCTCCATCGAGCCCCAGAAGTCGGTGGTCGTGCTCTGGTACGCGACGTCGCGGACCTGGCCGTCGAGCTTGCCGCCCCGGATCCGGTAGAACCGCTGCCCGGTGAACTGGAAGTTGAAGCGCTGCATGTCGATCGACCAGGACCGGTCGCCCACGACGTAGAGCCCGTCCTCGACCTGGCCGATGAGCTCGTCGGTGCTCGGCCCGTCGGCGGCCGGCTGCAGCGAGACGTTCGCCATCCGCTGGATCGGGATGTGTCCTGGCGAGTCGGCGAAGGCGCAGCCGTTCGAGCGGCCGAGGCCCTTCATCTGCGCCATCCGCCGGTCGAGCTGGTAGCCGACGAGGGTGCCGTCCTTGACGATGTCCCACGACTGCGCCTCGACGCCCTCGTCGTCGTAGCCGATCGTCGCGAGGCCGTGCTCGATCGTACGGTCGCCGGTGACGTGCATGACGGGAGAGCCGTACTGCAGGCTGCCCAGCTGGTCCCAGGTCGCGAACGACGTCCCGGCGTAGTTGGCCTCGTAGCCGAGGGCCCGGTCGAGCTCGGTGGCATGGCCGATCGACTCGTGGATCGTGAGCCACAGGTTCGACGGGTCGATGACGAGGTCGAGCACGCCGGCGTCGACCGACTTGGCGGTCAGCTTCTCCGCGAGGAGCTCCGGGATCTCGGCGAGCTCGGCGTCCCAGTCGCGCCCATCGACGAGGTACTCCCAGCCGCGGCCGACCGGTGGCGCGATGGTCCGCATCGAGTCGAAGCGTCCGGTGGCCTCGTCGGTGCCGTGCGCGGTGACCTCGGGCTGCAACCGGACCCGCTGCTGGGTCGTGATCGTGCCGGCGAGATCGGCGTAGAACTTGTTCTCGACCACCTGCTCCAGCGACGCACCGACGTGCGCGACCGCGTCGTGGCCGAGCAGCCGGTGACTCCAGTCGGACAGCCGCTCGACCTTGTCGGCGAGCGGCACGGTGAGCGGATCGACCTCGTACGCCGACACCCACGTCGCGTCGTCGTACACCGGCTCCGGAGCGAGCTCGATCCGCTCCGAGCTGATCGCCGCGGAGACCTGGGCGACCCGGATCGCCTCCTCGGTCGTGCGTACGGCGGCTTCGGTGGTCAGTTCGACACTGGAGGCGAAGCCCCACGTACCGTCGAGGACGACGCGGACCGCGAAGCCGAGATCCTCACCGTCGTGGCTGCCCTCGAGGCTGCCGTCGCGGAGCCGGAGATGCTGGCTGCGCAGGCGTTCGAGCCGGAAGTCGGCGTGCTCGACATGGAAGTCTCGGGCCCGCTGCAGGGCGGCGTCCGCAAGCCGTCGGAGGGGCAGCGCCAGGAAGTCGGCGTCGATGTCGTGCGTCACGGCGGCGAGCCTAACTGGTGCCCGCAAGCCGGATCCGAGGCGCGTCAGGTCAGGCGCTCGTGGTGGGTGTGGACCACCATCCGCTCGCCCCGGACAAAGCTCGCAAGGCAGACGCCGAACTCGTCGGCGACCCGGACCGCCAGGCTGGAGGCGGCGCCGACGGAGACCACGACGGGGATCCGCGCCGCGGCTGCCTTCTGCACGATCTCGAAGCCGAGCCGGCCGCTGACCGCGAGCGCGACCGGCCGGGTCGACGTCCGGTCGAGCAGTCGCTGACCGACGACCTTGTCGACCGCGTTGTGGCGACCGATGTCCTCGCGGACGACGAGGGGAGTGCCGTCGACGCGAAACAGCCCGGCGGCGTGGAGCCCGCCGGTGCTGTCGAAGATTCGCTGCGCCTCCCGCAGGGTGTCCGGGAGGCCGCGGGCGATCGATGCGTCGATCGTCGGCTCGACCGGCTGCGACGTGGCCCCGATGTCGAACACGGCGTCGATGCTCTGCTTGCCGCACACCCCACAGGCCGACGTCATCGCGAGGCTGCGCTCACTCCACCGGATCGGCGGCCCCGCGAGGTCGATGGTGACGACGTTGTACTCCTGCTCGGGCGTCAGATCGACGTCGGTGCAGTACGCGACGGTGCGGACCTGTTCGATGTCGTCGAAGACGCCCTCCGCGTACGACAACCCGGCCGCCAGCGCGAAGTCGTGCCCCGGCGTACGCATGGTCGTGACGAACCGCTGCGGGGCCGAGCCCGGCCACGCCAGTCGGATCTCGAGCGGCTCCTCGGTGGCCAGCCGGTCCTCGCGCACGGTGACCGTGTCGCCGGTCCATTCGCGCACCCGGACCCGCTGCGTCGGGCCCGGGCGCCGGTCGGTCTTCACCACTTCAGTGTCGCACCCGACCGGCTCGGCGCCATATCGCGTGAGTTCCGAGTTGTGGTGGGTGTAGCGGGTCCAACACCCACCACAACTCGGAACTCGAGCGCAACGGACCCGATGCGGGAGCGGTGCCGACTCAACCCGCGGCCCGGACCGCCAGTGCCCGTCGCAGGTCGTCGACCCGATCGGCCACGGACCGCCGAAGGCTCGGGCCGAGGGCGCCGTCGCTGAGGGAGTCCTCCGCCAACTGCAACGTGCGGGGCGACACGGCGTACTTGGGGAACGCGAGGCTGGCGGTCTGGGCGACGACCATCCCGGATCGCAACGTGGCGGTGGCCGGCATCTCGTCGAAGTACCGCTCGACGTAGGGCGCGAGCAGGTCATGCTGGTCCGGCCACCAGAATCCCTCGCACAGGGCGTACACCTCGTAGTTGGACAGCGAGCCGTCGCCGACGATGCCGCGCCAGGCCACGTCCTTCGACTCCTCGTGGGGCAGGGCGGCGCGGCATCGCACGGCGTGGATGGCGCCCTGCGCGGAGTTGTCGCGGGTCAGCTCGACGGCGATGTCGTCCTCGCCGATGCCACCGAGGCGGGCCAACTGCGTGAGCACCGGCCAGCGCAGCTCGGCGTCCATCACGACTCCCTCGGGCGGCGACCCGGCGAGCCACGTCCGCAAGCGGTCGGCGTCGTGCACGAGCGGGATGAGGCCGAGCATGGCGGCCAGTTGCAGCCCCGACCCCGGCGGTGCGGTTTCGAGCCGGGTCGTCAGGGCGGCGGCGACCCGCTCCCGGTGTGCACTCATGACGTCGGTGAACTGCCCGATCAGGACGGTGCCGGCCCAAGTCGCCAGCGCCCGGACGGCGATGTCCTCGGTCTCGTGGGGGAGCGCGACGCAGAGCAGGTCCACCGCGGTGGGCAACGGCAGCTCGGCGGCCGCGACCGCATCCCGCAGGCCCAGCCAGATCGAGCCACGCGTGACGGGATCCGCGATGTCGGTGATCCGGGTGGGCAGCGCGGCCAGCGTGTCCGCGTCGTACCGGATCTTGGCCCAGGTCTCGTCGCGGCCGTCCGGCACCAGCAGGCTGCCGACGGCCGGTCGCCACGGCAGCCGCGTGATGTCGGACGTCACGTCGAGCACCGCGTCGTCGGCCCGGCCGTCCGGCCCGAGTCGCCGCAGGGTCAGACGATGCGGTCGGCTCGCCGGCCGACCCGACGGGGGAGTGCGGCGCAGGGCACCGTCGACGATCGCCAGGGTGTCGGGGCCGCTGGTGCGGAGCCAGGCGTCGGCCCAGGCGTCGAGCTCGTGCGCACCGGCGTCCTTCCACGCCTGTAGCAGGTCGGCCAGCGTGGCGTTGCCGTAGGCATGGTCGGTCAGGTGCTGGCGTACTCCGGCGAGAAAGATGTCGTCGCCGAGGTAGGCGTTGAGCTGCTTGAGGACCGCGGCACCCTTGGCGTAAGAGATGCCGTCGAAGTCCTGGAGCGCCGACTCCGCGTCGCGGGCGCCGTTGCCGGCCACCGGGTGGGTGCTGGCGCGCTGGTCGGCGAGCATGCCCCAGTGCTTGCGGACGTGGGCGAACTCCACCCACGAGTCGGTGAAGTCGGTCGCGTCGTCGCACACCCGGTAGGCCATGTACTCGGCGAAGGACTCGTTGAGCCACAGGTCGTCCCACCACCGCATCGTGACGAGGTCGCCGAACCACTGATGAGCCATCTCGTGCACGATGACGCGGGCCCGCCAGCTGCGTTGCCCGGTCGGCACCCGGGACCGGAACACCATCTCGTCGCGGAAGGTGACGCAGCCGGGGTTCTCCATCGCGCCGGCGTTGAACTCCGGCACGAAGGCCTGGTGATAGTCGCCGAACGGGTAGCGGATCCCGAACATCTGGTGGTAGGCGTCGAACGCCTGACCGGTCACGGTGAAGATCTCGTCGGCGTCGGCGTCGAGATGCTTGGCCAACGACTGGGTGGCGTGGATGCCCATCCGGATGCCGTCGTGCTCGCGGAGGATCGAGTGGTACGGGCCGGCGACGATCGTCCAGAAGTACGTCGACAGCGGCCGGGTCTCGTCGAGGGTCCACTGCCCGGCCGCGCCCTCGTGCGCCCGGGCGTTGCCGACCACGGTCCAACCGGCCGGAGCCGTCACCTCGGTGCGGTAGACCGCCTTGAGGTCGGGCTGGTCGAAGCACCCGATGATCCGCGGAGCCGCGTCCAGGAAGGTCATCGCGTAGACGTAGGCGAGGTCGTCGGCCGGGTCGACGCTGCGGTGGAGCCCTTCACCGTCGTGGCTGTAGGCCATGTCGGCCTCGATCTCGAGCCGGTGCGGCCCGGCGGTCAGCCGCAGCGGTAGCCGGCCGTTCGCGAGGCCGGCCGGGTCCAGCGGCTCGTCGTCCAGGCGCACCGACGTGAGGTCGACCGGTTGGACGTCGACGAACGTCTCACCGTCCCGCAATGCCTCGAACGCGATCTCGGACCGGGACCGGAAGACCTTGTCCCCGCGGGTCAGGTCCAAGTGAATCTCGTAGCTGGTGACGGTCAGCAACTCAGCCCGAGCACGGGCCTCCGCGACAGTGAGACTAGGCATGGCGTCACTGTAATGGGCGGATCTCACAGTGCCGCCCCGCTCGGGTCACGCTCTGTCAGATCACGGCGTGGCGTCGTCCCGACGTCGAATCCGTGCGATGCCGTCGAGGATCGCGTACGGGATGCCCGCGACCGCCTGGCCGGACCGACGAACGACCCGGTTGACGCCGATCGCGCCGCCACGCGCCCGTGAGAGGCCGTCGCCGACGTGCCGCCAGGCGCGATCGACTCGCTCGACCTCGGCCGCCGCGACGTCGACGCGCCGCAGGAGGCGTCGAGCGCTGGCCACGTCGCTCCGCAGCCGCGCGACGGTCCACAACAGAACGGCCGCGGCCACGACGACCACGAGGCCGGCGACGAGCAGCGCGCTACCCGGCACGGTGCAACCAGACGTCCGCCTCGACACCGAACTCGGTCGACCGGTCCCGGAAGAGCGCGACGGCTCGCTGGTTGACGACGCCACGCAGCAGGTCTGGCGTCACCGCTGACAGCGGCCTGGCGAACCAGGTCGACCGGCCGGCGAGCTCGAAGGGGTTGAGCAGCTCGATCGCGATCACCCGTCGACTCCCGGACCCGAGGGCGGCGACGAGGTCGGGTGGCAGGGCGTCGGCGCGTTCGGCCGCGGCCCGAATCGCCACGTCCAGCTCGCGTACCTCGGCCCGCAGCCGGCTCAGCTGGGCGATCGCGTACCCGATGCCGACGAGTCCGACGACGAGCAGGACGACTCCGACGATCCCCATGGCAGACCTCTCCTCGAGCCTCAGACGCGCGGACGGGCCAAGGTGAGTATCGCGTCCGGGACGGCCGGCGTCGAATCGTCATCCCACGTTCACGAACCGCCGTGTTTGCGGATGCGCGATCGCGGTGATGATCTCCCCGACGATGCCGTCTGCCCGCAGCGTGAAGGAGGCACTCGTGTCCCGCGCACCCGCCGACTCGCCGCCCCACCCTTCCCGACTCCGACGCTTCGCCCTTCCCGCTGTCGTCGCGTTGACCGCGTCGTTCGCGGCGGTCGTGGTCACGAACGCGCCGGCCGAGGCCTATCCGCCCGAGCCACCGGATCCCGCGACCTCGCTGGCGCACCTGCAGGCCATCACCGAGGCCGGCGAGGGGAGCATGGACGGCTACGACCGCGACCTCTTTCCGCACTGGATCACCATCGAGGGCAGCTGCGACACCAGAGAGACGGTGCTGCAGCGCGACGGTACGGGCGTGACGACCGGGTCGGACTGCTACCCGACGTCGGGCGACTGGTACAGCGTCTACGACCAGGTCTGGATCAGTGAGCCGTCCGACGTCAGCATCGACCACATCGTCGCGCTGGCCGAGGCGTGGCGGTCCGGCGCCAGCGGCTGGAGCACCGACCAGCGGCAGGACTTCGCCAACGACCTCGAGCACGCCCAGCTGATCGCGGTGTCGGTGAGCAGCAACAGCAGCAAGGGCGACAATGACCCGTCGGAGTGGACGCCGCCCAACACCGGGATGTGGTGCGTCTACGCCCGCGAGTGGATCGACGTGAAGTACGTCTACGGCCTGACCATGGACGCGCCGGAGAAGGCCGCCCTCGAGGACATGCTCGGCACCTGCTGATCGGGCGTCGGCGGGCTCCGACAGACTAAGGGCCCGTGAGCGAACCCGTCGCGTACGTGTCGATCGGGCTGGCCCTGGTCGTCGCGATCTGGGCCGGTGCGCTGGTGGTCCTCAACCGCCGGGTCGACAACCCGCTCTTCTACGGCGTCGCCGGCTTGGAGGCGATCGTCCTCGCCCAGGTGGTCGGTGGGTTCGTGGCCCTGGCGGTCACCGATCGCGACGTCGACGGCATCACCTTCAGCGGCTACCTGCTGACGGTCGCGCTGGTCATGCCGATCGGCATCGCGTGGGGGGCGTCGGACAAGTCGCGCTGGGGTCCGGGCGTCCTCGTGATCTCGGCGCTCGTCGTCGTCGTGTTGATCGTGCGGCTGCTGCAGATCTGGCAGGGCATCGGTGTCTGAGTCCACGAGCTCGGGCCCGGGTCGTGTCCTGGTCGCGGTGTACGCGGTCTTCGCACTCGCGGCCACCGCCCGCTCCGGCGTCCAGATCGGCACCAAGTTCGACGAGGCCCCACTCGCGTACAGCCTCTCGGCGGTCGCGGCGGTCGTCTACATCGTGGCCACGGTCGCGCTGGCCCGCGGCGGTCGGGCGCGACCGGTGGCGTGGACGGCCTGCGCCGTCGAAGCGGTCGGAGTCGCGACGGTCGGGACCATCAGCGTCCTCTGGCCGGAGCGCTTCCCGGACGCCACCGTCTGGTCGGTCTTCGGCCAGGGATACGGGTACGTGCCGGCGGTTCTCCCGCTGTTGGGCCTGGCCTGGCTCTGGCGCACCCGGCCCTGACGACCTATCGCTGGGTTGTCACGGCGACACGCCGACGGCCACCGAAAAACCAGAGAAAGATGGCCGACGGCTCTTGTGTGGTGGGCGATCGGGCGAGTAGAAAGGTCCGCACGAACTTCTTCGGAGGTTCGGGATCGGGCGAAGGTCCGGACCCATGGCCATTGGGGCGACCCTTTGGACCGGCCGGTGACGAGGCCGGAGGGGACGGAAGACCGCCCGTGACGGCGAGGAGAGTCACGCCTTGTCGACGAGGCCCCGCGAACTCATACTTCGCGGGGCCTCATCTATTAGATACGACCAGCGTCGCGCATCTCGGCAACGACACGCAGACGCCGCAGTGAATTTCTCTGGTCGCTCTGGGTCACCACCTCGCCCGTCACATGGCCCGACCGCCACTCGCCAGCGGCCGTCGTTCTCCACCGAGCAGGTACCTGTCATGTCCCAAGGCTGTGGACGAATCGGTGGACTTCGTGTGGACGATCGCCGGGGTGCTGTGGAGAACACGAGAGTCTCTGTGGACGGCAAAAATAGTTCGAAGATTCGGCTCGAAACCCCTTGTGTTGAGGGGATCTGAGGAGTAGACATCTCCCTACGCACTCCTTCGGGAGAGCGGGATCGGACGGAAGCTCAGGTCCATCCGAGTGGGTCACACCACACGGAGCCCGCCGGTGACGCGGCCGGGGGACGTGAGTGGAAGTCCGTGAGGTCGAGGCGTCACACTCGATCAAGCTGAAGCCCCGCGAACTCATACTTCGCGGGGCTTCTTCTATTGCACCGCATCGCCGGCCTCTTGTCTCCCACATGTCAGCAATGTGGGCACGGTCGTCGGCCGGGACGCGCCGTCGCTAGGCTCCCGGCCATGGCCCGGTACTTCGACGTCCACCCGGAGGATCCCCAGCCCCGGGTGATCGGTCAGGTCGCCGACATCATCCGCGCGGGCGGGTTGGTCGCCTATCCCACCGACTCGTGCTTCGCGCTCGGCTGCCAGCTCGGCAACGCCGAAGGCAAGGAGCGGATCAAGCAGATCCGGGCGCTCGACGACAAGCATCACTTCACCCTGGTGTGCGCCGACTTCGCTCAGCTCGGTCAGCTGGTGCACATCGACAACGCGGTCTTCCGGGCCATCAAGGCCGCGACGCCCGGGCCGTACACCTTCATCCTGCCGGCCACCCCCGAGGTCCCACGACGGCTGCTGCATCCGAAGAAGCGGACCGTCGGCGTTCGCATCCCCGCCCATCGCGTCGCGCAGGCCGTGCTGGCCGAGATCGGCGAGCCGCTGCTGTCGAGCACCCTGATCCTGCCCGGGCACGACGATCCGCTGACGCAGGGATGGCAGATCAAGGAGGAGCTCGACGCGGTCGTGGACGCGGTCGTCGACTCGGGGGAGACGGTGCCGGAGCCGACGACGGTGATCGACTTCTCGGGCGGCGTCGCCGAGATCGCGCGGTACGGCGCGGGCGATCCGGCGCCGTTCGAGTAATGGTCCGTGGCTTACGGGTCGCGCCAGTAGGTGGCCTCGTGCCGCCGGGGGAGTGACCGCTCCGAGGAACCCTAGGATCAGCGCCGGCCCAGGGCGTCCACCAGAGTACGAATCGCGGGGGAGTCGACCATGCTGCGCCGGCGCACGACCACCAGCTCGCGGGTCGACTCCGGCTCCTTCGCGGGAATGGCGACCACGTCGGCATCCAGCGGCGACCGACCGAGTCGGGGGACGAGTGCGACGCCGAGCCCGGCGCGGACCAGTGCGAGCTGGCTGTCGAACTCCATGCACTCGTGCGCGATCCGCGGGACGTGACCGGTGCCGACGAACATCCGGTCGAGCCACTGCCGGCAGATCGTGTGCTCCGGCGTCGCGATCCACGCCTCGTCGACGAGATCCGACGGGGTCAGCTTGGCGTGCATCGCCAGCGGATGGTCGCCGCCCAGGATCACGTCCGCGACGTCCATACCGACGACGTCGGCCACGAGGTGGTCGGGGATGCTCAGCGGGACGTCGCCCCAGCGATGGACCACGCCGAGGTCGGTCTGGCCGGTGCCGACCAGGTCGATCGTCTCCCACGGCTCGCGCTCGGTGAGGACCACCTCGAGGTCGGGATGCGTCGTGCGGAGCTCGCCCACGACCGGAGCGACCAGTCCGCGCATCGCGGTGGAGAACGCGGTCAGCCGTACCCGGCCGGACACTCCCGAGGCGTGCCGGCGGAGCCCGGACTCGATCTCCTCCATATCGGTCAGGAGCTGACTGCCGTGCTCGACCAGGTAGCGGCCGTGGCCGGTCAGGATGACCCCGCGCCCGACCCGCTCGAGAAGTGGCACACCGGTCTGCCGCTCCAGCCGCTTGACCTGCTGAGACACGGCGCTCGGCGTGAACCCGAGCGCGTCCGCGGCGCCGGCGACCGACCCGCGGTTGGCGACGGCGCGCAACGCCGACAGTGCCGTGAGATCGATCATGAAGCAATGCTAATGCCTCAGCGGTACGAAACATCGCTGGTGCTTCATGATCGCGTCGGGCACCGTGGAGGGCATGATCCGTCGCGACATGCTGCTCGCCGCGTCGGTCATGGTCATCTGGGGCTTCAACTTCGTGGTGATCGACTGGGGGATGGCCGACCTACCGCCGCTGCTGTTCCTGGCGATCCGGTTCCTCCTCGTGGTCTTCCCGGCCGTGCTCCTGGTGCCGAGGCCGACCGCCTCGTGGCGAACGATCGCCGCGGTGGGCTGCTTCATGTCGCTCGGCCAGTTCGGCTTCCTGTACGCCGCGATCGCCGCGGGCCTGCCGCCCGGACTGGCGGCGCTGGTGCTGCAGGCACAGGTCGTCTTCACCATCGTGATCGCGGCCGCGGCGCTGCACGAGCGGCCGTCCCGGAACCAGGTCGTGGGCGTCGTCCTCGGAGCCGTCGGGCTGTGCGTCGTCGCGCTCGGTCGCGGCGGCGACGTACCCGCCGCGGCGCTCGGGCTGTGCGTCGTCGCGGCTCTCTCGTGGGGGATCGGCAACGTCGTGTCCCGGGCGTCGCGGGTCTCGGGTGGGCTGTCGCTCACGGTGTGGTCGGGCCTGGTCGTCCCGGTGCCGCTGGTCGCCCTGTCCCTGGTCGTCGACGGGCCAGCGGCGTTCGCCGACGGCCTCGCGAGCTTCGGCTGGGAGGCGGGACTCTCGACCGTGTACACGGCCGGGCTGGCCTCACTCGTCGGCTACGGCATCTTCAACACGCTGCTCTCGCGCAACCCGGCGGCCTCGGTCGTGCCGTGGGTACTGCTCGTGCCGCCGATCGGCATGGCGTCGGCGTGGCTCGTACTCGGTGACATCCCCGCGCTCGGTGAGGTGCTGGGCGGCGTCGTCCTGATCGCCGGCGTGCTCGTCGCGATCCGCCCGGCGCGTCGATCCAGGTCCGCACCGACTCCGGAGGCGGCGGTGGCGGCACGGTAGCGACCCGCCGGCCTGGCAGCGACTCACTACCTAGATCACTTAGGTATGCTGAAACCCTAGCAGTTCGAGGGGTGATGCGATGCACATCGACAAGGACCTGGTGGCGGCGTCGGCGACGTCGCTGGTGCTGGGGATTCTCGCGGACGGGGAGTCCTACGGCTACGCCATCATCAAACGGGTCAACGAGCTGTCCGGCGGGCGGATGCAGTGGACCGACGGCATGCTGTACCCGCTCCTGCACCGGCTCGAGCGGCTCGGACACGTGACCTCGACCTGGCGCACCTCGGCCGGCGGTCGCCGACGCAAGCACTATGCGATCACCGAGGACGGACGGCGGGTGCTGGCCGAGCGGCGCAAGCAGTGGGACGTCGTCGCCGACGCCCTGGATCAGGTCTGGCGGAACGCGCAGCTTCCGCCGACCGTCGCGCCGGGGTGGTCGTGATGGAAGCAGCGCCGGAGCTGGAGACCCAGATCGCGCAGTGGTGTCGCTACCTGCGGCGGCATCACACGATCTCGGCGGCCGACGTCGACGAGATGGAGGATCACCTGCGCGAGCAGGTCGCCGACCTCACCGCGATGGGGCTCAGCGACGACGAGGCGTTCTTGATCGCGGTGAAGCGGATGGGCAGTACGGACGCGATCTCGCATGAGTTCGCCCGCGAGCACTCCGACCGGCTTTGGAAACAGCTCGTGCTCGTGCCCGGAGACGAGCGGTCCGGCGACGGCCCATCCCGGCTCGAGCTGGCCGTCGTCGTCGGCCTCGGAGTCGCCGCCGGCATCTCGGTGAAGCTCGGATCCACCTTCCTCGAGCCGGAGCGGCTCGGACTCAACATGGGCCTGCTGGTGCTGCCGTACCTGGCCGGCTACTTCGCCTGGAAGCGACGGGTGAGCCTGTCGACGATCGCGGTGGCTGCCGGTGCGTTCGTGCTCGCGGCACTCGTGCTCAACGCCTATCCGTTCGAGCTCGACGGCGACACGGTGGTGCTGGCGACCATCCACGCACCGATCGCGCTGTCGTTCGCCGTCGGTCTGACCTATGTCGGAGGGAAGTGGCGTTCGCAGCCTCGCCGGATGGACTTCATCCGGTTCACTGGCGAATGGTTCGTCTACTACACGCTCCTCGCGCTCGGCGGCGGCGTGCTGATCGGCCTGACCGTGGCCGCGTTCGACATGCTCGACCTGCGCGCCGACTCGTTCGTCGGGAACTGGGTGGTGGTGTTCGGCGCGCCCGGCGCGGTCCTCGTGGCGGCGTGGCTGGTGGAGGCGAAGCAGAACGTGGTGGAGAACATCGCGCCGGTTCTGACCCGGGTGTTCACCCCGCTGACCGTACTGATGCTGTGGGCGCTCCTGGCGGCGATCGCGACGACGCGCAGCGTCAACGACGCGGACCGGGAGCTGCTGATCCTGATGGATCTCATCCTGGTCCTGGTGCTGGGACTCCTGCTGTACGCGATGTCGGCCCGGGATCCGCACCGGCCGCCGGAGCTCTTCGACCGACTGCAGCTCGTCCTCGTCGTCAGCGCGCTCGCGGTGAACGTGGTCATGCTCACCGCGATGCTCACCCGAATCGCCGAGTTCGGGACGTCCCCGAACAAGATCGCCGCGCTGGGCATGAACGTGCTGCTGCTGGTCAACCTGACCTGGTCGGCGTGGCTGACGACGGGGTTCGTGCGCGGTCAACGCCCCTACGCCGCGACGGAGCGCTGGCAGACCGGCTACCTACCGGTGTTCGGCGCGTGGGCCGCGATCGTCGTCATCACGCTGCCGCCGATCTTCGGGTTCGAGTGAGACCAGCGGGGGAGGGCCGGCAGAATGCGGCCATGCGAGTAGCCGTCGCTCCCTATGACCCGAGGTGGCGCGCCGACTTCGAGCGCGTTCGACGGGACCTCGCCACCGCGCTCGGACACGTCCCGGTCGCAGCGATCGAACACGTGGGGAGCACGGCCGTTCCAGGGCTGGCGGCGAAGCCGATCATCGACGTGGACGTCGTCGTCCAGAGATCGCACCTCGCGGCCGCGATCGCCGCCTTGCGGTCCGCCGGCTATGCGTACGAGGGGGAGCGGGGCGTCCCGGATCGGCACGCCTTCACGGCACCGGACGAGAGGCCGAGGCGGCACGTCTACGTGTGTCTGGCCGGCTCGTTGGCACTTCGAAACCACCTGGCCGTCCGTGACGTCCTGCGGGCCGACGACGAGCTGCGCGCCGAGTACGCCGCCGTCAAGGCCGCGCTGGCCGCGCGCGACCTGACCACGATGGACGACTACGTCGCGGCCAAGAGTCGCGTCCTGCGCAAGATCCTTGCCGCCGCCGGCCTGTCCGCGACGGAGCTCGACGCGGTCGCCGCCACGAACCCGGGCCCGCCGTCCGGCCGGGGCGGGGAGGGCGGACCCACACGAGGTTCCAGCCGTCACTTGACATAATGTCGCTTATCGGCGCAACGCGAGCAGCGCCCGGTCGCGGCGATCGGGGTACGCCGGTGCTAGGTCGCGGTCCGGTGTGGCGCGAGCACGGCCTCGACCTGCTCGCGCATCCAGTCGGCGAGCGGGCGCTCGCGGTGGATCGCCCAGCCGATCATCGCGCCGTGGTACGTGGTCTCGACGAGCGTCGCGAGGCTCGCGACGTCGGTGTCGGCGCGCAGCTCACCCGCATCGAGCGCTTCGCTCAGGTCGCGCTCGATGTGGGCGCGGACCTCGCGGGCTCCGCGGAGCGTCTCGGCGTGGAAGTCGGGGTCGGCGAGGTCGAGCTGGAGCATGGCGACCGAGTTGGCCATCAGCTCCGGCGTGGCGACGTCGCCCACGGCCCGCACGAGGCCCTCGACCACACGCGTGAGCGGCGAGGCGGCGGTCGAGCCGTCCAGGGCGCCCACCCAGAGATCGACACCACGCTTGTCTGCCGCGAGCAGCAGGTCGCGCTTGGTCCCGAAGCGTTGGACCAGCGTCGCGGCCGACAGCCCCACCTCCGCGGCGACCGCGGCGAACGTCAGGCGCGCCGGCCCGATGCGGTGGGCGAGGTCGAGGACGGCGTCGAGGATCGCCTCGTCGCTGACGGTCCGTGGGCGCGGCATCAGACCGGGTCGGGCATGCCGTCGGTCAGCGTGGACTGGCGGGCTTCGAGGTCGACGGCGCCCCAGTCGGGTCGGGTGCCGTCGGTGTCCTCCAGGTCGTACACCCGCATGAGGTCCCAGGAGCCCAGGCACTGGCCGGCGAAGCGGTCCCGGTGCGGGTCGGCGGCCAGCGCCGCGATCCCGCGGGCGAGCAGGTGCGGCGTCTCGGAGTGCTCGAAGTACGGGACACTCTCGGCCCGCTCCCGCCAGGTGTCCTCCGTGACGCTGAAGTAGTCGAGCATCGACTCGGACCGCAGCCAGCCGGGCGTGACGGTCAACGCCGTCACGCCGTGCGGCCCGAGCTCGTGCGCGAGACCTTCGCCGATCCGGACGACCGCCGCCTTGACGATGTCGTAGGGCATGTTTCCGCGGTACGGCACCTCGGCCTTGCCGTCGCCCACCTCGATCACCAGGCCACCGCTCCCCTCCAGCATGAGCGGGATCGCGACGTGGCTCGTGATGAGGTGCGTCTCGATGCCGTTGCGCAGGACGCCGAGCGTCGCGTCCAGCGGGTGCTCCCACACCGGCTTCTCCCACTGCACGAACGGGTCGCCGCCCCACACGTCGTTGATCAGGACGTCGAGCCGCCCCCGCTCGTGCCGGATGCGCTGGACGAGCGCGGTGACGTCGGCCACGTCGGTGTGGTCGCAGCGGACGGCGATGCCCTCGCCACCGGCGGCCGTGACGAGGTCGGCGGTGTCCTCGATCGTCTCGGGCCGATCCATCGGAGACCGCCCGGATCGAGTGGAGCGACCGCTGCCGTAGACGGTCGCACCGAGTGCGCCGAGCTCGACGGCGGTGGCGCGGCCGCAGCCGCGGGTGGCGCCGGCGACCAGGGCGATCTTGCCGGCCAGAGGGCGTTCGCGGGTCATCATGGAGCCATTATAACCGAACATGCATTTATTAACACCTCCGGCCCCTGACTCGATGCGAACCAGCCGGGTCAGTCCAGGCAGAACTCGTTGCCCTCGGGGTCGGTCATCACGATGAAGCCACCGCTCAGTGGTGGCTCGGGCTCGAAGCGTCGCACCCGCGTCGCACCGAGCGCGACCAGTCGGTCGCACTCGGCCTCCAGCGCCGTCATCCGCTCGTCGCCCTGCAGCCCGGGCGCCGCGCGCACGTCGAGATGAACGCGGTTCTTGGCGGACTTGCCCTCCGGCACCTGCTGGAAGAACAGCCGCGGGCCGTCTCCGTCCGGGTCCTCGATGGCCGATCTCGAGTTGCGCTCCTCCTCCGGGACGCCGATCTCCGCGAGGAAGTCGTCCCAGGCGGCCAGCGGGTCGGCGCCCTCGGGCAGGTCGACGCCGGGCGGGGCCGGGTGGACGTAGCCCAGGACGTCGCGCCAGAACGACGACAACGCTCGCGGGTCGTGGGCGTCGAAGGTGACCTGGATCTCGCGGCTCATCAGGTGCTCCGTTCGTTGCGGTACGGGTGCGGCAACTCTGACACTCCCCGCGGACAGAGTCGGACCACTGTCGCTGTCGGACCGGCTTCCTAGGCTTGGGCCTCATGGCAGCGATGTCCAGCGTGACGGTGTACGGCGCGTACGGGCACACCGGTCGGTTCGTCGTGGCGGAGCTGGTCGATCGCGGGTACGTTCCGATCCTTTCGGGGCGCGATCCGGCGAAGCTGACGGATCTCGCGTCGGCGTACCCGGAGCTCGAGGTGCGCCCCGCCGACGTCGCAGATCCGGAGTCGCTCGACGGCGCGCTGGTGGGAGCGAGGGCGGTCGTCAACTGTGCGGGGCCGTTCGCGGTCACGGCCGGTCCCGTGATCGGTGCCGCGCTCCGCGCCGGGATCCCGTACGTCGACGTCGCCGCTGAGATCGAGGCGAACCTGGACACCTTCGCCGACTATGGCGACCGCGCTCGCGAAGCCGGCATCGCGGTGGTGCCCGCCATGGCGTTCTACGGCGGGCTCGGCGACCTGATGGTCACGGCCGCGATGGGCGACTGGACCGAGGCCGACGAGGCCCACGTCGCCTACGGTCTGAGCAGTTGGCGCCCGACCGCCGGGACCCGAAAGGCCGGTGCCGTCTCGCATAGTCGCCGAGGCGGTCGGCGGGTCCGGTACGCCGGAGGTCGGGTCGAGTATCACGACGATCCCCTGTCCACTGTCGACTGGACCTTCCCGCCGCCGACCGGGGTCACGTCGGTCGTCGCCGGGTTCACGATGGCCGACATCGTCACGATCCCGAGTCATCTGGACATCCCCGAGGTACGCACCTACATGGCCGCCACGGCGGTCGAGGACCTCTCCGACCCGGACTCCCCCGCCCCGGTGCCCGTCGACGAACGCGGCCGGTCCGACCAGACCTTCGTGGTCGACGTCGTCGTCCGGTCCGGCGCCGACGAGCGGCGCCTCACGGCGAGTGGTCAGGACATCTATGCGGTGACCGCTCCGCTGGTGGTGGCGGCGGTCGACCGGCTCCTGACGGGACCGGCCACGGCGGTCGGCGTCGCCGCGCCCGGGGCGATCTTCGACGCGGCCGACTTCCTCCGGTCGTTGGCGCCGCACGTCACGGTCGGTCCGCTGCGGACGGAGTCCGGAAACGGTCGCGGTCAGGAGCCGACGTAGGCCGCGAGGTGCTCGCCGGTGAGGGTCGACTGAGCCGCGACGAGATCGGCCGGGGTGCCCTCGAACACGACTTGGCCGCCGTCGTGGCCGGCGCCCGGGCCGAGGTCGATGATCCAGTCGGCATGCGCCATGACCGCCTGGTGGTGCTCGATGACGACCACCGACTTGCCGGAGTCGACGAGCCGGTCGAGCAGGCCGAGCAGTTGCTCGACGTCGGCGAGGTGCAGGCCCGTGGTCGGCTCGTCGAGGATGTAGACGTCCCCCTTCTCGGCCATCTGGTTGGCCAGCTTGAGCCGTTGCCGCTCGCCGCCCGACAGCGTGGTGAGCGGCTGGCCGAGGGTGAGGTAGCCGAGCCCGACGTCGGCGAGCCGGTCGAGGATCTTGTGGGCGGCCGGCGTGCGGGCGTCACCGTCCTCGAAGAACTCCTCGGCCTCGTTGACCGACATCGCGAGCACCTCGGCGATGTTGCGCCCGCCGAGGGTGTACTCGAGCACCGCGGCCTGGAACCGCTTGCCCTCGCACTCCTCGCAGGTGGACTCGACGGTGTCCATGATGCCCAGCTCGGTGTAGATGACGCCGGCGCCGTTGCAGGTGGGGCAGGCGCCCTCGGAGTTGGAGCTGAAGAGCGCCGGCTTCACCCCGTTCGCCTTGGCGAAGGCCTTGCGGATCGGGTCGAGCACGCCGGTGTACGTCGCCGGGTTGCTTCGCCGCGAGCCGCGGATCGCGCCCTGGTCGATCACCACGACGCCGTCGCGACCGGCGACCGAGCCGTGGATCAGCGAGCTCTTGCCGGAGCCGGCGACGCCGGTGATCACGCACAGCACCCCGAGCGGGACGTCGACGTTCACGCTCTGGAGGTTGTGCGTGGTGGCCTTGCGGACCTCCAGTGCGCCCGTCGACGAGCGCACCGACTCCTTGAGCCGCGCCCGGTCGTCGAGGTGGCGTCCGGTGATGGTGTCGCTCCCCCGCAGCCCGTCGACGGTGCCCTCGAAGCAGACGGTGCCGCCCTCCGTACCGGCGCCGGGACCGAGGTCGACGACGGGGTCGGCGATCGCGATCGCCTC
>Ga0081538_10000035_pt1 | contig 120009 bp, 112 predicted proteins | sample TabmetS5T2R1_FD_71022 | JGI IMG/M metagenome (GOLD analysis project Ga0081538, IMG submission 71022) | Tabebuia heterophylla rhizosphere microbial communities from the University of Puerto Rico - S5T2R1 | ecosystem: Host-associated > Plants > Roots > Rhizosphere ... | reverse complement strand
CGTGGTTTCTCCAAGCAAAGGGGTCGGGGGACCGGTGCAGGCTAGCAGAGGTGTTGCCAGCTCGTGAACGGATCGCTGCTAGCGGGTTACTACCCGGCGCCGGGGTCCCCTGCACCCTCGCGCCGAATGTGAAATCCCTGCAAAGGCGCTGTAACGAGCCGATACGAGACGTCGACGCGCTGATACGCCACGAAGCTGCCGTCGCGAGCCACCAGCCGGCGCCTGCGAGGGGTGCCCCAGACCAGCACACTGCCGGCCATCCCTTCCTGGTAGGTCGGGCCGGACGCGGCCTTGTAACGGTCTGGTGGCGAGCTTGTGAAGCCGCGGTGACCTGCCGGGTCTTTACGCTACGTGGCGCCCCGCATGAAGCTCATCATCCAGATCCCCTGCTTCGACGAGGAGCACACGCTCCCGGCCACGCTCGCCGATCTCCCGCGCGAGATGCCGGGGATCGACACCGTGGAATGGCTGGTGATCGACGACGGCTCGGCCGACCGCACCATCGAGGTCGCGCGTGCGGGCGGCGTCGACCACGTGGTGCGGCTCACCAACAACAAGGGGCTGGCCGCCGCCTTCCAGGCCGGGCTCGACGCCAGCCTGAAGCTGGGCGCCGACATCATCGTCAACACGGACGCCGACAACCAGTACAGCGGTAAGGACATCCCGCGGCTGGTGGAGCCGATCCTCGCGGGCGACGCCGACATGGTCATCGGCGACCGCGAGACCGACCAGATCGAGCACTTCTCCCCGCTGAAGAAGCGCCTCCAGCGTTGGGGCAGCGCGGTCGTGCGGCGCGCCTCGGGCACCGGCGTGCCGGACACCACATCCGGCTTCCGCGCCTACAACCGCGAGGCGGCGCTGCAGATGCAGGTGGTCTCGAAGTTCACCTACACGCTCGAGTCGATCATCCAAGCCGGCAAGATGCTCGTGGCGGTCGACCACGTGCCCATTCGGACCAACCCGAAGACGCGCGAGTCCCGGCTGTTCCCGTCGACCGCGTCCTACGTGCGGCGCAACACCGCCTCGATCTTCCGCATCTACGCGATGTACGAGCCGCTGCGCGTGTTCCTCGCCGCCGCCGCCTTCTTCGCGATCATCGGCGCGGTCATCTGGGCGCGCTTCCTGTGGTTCTTCTTCTCAGGCGAGGGCGAGGGCCACATCCAGTCGCTGATCCTCGGGTCGACGCTCTTCATCGTGGCCGTGCAGCTCGCCGCCCTCGGCGTCGTAGGCGACATCCTGGCCGGCTCGCGCGTGCTGCAGCAGCGCGTGCTGGAGCGGGTGCGGCGGGTGGAGCTCCACGTCGGCGTGGAGCCCTCGCACTACGAGCCCGGGGCGCGCGAGACCGGGCAGGAGGCCACGACCGGTGCGCGGGCGGGGCGCGCGACCGGCAAGACCGAGGACCGCGAGGCGCTCAAGTTATGAGCGCCACGACTGAGGTCCCCACCGGGAACACCTACGACAAGTACGGCTCGACCAACCCCGTGGTCAAGCGGCTCATGGCGGGCTTCCACGCCACCCTGGACGAGCTCTGGACGCAGGCCGCGCCGGACTCCGTCCTCGACGTTGGCTGCGGCGAGGGCGTGCTCACGGTCGAGTGGGCCGACCGGCTCGGCGACGGGCGCGTGGTGGGCATCGACCTGGACGACCCGAAGCTGCGCGCCGAGTGGGACAAGCGCTCACGGCCGAACCTGGAGTTCCGGGCAGAGGAGGCGACCTCGCTCTCGTTCGGCGACGACTCCTTCGACATGGCCTGCGCGATCGAGGTGCTCGAGCACGTGCCCGATCCCGGGGCCACGCTTCGGGAGATGGCCCGCGTGGCCCGCCGCCACCTCCTCGTGAGCGTCCCGCGCGAGCCGCTCTGGAGGGGCCTCAACATGGCCCGCGGGGCCTACCTGCGCGACCTCGGGAACACGCCGGGGCACGTGAACCACTGGTCGAAGCGGGCGTTCACCTCGCTCCTGTCCCGCTACGGGACGGTCGAGCAGGCGCGTTCGCCGTTCCCGTGGACCATGGTGCTTGTCCGCATCGGCTGAACGCAGTTACGGCAGGGGCGCGGCGATCCTCTCCGTGGGGATCGGCGCGACCGGCCTGATCACCTTCGGGTACTTCTCGCTCGCGAGCTACTCGCTGCCGGAGGACGAGTACGGACGTATCACGCTGCTCTGGTCGGCGGTCTTCATCACGGTGTCCGTGCTGTACCGGCCGGTGGAGCAGCTCCTGTCGCGGACGATCGCGGACCGCGACGCCCGCGGGGTGGCCGGGACCGAGCACCTGCGCGTGGCGGCCACGATCCAGCTGTCCCTCGGCGTCCTGTTCGCGCTGGTGGCGCTGCTGCTGCGCGGTCCGATCGAGGACGACCTCTTCGGCGGCTCCGAGGCGCTCTACTGGATCCTGATCGTGACGGTGCTCGCCTACGCGGCGAGCTACTTCGCGCGCGGTTTTCTGGCGGGGCACCACCGGTTCGGCCTGTATGGAGGGCTCGTGCTGATGGAGGCGAGCTCGCGCTGCCTCTTCGCGCTCGCGGTGGCGGTGGGGATCGCGGAGGGGGAGACCGCGGTGGCGCTCGGAATGGCGGCGGCGCCGATCGTGTCGCTGGCCGTGGTGCCGTGGGCGATCGGGCGGCGGCTGCGGGCGGCGTCGCCTGCGGCGGGGCGGCCGAATCCGGACCCCGACCCGCAAAGGCTCGACGCAGCCGCCCGCGACGAGCCGTCGGCCGCGGAGCCCGAGTTCACCCTGGCCCACGGGACGGGGTTCGCGGTAGCGGTCCTCCTGATCATGCTCAGCGAGCAGACCTTCCTCAACGCCGGTCCCCTGCTGGTGGAGGCGTCGGAGGGTGAGCGCGGCGCCGCCCTCGCCGGCTTCACGTTCAACGTGCTGCTGATCGCCCGCGCGCCGCTTCAGCTCTTCCAGGCCGTGCAGACCTCGATCCTCCCCCACCTCACGCGCATGCGGGCGAGCGGCGAGACCGATCCGTTCCGCCGCAGCGTCAACCTCACCCTCACCGCCATCGCCGGCTTCGCCGCCTGCGTCGCGCTCGTGATGCTCGCGGTCGGCCCGCTCGTCATGGACCTCCTCTTCGGCGGCGACTTCGACTACGAGCGCGGCGGCCTCGTGCTCGTCTCGCTCGGGATGGGCCTGTACCTTGCCGCCGCGACACTCAACCAGGCGCTGCTCGCCCACGGCCGGGCGCCGCAGGCCGCGGCCGCGTGGGTCGCGTGCGCCGCCGCGTTCGCCCTGTTCCTGCTGCTCGCCGACTTCGACGACCGCGTGCTGCAGGTCGAGCTCGCCTTCCTCGGGGCGGCGGGCGCGTTGTGTGCGCTCCTTCACACGCTTTACCGGCGCGCTTGAAATCCTTGAGCGGCATGCCCGAGCCGCTCACGATCCCCGCCCACTTCAACGGTCCGCCCTCGTCGGCGAACGGCGGCTACGCGTGCGGGCGCGTCGCCGAGCTGGTCGGCACCGAGGAGGTGGCGGTGTCCCTGCGCCTGCCGCCGCCGCTCGAGCGCCCGCTCGAGGTGGTGCGCGACGGTGACCGCGTGGAGCTGCGCGACACCGACGGGACCGTGGTGGCCGAGGGCGCCCACGAGACGCTCGCCCTCGACGTTCCCGACGCGATCTCCCCCGACCATGCGGAGGCGGCGTCCCTGGCGGGCCGGGAGAAGTGGACGGCGCGGCACCCGTTCCGCACCTGCGTCGTGTGCGGCCCGGACCGCGAGCCGCACGACGGGCTCTGCGTGTTCCCGGGCGAGCTGCGTGACGGGATGTACGCCGCCCCCTGGACGCCGAGCGAGTCGGTCGGAGACGGCAACGGCGAGGTGCGGCCGGAGTGCGTCTGGGCGGCGCTCGACTGCCCGACCAGCGCGCCGGTGGCGAACTTCGACGGGGGCCCGGCCGTGGTGCTGGCACGCCTCACCGCGCGGCTGGCGGCCTCCGTGCGAGTGGGCGAGCGGCACGCGCTCGTGTCGTGGCCGCTCGCGGTCGAGGGCCGAAAGCGCCACGCGGCCTGCGCGCTGTTCGACTCCGAGGGGCGCCTGCTGTGCGCGTCGCGCGCCCTTTGGATCGAGCTGCGTGGGTGAGGGGCCCCGCAGCGCCAAGTGTGGGCTGTCAAAGTCCCGCATATGGCGCCTTAGACAGCCCACACTCGCGAACGCCCTGGCGCCCGAATGGCCGCACCCCCTCACTGCCGCCGTTCGAGCCGGCCGAAACGCAACGCCCGGTGGAGCGGAGCGCCAACCACGCGCGATGCCCGGTTAGTCTCCCCACATGGCCCTTCACCACCGCACCTGCCCCTTCTGCGAGGCCACCTGCGGCCTCGAGCTCGAAACGGTGGGAAGCGAGGTGGTGTCGGTCAGAGGCGACAAGCAGGACGTCTTCAGCCGCGGCTTCATCTGTCCCAAGGCGCACGGGCTGAAGCAGCTCCACGAGGACCCCGACCGCCTCAGGGCGCCGCTCGTGCGGCGGGACGGCGAGCTGGTCGAGGCCGGTTGGGACGAGGCGTTCGAGGAGATCGACCGGCGCCTGTCACCGCTCCTCGCCGAGCACGGGCGAGACGCGGTCGCCGTCTACCTCGGCAACCCGATCGTCCACAACCTGTCAGGCGTGCTGTACGGGCCGGCCTTCGTGCGGGCCCTGGGCAGCCGAAACATCTACACGGCGTCCACCGTCGACCAGATGCCCAAGCAGGTCTCGTCCGGGCTGATGTTCGGCACGATGCTGTCGATCCCGTTGCCGGACGTGGACCGCACGGACCACCTCCTGATCCTCGGCGCCAACCCGCTGGTGTCCAACGGCAGCCTGCTCACCGCCCCGGACATGCGCGGACGCCTGCGCCGCATCCGCGAGCGCGGCGGCAAGGTCGTGGTGGTCGACCCGCGCCGCACCCGCACCGCCGAGGAGGCCGACGAACACCACCACATCCGCCCCGGCACCGACGCCCTCCTGCTCGCCGCGATGGCGTGCACGCTGGTCGAGGAGGGGCTGGCCGACCCGGGCCCGGTCGCCGAGCACATCAACGGGCTCGACGAGGTGATCGAGCTGGTGCGCGGCTTCCCGCCCGAGCGGGCCGAGGGCGCCTGCGGCATCCCCGCCGAGGACATCCGCCGCATGGCGCGCGAGCTCGCGGCCGCCCCGAGCGGCGTCGTCTACGGCCGGATCGGCACCTGCACGCAGGAGTTCGGGACCCTGGCCTCGTGGCTCGTAGACGTGCTGAACACGCTCACCGGCAACCTCGACCGTGAGGGCGGCGCGATGTTCGCGCGGGCCGCGGCGGCACAGAAGAACTCATCGGGCAACGGCGGCAGCGGGAAGGGCGTGCGGCTCGGGCGCTGGAACAGCCGCGTGCGCGGGCTGCCCGAGATGTTCGGCGAGCTGCCCGTTTCGTGCCTCGCGGAGGAGATCGAGACGCCCGGTGAGGGGCAGGTGCGGGCGCTGATCACCCTGGCCGGCAACCCGCTGGTGTCGACGCCGAACGCGGCGCGTCTCGAGCGCGCGGTCGAGAGCCTCGACTTCCAGCTGGCCGTCGACCTGTACGTGAACGAGACCACGCGTCACGCGGACGTGATCCTCCCCGCCCCGCAGCCGCTCGAGCGGTCGCACTTCGACCTCGCCTTCTACCAGCTGTCGGTGCGCAACGTCGCCAACTACTCGCCCCCGGTGTTCGAGGGCAGCGGCCCGGCCGAGTGGGAGCTGCTGATGCGCCTGGCCGGCGTGGTGAGCGGCCAGGGGCCGAACGCCGACGTGGACGCGGTGGACGACCTCGTGATCTCCACGATTGTCCAGCGCGAGATCGGCACGCCCGGCTCCCGCGTTGAAGGCCGTGAGCCCGCCGAGCTGCTCGAGGCGCTCGAGCCGCGCCGCGGCCCCGAGCGGATGCTCGACTTCATGCTGCGCGTGGGCCCCTACGGCGACGCCTTCCGGCAGAACGGCCACGCCGGCGACGGGGATCGCTCCCGCGCGCTCACGCTCTCCGTCCTCGAGGCCAATCCGCACGGCGTGGACCTCGGCGCGCACCGCCCGCGCCTGCCGGAGGTGCTGCGCACGCCGTCGGGCAAGGTCGAGCTCGCGCCGGAGAGCATCGTCGCCGATGTGGAGCGCCTGCGCACGGCGCTGGAGCGCGAGCGAAACGGCGGCATGGTGCTGATCGGTCGCCGCCAGCTGCGATCGAACAACTCCTGGATGCACAACCTGCCTGCGCTGGTGAAGGGCAAGGACCGCTGCACGCTCCACATCCACCCCGATGACGCCGCGCGGCTCGGCCTCGACGACGGCGCCCGCGCGCTCGTCAGCTCCTCCGCGGGGAGGATCGAGGCGCCGGTCGAGCTGACCGACGCGATCATGCCCGGCGTCGTGTCGATCCCCCACGGCTGGGGGCACGATGTACCGGGCGTGCGGATGCGGGTGGCAAGCGAGCACGCCGGCGTGAACAGCAACGTGCTGGCCGACGAGACGCGCGTGGACCCTGTGTCGGGCAACGCGGTGCTGAACGGCATTCCGGTGGAGATCACGCCCGGCTGAGGTCCGCCGCGAGCGCCCCCGGGCGCCTCAGATCAGCTGGAGCATGGACCCGCCGCAGTTGCGGCAGGTGACGTTCGCCGTGTCGGACATGCGGGCGATCGTGGAGTGGGCGCCGCAGTTGGGGCATTCCGATCGAAGCTCGTAGCGGTGCAGGCAGTTGACGCAGCGGTAGCGGCCGGCCAGGTTGGTGCCGCGCAGCCAGGGCTCGCCGCAGCCCGGGCACTGGGGACCTCCCGTGATGTCATCACCTCCCATCCGCTTCACGGTACCCGCTTGTGTCCTCGGAGCCAGTCCCCGGCGTCCATGGGGCGCTTCCCGGGCGGGTGCAGCTCGAGCAGCTCGAGCGCTCCCTGAGCGGCTCCGTAGAGGAGCCGCGAGTCCTCCACCTCGAGAGCGCCGGGGGCGACCCCGTCAACGCCCGCCGCCAGCCGCGCCCGGCGGACGCCGAGGCGCTCTCCGGACTCGAGCTCGATGTAGGCGCCGAGGTGCGGGCTCAGCGCGCGCACCCGCCGCTCGAGCTCGCCGGCGTCCGCGGCGGGGTCGAGGCGGCGGTCCTCGCTCTCGATCTTGTGCGCGTACGTGACGCCGTCCTCCGGCTGCTCGCGACAAGCGGGGCGGGTGTCGAGCGCCTCGATCAGCAGCTCTCCGCCGAGCGCGGTGAGGCGCGGAGCCAGGCTGCCGTAATCGTCGTCCGGCCGGATCGGCTCGCTCCGCTGGAGGCAGACCGGCCCCGCGTCGAACTCCGCCGTCGGCCGCATGATCGAGACCCCGGTCTCCTCGTCCCCCGCCTCGATGGCCCGCTCGATGGGGGCCGCGCCCCGCCAGCGCGGCAGAAGCGACGGATGGACGTTCAGCATCTGATGCTCCGACAGAAACGGCTCCTTGAGCAGCGCCCCGAAGGCGCAGATCAGCACCGCTTCCGGCTCTGCCCCGGCGATGGCCGCGCGGGCCTCCTCGGCGTTCACGTCCTCCGGCTGGATCGTCTCGATCCCGAGCAGCGATGCGCGCTCGGCCACCGGCGGCGGCTGCACCTTGCGGCCGCGCCCGCGCGGGCGGTCGGGCCGCGTGACCACCAGGACCGGCCGGTGCGGCGTGGCCGCCACGGCCTCGAGCACGTCCACGGCGAAGTCGGAGGTACCGAGGTAGACGGTGCGCATGGCGGCGAGACTATTCGGCGATCGGCGCCCGCGCCCCCGCCGGATAGGTCGCGCCCCGTTCGGCCAGGCGCTCGCCCACCGACAGTCCTGCGTGGAGAGGCCCGGCGCACGCGCGTGGGAAACAGCGCTCAGGTCAGGACCACGACGTGCAGGGTGCGCGGGCCGTGCACGCCCTCCACCCTGTTCAACTCGATGTCGGAGGTGGCGGAGGGGCCCGAGACGAAGGTGAGCGGGCGCCCCTCCTTGACGGCGGGCTCGAGCCTCTTGACCGCCTCGGGGACGGTGGCGACGATGGCGTCCGCCTGCACGATGCAGAGGTGGTAGTCGGGCACGAGCGACAGGGCCCTTCGCCCCTGGGCGTCGCCTCCGTCCAGGACGATGGTGCCGGTCTCGGCGATGGCGAGGGCGCAGCCGGTGAGGGCGCCGTCGAGGGTGTCGAGCTCCGTGGCGCTCAGGCCGGTGTCCTCGACCGCGCCGCTCGGGCGCCACTGCGCCGGCAGATCGCTCGGCACCGCCAGGCGCTCGGCGCCGGCGGTCATGGCCATCTCTTCGATCACCGATTGCAGCTCGTCTCGCGTGGCGCTTCGCACGGTCGCGCGGTATTCCGCCACGCGGTCTGAAAAGCGGGCCATGACGGCGGGGCGCGGGTCGTCGCTGGTTTGCCTGTAGTCGCGCGGCACCTCCACCGCCGGCGGCCCTTCCTTCAGCGCCTCGCGGATGCGGGCCAGGATTGCGGCGCGGGCGTCACCGCCGTTTCCTTCAGCGATTGGTCGATTGTGCGTGCTATAGGACGGAAAATCGACCAATCGTTGGCCGACGACGTCGATCTCGGCGCCGCCCTGGCCGCCGCGCTCGCGCCGCCACCACTCGCGGAAGGTCTCGCCGGGCGGCGCCGGCAGGTCGCGCGTCTCCGTCCAACCCGACAGGGGCCACGGCAGTCGCCCGATGCGGCCGCGCCGCACGAAAGGCCGGGAGCCGAGCCGCGCCGCCGCCTGCGCCCGCTCGAACGCACGGGCCGACGAGAAGGCGCGGAACAACCCCCTCATCGCCGCTTTTTCGGGTTGCCAGGACGGCGACGAATCCACCACCCGCGACCGCAAATGCACCAGCACCCGCGGGATGTCGATCTCGACCGGGCACACCTCGTAGCACGCCCCGCACAGCGACGACGCGTACGGCAGCGACCGCCCCGACTCCAACCCCTCCAGCTGGGGCGTCAGGATCGCTCCGATCGGTCCCGGATAGACCGACTCGTACGCGTGGCCGCCCGTGCGTGAGTAGACCGGGCACACGTTCAGGCAGGCCGAGCAGCGGATGCACCGCAGCGCCTGGCGGCCGACCTGGTCGGCGAGCACGCCGGTGCGCCCGTTGTCGAGCAGCACGAGATGGAACTCCCGGGGCCCGTCGCCCGTCCGCACGCCGGTCCAGAACGAGGTGTACGGGTTCATCCGCTCGCCGGTCGAGGAGCGGGGCAGGAGCTGCAGGAACACCTCCATGTCACGCCACGACGGCACGAGCTTCTCGATCCCCATCACCGTCACGAGCACGTCCGGCAGCGACGTGCACATGCGTCCGTTTCCCTCCGACTCGACCACCGCTACCGTGCCCGTCTCGGCCACCGCGAAGTTGGCGCCCGAGATGCCCATCCGCGCCGACAGGAACTTGCGGCGCAGGTGCAGCCGCGCCGCCTCGGCGAGCGCGGGCGGATCGTCGCTGAGGTCGGGCAGGTCGAGCTCGCGCGCGAAGAGGTCCCGGATCTCCGCCCGGTTCTTGTGGATGGCCGGGACGAGGATGTGGGACTGGACGTCGTCGCCGAGCTGGATGATCAGCTCGGCAAGGTCGGTCTCCACGGCGCGGACGCCTGCGGCGGCGAGCGCCTCGTTCAACTTGATCTCGTCCGTGGCGATCGACTTGACCTTCACCACCTCGTCGACCCCGTGCGACCGACAGATGTCCGCAACGATCGAGCAGCCTTCATTGCCGTCGTTCGCCCAGTGGACGACCCCGCCGGCGGAGACGACGGCGGCCTCGAGGGCGAGCAGATGCTCGTCGAGGGCAGCCAGGGAGGTGTCCTTGATGACGCGACCGGCGGAGCGGAGCGCCGGCCAGTCAGGGAGTTCGGAGACGACGGATTGTCGTTTGGAACGGATCGTGGAAGTGGCCTTGTTCAGGTTGCGCCGCAGCTGCGAGTCGCGCAGCGTCACGGAGGCGGCCTTCGGGAAGCTCACGACGCCAGCACCTCCGCCAGGTGCATCGTCCGCACCCCGGTGCGCTGGCGCGACAGGGCCCCGCCGATGTGCATCAGGCAGGAGTTGTCGGCCGCGCACACCACCTCGGCGCCCGTGTCGAGGACGGCCCGGACCTTGTCCGCCAGCATGGCCGACGAGACCTCGGCGTTCTTCACCGCGAAGGTCCCCCCGAAGCCGCAGCACTCCCGCTCCGAAGGCAGCTCCACCAACTCGATCCCCCTTACTGCCCGCAGTAGACGCATCGGCCTGTCGCCCACGCCGAGCTCGCGGAGCGAGTGGCAGGTCGGGTGGAACGTCACGCGATGAGGGAAGTAGGCCCCCACGTCACTGACGCCGAGCCCGTCGACCAAGAACTCGGACAGCTCGGCGACAGGGGTGTCGACATGCTGGCGGAGCATGCCGGCGCAGGAGGCGGAGGGCGTGACGACGTGGTCGGCGTGCTGGAAGACGCGAGACAGCCGGCGAGCGAGGGCGAGACCCTCGCGCGCGTAGCCGGAGTTCATGTGCATCTGCCCGCAGCAGGTCTGCTCGAGCGGGAAGTCGACCTCGCAGCCGAGCCGCTCGAGCAGCCGCACGACGGCGCGTCCCGTCTGCGGGAACAGGGTGTCGTTGAAGCAGGTGACGAAGAGTGAGACGCGCACGCGGTGTACCGCTTCCGGTTTCTCCATGCCCTGAGGACTTGTACCGTCTTCCGTAAGGTGCTGGGCTAGAGCCTGACCTTTGACATGTGCGCACTCGTCAACCTGCAATCGACAGCGGTGCTGGATTGGATGGTCGGGAAGTAACCGCCGGCAGCGGCCCCGCCTGGGGCGAGGGTCCGCCGCCGGAGACAGAGGAGGAGGCCGAGCGGCAGCCTCGGGACCTCGGGCCGCTCGTCGACGAGCTGCGCGCCGCGGTCGGCGCCGAGCACGTCTTCACGCACCAGCACCAGCTGCGCACGTACGAGTCGGACGGGCTGCTCCAGTACGCGGTCACGCCCGGCGCTGTGGTGCTGCCCGACTCGACTGCGGAGGTGCAGGCGGTCGTGCGCGCCTGCCACCGCGCCGGAGTCCCGTTCGTCGCGCGCGGCGCCGGCTCCGGCCTCTCGGGCGGGGCGCTTCCGGTTGAGGACGGCGTGCTGATCTCGCTTTCCCGCATGCGCCGGATCCTCGACGTCGACCTCGACAACCAGCGCGTGGTCGTGGAGCCGGGCGTGACCAACATCGCCGTGTCGCAGGCCGTCGCGCCGGACCACTTCTACCCGCCCGATCCGTCGTCCCAGATCGTCTGCACCATCGGCGGCAACGTGGCCGAGAACTCGGGCGGCGCGCACTGCTTCAAGTACGGCTTCACGACCAACTACGTGACCGGCCTCGAGCTCGTGCTGCCGGACGGCGAGCTCGTGCGGCTCGGCGGCAAGGAGGTCGACCCGCCCGGCCCCGACCTGCTGGGCGCCTTCGTCGGCTCGGAGGGCACGCTCGGCGTGGCCACGCGGATCTGGCTGCGGATCGTGCCCAAGCCGGAGACCGTGCGAACCCTGGTCGCGTTCTTCGGATCGCCGGTGCAGGCCGGCGAGGTGGTGTCCGAGATCGTGTCCAGCGGCATCGTCCCCGGCGCGATCGAGATGATGGACAACCTCTCGATCCGGGCCGCCGAGGGCTACACCAATGCCGGCTACCCCACCGACGCGGGCGCCGCCCTGGTGGTCGAGCTGGACGGCTCGGAGGCCGAGTGCGAGACGCGCTTCGAGCAGGTGGTCTCGATCTGCGAGGACGCCGGCGCCGACTCGATCAAGGTCGCGCAGAGCGAGGCGGAGCGCGAGGTGATCTGGCAGGCCCGCAAGGCCGCGTTCGCCGCGATGGGCCGGATCGCGCCGAACTACTACGTGCAGGACAGCGTGATCCCCCGTACCCGGCTGGCCGAGGTGCTTGGTCGCATCGACGAGCTCGCCCGCGAGTACGACCTCCAGGTGGCGAACGTGTTTCACGCCGGCGACGGCAACCTGCACCCCCTGGTCTGCTACGACGGCTCGAACGCGGGCGAGGCCGAGCGCGCCGAGGAGTGCGCGGGGCTGATCGTGAAGGCCTGCGTGGACGCGGGCGGCTCGATCACCGGCGAGCACGGCGTGGGCGTGGACAAGAAGCGCTACATGCCGGAGATGTTCAGCGACGCCGACCTTGGCGCCTTCCAGCGGCTGCGCTGCGCATTCGATCCAAAGCAGCGCTCGAATCCCGGCAAGGTCATGCCCACCCCGCGCCTGTGCGGGGAGGTGCCCGGCCCGTACCGCCGCCACCCGCTCGAGGAGGCCGGCGTGGCGGAACGCTTCTGATGGCCGGCGACCTGGCCGCGGCGCTGCCCGAGGCGGACGCCCCCGTGCGGGTCCGCGGGGCGGGCACGAAGCTCGCCTGGGCCCGGGGTGAACCGGCGGCGGAGCTCTCGACCGAGGGCCTCGACGAGATCGTCGAGCACAACGTCGGCGACCTCACCGCCGTGCTCGAGGCCGGCGTGCCGCTGGCGCGGGCACAGGAGAAGTTCGCGCAGGAAGGACAGATGCTCGCGCTCGACCCGCCCGATCGGGGGGCCACGATCGGCGGCGTCGTCGCAACGAACGATTCCGGCCCCCTCCGCAGCCGCTACGGCGGAGCGCGGGATCTCGTGGTGGGCATGCGGGTCGCGCTGGCGGACGGAACGGTCGCAAAGAGCGGCGGCAAGGTGATCAAGAACGTGGCCGGCTACGACCTCGGAAAGCTCTTCGTTGGGTCGTTCGGCACACTCGGGGCGATCCTCGAGGTGTCGGTTCGCCTGCACCCGCTGCCGCCCGACACGGCGAGCGCGGTCGGACGCTCGGAGGAGCCCGGCGCGCTCGGCCGCGCGGCGCTCGCCCTGTCGCACGCGAAGCTCGAGCAGATGGGCCTCGACGTACGCTGGGAGGACGGGGCCGGCGCCATTCTGGCGCGTTTCGGCGGGGCAGCCGCGCGCCCGCAGGCCGAGGCCGCGCAGCGCCTGCTCCGCGAGGCCGGCGTCGAAACGGAGATCGTTGAGGATGACGACGCGCTGTGGCAGGCACAGCGCGACGCACAGCGGTCACCCGCGGGCCTCGTGGTCAAGGTGTCCGCCCTGCAGACGGACCTGCCCGAGCTCCTGGGGATCGCCCGCGACCGCGGAGCGACGCTCGCGGGCCGCGCCGGGCTCGGCCTCCACTGGCTGCGGCTCGACGACGGCGACCACGCCGGGCTCGTCGAGGCACTGCGCGGGCGCTGGACCGCCGCGGTCCTCGACCGGCCGGCCGGGCTCGAGGTCGAGCGCGATGGCACCCTCGATCCCGGCGCCCGCCTGCTCGCCGACCGCGTGAAGGAGCGGTTCGACCCCGAGGGGCGGCTGATCTGAGTGCCCGCAGCCTGGGACGACACCCGCGCCCCGCAGCTCGAGCTGATCGACGACTGCGTGCACTGCGGGTTCTGCCTGCCCACCTGCCCCACCTACGTCCTGTGGGGCGAGGAGATGGACTCGCCGCGCGGGCGGATCGTGCTGATGAAGCAGGGGCACGAGGAGATATCGGCGCCGCTCGTACAGCACCTCGACAACTGCCTCGGATGCATGGCCTGCGTGACCGCCTGCCCGTCCGGGGTCCAGTACGACAAGCTGCTCGAGGACGCTCGCGCCCAGGTGGAGCGCAACTTCGAGCGGCCGCCTGCGGACAGCGCCCACCGGCGGCTCGTGTTCGAGCTGTTCACGCGGCCCGGGCGGCTGCGCGCGCTCGCGCCTGGAGCGGCCCTGGCGTACCGTCTGGGCCTGCCTCGCCTCGCGCGACGTCCCCGCGTGCGACGGCTCGCCCCCAAGCTCGCGGCGGTGGTGGGCATGACCCCGCAGGCCTCGGCACGGCGCTCGCTGTCGCGGCTGCCGACGCGCTTCGAGGCGCAGGGCGAGCGGCGCGGCGAGGTGGCCCTCCTCCAGGGCTGCGTGCAGCGCGTCTTCTTCGGCCACGTGAACGAGGCGACCGCGCGGGTGCTGGCGGCCGAGGGCTTCGACGTGCACCTGCCGCGCCTGCCGCGCTGCTGCGGAGCCCTGCCCCTGCACGCCGGGGCCGACCCGCAGGCGCGCGATCTCGCCAAGGCGACGATCGAGGCGCTCGAGGAATACGAGACGGTGATCGTGAACGCGGCCGGCTGCGGCTCGGCCATGAAGGACTACGGGCACGTCCTGCGCGACGAGCCCGACTGGGCCGAGCGCGCCGAGCGCTTCGCGGCGAAGGTGCGCGACGCGACCGAGTTCCTGGCCGAGGCCGATCCGCGCGCCGAACGCGGACCCGTGCCGATGAAGGTTGCGTACCACGACGCCTGCCACCTTGCGCACGCGCAGGGAGTGCGCGCGCAGCCGCGCGAGCTGATGAACGGCATCCCCCGGCTCGAGCTGGTCGAGCCCCGGGAATGGGAGCTCTGCTGTGGCTCGGCCGGGGTCTACAACCTGGTCAAGCCCCAGCCGGCGGCTGAGCTGGGCGAGCGCAAGGCACGCAACCTGCTCGACACCGGCGCCGAGGCCGTGGTGGCCGCCAACCCCGGCTGCGTCCTGCAGATCAAGGCGCACACTGAACGGTTGGGCCGCGCGCTGCCGGTGCTGCATCCAATGGAGCTGCTGGCGCGCTCGCTTGCCTGCGTGGACTGGACAGCGCGCTAGCCCGCTACCAGAACGACAGATCGGTTCCCGGGTCGATCTTGCTCACCAGGAAGTTGAGGAAGAAGAAGCCGAAGTACACCGAGACGCAAAGCAGGACCACGTAGGACAACCAGTTCGCTTTCGCGGGCCTCGGGAGCTTGCTGAGCAGGTACATGAGCGCGAACGGCATGATCAGGGCGGCCAGGTTCGACATGTTGGCGGCCCACTGGAGCAGCTCCGTCGACAGCGCCTGGAAGATGATCACGGAGATCACCACCAGCAGCAGGAGCATGAACGGGTAGTAGAAGCGGCGCGGGTCCCCGCCGATCGCGCGCCGGAAGCGGCCGCTCGAGCCGTACACGGCGTCCACGAAGTTGCGCACGAGCATCTCGAAGACCACGAGCTGCGTGGAGAAGAGGATCAGGAATCCGACTAGCAGCGCCCACCAGTAGTAGATGCGCGGCTCACCCAGCTGGTCGAGCTGGCTGGCCACGTAGGTAGGCATCGTGGCCTCCTCGGGGGCGGTGCCGCTTCGGCTCGCGAGCGAGCTGACGAGGATGCCCGGCATCAGGATCCCGATCAGGGCTCCCGGCACGAAGACGACCCACATCTCGATCGTCAGGAAGCGGTACCAGCGGCGCCACCGCGCCGTGTTCTCCGGCGACTCCGGGAACGTCGTCCCGATCGGGTCGACCTCGCGCTTCTCGCTCTCCAGCATCCCGGGGATGTAGCCGGTCTTGCTGCCCATGCCGTAGCCCTTGTCCCGGTAGTAGTTCATGAACACGTAGTTCAGGCCCGAGGCCATCGCTGCGAATCCGGCCACGGAGCCGATCGTCGTCGCATCCACCCCCGAGGGCGGGAGCGCCGGACGGAACATCCCTTCCAGGCCGTCGCCCCAGTCGCTCGCGTCCGCCAGGAGGATGGCCGCGAGGGTGACCGTGATCAGGATGAAACCGACGATCACCCAGTTGACCAGCTCCATCGTGCGCGAGATCTTCCGCCCGAGCAGGGTGATCACGAACACCACGACCATGAGGCCCACCGCGAGCCAGTTGCTCGTGTTCTGATCCTCTTCTCCGGGGATGTCGCCGGTGAAGAGGGTGAACAGCCCGTCCCCGGCGCCGGACGCCCAGCCGCCGGTGATGAACGCCAAGTAGAAGAGGAGGACAGCGAGGACGGTGCCGATGTACAAGCCGGGCGGGATCCGCCCGAACCCGAGCGACGCCACCTCGCCCGTGGCCAACACGTAGCGGCCGATCTCCATGTTGTAGAGCGCCTGCAGCAGGATCGAGATGAGCGCCACGAACCCGATGCCGACCCACCCCTCGGTCCCGATCGCAAGCGGCGCGAGGATCCATTCCCCGCTGCCGACCGAAAGGCCGAGCGCGATCAGGCTCGGCCCGATCACGAGCGTGACCAGGGCCTTCCGGCCGATCCGCGAGACGCCGAAGACCTGCTCCGGCTCGGGCAGGTCGTCGACCTTCAGCGGTGGGCGCCCAACCCCCAGCGGGTAGTTCTCGGCCGGCGTGCCGACAGCTGCGGATCGAGCTTCCACAACGCACCCTCCTCCGGCAACAGAGGTTCCCCGGGCCACGGGCCCCGAAACCCCCGCCCGTGGACTACCACCAGATCGAGCGCACGCCGGTGGGCGCCGACGACGCGCCTCCCGGGCCGGCTGCGAGGGTCGGTGTGTGGCGCCCGAACCGCACCGCTAGGCCCGACTGTTTCGGGAGGCCTCCGGCTATCCGGCGGCGACCAGTGTGCGGGCCGTCGCGACGACTTCCGCGACGAGGGTCGCGAGGTGCTCCGAGGTCGTGTCCGGATGAAGGATGCAGCCGCGCAGGGTCTCGCGGCCGCCGAAGACCGTACCGGTGACGAACGCGCGGCCTCGCGCCTGAACCGCCTCCGGCAGCGCGCGGTTGAGCTCCTCCAACCCGGCAGGCGGGCAGCCCGCCGGGCGCGCGCGGAAGGCGACGATGGAGGTCTCCGGGGCGGCGGCCAGCTCCAGCTCGGGCTCGCGCTCGACCAGCGTCGCCAGCTCTCGGGCGAGTGCGTTCGCGCGCGCCACCTGGGCGGCGATGCCGGCACGTCCGCGCGCGGCGATGGTCGCCCACGTCTTGAGGGCGCGGAAGGGTCGCGTCTGCTCGAGCCCGTACTCGGCGAAGGTGCCGACCGGCGCGTCGGTGTCCTGGCGCAGGTACGGCGGGATGAGGCTGAACGCGTCGCGCAGGTCGTCGCCGCGCTGCACGAGGGCGCAGCCGGCGTCGACGGGAACGCCGAGCCACTTGTGGGGATCGAGGACCAGGGAGTCGGCCCGGTCCATGCCGCGGTAGCGGGCCGCGATCGCCGGGTCGAGCACGCCGAAGGCGCCGTAGGCGCCGTCGACGTGGAACCAGAGGTCCTCCGCGGCCGCGACGTCGGCGAGGGCGTCTAGCGGGTCGATCGCGCCGGCGTTTACGGTGCCGGCCGAGCCGACCAGCAGGGCCGGCAGGGCGCCGCCGGCGCGATCGGCGGCGATCGACGCGCGCAGCGCGGTCGCGTCGAGCCGGCCCCCCTCGAGTGGCACCGCACGCATCGCGCCACTGCCGAGGCCAAGGAGCTCCAGGGCGCGCCGCACGCAGCTGTGGGCCTCACCCGGCACGTAGGCGACCAGCTGTGGGGCGCCGGCGAGGCCGTCGCGACGGACGTCATGGCCGGCCGCCGCCAGCGCGCGACTGCGAGCGCCCGCGAAGCAGACGATCGTCGCGGCCGATCCGCCGCTGGTGAGCAGCCCGGCGCCCGGCGCGTGCGGGAAGCCCACCAGCTCCGCCAGCCAGCGCACCACGGCGCGCTCGAGGTGGACGTCGGCGTGGTCGCCGGAGACGACGCTCGGATTCATCGCGGCCGCCACGAGCGATGCCATCACGCCGGCGGAGGACGGCGGCGGGTTGACCCAGCCGAAGAAGGCCGGGTGGCCGTTTCCCATGGCGTGCGGCAGGACATCCCGCAATGCGGTCGCGGTCAGATCGTCGAGCCCGGCCGGGTGCTCCGGCAGGGGGAGGTCGATCAGCTGTTCGCGAAGGCCGTCGGGGAGCGGCTGCCAGACCGGCCGTGAGGGCAGCGCGGCGAGGTGGTCGGCGACGCCGTCCACGAGCGCGTGTGCGGCGCTGCGGAAGGCCAGCAGCTCATCATCGCGCACCGCGCTCGGGTCCGGTTCGCTCACAGCTCAAGCATAAGAAGCCGTACGGGTGGCTTACCGGAGTTGCTGCCGTCAGCGAGACGTCAGCGAAATGTCAGCGGCTTCTAGTCTGCTGCGCGACACATGTACCAGGCGGCTTCGCATGCTCTGAGGACGAATGGCCGCCGCGTTCGAAAGCGCTTGCGCCTGCGCGCCGGCGCTCCGGGGGTGCGCTTGCTCATGCTGGCGTTCGGCGTGCTCTCGCTGGCCCAGTTTGCGGTCACCACAGCGCTGACGATCTATGGCTTCACCGAGGCGGGCGCGCTCGGGGCGGGGCTTGCGGGGGCGCGCGTCCTGCCGTCCACGGTCGCAGGGTTCTTCGGCGGAAAGCTGGCGGCGCGTGCCAGGCCGGCATTCGTTCTGCTTGGGGTAACAGCTGCAGAGGTGCTCGCGCTGGCGGCCATGTCTGGAGCGCTGCTCGTCGGCGCCCCGTTCGCACTCGTGCTGGCCTTGGCGACGGTGGACGCCGTGGTGATGATGGGGTACCGGCCGGCGCAGGCGCGGCTGCTGCCGGCGCTTGTCAGGACGCCCTCCGAGCTCACGGCGGCGGCTGCCGGGCTGACCAACATCAAGGGGATCAGCCAGATCTTCGGCGCGCTGGCGGGCGGGCTGCTCATGGGTATCGCGGGCGCCACGTGGACGTTCCTGATCACAGCTGCCCTCATCGCGGTCGCGGGCGGCCTCGTGGTCCCCGTGCTCAGGCGCACGGGCGGAGCGGTCGCGCAGAGCGGTCCCGCGAGCGCCGGGGACCCCGAGGGCCTTCGGGTGGATGCGGGCGTCGCCCAGGTGATGGCGGTGTCCGGAATCCGGGCGTTCATACGTGGTCTGTGGCTGCCGCTGGCCACGGTCGTAGCGCTCCAGCTGATGGGTCTGGGAGAGTCCGCAGTCGGCGCGCTGATGGCCGCCGCAGGGGTCGGAACGTTGGCTGTGCTTCCGGCCAGCAGGCTGCTGGTGGGGCGGCACTCGCTGCTTGCGCCGCTCGCGGTGGCGATCGCGCTCTGTGGGGCGCCGCTGCTTTTCGTCGCGGCGGTGCCCGAGCTCCTCGTGGTGCTCGGCCTGCTCGCGGTGTGGGGCTTGGGAACAGCCTTCGCCGACGCCACCGTGAACTCACTGCTCTTCCGGTTGGTCGCCGGTCGCGAGATCGCGCAGGTGGTGGGCTCGGTGGAGAGCCTCAAGCTCGGGCTGGGCGCCGTCGGCTCGCTGGCCGCGCCCGCCTTGGTCGGGGCCTTCGGGGTGCGCGGCGCGGTCGTATGCGCGGGCCTCGCGCCCATCGTCCTGCTCGCGGCGGAATGGCCTGGCCTGCGCCGGACCGACGAAATCGCTGCCCGGCGGGTCAGGCGCATCGAGCGCCTGGGGCGCGTTCCCCTGTTCCGCGCGCTCAGGGTCGACGCGCTGGAACAAGCCGCGGCGGCGCTGGTCCCTGTCGAGGTGCCGGCCGGCGCCGAGGTGGTGCGCCAGGACGACCAGGACGCGCGGCGGTGGTTCTTGGTGGAGGAAGGGATGGCCGACGTGCTGGTCGACGGTTGGCCCGTAACCACCCTGGGGCCGGGCTCGTCCTTCGGCGAGAAGGCGCTGCTGCGATCCGTTCCGCGGGCGGCGACGGTACGGGCACGCACTCCGCTGCGGCTACAGGCCCTCGACCGTCAGTCTTTTCTCGCCGCCGCGACGGGCGACCCTAGCGGTGCGGTACAGGGGCCCGACCATGGCATGCCCGAAGCGCCGGCGGAGCCGGCCGAGGTGCTGCGAGGCGTCCCGTTGTTGACCGGCCTCGAGCAGCACACGCTCGAGGAGCTGGCGGCGCTCGGCCAAGAGCGAACGGCGCGAGCCGGCGAGGACGTCGTTCGGGAGGGGGAACCGGCCGACCGCTTCTACGTGCTGCTCGAGGGAGAGGCCAGTGTGTACTCGGGGCGGCGTCTCCTCCGCACGCTCGCGCCAAGCGATCACTTCGGCGAAATCGCGCTGCTCCACGACGTGCCCCGCACCGCCACCGTCCGCGGCTTGACGGACCTGCGTCTTTTCTCCCTCGACCGAGAAGCGCTCCTCTGGGCCAGTCCGAACGGCTTCAGCGCCGGGCGGCTCGTCTGATCCGGGGCCCGAGGCCGCTCGAGCGCCGCCTCCGGGCAAGCGTCCGGCCCTGGTGTTCCATACGAACACCAGGATCGGACAGCAGGCCGTGATCGCCGTGCCGCGCCGCCCGCTCCGCCGTTTCTGAGACGCCTACGGCAGCGGCCACTCGTGGACCGGCTCGTTCGCGTGCATGTGCTCGCGATAGATCACGGTCATGCGGCGCAGCGCCTCCAGGCGGTCGAGCTTGCTGTCCTCGTAGAGGCGGTGGAAGGCGCCCGCCTGCCATGCCGCGCCGTTCTGCATCGTCACGCAGCGCCGCTCGATGATGCCGAGCAGGCGGTCGCGGTCGGCGGCGTCGATGCCGGCGCGCTCGAGCCCCTCGTGGGCGGCGGGAAGCAGGCGGCGCAGCACCAGCTCGGCCGCGGGCACCTCGCCTACGCCGGGCCAGTAGAGCCGGGCGTCGATCCCCTCGCGGGCGCCGGCGTGGAAGTTGTCCTCGGCCGCTGAGAACGACATCCGCGACCAGAGCGGACGCTCCTCCTCGACCAGCGTGCGGAGCAGCCCGTAGTACAGCGCTGCGTTGGCCGCGATGTCCACCACGCTCGGCCCGGCCGGGAGGATACGGTTCTCCACGCGCAGGTGCGGCCGGTCGCGCACCACGTCGTAGATCGGGCGGTTCCAGCGGTAGACGGTGCCGTTGTGGAGGCGGAGCTCGGGAAGCGACGGCGTATCGCCGCGCTCGAGCGTCTCGACCGGGTCCTCGTTCTCGCACACAGGGAGCAGGGCCGGGAAGTAGCGAACGTTCTCCTCGAACAGGTCGAAGATCGAGTTGATCCAGCGCTCGCCGAACCAGACGCGCGGCCGCACGCCCTGCGCCTTGAGCTCCTCGGGCCGCGTGTCGGTGGCCTGCTCGAACAGGGCGATGCGCGTCTCCCGCCAGAGCTCCTTGCCGAAGAAGAAGGGAGAGTTGGCCGCGACGGCCACCTGCGGGCCGGCGATCGCCTGGGCAGCGTTCCAGTAGCTCGCGAAAGCCTCGGGATCGACCATCTGGTGGAGCTGCACGCTGGTGCAGGCGGCCTCCGGCGCGATGGTGTCGGCGAAGGTCTGAAGGCGCTCCACGCCGCTGATCGAGATCTCGAGGTCCTCGCCGCGGGCGGCGAAGATCTGCTGGTTCAGCAACTCGTAGCGGGGGTTCTCGCTGAAGCTGTCGGCGGTGAGGTGCCGGTCCGTCACGGTCGGCAGGATCCCGATCAGCATCATGTGGGCGCCCACCGTCCGCGCACGCTCCTCGGCCTGGTTGAGGCTGCCGCGCACGGCCTCCTCCAGCTCCGAGGCGATGTTCCCCTCGAGCAGCCGCGGCGCGACGTTGATCTCCACGTTGAACTGGCCGAGCTCCGTCTGGAAGTCGGCGTCCGCGATGGCCTCGAGCGCGCGGGCGTTCGCCATCGCCGGATCGCCCTGTTCGTCGGTGAGGTTCAACTCGATCTCGAGCCCCACCGAGCGGCGCTCGGCCTCGAACCGCGACTCGCGCAGCATGCGCGCGAACACGTCGAGGCAGGTCCGAACCTTCTGGCGGTAGCGCTGCCGGTCCTCGCGGGAGAAGACCGCCGCTGTGACGTCCTGTCCCACGGCCCTGACTCTATCCTCGACCGCTCATGTCGACGCAGTACATCTTCACCATGTACAAGCTTTCCCGGGTCCACCCGCCTGACAAGCGGGTGCTCGAGGACATCTCGCTGTCGTTCCTGCCCGGGGCGAAGATCGGCGTGCTCGGCGCCAACGGGGCCGGCAAGTCGACCCTCCTGCGAATCATGGCCGGGCAGGACACCGAGTTCCGGGGGGAGGCGCAGCTCGCGCCCGGCGCCACGGTCGGGCTGCTCGAGCAGGAGCCCCAGCTAGACCCGTCCAAGGACGTGCGCGGCAACGTCGAGGACGGCGTGCGCGAGATACGCGACATGCTCGACCGCTTCAACGAGCTGGCCGCGAGCTACTCGGAGGAGAACGCCGCCGAGTTCGCCCGCCTCCAGGACCGGATCGACGCCGCCGACGCGTGGCAGCTCGACACCACGCTCGAGATCGCCATGGACGCGCTGCGGCTGCCGCCGGGCGACGCCGACGTGGAGACCCTGTCCGGCGGCGAGCGGCGCCGCGTCGCGCTCTGCCGCCTCCTGCTCCAGGCCCCCGACCTGCTGCTGCTCGACGAGCCCACGAACCACCTCGACGCCGAGTCGGTCGCCTGGCTCGAGAAGCACCTCGAGGAGTACAAGGGCACCGTCGTCGCGGTCACCCACGACCGCTACTTCCTCGACAACGTGGCCGGCTGGATCCTCGAGCTGGACCGCGGCCGTGGCATCCCGTTCAAGGGGAACTACTCGGCCTGGCTCGAGCAGAAGCGCGCGCGGCTCGCCCAGGAGGAGCGCCAGGAGTCGGCGCGGCAGCGAACGATCGCGCGCGAGCTCGAGTGGGTGCGCGAGCCCCCGAAGGCGCGGCGCACGAAGGCGCGCGCCAGGCTCAATCGCTATGAGGCGCTGCTGGCCGAGGAGCGAGACGTAAAGCTCGACCGCGTCCAGATCCACATCCCGGCGGGGCCGCGGCTCGGAGACGTCGTCGTGGAGGCCGACGGCGTGCGCAAGGGCTACGGGGACCGCCTGCTGATGGAGGACCTCTCGTTCACCCTGCCGCCGGCGGGGATCGTCGGGGTGATCGGCCCGAACGGCGCGGGCAAGACCACCCTGTTCCGCATGATCGTCGGCGAGGAGCCGGCCGATGCCGGCGAGCTGCGGCTCGGCGAGTCGGTGGAGCTGGCCTACGTGGACCAGTCACGCGACGCGCTCGACCCGGACAAGACGGTCTGGGAGGAGATCTCGGACGGCTACGACCAGATCAAGGTAGGCGAGCGTGAGATGAACTCGCGGGCCTACGCGGCCGGCTTCAACTTCAAGGGATCGGACCAGCAGCGCAAGGTGGGCGCGCTGTCGGGCGGGGAGCGCAACCGCGTGCACCTCGCCAAGCTCCTGCGTCGCGGCGGCAACCTGCTCCTGCTCGACGAGCCGACCAACGACCTGGACGTGGACACCCTTCGCGCGCTCGAGGAGGCACTGCTCTCGTTCGCGGGCTGCGCGGTGATCATCTCGCACGACCGCTGGTTCCTCGACCGCGTGGCCACCCACGTCCTCGCGTTCGAGGGCGACTCGCAGGTGGTCTGGTACGAGGGCAACTTCGAGGCGTACGAGGAGCATCGCCGAGAGAGGTTGGGCGCGGAGGCCGACCGGCCGCACCGGATCACCTACAAGCGCCTGACGCGGACCTGAGCACTAAGGTCTCAGCTGGTGCCGTTTCGGGCATCAGTGCCACATGAGCATCGACATCCAGGCCCCAGTGGAGCGCCGCTACGACGAGGTGCTGACCGACGACGCGCTCGCGCTCGTCGGCCGCCTGCACGACGAGCTGGACGGCACGCGCCGCTCGCTCCTCGCGGCTCGCGAGGAGCTCCAGGCGGAGCTCGACGAGGGCGGGACGCTCGAGTTCGTCGACGCGCCCGCGGACTTCACCGTTGCCCCGGTGCCCGACGCGATCCAGGACAGGCGCGTCGAGATCACCGGCCCGGCCTCGCGCAAGATGGTCATCAACGCGCTCAACTCCGGCGCGCGCGCGTTCATGGCGGACTTCGAGGACTCGAACTCGCCCTACTGGTCCAACATGGTGGGCGGTCAGGTGAACCTGGCCGACGCGGTCCGGGGCACGATCGAGCACGACGAGAAGGGCAAGCACTACGAGCTCGCCGAGGAGACCGCCGTGCTGCTCGTGCGGCCGCGGGGAATCCACCTGCCCGAGCGGCACCTGCGCCTGAACGGCGACCAGGTGGCCGGGGCGTTCATGGACTTCGGCCTGTTCATGCACCGCAACGCGACGGAGCTGCTCGAGCGCGGGGCTGGCCCGTACTTCTACATCCCGAAGGTGGAGTCGGCGCGCGAGGCGGCGCTGTGGCGCGACGCGTTCGTGATCGCCGAGGACGCGCTGGGGCTCGACCGCGGGACGATCAAGGCCACGGTCCTGGTCGAGACCATCCCGGCCGCGTTCGAGATGGACGCGATCCTCTACGAGCTGCGCGACCACTCGTCCGGGCTGAACGCCGGGCGATGGGACTACATCTTCTCGGTGATCAAGCGCTTCCGCTCGCGGCCGGACTTCGTGATGCCGGACCGGGGCGCGGTGACCATGACGGTGCCGTTCATGCGGGCATACACCGAGCTGCTCGTGAAGACCTGCCACCGCCGCGGCGCCCACGCCATGGGCGGTATGGCGGCGGTGATACCGAGCCGCACCGACGAGGAGGCCAACCGAAGAGCCTTCGAGGCGGTCCGCTCCGACAAGGAGCGCGAGGCCGGCGACGGCTTCGACGGCACCTGGGTCGCCCACCCCGACTCGGTGCAGGTGGCCACGAAGGCGTTCGACGCCGTGCTGGGTGACCGCCCGAACCAGCTGGACCGCCGGCGCGACGAGGTCTCGGTTGACGCCGACGACCTGCTCGCGGTGGCGATGACACCGGGCGAGGTGACCGAGGACGGCCTCCGCTCCAACGTGAACGTGGGCATCCAGTATCTGTCGTCCTGGCTGCGCGGCAACGGCGCCGCCGGGATCTACGGGCTGATGGAGGACGCGGCCACCGCCGAGATCTCCCGGGCCCAGGTCTGGCAGTGGGTCCGCCACGGCGAGACGCTCGACGACGGCCGCCCCGTCACGCCCGATCTCGTGCGCACGCTGGCCGACTCGGAGCTGGAGCGGATCCGCGGCGAGATCGGCGACGACGAGTGGTTCGAGAATGAGGGGCGACCCGAGCTCTCGCGCTCGCTGTTCGAGCGTGTGGCGCTCAGCGGGGAAGAGTTCGTGGAGTTCCTGACCCTGCCCGCGTACGAGGAACTGCTGAAGCTCGAGGGTTAGGGCCGTCCGGGCCCGGGGGCCGGCCGTCAGGCAGTCTGTGTGACATGGACGCGACGACAGTCAGAGCGATGCTCGAGCAGCACTTCACCAGCAGCGATCCGCACCTGAGTCACGCGATGTACCACGACGACGCCGTCCTCGAGTTCCCACAGTCGGGGGAGCGCTTCGTGGGAGTCGAGAACCTCCGCGAATGGAGAAGCAGCTATCCCGCGGAGACAGCCGTCGAGTTCCGGGAGATCCGAGGCCGAGACGATCTCTGGATCGCCGAGATCTCAATCAGCTACGACGGGGGTGCCCCGAACTACGGCGTGAGCATTCTCGAGTTTCGAGGCGAGAAGATCGCGCGCGAGTCGATCTACGTCACCGAGGGCTGGGAGCCTCCGGAATGGCGCGCTCGATGGCGAGCCGCGCCATAACGTCGTTGTCCAGGGTCAGTCCACCTCCTAGCGCAGCTCGGCGAACGCCCTGCGGATGGAGAGCGACGCCGTTCCGTGTGCCGTGAGGCGAGTCCGCTCGTCGCCGAGGTCATCCAGCGTCAGCTGCACGCGGTGCGTCCGGAGGGTCCCCGACCGCACGAAGGTGAGCGTCCGGCGATCGCTCCCCACCATCGCGAACCCCGACCGGCCGAGCAGCGGAGCGAGCTGGCGGAGCACCGCCGTCTCGACCTGCGCGACCGGCCGGGCCACCTCGATCGTCTCGATGAACGGGGCGACGCCGGGCATCCGCGGCGGCTTGCGGGCCGGTGCGCGTGGCGCATCCCGCCGCGTGCGCGGCCGTCCCGGCAGGTCGGCGGTCAGCTGCCCGAGCTCCTGCAGAGTGGCCGCCGCGTACGCGCGCTCCACCCGCTCCGGCAGCTCCTCGAGCGTCAGTCGTCCGGCGGTGCAGTGGTCCTTGAGCGCCGCCACGACACGCTCGCGGTCCTCGTCCGAGGCTCGTACTCCGGGCGCGGCTGGATCCTGCGGCAACGCCGACTACGCCGCTTCGCGGGAGCGCTCGGCCTCGCGCAGCTCCCGCAGCGCGCGCTTCCGCTCGTCGCGGCTGGTGCGCTCGAGGATCAGAACCCCGTCGAGGTGGTCCATCTCGTGCTGGATCACGCGCGCCTCGAGCCCGGACGCCTCCACCACGCGCTGCTCGCCCTCCTCGTCCAGCGCGCGCACCCGGACGTGCACGGGGCGCTCCACGTCGACCGTGACGCCGGGGATCGACAGGCAGCCCTCCTCACCCGCCTCCTGATCGGAGCTCGACCACTCCAGTTCGGGATTGGCCAGCGCGATCAGGGGCGCGTCGTGACCGACGCGGTAGACGAGCAGGCGCTGGGAGATGCCGAGCTGCGGCGCGGCGAGGCCCACGCCGAGGGCGTCGTTCATGAGCCCCGCCATCCGGCTCACCTGTCGGCGCAGCGAGTCGTCGAAGCGGTCCACGGGAGTCGCGCGAGACTTCAGCACCGGGTCGCCGAGCTTCCGTATGAACGACATCGCGGCCGCCCGCCGCGCCTCGGCCTCGGGGTCGAGCGGGGGCGGCTCCTCGTGGGTGGCGGGCTCGTCGTCGGCGAGCGCCTCCGGCCTCACCTGTCCGAGCGGCTCGCGCTCCTCGTCCTCCGGGATGCGGTCCCTGTCCTCGGGCATCCGGGGCGAGTCTAGCGGCGCCGCGAAGGCCGCGCGGCTACTGCGGATCCACGTCGACGGCGAACGCGACCGCCGCGTGCGCGCGGTCCCCTGCCACCGCTTCCACGGCCTCGCGGACGGCCGTGATGGCGGGCTGACGATCGCGGGAGCGCACCACCAGCTGCGAGCGCACGCGGCCCTGGCGGCGGAACAGCGGTGCGGGCCCGAGCACGGGCACGCCCGCCGCCGCCACCAGCGCGCGGATCGCCTCGGCCGCCGCCTGATCCGGTCCCGGGCCGGTCGCCGAGCACACCACCCGGATCAGGTGGCCGTAGGGCGGGTACGCGAACGCCTCGCGCCGCGGAAGCTCCCCGGCCAGGAAGCCGTCCGCGTCGTGCGCGGCCGCGTGCCGCAGGGCGCGCGCGTCCGGGTCGAGGGCCTGCACGATCACACGGCCGCCGCTCGGGCCGCGGCCGCTGCGGCCGGCGAGCTGCGCCACGAGCGCGAAGGTGCGCTCCTCGGCCCGGAAGTCGGGGAAGCGCAGCGTGGCATCCGCGTCGAGCACCACCCCGAGCGTGACGTCGGGGAAGTCGTGCCCCTTGGCGACCATCTGCGTGCCGACCAGCACGCCGGCATCGGCCTCGTCGAAGCGGCGCAGCACGGTGGCGATCCCGGCCGCGGCGGCGACGTCCGAGTCGAGCCGGAACACCGGCAGCGGCCGAACCAGCTCCTCGAGCTCGCGCTGGAGCTGCTCCGTGCCGGCGCCATGGCGCGCCACCGAGACGGACCGGCAGTCCGGGCAGGCCGTGGGCACCGACTCGCGGTGGCCGCAGTGGTGACAAGCCATCTCACCGGCGGCACGGTGGAGCACGAGCGTGACGTCGCAGTCCGGACACTCCCAGACCCGTCCGCAGAGCCGGCAGGAGAGGAAGTTCGACCAGCCGCGCCGGTTGAGCAGCACGATCGCCTTCTCCCCGCGGCGGCGCACGCCGTCCAGCTCCTGGCGCGTGCGCTCGTGGAGCGGCCCGGCGGCGCCCGCCGTGCCCACGACCTCCACCGGCGGCAGCCCGCGGCCGTCGACCCGTTCGCCGAGCACGATCCGCTCGCGGCGCACGAGGCTCTCCGGCCGCGGCGTGGCGCTCCCGGCCACCAGCAGGGCGCCCTCCAGCGCGGCGCGGCGCTCGGCCACCACGCGCGCGTCGTAACGCGGGTCGCCCTCCTGCTTGTAGGAGCCGTCGTGCTCCTCGTCGACGACGATCAGGCCGAGGTCGGTGAACGGGGCGAAGACCGCCGAGCGCGGGCCGACGCAGACGCGCGCGTCGCCGCGGCGCATGCGCCACCACTCGTCGTAGCGCTCGCGCGGCGACAGGCGGGAGTGCATGACCGCCACGGCGTCGCCGAAGCGCTCCACGAAGCGGCCCGCGGTCTGCGGCGTGAGCGCGATCTCCGGCACGAGGACGATCGCCGAGCGGCCCCGCTCGAGCGCGGCGGCGGCCGCGCGCAGGTAGACCTCGGTCTTGCCGCTGCCGGTGACCCCGTGGAGGAGAAGGGGCGCTGCTCGGGTGCCGAGACGGCCGACGATCGCCCCTAGCGCCGCCCGCTGGGCGGCCGTCGGCTCCACCGCGCCGGCCCGCGCGCCCACGTCCTCGAGCGAGGGCCGCCGGGCTGGCTCGGCGGCGTTCTCCAGGCGCACGAGGCCGCGCCGCTCGAGGCTGCGCACCGTGGAGTGGTCCGCGCCCGCGCGCCTGGCCACCGCCGCGACCGAGGCCGGCCCGGCCCTGAGCGCGTGCAGGACCGCCGCCTGGCGCCGGCCCAGCCGTACGCGGGACTCGAGCGCGCCGCGGCCCTCCTCGGTGAGCGCGGCCCGGAGCGACCGGCGGGGGCGCAGCGGCCGGGCGGCCCCGGTACCGGTGCCGGGCGGCAGCACGAGCGCGAGCCCCCGCGCCGGCGTGGAGACGTACTCGCGAGCGACCCACAGCCCGAGCCTCACCAGCGGCTCCGGCACGTCGGCCTCGAGCGCCGCGAGCGGCTGCACCAGCCGCTCCACCGGCAGCTCGCTGCGCTCCGCGAGCTCCACCACCACCCCGAGCAGCCGCCGCCGGCCGAACGGCACCACGAGCATGCTCCCCACCCCCACGCCCTCGAGCGCCCCGGCCAGCCGGTAGTCGAACGGCCCGCGCAGAGCCCGGGCGGGGGTGAGCGGCTCGACCTTGGCGATCACGGCCCCGAACGTACGCGAGCGCCCGGACGGGCCCCGGCGGCGCGATTTGTGACGATGTGCCCGTGGCGACCGACTTCGAGGCGGAAGGGCTGCTCGACGGCGCGGGGGACGGGCGGGCGCGCGAGGCGCGCCGGGAGCTCCTCGAGACGCTCGAGGAGGCGGGCATCCCGCTGGACGAGCTGCGCGAGGCGACGCGGCAGGGCCGGCTGGCGCTTCTACCCATGGAGATGGTGCTGGCCGGCGAGGGCGACCGGGTGAGCCAGCGCGAGCTGGCGGACGAAACCGGTCTCGACCTCGACTTCCTGACCGAGGCGCGTCGCGCCCTGGGCCTGCCGGCGGTGGACCCGGACGACGCGGTGCTCACCACGGAGGAGGTCGAGCTGACGCGCAGCGCGGCGACTCTGCTCGAGGCGGGAATCGACCGGCAGGGGTTCCTCGAGCTAACAAGGGCGATGAGCCAGGCCATGGCAGGCGTGGCCGCCGCCCTCACCTCGACCCTCGGGTCGGCGCTGCTCCGCCCGGGCGACACCGAGCGCGATCTCGGACTGCGCTACGCCGAGACTCTGCGCGAGCTCGGCCCGCTGGCCGGCCCGAGCCTGACCCAGATGCTCAACCTGCGGCTGCGCGAGCAGATCCGCCAGACCGTGGTCGGCCAAGCCGAGCTGGAGAGCGGCCGGCTGCCCGACGCGCAAGAGGTGGTGGTCGGCTTCGTGGACATCGTCGGCTTCACCCGGCTGGGCGAGCAGGTCGCGCCCGAGGAGCTCGGAGCCGTGGTGGCCGACTTCGAGGAGCTCGTCGAGGATGCGGTGCGGCCACCGGTGCGGCTCGTCAAGACGATCGGCGACGCCGCGATGGTCTCCGCGTCCGAGGCGCCGCCGGTGCTCGACACCATGCTCGCTCTCGTCGAGTCCTCGCGCGAGGACGACGACCGGCCCCTGCTGCGGGCCGGAATCGCCTCCGGGGAGGCGCTCCCGCGCGGCGGAGACCTCTACGGCCGTCCCGTGAACCTGGCCTCGCGCCTCACCTCGTTCGCGCGGCGGGGCACGGTCGTGACCTCCAAGGCGGTGCACGACGCCGCGCCCGAGGGCTACGACTGGTCGGGGGTGGGAAGCCGCCGCATCAAGGGCGTGCGCGGCGAGGTGGAGGTCTACCGCGTGCGCTCCAGCGAGAAGCCAGGCAATTAGCGGGGATCTCGGTATGGACGGAGGGCGAGCGGTGAGAGGGGGCATCAGTCCGTATGGGCGTTGTGGGCGGCCGGCGGGAGGCCGTCCAGAGGGGGTGACTGAAGTTGCGGCCAACATATGGCCGCAACTTGTTGGACCCCCTTGATGGCCGCTGTATTTCGGGCCCGGCTCAACCTTCCGGCCCACCGGGGTCTGTTGGCAGGCGCATCGGCCGGGGCGCCGTCGTCGGACGCTTGCCCAGCCCGCTCCCGCTCGATCGCACCCGCCGCGTCAGAGCCCATCGAGCAGCGAGCGGGTGCGCGTATCTGCCGGCGCTATCCTCGTTTCGATGCTCTCGACCCGTGAGCGCATCCTCGACACGGCCTACGACCTGTTCAGCCGCCACGGCATCAGGGCCGTAGGAGTGGATCGGATCATCGCGACATCCGGCGTGGCGAAGATGAGCCTCTACCGCCACTTCCATTCGAAGGACACGCTCGTGCTTGCTTTTCTCCAGGAGCGCGAGCGGCGGTGGACGATGGAATGGCTCCACGCCGAGGCAAGCAGCCGCGCCGATGACGGCGCGGGCCGGATGCTGGCGATCTTCGACGTGTTCGACGAGTGGTTCCGGCAGAACGACTTCGAGGGCTGCTCGTTCATCAACGTCCTGCTCGAGTTCAGCGAGGTCGACCACCCGATCCGGAGGGCCACGGCGGGGCACCTCGCAACCATCCGCGGCCTGGTGCGCGAGTTCGCCGAGGACGCGGGCGTGGCCGACCCCGAGGGCGTCGCGCGCCAGTGGCACATCCTCATGAAGGGCTCGATCGTGGCCGCCGGCGAGGGCGACCATGTGGCGGCCCGGCGGGCCCGCGGGCTCGGCGAGCTGCTGCTCGAGCGCGAGGGCGCGCTCGCGACCGGGTAGAGGCTTAGGCCGGAGCGCCGCTGCGCTCGCCGAGGCCGGCCGCCTCGCGCAGCGTCTGCGCCTTGTCGGTTTTCTCCCAGGTGAAGTCGCGGTCCTCGCGGCCGAAGTGGCCATAGGCCGCGGTCTTCTGGTAGATCGGCCGGTGCAGGTCGAGCTCCTGGCGAAACGCCCCGGGCCGCAGGTCGAAGTGCTCGTCCACGAGCCGGGCGATCTCCGAGCGCGGGATCTTCTCCGTGCCGAACGTCTCGACCATCACGGACACCGGGTGGGCCACGCCGATCGCGTAGGCGACCTGGATCTCGCAGCGGTCGGCGAGCCCGGCCGCCACCACGTTCTTCGCCACATAGCGCGCTGCGTAGGCAGCGGAGCGGTCCACCTTCGACGGGTCCTTGCCCGAGAACGCGCCGCCGCCGTGGCGCGCCATGCCGCCGTAGGTGTCGATGATGATCTTGCGCCCGGTCAGGCCGCAGTCGCCCATCGGCCCTCCGAGCTCGAACTTGCCCGTCGGATTGACGAGGAAGTTGCGCCCCTCGTCGTCCAGCAGCTTCTTCTCGTCGTAGAGCTCGGCGGGGAGCATCGGGTGAACCACGTGCTCGAAGAGGTCCGGCTTGATCAACGTCTCCGAGTCGAGCCCCGGCTTGTGCTGCGTCGAGATCAGCACGCGCTCGATCTCGATCGGGCGGTTGTTCTCGTAGCGGACCGTGACCTGGGTCTTGCCGTCTGGCCGGAGGTAGGGCATCACATCGCCGCGGCGGACCTCGGCGAGCCGGTGCGCCAGCTTGTGCGCGAGCAGGATCGGCATCGGCATCAGCTCCCTGGTCTCGCGCGTGGCGTAGCCGAACATCATGCCCTGGTCGCCCGCGCCGACCACGTCGAACGGATCCTCGTCCGAGGGATCGCGCCGGGCCTCGTAGGCCACGTCCACGCCCTGGGCGATGTCGGGCGACTGCTCGTCGATGGCGGTGATCACCGAGCACGTACGGCAGTCGAAGCCGGCGCGAGCATCCGTGTAGCCGATCCGCTGGGCGGTCTCGCGCGCGATCCGCGGGATGTCCACGTACGTCTCCGTGGTGATCTCGCCGGAGACCATGATCAGACCGGTGTTCACGAGCGTCTCGCAGGCCACGCGCCCGCCGGGATCCTCGGCCATCACGGCGTCGAGAACCGCGTCGGAGATCTGGTCGGCCATCTTGTCGGGATGGCCCTCGGTGACCGACTCCGAGGTGAAGAGGAATTCGTTGTCAGAGAGCTGGCGAGTCGTCATCAGGCGGGGAAGGGTACACGTGCACTTCGCTACCGAACGGACGGAAGCGGGCTCCGCTTGCGGGCCTTCGCCACGTCACCGCCTGCTTCTCCCCCTCGAGGTCCTGAAGTCGATCACGAGCGGCACGCCGTGCAGGCGATATCGCTCGCGCAGGCGGTTCTCCAGGAAGTAGGCGTAGTCGCGCGTGACGAGGCCGCGGTTGTTGACCTGCACGGCGAAGCGCGGCGGGCCGGTCTCGAACTGGGCCATGTAGTACATCCGCAGCCGCTTGCCCCGCACCGCCGGCGCCTGGCGCTCGGTCTGGAGGTCGCCGAGGAAGCGGTTCAGCTCCGGCGTCGGAATCCACTGGCGCGAGCGGTCCGCCAGCCCGAGTGCCTCGGCCACGAGCCGCTTGAGCCCGCGGCCGGTCTTCGCCGACACGGCCATGACCTGCGGGCGCTGCCGCAGCTTCTTCGTCACGCGCGCCTTCGCGTCCTCGAGATCGGTGCTTGAAGCGGACGCTGCGCGCCCGGCCGAGCCGGGCGCTTGCGCAAGGCGGTCCCACTTGTTGAGAGCGATCACGGTCGCGCACTTCCGCTTCATGGCCAGCTCGGCCACGCGGAAGTCCTCGCTCGTCATCCCCTCGGTCGCGTCGCAGACCACGATCGCCACCTGCGCGCGGCCGGCGGCCTGTTCCGAGCGCAGCTGCGCGTAGTAGTCCACCGTGCCGGCCACCTTGGTGCGGCGGCGCAGCCCGGCGGTGTCGACCAGCACCACCTCGCGGCCGTCGAACTCGATCCGGGTGTCGATCGCGTCGCGCGTGGTGCCGGGTACGGGCGTCACGATCACGCGCTCCTCGCCGAGCAGGCGGTTGAGCAGCGACGACTTGCCCACGTTCGGCCGGCCGATCAGCGCCAGGCCGGTCGCCTCGGCCGCCTCCTCCCCGGCGGCCGGCAGGCGCTCGACGATCCGGTCGAGCAGATCGCCCGTCCCGAGGCCCTGGGTGGCCGACACGGCGAGGGGGTCGCCCAGGCCGAGCGCGTAGAACTCGGCCGCGAGGCCCTCCTGGGGGCCCTCGTCGACCTTGTTGGCCGCCACCAGCACCGGCACCGGCCCGCCGCGCAGCTCGCGGGCCAGCTCGGCGTCGCCGGGGCGCAGACCCGCGCGCGCGTCCACCACCAGAACCGCGAGGTCCGCGTCCGCGAGCGCGGCCAGCGCCTGCCGCCGGATCTCCTCCGCCATCTCGTGCTCGCCGGCCATGTCCACGCCGCCGGTGTCCACGAGCGTGAAGCCGAGCCCGTTCCAGTCGGCGTCCACCTCCTTGCGGTCGCGCGTGACGCCGGCCTGCTCGTGCACAACGGCCTCGCGGGTGCCGGAGAGGCGGTTCACCAGGGTCGACTTCCCCACGTTCGGGTAGCCGAGCACGGCGACCTTCGGACGTCGTGCGCGAGGGGCCGGGCTCGGCCCGGACCGGAGCGATTCCCTGCTCATGCCGCCTCGCGGACGAGGTCCGCGATCCGTTCGACCACCTCGTCCAGGGTCAGGCCCGTGGTGTCGAGCTCCACCGCTCCCGGTGCCACCACGAGAGGGGAGTGCCGGCGGCTCTCGTCCTGCGCGTCGCGGAGCGCCTGGTCGCGCAACACGGTCTCCAAGTCTGCGCCGAGCTCGTCCGCGCGGCGGCGGGCGCGCTCCTCGGGGCTGGCGGTCAGGAAGACCTTCACCGCGGCGTCCGGGGCCACCACCGTGCCGATGTCCCGGCCCTCGGCCACCCAGTCGCCGTTCGCGAGCAGCTCCCGCTGCTTGGCCACGAGCGCGGCGCGGACGGCGTCGTTCGTCGCGACGCGCGAGGCCGCCTCGGACACCTCGGGGGCGCGGATCGCCTCGGTCACGTCCTCGCCGTTGGCGACCACGCGGTCGCCGAGATCGAGCTCGAGACGGCGCGCCTGGTCGGAAGCCGCTCCGCCATGGCGCAGGGTCATCAGGCCGACGGCCCGGTACATCGCCCCCGAGTCGAGGTAGGTGAAGCCGAGCGCGTCCGCGAGCGCGCGGGCGACGCTGCTCTTGCCCGCCCCCGCGGGCCCGTCGATCGCTACGACCATCAGGTCGATTATGCGTGTTGCTCGACCGGCTCGACCGTCACGGGCGAATCAGTCGAGCAGTGAGCGCAGGTCGCGTTCGAAGCCCGGGTACGACACCGCGGCCGCGTCCATTCCGATCACCTCGACCCCCTCTGTCGAGGCCAGGCCCGCCACCGCGCCCAGCATCGCCATGCGATGGTCGCCGCGCGAGTCGATCCTCCCGCCGGGCAACGGCGTCCCCTCGCCGCGGACCACGAAGCCGTCGGGCGTCTCCTCGATGTCCGCCCCGAGGCCGCGCAGCCCCTCGACCACCGCGGCGATCCGGTTCGACTCCTTGAAGCGGAGCTCCTCGGCTCCGCGCACCACGGTCTCCCCCTCCGCGAACGCGCCCAGCAGGGCCACCAGGGTCAGCTCGTCGATCGCGAGCGGCACTTCCTCGGGCTCCACCACCGTTCCCTCGAGCGGCGCCGAGGCCACGTCCAGCTCGCCGACCGGCTCGTCGTCGGCCTCGGTGCCGGGCTCCTCCAGGTCGCTCAGGATCACGGCGCCCATCCGCTCGGCGATGCGTAGGAAGCCGGTGCGGGTCCAGTTGAGCGCCACGTTCCCCATCACCACCCGGGACCCGTGAACGAGCGTGGCCGCCGCCACCAGGAAGGCCGCCGACGACGGGTCGCCGGGCACCACGATCTCGTCCAGCTCGAGCTCGTCGACCTGGCACACGGTCACGCCGCCGTTCTCGCGCGTGAACGGCACGCGGGCGCGGCGCAGCATGCGCTCGGTGTGGTCCCGGCTCTGCCGGCCCTCCACGACGGTGGTGGAGCCCGCCGCCAGCAGGCCGGCGATCAGCACGCACGACTTCACCTGGGCGCTCGGCACGGGCAGCTCGTAGCTGATGCCGCGGAGCTCGGTGCCGCGCACCGTGAACGGCGGCAGGCGCCCCTCCCGCGCCTCCACGCCGGCGCCCATCCGCCCCAGCGGCTCGGCCACCCGGTCCACGGGCCGGCGCCGGATCGACTCGTCGCCGTCGAGCGTCCAGACGCCCCCGGGCTGCCCCGCCAGCCAGCCGGGCAGCAGCCGCATGAGCGTGCCGCTGTTGCCCACGTCGAGCATCCCTCCGGTGGCCTCGAGCGGCCCCCGCAGCCCCACGCCGCGCACGAGCAGCGCGCCCCCCCGCTCCTCGTCCACCGCGGCGCCCAGCTTCAGCAGCGCTTCGAGTGTCGAGCGCGTGTCGCGCGAGTCCAGGTAGTTGCGCACCACCACCGGCTCGTCCGTCATCGCCCCGAAGAGCGCGGCGCGATGCGAGATCGACTTGTCGGGCGGCGGCACGTAGTCGCCCCGCAGGGGGTTGCCCGGGTCGAAGCGGACGTTCGTCACTGCTCGGCGACGGGAAAGCCGAGCTCGCCGATCAGCTCCGCCGCCTGCGCCGCCTGGCCGTCGCCCGCGATCCACAGGGTCATCGCGCCGGATCGCATGTCCGCCGCCGGCGCCAGCGCCATGTCGACGATGTTCACCCCCGCCTTTCCGAGCGCCAGCGCCACCTGGGCGACGATACCGGGGCGGTTCGGGACCGTCAGGAGGAGCTCGTGCACGGGCCCGCCCGCGAGGCCGGCCTCGAGCAGCGTGCGGCGGTCCTCGCGCGCGCGGTCGTTCCAGCCGGCCACGTCACCGCCCGAGAGGCGCTCCTCGACCGCCTCCAAGGCCCGGCGGAACGCCCTGACCTCCTCGACTATCGCGGCCCGATTGGCGCGGTAGATGTCCGCCCACATGGCCGTGTTCGAGCCCGCCACGCGGGTCATGTCGCGGAAGCTCGGCCCCACCTGCCGCAGCGCCTCGCCCTGGTCGCGGAGGCGATCAGCGGCCTGGGAGGCGAGCACGTTCGCGATCACGTGCGGCAGGTGGCTGAACACCGCGACCATCCGGTCGTGCGTGGCGGGGTCCACCGCCACGGGCCGGGCCCCGACGTCGACGACGAAGCGGTGGAGGCGCTCGTACAGAAGCCCCTCGGAGGTCGGCAGCGGCGTCAGGTACCAGACCGCGCCCTGGAAGAGATCCGCTCGCGCCTGCTCCACGCCGGCGGTCTCGGCCCCCGCGATCGGGTGGCCGCCCACGAAGCGCCGGTCGTCCACGGCCGCCACGAGCTGCTGCTTCGTCGAGCCGACGTCTGTGACGCAGCAGCCGGGCCCGGCGCTCGCGAGCGCCTCGCCGACGAGCGACGTCAGTGCGCCGACCGGCGCGCACGCGAAGCACAGCTCGGCGCCGTCCACCGCCTCGGCGACCGAGCCCGCGGCACGGTCGATCGCCCCGCGCCCGAGCGCAACGCGCAGCCGGCCGGGGTCGCGCCCGAACCCCACCACCTCGGCGTCCTCGACGAACTCGCGGGCGGCGAGGCCGATCGAACCGCCGATCAGGCCGACGCCGAGGACGGCGATTCTCATTCGAGGAGAGAATCGCTCCGCTCGGGGCCGAGCCCGGCCCCTCGCGCGCGGCGCGCCTGCACCGCCGCAGCGAGCCCCTCGAGCACCCCGGATGTCGCGTCCCAGTCCATGCAGGCGTCGGTGATCGACTGCCCATAGCGCAACGCGGCGCCGCCGGAGAGGTCCTGGCGCCCGGCGACCAGGAACGACTCGAGCATCAGGCCGACGATCGCGCCGTTGCCGCCCGCCACTTGGGCGGCCACTTCGCCGGCCGCCACGGGCTGTTGCTCGTGGTCCTTTCTGCTGTTGTCATGCGAGGCGTCGATGACGAGCCGCTCCGGCAGCGCCGCCGCGCGCAGCTTGGTGAGCGCGTCCGCGACGTGCTCGTGGCCGTAGTTCGGTGCGCCGCGCCCGCCGCGCAGGATGATGTGGCAGTCGGGATTGCCGGTCGTGTGCAGGATGGCCGGACGACCCGCGAGGTCGACTCCCGCGAAGGCGTGCGGGACGGCCGCGGCGCGCACGGCGTCGACCGCTACCTGCACGTTGCCGTCGGTGCGGTTCTTGAAGCCCACCGGCATCGACAGGCCAGAGCCGAGCTGCCGGTGTGTCTGGCTCTCGGCCGTGCGCGCGCCGATCGCACCCCAGGCGACCGTGTCCGAGATGTACTGGGGCGTGATCGGATCGAGCCACTCGACGGCGACGGGCAGCCCGAGCGCGAGCACGTCGAGCAGCAGCCCGCGCGCCATCCGCACACCCGTGTTGACGTCGCCGGAGCCGTCGAGGTGGGGGTCTGTGATCATGCCCTTCCAGCCGGTGGTGGTGCGCGGCTTCTCGAAGTAGACGCGCATCGCGATGCAGAGCTCGTCGCTCAGCTCGGCCGCACGCGCCGCCAGCCGCTCCGCGTACTCGCGGGCCGCCTCGACGTCGTGCACGCTGCAGGGGCCGACGACCACCAGCAGGCGGTCGTCAGCGCGGGCGATGACTTCGCTGATCTGCTCACGTCCACGGATCACGACCTCCGCCTGGTCGTCGGTCAGCGGCAGGTCGCCGAGAACCTCCTCGGGGGCGACGAGCGGCGCGGTTCGCGCGATGCGCAGGTCGCGAACCTGTTGGAGGTGACGAGTCGGGGTCATCTTCTTCTTAAGCCTCTCAGACGTGCTTCGTGCGGTGGCGACGGCCGTTGGATCCGGCGTCCGGGTGTGTGGAGCTGCGCTGCCGGACGCCTAGATAAATCGCCACTCATAACGGTACGCACGCCGACCGGCGCTGGGCTGAGCGCTGGTCATGGGGGTCGGCTGAGCGTGCCGCGGCATCGTCCGCAGTTGTACCGCAGCTAGAGCAGCTCGTCCAGCGCGGCCAAGAAGCGGTCGTTCTCGCGGCGGGTGCCGTACGTGACCCGCATGCGCCCCGCCTCGCCGAGCGCCTTCCCCGCCCGGACGATCACACCGCGCGCGGCGAGGCCGTCCACGATCTCGTCCTCGTCGCGCTCGCCCAGCGAGACCCAGGAGAAGTTCGCCTGGCTGTCGGTCGTCTCGAGCCCGCGCTCCTCGAGCTCCGACTCCACGTGCACGCGCTCGATCACGTTCTGCTCCACGCGGCGCTCGACCTCGTCCTGGTGGCCGAGCGCCTCCGCGGCGGCGGCCTGGGCGAGCGCGTTGACCGAGAACGGCTGGCGAACGCGGTCCACCGCCAGCCGGAACGACTCGGAGCCGAGCGAGTAGCCGGCGCGCAGCCCGCAGAGCCCGTAGACCTTCGAGAAGGTACGCAGCACCACGAGGTTGGGATGGCGCGCGACGAGGTCCAGCGAGTCGTCGGGATCCTGGAGCGCGGAGAACTCCACGTAGGCCTCGTCGAGGATCACGGCCACGTGGCGCGGCAGGTCGGCCACCCAGGCGTCGATCGCGGCCGGTGGCAGCGCGGTCGCGCTGGGGTTGTTCGGGTTGCAGACGATCAGCATCCGGGTGGCCGCGGTGATCTCCCGGGCCATCGCCTCGAGATCGTGCTCCCCGGCGTCGTTCAGGGGGACCGTGATGGCCCGCGCGCCCGACATCGCGGCCAGGTGAGGGTAGATCGAGAACGACGGCCAGGCGTAGACGACCTCGGCGCCCGGCTCGAGCATCGCCTCGGCCGCCGAGAGGAGCAGCTCGCAGGAGCCGTTGCCGACGGCGATGCGCCCCACGGGCACGCCTGTGCGCTCGGAGATACGGCGGCGCAGCACGGACTTCTCCGGGTCCGGATAGCGGTTCAGGGTGCGGAGGTGCGCCTCGACCGCCTCCAGCACCTGGGGGTGCGGCGGAAACGGCGTCTCGTTGGAGGCGAGCTTGACGAGCTCGCCCTCGAACGCGTACGTCGACGCCGCCGGGTATACCGGGATGTTCTCGAGGCGGCGGTTGAACTCGATGCCGGTCACGGCCGCCGGCATTCCGTGGCTCGGGCCGCGGCCTTCACTGCGCCCCCTCCAGGTCCCGCCGCAGCGACACGGCGTCGCGCAGGTAGACGTGGTGGGGCGGGCCGTCCGCGTAGCAGTGGACCATCACCCGGATCACTCTAGGCAGCGCGCCCGGGACGTCGATCTCGCGAGCGCAGAGCAGCGGGACCGCGCTGAGGCCGATCTCCCGCGCGGCGACCGCGGGGAACTCCGCGTCGAGATCCGCGGTGCAGGTGAAGATGCAGCTCACGAGGTGGTCGGGCGTCAGGCCGTTGCGCTCAATGACCTCCCGCAGGAGCTCCTGCGTCGCGGACAGGATCGCGTCCGCCTCGTTGGCCTCCACCGTGGTCGCGCCCCGTAGCGCTCGCAGCTGCACGGCGCGCCATTCTGCCAGCGGCGCGTGAAGTCATCGCTGCGCACCCGGCCGAGCCGCGTGCTTGCGCACTGCGCGCCGGAGCCGCTCCACCTCGGCGTCCTTCAGCCGCCGGCTCTTGCCGGGCTCGAGGCCGCGGAGGCCGAGGGGGCCGAAGGCCACCCGCTCGAGCTCCGCGACGTGGTGGCCGACCGCCTCGCACATCCGGCGCACCTGGCGCTTGCGGCCCTCGCGGATCGCGATCTCGAGCACGCCCGGGGCCACCTGACGCACACGGGCGGGCGCCGTCCGCCCGTCGTCGAGCTCCACCCCCTCACGCAGCGCCCGCAGGGCGCGCGGCGAAACCCGGGGCGGCCGGACCCGCGCCCGGTAGACCTTCTCGAGGCCGTAGCGCGGGTGCGTGAGCCGCTCCGCCAGCTCACCGTCGTTGGTCAGCAGGATCAAGCCGGTCGTGTCCGCGTCGAGCCGCCCGACCGGGTAGAGCCGCCGCTGCGACCGCACGAGACCCACGACGGTCGGGCGCCCGTGAGTGTCCCGCGCCGTCGAGACGACGCCGGCCGGCTTGTTGAGCGCGTGGACCTCCCGCGGCTCGGGCCGCACCGGCCGCCCGTCGACCGCCACCGCGCTCGTCTCGTCGACGTCGCGGGCCGGATCGGTCACGACATCGCCGCCGACCGTGACGCGGTCCTGCGCAATCAGGCGCTCGGCCGCGCGCCGCGAGGCGACCCCCGCGTGGGCGAGGTACTTGGCGAGGCGCACGGCGCAAAGTCTGGACTACCGGCGCCTACCGGTCAGCCCGTGCTCGTAGGCGAAGACCACGGCCTGGATCCGGTCCCGCAGCCCGAGCTTCGAGAGCACTCGCGCCACGTGAGTCTTGACCGTGCCGGGCGCCAGCACGAGGCGCTCGGCGATCTCCGCGTTCGACAATCCGGCCGCCACGAGCTCCAGCACCTCTCGCTCGCGCGGCGTCAGCTCGGCCACCGCGGCGGGTACCTCGGCGTCCCGCATGCCAAGCTCGCCGAAGCGCTCGATGATGCGGCGCGTCACCCCGGGATCCAAGAGGGCATCGCCGCGCGCGGCCAGACGCACCGCCTGGATGAGCTGCTCGGGGGGCGAGTTCTTCAGCAGAAATCCGCTCGCCCCGGCACGGAGCGACTCGAACACGTACTCGTCGAGGTCGAAGGTCGTCAGGATGATCACTCGCGGCGGGTTCTCGCGGGCGAGAATCCGGCGCGTGGCCTGGAGGCCGTCCACGGTCGGCATGCGGATGTCCATCAGCGCCACGTGCGGGGCGAAACGCTCGCAGGCGGCCACGGCCTGATCGCCGTCGGCCGCCTCCGCCACCACCTCGAGGTCCGGCTCCGCGTCGATGATCATCCGAAACCCGCGGCGCACCATCGATTGGTCGTCGGCGATCAGGACGCGGGTGGTCATCCGCCCCCCGCCTGCAGCGGCAGCGCGGCGCGCACCTCGAAGCCGCCGTCGGGACCCGGACCCGCGGCGAGCCGGCCGCCGTACAACGCCACCCGCTCGTGCATGCCCACCAGCCCCTGTCCGCCGGCTCCGTCCTGAGGGCTGGGCGCCGCACCAGCCGCCTGGACCACCTCGACCTCCACCTGGTCGGCCGTGCGTCGGATCGCCACCCGCACCCGCTCGCCGGGCGCGTGCTTGAGCGCGTTCGTGAGCGCCTCCTGGACGATCCGGTAGGCGGCGAGAGAGCGTCCGGGCGGCACGTCCTCCAGGTCCCCCTCGACCTCCAGCTCAACGGTGAGGCCGGCCTGCCGCATGTCGGCCACGAGCCGCGGCACGTGGACGAGTGTGGGCAGGGCTCCCGAGGGTGCCTCGTCCGAGGAGCGCAGCAGGTCGAGCAGGCGGCGCATCTCGGTGACGGCGTCACGGCCGGTGCGCTCGACCGAGAGCAGCGTCTCGCGCTCCTCCTCGAGCTCCACCGGCAGCACGCGCCGCACGGCGCCGGCCTGTACCCCCATGACGCTGATGGAATGGCCGATCACGTCGTGCAGCTCCCGGGCGATCCGAGCGCGCTCCGCGCTCACGGCCTCGCGAGCGCGACGTTCCTGGTCCTCCTGAAGCACGTCGATGCGGGCCTCGAGCGCCTCGGACTCGAACCCCATGACCCGCACCGCCCGACCGACGCCGGCCGCCGCGAACGGGAGCAAACCCCCGATCGCGGCGCTGCCTATGTCGTCCTCGACCAGCCCGAGCACCGTGTACGCGACACCGGCGAACACCGTCCCGATCAGCAGCTCGGCGTTCGTGCCGTGCTCCCCGATCGAGTAGACCCCGGCGCCGATCGAGAGCCACATCAACAGGGGAAGGTCGTCGGAGTCGACGAAGGCTGTCGCGGCGAGGACGCCGGCGCCGCCGACCAGGACGACGAGGAGCGGCGCGGTTTCGCGCCAGGCGAGCGGGACCGTCGCAACCAATATCGCCACGAGCGAGGCCCACAGCGACTTGGGCGGATCGGAGGCGGCCAGCTCGACCAGCGCCGCCGCGGCCAGCGCCAGTGCCACGACCACATCCGCGAGCGAGGGCCGCCCGGCCGGGATCAATCGGATCGAGGCGCCTGCCCCCATCGACGACAACGCTATCTCCGGAGGTGACCCTCGGCATCCGCCTGTAGGCAGAGGCGAAATACGCCGCTGGACAGACGCGCCGCGTCGTGGTCGGATCTACGTTGGCCGCATGCTCACATCCAACACACTCAAGTACCTGGCCATCGTGACCGCCGTCCTGTTCGCGCTTGCCGCCCTGATCGGCGAGAACAACGACGTGCTGTGGATCGTCGACGACATCGTCTGGTTCGGCTTCCTCCTGTGCGCGTTGGTGCTCGTCGTGCTCAGCGCCGGTGTGCTCGTACGGAGCCTGAAGCGCTCGCAGCGCACCCAGGGCTAGTTCGCCACACTCTCCTCAATGGACCTCTCGCTCCTGAGCGAGCGGCTCGACGCCCGCGGCGAGCCCGGCTTCCGCTCCCGGCAGGTGTGGGAGTGGGCCGCCCGCGGGGCGTCGTCCTACGCGGAGATGACCAATCTCTCGCTCGAGCTGCGCGAGGCGCTCGCCGGCGAGGTCCCCTACTCCACGCTTCGGCCCGTGCGCGAGGCGCTGGCCAGGGACGGCACGGAGAAGGCCCTGTTCGAGACCGGCGACGGCAGGCCCGTCGAGGCCGTGCTCATGCGCTACCGCGACGGGCGCCGCTCGCTCTGCCTGTCGAGCCAGTCGGGCTGCCCGCTGACCTGCACGTTCTGCGCCACCGGGCGCATGAAGTTCGGGCGCAACCTCACCGCCTCGGAGATCGTGGACCAGGCGCTCCACTTCCGCCGCAAGGAGGCGGTCAACCACGCCGTCTTCATGGGAATGGGCGAGCCGCTCATGAACCTGGACGCGGTGCTCGCCGCCTGCGAGCGGCTGCCCGACATCGGCATCGCCACCTCCAACACGGCGATCTCCACCGTGGGGTGGCTTCCGGGCATCGAGCGCATGACGCGCGAGGGGCCGTCCGTTCGACTGGCGCTGTCGGTGCACGCCGCGGACGAGGCGCTCCGCTCGGAGCTGATGCCGGTGAACGCGCGCTACCCGCTCCGCGACGTGCTCGACGCCTGCCTGCGCTGGCACGAGCGGCGCCGGCGCCGGGTGTTCGTGGAGTACCTGATGCTCGACGGCGTGAACGACCGCTACGAGCAGGCGCTGGCCCTCGCCGCGCTGCTCGAGCCGCACCACGCCTTCAAGGTCAACCTGATCCCGTTTAACCCGATCGGTCCGGCGCGGGCCGGCCCGCGCCCTCCCGCACGGCACCCCACGGAGGCGGGCTTCCGCGGGTCAAGCCGTGACGCGATCGCCGCGTTCCGCGGGGCGCTCGAGCAGCGCGGCGTCCGGACGACCGTCCGCCTGACCCGTGGGCGCGACATCGACGCAGCGTGCGGGCAGCTCGCGGCGCGCCCCGCCGTTGGCAGCGAGCCATGATCCTCCGACGATCAGGATCAGCCCCGCCGCGGTGGTCACGCCGAAGCTCTCGTCGAGCAGGACTACCCCGTAGATCACGCTGAAGCCGGGCGCCACGTACGCGACCAGCGACGTGGTGCGCGGGCCGTCCGTGGCCACCAGCGAGTAGAACAGGACGAACGCGATTCCGGTCCCGCCGACGCCGAGGGCGAGCAGGGAGCCGGACGCGTCGAGGCTGGGCACGTGGCCCGGCCAGAAGAAGAGCGCCACCGGCAGCGTCATCAGCGCGCTGGCCGCACAGGTGGTGGCCACGGCGCCCACGGGCTGAACGCCGGGCACGCGCCGCTTGAGGAACCAGGCGCCGACGGCGTAGCCGGTGGTGGCGAGCACCACGAGGAGGCCGCCGACGAGCGCGGCGGCGCCCCCGGGCGCGTCGACACCGAGCAGGAGGGCCACGCCCGCGACGCCGAGCGCGACCCCGGCGAGCGACAGCGGCGTGGCGCGCTCCTCGCCCTCGAGCGCGAAGGCCAGCAGGAACGTGAAGATGGGCGCCCCCGCCACGAGGATCCCGGTCAGTGAGGAGGAGATCTCCTGCTCGCCGACGGTGATCAGCATGAACGGGCCGGTCACCTGGATCAGTCCGAGCACGAACAGCGGGGCGAGCCGCTCCCGCACTCCGGCGAGCGCCCCGAGGTGCGCGGCCACGGGCAGCAGCACGAGCGCCGCGAGCGCGGTGCGCGCGAACACGATGAAGGGAGGCGCCAGGTCGTCCTCGAGCGCGACCTTGATGAAGAGGTAGGAGGCGCCCCAGAGCGCGGCCAGCGACAGGAACATGACCCATGAGCGGCGCGACATCCGGCCCCGAGGATGGCAGAGAACGGCCATCAGTCCAAATGAAGGCGTCTTGGGCAGGCGATAAGCTCTGCTGATGCTCGACGTCCGCCGCATGCGCGTGCTCCGCGAGGTCGCCGCGCGCGGCTCGTTCTCCGCCGCGGCCGAGGCTCTCAACTTCACGCAGTCGGCGGTGTCCCAGCACGTGGCCGCACTCGAGCGGGAGGCCGGCACCCAGCTCGTCGAGCGCGGACGCAGGGGCGTGCGGCTGACCGAGGCCGGGCGCGTGCTGGTGGGCCACGCCGACGCGATCCTCGCCCGTATCGACTGCGCCGAGGAGGAGCTCGCGGCGCTGGCCGGGCTGCGGGGCGGGCGCCTGCGCCTGGTCTCGTTCCAGAGCGGCGGCGCCACGCTGGCCCCGCGGGCGGTGGCCGCCTTCCACGAGCGCCACCCGCAGGTGGAGCTCTCGATGCTCGAGGCCGAGCCGGAAGAGGCCCGGGAGCGGCTGCGAGGCGGCGAGGTCGACCTCGCGCTCGTCTACGACCACGAGTCCACGCCGGGCCTGCTGGGCCCCGACCTGAGCCTCACCCACCTGCTGGACGACCGCTACGACGCGATCCTGCCCACGGGCCACGCCCTGGCGGGGCGCTCCCGGCTGTCCCTGGCGGACCTGTCCGGCGATCCGTGGGTCGCCTCGACCTCCGTATGCGGTTGCCGGCAGATCACCGAAAGCGTCTGCCGCGACGCCGGCTTCGAGCCGCGCGTGGCCTTCGAGGCCGACGAGACACAGGCCGCCCAGGCCCTTGTGGCGGCCGGTGTGGGCGTCACGATGCTCCCCCAGCTCGCGCTGACCACGCTGCACCCGGGCGTGGTGGCGCGGCGGCTGTCGAATCCGCCGGTGCGGCGGATCTGGGCGGCGCGCCTGGACGGGGCCTACGCCTCACCCGCCAGCGACGCGATGCTGCAGATCCTGCAGGACGTGGCGGAGGAGTTCGGCGAGGCGCGCCTCGAGCTCGCCGCGGGTTAGGCGCGGGCCGCCCGCTGCTCGCCCGCGCGCAGGAGGCGCTCGCGCAGCTCGCGCTCGTCCTCCGGGGAGGGGTCGAACGCGGCCGGGTCCGGGAGCGCGTCGAGACCCGTGAGCCCGAACAGCCTCTCGAACAGCTCCGTCGTGCGGTAGAGCGTCGCGCCGAAGCGCGAGCGCCCCGACTCGTCGATTAGACCGCGCTCAAGCAGCGTGCCGACGGCCGATTCGGAGGCCACCCCGCGGATTCGCGCGATCTCGGGGCGGGAGACGGGCTGCAGATAGGAGACGATCGCCAGGCACTCGGCCTGCGCCTGCGTCAGCGGCGGCGTGCGCGGCCGTGCCAGGAGGCGTCTGGCGGCCCGTTCGGCGACCGGGTCCGTGGCGAGCGTGAACCCGCCCGCCACCTCGCGCAGCACCACCCCGCGGTAGCCCTCGGCGTAGTGTTCGCGCAGCCGGGCGAGGGCCTCCACTATCTCGCCCTCCGACACCTCCGCCGCGTCCGCGAGGCGCTCGACCGAGACGGGCTCCGAGGAGAGGAACAGCAGCGCCTCCACCGTGCGGGCCAGGTCGTTCATGAGCCGGGCACCACCGTGATCGGCCCGAAGGGCACCTCCTGCTCCCACTTCGCCTCCCCCGCCTTGTACAGCTCGAGCAGGGCGAACAGGGTGACCGCCTCGGTGAGCCGGTCGGCGCCCCGCACGGCGTCGTCGAACGAGAAGCGCGTCCGGCTGGCGAGCAGGCTGCGCAGGTGGCGCAGGCGCTGCTCGACGGACACCGCGGGACGGCGCACGTGTGCGAGGTCGAGCGGCGGCGGCGTGCGCAGGAGGTCCCCGACGGCGCGTGCGAGCAGCTCCGGGTCGTACGCCGCCTCGGCCGCCTCGACCGAGATCCGGCGCAGCTCCGGCGGCAGCGGAGCGGAGCGGTAGCGGTGGCCGTGCTCGGCGGCGAGCCGCTCGTGGAGGTGCTCCGCGGCGGCGCGGTAGCGGTGGTACTCGAGCATCCGGGCGAGCAGCTCCTCGGCGGCCTCGCGCGGCTCGAGGTCGAGCCCCTCCTCGTCCTCCTGGGGAAGCATGAGCCGCGACTTCAGCTCGAGCAGTGCGGCGATCAGGACCAGGAACTCGGTGGCGGCCTCGAGGTCCAGCTCACCGGCCCGCTCGAGGTGCTCGACGTATGCCAGCACAACCTCCGCGAGGTCGACCTCGAGCAGGTCGACCTCGTCCTTGAGCACGAGCGTCAGGAGCAGGTCGAAGGGACCGTGGAAGACCTCGAGGTCGAGGTCGAGCGTCGCGAGGGACATCGCCGCCGACAGGCTAGTCGGGCCGCCCGACGGCAGCCGGACCTATGCCCATCAGCGGCCGCACCTCGGCCATCGTGTCCTGGGCGATCGCCCTGGCACGCTCGGCGCCCATCGCCAGGGTCCGCTCCAGGCCCTGCTCGTCCGCGCGCAGCTCGCGGTAGCGCTCGCCCACCGGCGCGAGGACCTCCACCAGAGCCTCGCCCACCGCCGCCTTGAAGGCGCCGTACCCCTGGCCGTCGAACTCCTGCTCCACCTGCTCGGGCTCCACCTCGCGAGTGACCGCCATGATCTCGATCAGGTTCGCAATGCCGGGCTTGTCGGGGGCCCGGACCACCTCGCTGCCGGAATCGGTTTGGGCGCGTCTCACCTTGCGACGGATGGCGTCAGGCTCGTCGTCGATGTAGATCAGGCCAGAGTCGCTGCTGTAGGTGGTCGACATCTTGGCCCCGGGATCCTGGAGGTCCATGATCCGGGCGCCGACCTCCGGGATCACGTGCTCGGGCTCCACGAAAGCCTCGCCGTACGTGATGTTGAAGCGGCGCGCGATCTCACGCGAGAGCTCCACGTGCTGGCGCTGGTCGTCACCCACCGGCACCTCGTCGGTCTTGTAGAGCAGGATGTCGGCCGCCTGGAGCACCGGGTAGAGGAACAGGCTGGTCCGGACGAGCTCCCTCTCGCGCTCCGACTTCTCCTTGAACTGGTGCATGCGCTGGAGGTCGCCGTAGGGCGTGACCGAGGCGAGCAGCCAGCACAGCTCGGCGTGCTCACGCACGTCTGACTGGCGAAACAGGATGCAGCGCTGCGGGTCCAGGCCCGCTGCAATGAGCATCGCCGTGGTGTCGAGCGCATAGCCGGGCAGGGCCGCAGGGTCGTATGCGACGCAGGTCGCATGGAGATCCACGATGCAGTGGATTGTCGGATCGCCACGGTCCTGGCCCTCCACCCAGCCGCGGATCGCTCCGAGGTAGTTGCCGACGTGCTTGCGGCCGGTCGGTTGGATGCCGGAGAAGATGCGCACGGAGCGCGGCAGTCTATGTGGCGCCGACCTGCACGGGGATGCGCTCGACGGCGTTGTTCGCGTAGCCCTTCAGGTTCCAGGCGGGCTCGAGCGGCTGGGTGTTGCCGGCCGCGTCCGTGGCGCGCGAGCAGAGCACGTGCCGGCCGGGCGGCGCGTCCCACTCGAAGCGCCAGCCTCGCCAGGCGGCGGCGCCGAGCGGCTCCTCGAGCAGGGCCGGCGCGAAGGTCACCCCGGCGTCGGTGGACACCTCCACGCGCTCGATCGGGCCGTGCCCGGACCAGGCACGTCCCGTGAGGGTCGTGAGGCCGGGCTCCAGCCTGCGCTCGCGGGTCAGGAAGTCCGGCACGCCGGGTGGGACCATCAGCGAGCGCGGGAGCATGCGGGTGACCGGCTCGCCGGGCACGCCCTCGGCGTCGTAGAGGCGGTAGCCGACGGCCTGCTGATAGCCCTGGAACGGCTCCTCGAGCAACGTGATGCGGGCGAGCCACTTGACGTTCGTCATGCCGTACCAGCCCGGCACCACGAGCCTGAGCGGGTGGCCGTGCTGGGGCGGAAGCGGCCCGCCGTTCATCTCGTAGGCGAGCAGCGCCTGCTCGGTGTCGGCCAGCGCCAGGGAGCGCTCGTAGGCCTGCGGGACGCCTCCCTCGACGCCACGGTCGAGGCCGGTGAAGAGGACCTCTACGGCGGTGTCGGCGATGCCCGCCTCCTCGAGCAGCGGGCGAAGGGGCGTTCCGCCCCACTCGGCCGTGCCGACCGCCTCGGTGAGCCAGGGCTGGCTCAGCGGCCGGGGGGCCAGCAGGGCGCGGCCGTTGCCGGCGCACTCGAACGTGACAGGCAGGGAGACCCGCTCGCGGGCCCGCAGGTCGCCGAGCGAGATGCTGAGCGGACGCTCCACGGCCCCGCCGAGCTCGAGCCGGAAGGCGTCCGGCTCGACCGCCGGGATGTCGTAGTGGATCAGTAGGTAGTGGAGGCCGGCCGGGGTGATCGGGTAGCGGAGGGCTTCCAGCGGCAGCCCGTGGTTGCGAGCGGCGAGCCGAAGCTCGGCCGGGGTGATGGCCTCCTCGGCGACCGTGCCGGCGGGGGCAGAGTCCATGCCGGCGACTGTACTAGTACTCGAGCAAGCCGCCGTCGAAGCCGGTCCCCGCGCCGAACAGGAGGAGCATCAGGGTGAGGACCATCACGAGGGCGCCGGCGACCACGGCGCGTCCCTCGCCGGAGACCCAGGCGTAGGCCGTCGCGACCACGCCGAGGACGAGGGCCAGGGGGTAGAAGAAGAGGGCGCTGATCAGCGCCGCGGCAACCAGGACCCACGAGGCCTGGCGGTCGCGCCGGCGCGAGACGTCGCGCCGCTCGGGGCGAATGCCGCCGATCCCGGCCATGCGCCCCGTTTGCCCGCGGGCGGCGACGGCGAAACGGCCGCGCCGGACGCGAATCACGGCGCCGCGAGGGCGCGGTGTGATGGGCGGCCGCTCCCGAGTGTGGGCTGTCTGGGTCACGCATATGGCGCCTTTGACAGCCCACACTCGGCAAACGAGGGCGCCACCGCACCTCACCCTGGATGCTGTCGTCCGATCTGGTTAACAACGCGACGCACGCCGGAGCGGAGCGCCAGACCCCGGCGCTACATCGCCCCCGACCCGCTCGCCGGCGCCTTGCGGGCCCGCTCCGGGTCGCCCGGGTTCTCCTCGTCCGGCCGCCACCGCACCACGGGGCGCTTTGCCGCGCCCGCCTCGTCCAGGCGGCGCACCGGCGTGGTGTAGGGCGCGTTTCGAGCGATCTGCGGGTCCTCCGCGGCCTCCCCGAGGATGGAGCGCACCACGTCGGCGAAGTGGTCGAGGCGCTCCTTCGTCTCGGTCTCGGTCGGCTCGATCATCAGCGCCTCCTCCACCAGCAGCGGGAAGTACACCGTCGGCGGGTGCACGCCGTGGTCGAGCATCCGCTTGGCGATGTCGAGCGTGCGAAGGTCGAGCTTCTCCTTCGCGGCGCTGCCCGACAGCACGAACTCGTGCATGCAGGTGCGGTCGAAGGCGATCGGGAGGTACTCGCCGATCCCCTCCTCCGCCAGCCGCGCCTTCAGGTAGTTGGCGTTCAGCACGGCGACCTTCGAGGCCTCCTCGAGGCCGTCGCATCCCAGCGAGCAGATGTAGGCGTACGACCGGACGAAGACGCCGAAGTTGCCCTGGAAGCCGCGCAGCTTCCCGATCGACTTGGGGCGGTCGTGGTCGAGGTCGAAGAAGGGCTCGGCGCCGTTGTCGCCGCCCCTCCGGACCACCTGCGGCGACGGCAGGAACGGCTCGATCCGGTCGGACACAGCGATCGGCCCCGCGCCGGGGCCGCCGCCGCCGTGCGGCTGCGTGAAGGTCTTGTGCAGGTTGAAGTGGACGATGTCGAAGCCCATGTCGCCGGGCCTCGTGATGCCCATCACGGCGTTCAGGTTCGCCCCGTCGTAGTAGAGCGTCGCGCCGGCGTCGTGCACCACGCGAGCTATCTCCTCGATGTTGCGGTCGAAGAGGCCGAGCGTGTTCGGGTTGGTGAGCATCAGGCAAGCGACGTCGTCGTCCGTCTTGGCCCGGAGGTCGTCGAGGTCCACCCCGCCGTCCTCGGCGGTGCCCACCTTGACGACCTGGTAGCCCGCCATCGTCACCGTGGCGGGGTTCGTGCCGTGCGCGGTGTCCGGCGTGAGCACCTTCGTGCGGCGCTCGCCCCGGTCCTCGTGATAGGCACGGGTCAGGAGGAGGCCGGCCAGCTCGCCGTGCGAGCCGGCGCTCGGCTGCAACGACACGTGAGGCAGGCCGGCGATCTCGCCGAGCGCGCCCTGCAGTCGCCACATCAGCTCGAGCGCGCCCTGGGCGTACTCGGGATCCTGGAGCGGATGGAGGCGGGCGTGGCCGGGCAATCCGGCGACCCGCTCGTGCAGCTTCGGGTTGTGCTTCATGGTGCACGAGCCGAGCGGGTAGAAGCCCTCGTCGAGGTGGAAGTTCTTCGAGGACAGCGTCACGTAGTGCCGCACCAGCTCGGGCTCCGAGACCTCGGGCAGCTCCGCCGGGCGCTCGCGCCGCTGCGACGCGGGCAGCAGCTCCTCGACCGGCACCTCCGGCACGTCCGCCTCGGGCGCCACGAAGGCGCGCCGGCCCTCGCGGGACTGCTCGAAGATCGTGACGGTCTCGGCGTCCGCGCGCGGATCCCGCTCGGTCATGCGGCCACGCCCTCCCGCGCCCGCACGAGCGCGGCCAGCCGGTCGATGTCCGCCTGCGTGCGCCGCTCGGTGATGGCCACCAGCAGGCCGTCGTCGAACTCCGGGTACTCGCGGCCCAGCCGGAAGCCCGGGTTGATCCCCTCCGCCCGGGCCCGATCGAAGAGGCCGTCCAGGTCGGGGACCCGCACCGCGAACTCCCGCACCACCGGACCGGGGTTGATCGCCTCGAGCCCGAGCGCGTCGCGGGCGTAGTGGGTGCGGCGCAGCATCAGCTCCGCGAGCTCGACGAGACCCCGCTTTCCGAGCCAGGACAGGTACACCACGCCGGCCAGCGCGTTCAGCGCCTGCGAAGTGCAGATGTTGTGGGTGGCCTTCTCGCGGCGGATGTGCTGCTCGCGGGTCTGGAGCGTCAGTACGAATCCGCGCTTGTCGTCCACGTCGCGGGTCTCGCCCGCGATCCGCCCCGGCATCTTCCGCAGGAAGCGCTCGCTCGCGGCGAAGAACCCGAAGGAGGGGCCGCCGAAGTCGAGTCTGTTGCCGAGCGTCTGCCCCTCACCGACGCAGATGTCCACGCCCTGCTCGCCCGGCGGCTTGAGGATGCCGAGCGGCAGCGGGTCGGCGGCGCAGACCACGACGGCACCGCTGCGCCCGGCGGTCTCGGCCAGCTCGGCGAGCTCCTCGACCGTTCCGAGGAAGTTCGGCTGTTGCACGAACACGGCGGCGGTGTCGTCGTCCACGGCCTCGGCCAGGGCGGCGGGGTCGGTCGCGCCCTCGGCGGTGAGCGCCACCTCGTCCACGGTCATCCCGTAGCCCGCGGCGTGCGTGCGCAGCGCGGCGCGCGAGTGCGGGTGGACGCCACGGCTCGTCACGAGCTTGGTGCGGCGCGTCTCGAGCTTCGCCAGGTAGCCGGCCGCGGCCACCGCGCTCGGGCCCTCGTACACGGAGGCGTTCGCCACCGGGAGCCCCGTCAGCTCCGAGATCGCCGTCTGGAACTCGAACATCACCTGGAGCCCGCCCTGGGAGATCTCGGGCTGGTAGGGCGTGTACGGGGTCAGGAACTCAGAGCGCGAGAGCAGGTTGTCGACCAGCGCGGGCACGTAGTGGTCGTACATCCCGGCGCCGAGGAAGCTGACCTCGGCATCGCAGTGGCGGTTACGGGCGGCGAGCGCCGTGAGGTGATCGTTCACCTCTTGCTCGGAGCGCCCCTCCGGCAGGTCGATCGGCCGCCCCAGCCGAACCGACTCCGGGATGTCCGCGAACAGGTCGTCGAGCGATGCGGCGCCGATCGCGCCGAGCATCCCCTCGAGGTCCTGGTCGGTTGCGGACGTGTATCGACTCAAAGGAGCTCCCTGTACGCCCCTACGTCGAGCAGGGCGTCCACCTCGTCGGGCTGGGTGAGCCTGACCCTCACGAGCCAGCCCTCGCCGTAGGGGTCCTCGTTGATCTTCTCAGGCGAGTCGGCCAGCGCCTCGTTCACCTCGAGGATCTCGCCGGACAGCGGCGCGAACACATCGGAGACCGCCTTCACGGACTCGACCTCGGCGTAGGCCTCGTCCTTGGTCACCTGTGCGCCGGGCTGGGGCGGGTCGAAGAAGACCACCTCCCCGAGGGCGTCCTGGGCGTACCAGGTGATCCCGAACGTGGCGTCCTCGCCCTCGACCCGCGCCCAGTCGTGCTCGGCGTGGTACTTGAGGTCCTCGGGATAGCTGGCCTCAGCCACTGGTCTCCTTCCGTTCGTACAACGGTTTCCGCCTCACCTCGGCCGGGCGCCGCTTGCCGCGCACGTCCACCTCGATCCCAGTACCCGGCTCCCGGTCCTCCAATGGCACATACGCCATCCCAATGCCTATCTCGAGGCACGGCGAGAGGCTCCCGCTCGTCACCACGCCCTCGCCGTGCGGGCCGCTGACGGGGTTGCCCTGGCGCGGGATTCCGGGGCCCGTGAAGGCGAAGGGCACGAGCGTCTGCTCGGGCTCGAGGTCGCGCAGGGCGTCCGAGCCGATGAAGCCCGTGTCGAGCTTGCAGCACCAGCCCAGGCCGGCCTGGATCGGGTCGCGGTCCTCGGACAGGTCGTTGCCGTAGAGGTGGAAGCAGACCTCCAAGCGCAGCGTGTCGCGCGCGCCCAGGCCGGCCGGCCGCACGCCCCGCTCGAGCAGCGCGTCCCACACCGTCCCCGCGCCGTCCGGGGGAAGCATCAGCTCGCAGCCGTCCTCGCCGGTGTAGCCCGTGCCGCAGACCAGCGCCGGGACCCCCGCGATGTCGACGTCCGCCGTGCGCATCCGGGCCGGAAGTCCGTCACCGAGCGCCGCGCGGGCATCGGGGCCCTGCACGGCGAGCATGGCCCAGTCTGCGTGCGCATCCTTGACATCAACGTCGAGAACGCCCGTCTGCTCGCGAAACCAGGCGAGGTCCTTCTCGTGGTTGGCCGCGTTGGTGACCGTGAGAAAGCGATCGTCGAGCCGGTAGGTGAACAGGTCGTCCAGGACACCGCCGTCCTCCCTGCACAGCACCGAGTACTGCGCTCCGCGCTCAGCGATCTTCGTGACGTCGTTCGACAGGACGCGCTGAAGGAACCTCTCCGCATCCGGGCCGGACGTCTCGATCTGCCCCATGTGCGAGACGTCGAACATCCCGGCGCCCGTGCGCACCGCGACGTGCTCCTGGCGGATCCCCTCGTACTGCACCGGCATCTCCCATCCGGCGAAGGGAACTAGCTTTGCGCCGGCCTGCTCGTGGCGATCGAACAGAGGAGTGCGGCGCAGGGTGTTGGTGACGTGCGACAAGCGCGGGCCAAGGCTATCGCTACACGCGCATCAGCCTTCCAGCAGGGCGGCCACCAGCGCCAGCGCCACCTCCGCGCGGGCGCGCAGCGACTCGGCGCTCACCCACTCCTGCGGAGTGTGGGCGCCGCCGCCGCGTGGGCCGAGGCCGTCGATCGTGAGCGCCACGGCGGCGGCCATGTGGCTGGCGTCGCTGGCGCCGCCGCGCTCGGCGGCCACCAAAGGGCGGCCGAGGCGGCCGGCGGCCCGCTCCAGCAGGTCCCGCGACACGGCCCGCGTGTCCATGCCGGGCCACGCGCGGACCATGTTCGGCTCCACGTGCACGTCGTGCAGCTCCTCGGGCACCACTTCGAGCACCGGATCGAAGGCGGCCAGGCTGTCGGCGCGCAGGTCGCAGACCAGCTCGCCGTGGGCCGGCACCACGTTGAAGGCCTCGCCCGAGCGCATGATCGTGGGCACCGCGGTGAGCCTGTGGGGCCCGTCCGGGTCGCTGCAGCCGGCCACGCGGCGGGCCACCTCCGCCAGCGCGAGCAGGGCGCTGCGACCCCTCTGCGGCGCGGAGCCCGAGTGGGCCGGCCGACCGTGGGCCTCCACCCGCAGCGTCCCGGCCGCCTTGCGCTTGACGATCACGGCCTCGCGGCCCTCCGCGTCGCGCTCCCCGGCCTCGAAGCAGAGGCAGGCGTCGAACCCCGCGAAGCGCTCGGAGTGCGCGAACGCGGCGGTGCGCCACTCCTCGTCGTTCACGAGCAGGATCGCTGCCTCGGCGTAGAGCTCGGGCCGGGCGGCGAGCTCCCGCATCGTGCCGAGCGCCAGCGCCACGCCTCCCTTCATGTCCACGGCGCCGGAGCCGGTGAGGCGGTCGCCCTCGCGGGCCAGGGGGCGGTGGGCGGCGTGTGCGACCACCGTGTCGAGGTGCCCCAGCAACAGGAGCCGCTGTGACCCCGACCCGTGGAGCAGGCCCACCAGGTCGGGCACGTGCGCCGGCGTGGAGCACTCGACGCGCTCCACCTCGGCCTCCGGGGGCAGGAACGCGGCGCACAGGGCGACCGCCTCCTCCGCCCCGGCCACGTCCCCCGAGGGCGTAGAGACGCCGACGAGCGCCTCGAGCTCCCGCTCCGCCACCAGCGCGACCCGGGAGGCCGCCTCGATCACGGAGCAACCGCTCCGGTGCGGGCCGAGCCCGCCCCCTCGCGCACGGCGATCGCTCCGGTGCGGGCCGAGCCCGCCCCCTCGCGCACGGCTCAGTCCTTCAGGAAGGACGGAACGTCGATGTCGTCTTCGGTGATCTCGAGCGAGCGCCGTTGGCGGTCGTCCATCTTCACGTCGCGGCGGCGCGGCTCGGCGCGCCGGCCCGTGGAGTCCTCGGTGAACAGCGGCGTGCGCTCCGGCCGCTCGAACCCCGTGGCGATCACCGTGACGCGCACCCCGTCGCCCATGCCGTCGTCCACCACGGCGCCGAAGATGATGTTCGACGTCGCGTCGGCGGCGCCCTGGATGATCTCTGCGGCCTCGTTCACCTCGAACAGGCCGAGGTCGGTGCCGCCGGTGATGTTGAGCAGGATCCCGGTGGCCCCCTCGACCGACTGCTCGAGCAGCGGGCTCGAGACGGCGTTCTTGGCCGCCTCGGCGGCCCGGTTCTCGCCCGAGGCCTCGCCGATCCCCATCAGCGCCGACCCCGCGTCCTCCATGATCGTCCGGACGTCGGCGAAGTCGAGGTTGATGAGCCCGGGCGTGGTGATCAGGTCGGTGATGCCCTGCACGCCCTGCCCGAGCACCGCGTCGGCCTCGCGGAAGGCGTCGAGGATGCTCGTGCGGCGCTCCACCACCGCCAGCAGCTTCTCGTTGGGGATCACGATCATCGTGTCCACCTGCTCGCGCAGGCGGTCGATGCCCTCGACCGCCTGGCGCATGCGCTGGGAGCCCTCGAAGTCGAACGGCTTCGTGACCACCCCCACCGTTAGTGCGCCGACCTCCTGCTTCGACACCTCGGCGATGACCGGCGCGGCGCCGCTACCGGTGCCGCCGCCCTCGCCCGCGGTCACGAACACCATGTCCGCGCCCTTGAGGGCCTCCTTGATCTCGTCGCGGCTCTCGTTGGCCGCGCCGTACCCGACCTCGGGGTTGGCGCCCGCGCCGAGGCCCTTCGTGAGCTGGTCGCCGATCTGCAGCTTGATGTCGGCGTCGCACATCTGGAGCGCCTGCGCGTCGGTGTTGACGGCGATGAACTCGACCCCCTTGAGCCCGGCGTCCACCATGCGGTTGACGGCGTTCGTGCCGCCGCCGCCAATGCCGACGACCTTGATGACCGCCAGGTAGCTGCCAGTGTCCATGGAGCGTCCCGTTCCTCTCTGCCGCTCAAGCTCAAGCGATCATCGAGGGTTTCTCGATAGTCGCAGGAACCGCACTGTAGGCGGCATTTGCCGAAAGTGTCAACCGGGCTCGCAACAAATCGTGCACGAGAAGGCTCTATCCGAAGTCGAGAGTTGATGAAGTCTCAACTACAGGTTCAGTGTACGTGGAGGGCGGTTCGGGCCGGCAGCGGCTCAGGGCGACGGCGCCGGCGCCGTGGTGGCCGGCGGGACCGTGCCGGCCGCGGGCGGGACCGCTGCGGTGGCCGGCGGGACCGTGCCGGCCGTGGGCGGGACCGGTGCGGTGGCGGGCGGCGCCGTCCCGTCGGTCGCGGGGAGCATCCCGGCCACGGCCGGGTCGCCGGCCGTCGGGTCCGTGGCGGTCCCGGGCGGGAGCGCGGAGGTCGCGCCCGCCGGGGCCACCGGGACGATCGTCTCGGCCGGGAGGCCCCCCGCGGCCGGCCGTCCGGGGATCCGGACGTCCACGTAGCTCGCTCCGCTCGCCTCGAGGTCGGCGAGCACCCGCGAGGCGGCCGCCCACTTGGCCCGCAGGCGGGCGGCGTCGCCGAAGATGACGTCCGGGCCCTCTCTCAGCTGCGCCACCTGGCCGAGCCGGCCGTCCCTGCCGACCTCCTCGATGCGGGCGCGGAGCGCGGCGGGCGCGGCGCCCGCGATCGCGGCGGAGGCGAGCGCCGTGGAGTCGCGCAGCTTCTCCACGCCGAGGGCCCCCTCTACCTCCACGGTCGGCAGGCGCTTCTCCACGGGCACGCCCTGCAGGATGGTGCCGTCCGCCGCCACCGCCACCCGCCCGCCGTCGCCCACCGCCACGGCCGCGGGCAGGTGCTCGACCACGTGGATGCGCAGGCCGTGCGGGAAGTCGGTGGTCACCTCGAGCTCGTGCACGACCGGAAAGCCGGCCACGGCGCGCTCGAGCGCCTCGTGGTCCACGTGCAGGGTGGTCATCGAGCGGCTCGCCGCGGTGAGGGCCATGCGGACGCGCTCGGAGTGGGACGTGTCGAGCCCGGTGATGGTCACCTTCTCCACCGCCACGAACGACGAGTCGCGCAGCCAGAACTGGTAGCCGGCGGCGAGCAGGAGCAGCGCCGCCGTGGCCACGAGCAGGCGGCGCCTCACCCGCCCGGAAGCGACGATGGCGCGCGCCCGGTCGCCCACGCGCGGCAGCCGCGGAAGCGATCGCAGCCGCCCCGCCTGGGTGGCGGCCCCGCCGTTCACGACGCCGGGCCCTCCTCCCACAGCGCCGAGGCGTCCACCTCACCCAGGAACTGCACCTCGGCCTCCAGCTCGACCCCGAACCGCTCGCGCACGCGGCGCTTGCCCTCGGCCATCAGGGCGATCACGTCGGCGGTGGTCGCCTCACCGGGGTTCTCGACGAAGTTCGCGTGCTTCTCGGAGAAGCGCGCCCCGCCCACCGTGAGGCCGCGGCAGCCCGCCTGGTCGAGCAGCACTCCGGCGCTCCGGCCCTCGGCGCGCGGATCGTCCGGGTTCTTGAACGTCGAGCCAAACGTCTTGATGCCCGACGGCTGGGCCGCCTTCCGCGCGGCGCGCATCTCCGCGAGCGTGGCCTTGACGGCGTCCGGGTCGGCGGGCCACAGCGCGAAGGACGACCGGGCCACGATCTCGCGCGGGCCGAGGTTCGAGCGCCGGTAGCTGAATCCGAGCTCGCCGGGCGTGCGGCGCACCGTGCCCTCCGGGGTCGCGATGTCGACCCATTCGAGCACCCGCGACAGGTCCCCTCCGTACGCGTTCGCGTTCATCTTCACGGCGCCGCCGACCGTGCCGGGGATGTTCACGCCGAACTCGAGGCCGGTCAGCCCGGCTCGCGCGGCCCGCGCCGCTGCCTGGGGAAGGCGGGCCCCGCCGCCGCAGAGCAGGCGGTCGCCATCCTGCTCGATCGTCGAGAGCGCGCCGTCCAGCTTCAATACGAGTCCTCGGAATCCGGCATCCGCTACCAGGAGGTTCGATCCCGACCCCACCACTCCTACCGCGATCTCTTCGCCATCCGCCCAGGCGAGCAGCTCGGCGAGGCGCTCAGGCGAGTCGGGGCGCGCGAACCAGTCGGCCGGGCCGCCCGTGCGGATCGTGGTGAGGCGGGCGAGCGGGTAGTCGCGCTCGACTCGCTCCGGCGGCGTCATCCGGCCAGACTCCGCGCGAGCCGGTCCACGTCGCCGGCCCCCAGGGTGAGAAGGAGGTCGCCCTCGCGCAGCTCCGCCGCCAGCATCCGCTCGGCGTCCTCCATCCGGGGAAGCCACCAGACCGGCCGCCCCGCGGCGGCATCGGCCGCGGCCTGCGCCACGAGCAGGCCGGTGACGCCGGGGAAATCCTCGGCCTTTTCGCGCGCGGGGTAGACGTCGAGCACCACCACGAGGTCGGCCCGGGCCAGCGCGCGGCCGAACTCGCGCGCCAGGAGCCGCGTGCGGGAGTAGAGGTGGGGCTGAAAGCAGGCCACGAGGCGGCCGCCCTCGCCGTGAGCGAGCGGGCGGGCGGCCTCCAGGGTGGCGCGGACCTCGGTCGGATGGTGCGCGTAGTCGTCGAACACCAGGGCCCCCGCCCCCGTCCGGCCGTGGGCCTCGAAGCGCCGGGCCGCCCCGGTGAACGTGCCGAGCGCGGGGGCGGCCTCGGGCGGGTCGACCCCGGCGGCCCGGCACGCGGCGAGGGCCGCGAGGGCGTTCAGCACGTTGTGTCGCCCGGGAACGCGGAGCTGCACCTCGGTTCCCTGGACGTCGAAGCGCGACCCGCCGGGAAGCAGCTCCACGCGTCCCCGCACGTCGAATCGCACCTCCCGCCCGGGGCCGGCCAGCTCGACGCCGGGCCCGAGGATCCTTAGCTCGGCCGGCTCGGCGAACTCCGCGAAGGCCTCCTCCAGCTCCCTCAGGTTCGCGTAGGTGGCGTGGTGGTCCAGCTCGATGTTCGTGACCACGGCCACCGGACGGTCCAGCTTGAGGAACGACCGGTCCGATTCGTCTGCCTCGATCACGGCCCACCCACCGGCGCCCCAGGCCGCGTTGGTGCCCGCGGAGCGCAGCTCGCCGCCGATCAGGAGCCCCGGATCGCGGCCGGTCTCGCGCAGCACGTGGGCGGCCATCGACGCGGTGGTGGTCTTGCCGTGCGTCCCGCTCACCGCGATCGTCCGCTTGAGGCGGGAGACCTCCCCGAGCAGATCGCCGCGGTGGAGCACGGTGGCCCCCGCCGCGCGGGCGGTGGCGAGCTCGGGGTTGTCGTCCGGGATCGCGGTCGACACGACCAGCTCGGCCCCCGGCGGGTAGTTCGCCGGGTCGTGGCCGATGGTGGGCTCGATCCCCGCCGCACGCAGCCGCTCGCAGTACGGCGAGTCGGCGCGGTCCGATCCCGTGACCCGCGCACCGAGCTCGTGCGCCACCAGCGCGAGCCCGCTCATGCCCGCCCCGCCGATGCCGACGAAGTGGAGGCTGCGGCCCGCGAAGGGCGTGGCGGAGACGTTGGACATCGGCGGCTGACCTTACGCCGCCAGCCGGAGCAGCTCTTCCGCGATCCGCTCAGCGGCGTCCGGCCTGGCCGCCGCGGCCGCCGCGTTCGCCATCTCCGCCATCCGCTGCGGGGAACCCAGCAGCGCGGCCACCTCGCGGGCGAGCCGGGGGCCGTCCAGCTCGTCGTCGGGCACCACCACGGCGGCTCCGGCCCGCTCGGCCCAGCGCGCGTTCTTTACCTGGTGGTCGGCCGTGGCGTGGGGGTAGGGAACGAGCACGGCAGGCAGGCCGGCCACCAGCAGCTCCTGCACTCCACCGCCCGCCCGGGCCACGGCAAGGTCGGCCGCGGCCAGGGCGTCCGCGAACGGCTCGATGTACGGGTGAAGGTGGTAGTGCGGCGGGGAGCCGAGCGCCTCGAGGCGGCGGCTCAGGCCGTCGTGGTCGCGCCGGCCCGAGGCGTGGAGCACGGCGCCCGGCGCGGCGGTGCCGAAGGCGTCGAGCGCCGCGTTGTTCAGGCGATGCGCGCCCAGTGAGCCGCCGAAGACCAGTACGCAGGCCTCGCCGGCGCCGATCCCGAAGCGCTCGCGGGCCGCGGCGCGGTCCGCCGCGCCCGTGCCCGCCGGCACGGGCCGGCCGCTCACCACCCACCGCGACCCCTCTCGCCCCTCGATTCGGCGTTTGGGGGCCCACGGCCGCCCAAACCCGCCGTTTGAAGGCGGCTTGCCGCCCTCAAACGGGAACGCCAGGAACACGCGCGCGGCGAGCGGCGCGAGCATCCGGTTCGCCATCCCGAGGTGGCTGTCGGCCTCCGTGAGCACCAGCGGCAGCCGCAGGCTGCGCGCCGCGAGGCCCACGGGGCCGGCCACGTACCCGCCGCCCCCGAGCACTGCGTCGGCGCCGAGGCGGCGCAGCAGCCGCCGTGCGCGCGGCACCGCGAGCGCCGCCAGCAACCCGGCGCGGAGCGCCCGAAGCGGGTCGTCGCGGGCGATCCCCTCCACCCGCAGGCGGTGGAACGGGTACCCGGCGGCGGGGACGAGCTCCGCCTCGGCGCGCTCCCCTCCGATGAACTCGACGTCCGCGCCGCGCGCTCGCAGGGCGTCAGCGACCGCCAGCGCGGGCACCACGTGCCCGGCCGTCCCGCCGGCCGCGATCACGATCCTGGGCATCGCGTCCCCCCTCGATCGCCTCGAGCCGCGGCCGGGCCTCCCGGCGAGGCGCCCGCCCGCGAGTCGCGGCCACGTTCAGCAGCAGCCCCATCGCCCCGAGCAGCACGATCAGGTTGGTGCTGCCGTACGAGAGAAACGGCAGCGGCACGCCGGTGAGGGGCGCCATGCCCATGACCGCGAAGAAGTTCAGAGTCGCCTGGCACAGGATCAGCGAGGTCACACCCGCCGCCAGCAGCTTCGAGTACAGGTCGCGCGCCGCCTTGGCCGCCCGCAGGCCGGCGTAGGCGATCATCCCGTAGAGGCCGATCACGCCGAGGATCCCGATCAGCCCGAGCTCCTCGCCGATGATCGCCAGGATCATGTCCGTGTGGGCCTCGGGCAGGTAGAAGATCTTCTGCACCGACTCCCCCAGGCCCACGCCGAAGAATCCGCCCGAGCCGATCGCCGTGAGGGCCTGGACCGCCTGGAAGCCGGAGTCGCCCGCGTCCGAGAAGGGGTCGAGGAACGACGTGAGCCGCTCGCGCCGGTAGGGCTCGACCAGCGCCATCAGCGTCGCCAGGCCGGCGAGCACGCCGAAGATGCCGCCCAGCAGCCGCACCGGGGTGCCGGCGGCGATGAGCAGCGCGCCGAGCGCGAAGCAGATCGTCATCGCCGTGCCCATGTCGGGCTGCTTCAGCAGCAGCAGGCAGGCCACCCCCACCACGATCAGGAGCGGCTTTACGAGGCCGCTCAGCGACTTGGTGGCGCGCGGCCGCGCGGCCAGGACCTGCGCCGCGTAGAGCACGAGCGACACCTTCAGGAGCTCCGAGGGCTGGAACTGGAGCGGGCCGAAGCCGAGCCAGCGCGTGGCCCCGTTCACGGTCACCCCGAAGCCGGGCAGCATCACGAGGATCGTCAGGAAGAACGAGGCCACCAGGAGGACGGGCGTGATCGCGCGGATGGCGGCGAGCCCGTGCCTCGACGCCGCGTGCATCACTGCGAGCCCGATCACTCCGAACAGGAGGTAGCGCTTGAGGTAGTACGAGGGGTCGCCGGATCCGCTCAGGAGCGACTCGGCAGAGCTCGCCGAGTAGACCATGACGGCGCCGCCTGCCAGCAGGCAAAGCGTGGCGGTGTAGAGGATCGAGTACTCGACCGGTCGCTTCACGGCGGCAACGCGCGAACCCATCCGGCTTTTCTTCGACGCGCGTCCGCGGAATCATTCAGCCGGAACGAGGGACCGAAAGCGGTGGCCGCGCTCCTCGTAGTCCCGGAACTGGTCGTAGCTCGCGCAGGCCGGCGAGAGCAGCACCACCTCGCCCGGAAGGGCCGCCGCCGAGGCCTCGCGCATGGCGGTCTCGAGGTCCCCGCAGCGCAACAGCGGGACTCCGGTGGGCGCGAGGTCGGCCTCCAGCCGCTCCGCCGCCGCCCCGATCAGGTAGCAGGCCCTGCAGCGCGCCGCCACGGGCTCCCGCAGCCCCTCGAACCCGCCGCCCTTGAGGCTGCCGCCGAGGATCGCGTGGACCCCGCCGTCGAAGGACTCGATCCCGCGGGCCGCGGCCGACACGTTGGTGGCCTTCGAGTCGTTCACGTACAGGACGCCGCGGACCTCGCCCACCTCCTCGAGCCGGTGCGGCACGCCCGCGAAGCGGCGCAGCGCGCCGGCCACGGCGGCGGCGGGCACACCCGTGGCGAGCGCCGCCGCGGAGGCGCCCATTGCGTTCTCGAGGTTGTGCGGGCCGCGCAGCCGGATCCCCTCGGCGGGCAGGGGCAGCTCCGCGGGATCGCCGAAGACGATCCGCCTCGCCTCCCCCGGCAGCTCCAGCCCGGGCGGCGCCACCGCCAGCTGATCGGGCCGCTGGCGGGCGAACATCCGCAGCTTCGCGCGGCGGTAGGCCTCGAAGGTCCCGTGCCGGTCGAGATGGTCCTCGCTCAGGTTGAGGAGCAGCCCGGTGTCGGGCGCGAACTCGTGCGAGTCCTCGGCCTGGAAGCTCGACACCTCGCACACCACCGTGGCGTCCGGGCCGAGCCCGCCGACCAGGGAGGCGAGCGGGGTGCCGACGTTGCCCGCCACCGCCACCGGCCGGCCGGCCTCGCGCCAGATCGCGCCGAGCAGCTCGGCGGTCGTGGTCTTGCCGTTCGTGCCGGTAACCGCCACGAAACGCTGCGGCAGCAGCCGCCAGGCCACCTCGAGCTCGCCCAGGACGGGCAGCCCGCGCTCGCGCGCGGCGGCGATCACCGGCGCCTCGTTCGGAACGCCGGGGCTCTTGACCACGCAGGCCACGCGGTCGAGCAGCTCGACCCCATCCACCCCGAGGTGCGCCTCGAGCCCGGCCGGCACCTCCGGGCGCCCCGAGTCCGTGCCGATCACACGGCCGACGCCGGGGCTCTTGACCACGCAGGCCACGCGGTCGAGCAGCTCGACCCCATCCACCCCGAGGTGCGCCTCGAGCCCGGCCGGCACCTCCGGGCGCCCCGAGTCCGTGCCGATCACACGGCCGTGGGCCTCCAGGACGCGCGCGGCGGCCGCGCCCGACCGGGCCAGCCCGACCACGAGAAAGGGGCCGGCGGGGAGCGGGGGCCTCACGGCGTGATCGACTGCTGGTAGAGCGTGAAGCCGATCGCGGCGCAGATGGCGGCCACGATCCAGAAGCGCAGGATGATCTTGGTCTCGGACCATCCGAGCAGCTCGAAGTGATGGTGGAGCGGGGCCATCAGGAAGACACGCTTGCGGAAGCGCTGGAACGACACCACCTGGATCGCCACGGAGATCGCCTCGATCACGAAGATGCCGCCGATCAGGATCAGCAGCACCTCCGTCTTGGTGATCACCGCCAGTCCCGCGATCGCCCCGCCGAGGCCGAGCGAGCCGGTGTCGCCCATGAAGACCGAGGCGGGGAACGAGTTGAACCAGAGGAAGCCGACGCAGGCCCCCACCAGGCACGCGCACAGCAGCGCCAGGTCGAGCATGATCGGCCCGCGGGTGATGAAGGTCATCGCCGTGAACGCCAGGAAGACGATTGCCGCGCAGCCGGCGGCGAGCCCGTCGAGCCCGTCGGTCAGGTTCACGCCGTTGGTGGCCCCGGCCAGCACGAGGAAGATCAGCACCGGGTACGCCACGCCGAGATCGACCGTCGCGTCCACCACTCGCAGGTCGAGCGTGTCCTGGTAGTCGAGGTACTCGGTCACGACGAGCCAGAGCCCGATCGCCGTCACCGCCTGCGCGAGCAGCTTGCTGCGGCCCGAGATCCCCAGCGAGCGGCGCTTGCGGAGCTTCGTCATGTCGTCGGCGAAGCCGAGCGCCGCCATCGCCACCGCGGTGGCGAGCACGGCCACGCTGGCCGCGCGGTACTCGGACAGGATCAGGAAGGGCACGCAGACCGCCAGGAGGAGCGCAAGGCCGCCCATGGTGGGTGTGCCGGCCTTCCCGTGGTGTCCCGCGGGCCCCTCCTCGCGGATGTGCTGTCCGAACTCCTTCAGCCGCAGGTACTCGATGAAGCGCGGGCCGAGGAACACGCAGATGAGCAGGGAGGCCATGCCCCCGATGAGGACCTCGCCGAGCATTTGGCGCTAGCGGAGCACCCGTTCGAGGCCCACCGAGCGCGAGCCTTTGATCAGCACCCGGTCGCCGGGGCGGGCCAGCTCCTCGAGCAGCGCCCCCGCCTCCTCGGGGCTCGCCACCGGGTGGGTCTCGCCGTCGAAGCCCTCGGTGTAGGGAAGCGCTGCCTCGGCCACCGGCACGAGCACGTCGATCCCGAGCGCGGCCGCGTGGGCGCCGATCTCGCGGTGGTACCCGGCGGAGCCGGGACCGAGCTCGGCCATCGTGCCGAGCACGGCGATCCGCCGATTCGCGCGGCTCGCGGCGAGGTGATCCAGGGCTGCCCGCATGGACATCGGGTTGGCGTTGTAGCAGTCGTTCACCACGGTCACCCCCCCGGGCAGCTCCACCACCTCGCCTCGCAGCGAGGAGAAGCGCACCTCGAGCCGGCCGCGAACCGGCACCCCGAGCGCCCGCGCGGCGGCGACCCCGGCGAGCGTGTTGAGCAGGTTGTGGGGCTCCGAGTAGGGCAGCTCGAGCTGCACGATCTCGTCGCGGGCCTCGATCTCGGCGCGGCCCTCGTCGAAGGCGAGCAGCCTGACCTGACCGCCCGGGCCGAAGGTCCAGGTGTCGAGCTCCTGCTCGCGCAGGTGCGCGGCCAGGAGCGGCTCACTGGCCGGGACCACGCAGGCGGCGCCCGGCCGCAGGTCGCGGATCAGCTCGGCCTTTGCCGCCGCCACGCGCTCCACAGTGCCGAGCAGCTCGAGGTGCACGGGGCCCACGTTCACGATCACACCCACGTCCGGCTCGGCCACCGCCACGAGCTCGGCGATCTGGCCCTCGCCGCGCATCGCCATCTCGAGCACCAGGGCCTCCGTGCCGCGCGGCGCCTCGAGGATCGTGAGCGGAAGCCCGATCTCCGTATTCCAGTTCTCCCGGCTCGCGTGGGTGGCGAGCCGGGCACCCAGCAGCGCGGCGAGGATGTCCTTGGTGGAGGTCTTGCCGGTCGAGCCCGTCACCCCGACCACCCGGGCGCCCAGCTCGTGGCGCCAGGCGCGGGCGAGCGCGTGGAGCGCCTCCAACGGCTGATCGACCGCGATGACCGCGGCGCCGGTGCACGCCGAGTGGCCGACGGTGCCCTCGACCGCGTGGAGCGCGGAGTCGCGGTGCTCGCGCCCCACCACGGCCCCCCAGGCGCCCGCCTCGAGCGCGGCGGCGGCGTACGCGCCGCCGTCGGCCGCGGCTCCGGGCAGGCCCACGAACAGGTCGCCGGGCTGCACCGCGCGCGAGTCGATCACCGCGCGCTCGGGGCCGGCCCGCTCGGGGTCGCCCGCGGCCAGCTCGCCCCCGGCGGCGGCCGCGACGCGGGCCGCGGAGAGGTCGATCATCGCGGCCTCACGCGCGCGCTCCGATCCGGGCGCGGAGCGCCGCGCGGGCCTCGCTCAGGTCGTCGAACGGCTCCTTCCGGCCGTTCTCGAACTCCTGTCCCTGCTCGTGGCCCTTGCCCGCGATCACCACCACGTCGCCGGGCTCGGCCGTGTCGATCGCGAGCGCGATCGCGCGGCGCCGGTCCGTCTCCCGCTCGGCCTCGGGGCCGGCGCCCTCCATGATCGCGTCCACGATCGCCTCGGGCGGCTCGCTGCGGGGGTTGTCCGAGGTCACCACCACCCGGTCGGCCAGGCGTCGCGCCGCCTCGCCCATCCGGGGGCGCTTGCCGCGGTCGCGGTCGCCCCCCGCGCCGAACACGACGTGAAGGCGGCCCCGCGTGACCTCACGCGCCGCCTGCAGCACGTTCTCGAGCGCCTCGGGGGTGTGGGCGTAGTCCACGAGCACGCCGAAGTCCTGGCCCTCGTCGACGGGCTCGAAGCGCCCGGGCACGCGGCCGAAAGCGGGCAGCGCGGCCGCGATCGTCTCGCCCGGCACCCCGAGCGAGCGCGCCGCCGCCACCGCGCCGAGCACGTTCTGGACGTTGAACAGCCCGGGGAGGGGCGACTCCAGCCGAAGCTCTCCGCCGGGGGTCTCGCAGCGGAAGCGCGAGCCCATCAGGTCGAACTCCACGTCCCGGGCTCGGTAGTCGGCCTCGCGCTCGACCGAGAAGGTGACGCACTCCACCTCCTCCGCGATCCGCCGGCCGTACTCGTCGTCCATGTTCACAACCGACAGCCCTGGGTCCTCGAACAGCCGCCGCTTGGCGGCGAAGTAGGCCTCCATCGTCTCGTGGAAGTCGAGGTGATCCTGGGTGAGGTTCGTGAAGATGCGGCAGGCGAAGCGGATGCCGGCCACCCGCCCCAGCTCGAGCGCATGCGAGCTCACCTCCATCGCGCAGGCCCGGTCGCCGCCGTCCAGCATCCTGCGGAAGGTGGCCTGCAGGTCGATCGCCTCAGGCGTGGTGCGCTCCACCTCCTCCTCCACTCCGCCCACCACGCGCTTGACGGTGCCGAGCAGGCCGGTCTGGCGCCCGTCCGCCTCGAGCAGGTGGCGGACCAGGAAGGCGGTGGTGGTCTTCCCGTTCGTGCCCGTGACGCCGACCACGTCGAGCTCGGCGGTCGGATCGCCGTGGAAACGGGCCGCCGCGGGGCCCATGGCGGCCCGCACGTCGTCCACCACCACCTCCGGCACGCCCAGCCCGAGGGGCCGCTGGCAGACGAGCGCGACCGCCCCGCGGGCGACTGCGTCGGGCGCGAAGTCGTGCCCGTCCGCTCGGAAGCCCGGTACGCAGAAGAAGAGCGTCCCCGGGGTGACGCTCCGGCTCGAGTAGGCGAGCCCCGAGACCTCGACCTCGGGGGCGCCATTCCCCATCAGGTCTCGAAGGGTCATGTGTGCGCGTGCAGGATACTCGGGGGCATCCCGGTGTCCCCTACTGCGGCGGGATCTTGAGGTACGGCAGCGCGAACTCCATGATCCGCTCGAAGGCCGGCGCGGCGACCGTGCCGCCGTAGATGTCGCCGCGCGGCTCGTCGACCATCACGGAGACAAGCAGTTTCGGGTTGCGCGCCGGCGCGTAGCCGATGAAGGAGGCCACGAAGTCGGTCTTCGAGTAGGTGCCGTTCTCGGCCTTCTCGGCGGTGCCCGTCTTGCCCGCCAGCGTGTAGCCCTCGACCGACGCCTCGGCCGCGGTGCCGCCGGCGGCCAGCACGCCCTCGAGCATCCGCGAGACCCGATGAGCCGTCCGCTTCGACAACACCCGCTTCCCGGGAGCCCGGTCGCCGGCCACGATGTACGGCCGGCGCTTGATCCCGCCGTTCGCGATCGCGGTGAACGCGGCCGCCATCTGGATCGGCGTCACCGAGATGCCCTGCCCGATCGGCATGTTGCCGATCGACGAGCCGGAGTAGTCCTCCACGTCGAGCACGATGCCCCGGTTCTCGCCCGGCAGGTCGACCCCGGTCGGCTTCGAGAACCCGAACCGGCGCACCCAGCGGTCGAAGCGCTCTTCGCCGAGCTCGAGGCCGATCATCACGGTCCCCACGTTGGAGGAGCGGGCCAGGATGTCGGCGGTGGTGAACGTGCCGCCGCCGCCGTCGTGCGCCTCGCCGATGACGCGGTCCGCCACCTGGATGGTCGGCGGCACCTGGAACGGCGTGTCCGGCTCGATCAGGCCGTCCTCGAGCGCGCCGGCGATCGTGAAGGCCTTGAACGTCGACCCCGGCTCGTAGTTGAACTGGATGGCGCGGTTCTGGCTCGCGTAGGCGGGCGAGCCGGCCACGTCGTTGGCGTCCACGCGCGGCCAGTTCGCCAGCGCGAGTATCGCCCCGGTGCGCGGGTCCATGACGAGCGCCGTCGCGCCGGCCGGCGTGTAGGTCTGCCCCACCTCGGAGAGCACCGCCTCCACCCGCTCCTGGATCGCCGAGTCGAGCGTCAGGCGCAGGTCCTCGCCCGGCTCGGCGCGGTCGGTCTCGACCAGGCTCACCGGCTCTCCGAGGGCGTCCTTGACGAGCCGGCGGTGACCGTCCTCGCCGGCGAGCGCCTCGTCGCGCGCGTACTCGAGCCCCGACAGGCCGTCGTTGTCGGTGCCGACCATCCCGAGCACCTGCGCGGCCAGGTGGCCCTGCGGGTAGCTGCGCTTCGGCTCGATCACCGTGTCGATGCCCTCGATGCCGAGGTCCTCGATCTTCTGGCCGAGGGCGGCGTCCATCTTGCGTCGCAGGTAGACGAAACCGGCGTCGCGATCGCTCAGCTTCTTGAGCAGCTCCCCCTCGGTGCGGCCGACGAGCGGGGCCAGCCTGGCCGCCACCCGGGCGGGGTCGTCGATCAGGAAGGGGTGGGCGAAGACGGTGACCGCGTCCTCCGACACGGCGAGGTCCACCCCGTGGCGGTCGAGGATCGTGCCGCGCGGGGCCGGCACCTCCAAGTCCTCGACCTGCTGCTGTACAGCGCGCTCGCCGAGCGCGTCCGACTTCACCGTGCCGAGCCAGGCGGCGCGGGCGGTGGCGGCGCCGAGCAGCAACAGGAAGAGGGCGAACAGGAGCCCGATTCGCCGCTCGACGAGCTTCATCCCCGGAGTGCCGGCGCGGGGTGCGCGCAAGCGTACGAGCTCATTCGGCAGGGAGGATCGCGGTCGTGGGCGCGGTGGTGGTGGCCGTGGCCGGCTGCGTGGGGGCGATCGGCGCAGGGGTGGCACTGCCGGTGGGCGCGATGATCCGCTTGGACGCGTTGTGAGCGTCGCGCTTCGGCTTCGACTCGAGGTAGCGGACCTCGCCGGCGGCCGGGTAGACGAGGCCCAGCGCGGCGGCCGCCTCCTGGATGCGCTCGCTGCTCGCGAGGCGCGCGTAGTCGTGGCGGAGGCGGTCGTTCTGGCGCTTGATCTGGGTCGCCTTGTCCGCCATCTGCGTGATCTCGCGGTTCATCTGGAGCAGGTCGACGTTGAAGAAGACGATGCCCGCCAGCAGTACGCCCACGAGCCCGATCCAGATCCGCCCGGTGAGGAGGGCGTCCAGCACGCGGGCGCCACGGGCCACGGCGGCGACCTGCGCACCGGGCTTCGGATGGGCGCGCCCGGAGACCCGGCGCGCCGGGGCCGTGGTGCGGCTCGGAGCCGCATGCCGGGCGGGGACCGTCCGGCCGGGGGCGGCGGCGGCGCCGTTTGCGCGTGCACTGCGCGGGGCGGCCCCGGTCGCGGGCTGCGACGCAGTCGCCGCCCGCGCCATCACGCCTCACCCGCGCCGAGCTTGCGAGCCGCCCGCAGGCGGCCGGACTTGGCGCGCGGGTTGGTCGCCACCTCGCCCGGCGTGGGCGCCACCGCGCGGCCCGTCAGCAGCTCCGCCTCGGGCTCGCGGCCGCAGACGCACACCGGGAAGTCGGGCGGGCAGATGCAGCCGCGCGCCTTGGCCGCCAGGAAGCGCTTCACGCGCCGGTCCTCGAGCGAATGGAAGGCGATCGCCGCGAGGCGACCGCCTTCCCTGAGCAGGCTCCAGGCGAGCGGAAGCGCCCGGTCGAGCGAGTCGAGCTCGCCGTTCACGGCGATCCGGACGGCCTGGAAGACACGCTTCGCCGGATGGCCGCCGCCGAAGCTGCGCCGCACGGCGGCCGGCAACGCCGCCTCGATCGCCTCCACCAGCTCGCCGGTGGTCTCGATCGGGGCCGAGCGCCTGCGCCTGACGATCTCGCGCGCGATGCGGCGTGCGTTGGGGTCCTCGCCGAGGCGCCGGAACACCTGGGCGAGCTGGCGCTCGTCCCACTCGTTCACCACCGCGCGGGCGTCGAGCTCCTGCGCGGGGTCCATGCGCATGTCGAGCGGCGCGTCGTAGGAGTAGGAGAAGCCGCGCTCGCGGGCATCGACCTGCATCGAGGACACGCCGAGGTCGAGGTACGCGATGTCCGCTTCGAGACCCTCCTCGCCGAGCAGCGCCAGGCCGTCGGCGTAGTCCATCCGCAGGAAGCGCGTGTCGCAGGCGACCTCCGCCGCCAGCTCGTCGAAGTGGCGCTGCGCGGCGGGGTCGCGGTCGATGCAGACGAGCGTCCCGGTGGGGCCGAGCCGATCCGCGACCAGCCGGGCGTGGCCGCCCGCGCCGAAGGTGCAATCCACGGCGGTCTCGCCCGGCGCGGGCGCCGCCAGGTCGATCAGCTCGCCGGCGAGCACGGGGACGTGGACTCGGCTCATGTCAAGAAGGATTGCCAAGGCGCTCCGTCACCTCCCCGATCTCGGCGTCGAGGGCCTCCTGCTCGTCCTGCCAGCGCCGCCGCGCCCAGACCTCGAGGTGGTCCCCCACCCCGGCCACCACGACCTCCTTCTCGATGCCCGCGTGGGCCATGAGCGGCGGGGGCAGCGTCACGCGGCCGCTCGCGTCGAGGTCGATCTCGAAGGAGTTGCCCTGGAAGAAGCGCGCCATCTTGCGGTACTCCGAGCCCATCGGGTTCAGTCCGCTCAGCGCGCGCTCGATGATCGCCTCGTTCGTCTCCGGGGTCCAGATCGCGACGCAGGGCTCCGGCGTCTTGGCGAGAACCGTTCCGCTGGCGAAAGCGGTGCGGAACCGGGTCGGGATGCTTAGCCGGTTCTTTGAGTCCAGCGAGTGCTCGAAGTGGCCTCGAAACGCCAACGGTCATGTCCCGCGCAAGTGGTTGGACCGGAGTGGCGGAGTGGGAGGAGCCCCGCCACTCCGGTCGATTGCTGGCGCCACATTACCCCACTTTCTCCCACCTAGCAACACGATCTCCCACTTTCCGTCCGACGGCACCCACTTGGTGCCTCGAGCGCGCTTTGCAGAGCCGAATTCGCCGGCCGAAGGCGAGCCGCTCGTGGCCCCTTCCTGCAATTGCGGTTGCACCGGGAAGGGCCGGGGCCGCAACCCAAGTGGGGCCGGTGCTGTTGCAACGAGGGCAAGCGAACCCGGACGGACGGGAGGTCCGAATCTCATGAAGCGCCGTCTACGCGCTCCATCCCCCGCAATGGTCGTGGCGCTGGTCGCGCTGTTCGTCAGTCTCGGCGGCTCCGCCTACGCGGTCGCCACGATCGGCTCGGACGACATCGTCAACGGCTCGATCCGCAACCGCGACTTCAAGGACGGCACGCTACGAGGCCAGGAGGCCAAGCGCGACGGCTTCGGCGGCGGAGCGATCAAGGAGTCGACGCTCGGCCAGGTGCCGTCTGCCGCCGGCGCCTCGTTCGCCGAGGGCCTGCGTCATGCGGTGGTCTCGAACGTCGGCGCGGCCGTGCGCAATCGCGGCGTCACGTCGAGCGCCCAGACCGGTCCCGGGCAGTACCAGGTGATCTTCGACCGCGATGTCCGCAACTGCGTCTACGCGGCCACGCTCGGCGACGAGTCGGCGGCGGGTGCCGGCAACGGCCAGATCTCGGTCACGTCTGCGGCCGCCAACGTGAACGGCGTGCGCGTCGTGACGCGCAACAGCCAGGGGAACAACGAGAACCGCTCGTTCCACCTGATCGTGTCCTGCTGAGTCGGCGGGAGGAGCCGCCGGGCGCTGGATGGTTGATTCCACGGCCGCGTGTGCGCGGGGGCGCACGGGACCGAGCCGGGCGGGGGAAGCAGGGCGAAGCCGATACCCGGAGGTATCGGCGAGCCCGATGACCCCGATCCGGCGACGGTATCCGTGCGCCATCCGCGCGCGCGGGGTCGTGGAATCAGCCATCTAGACCGGCAAGGCGGCCCCTCCCCCATCCAGGAGGGCGGCCACCAAGGCGGCCGCCACCAGCAACAGCACGGACGGCACCAGGAGGAGCGCCACGACCAGCTGGATCTTCGGACCCGCGCGCGCGGCCTCCTCGCGCGCGCGCCGCGCGAGCGCGAAGCGGGCGTCGCGTGCCTGCGCCGCCAGGGTGTCGGCGAGCGGGGTCCCGTGGCGGCGGGAGCGCTCGAGCGCGGCCACGAGCGACCTGATCTCCGGGAGCGGCAGCCGCTCGAGCGTCCCGCCCAGCGCCGTCTCGAGCGGCACCCCCAGGGCCACCTCATGTCCCAGCGCACGCCATTCGGCCGCCAGGGGGCCGCGCGTCCGGGCGCCGACCTCGCGCAACGCCTGTGGCAGCGAGCCGCCCGCCTCGACGCTCACGCGAAGCAGGTCGAGCAGGGCCGGCAGCTCGGCCCGGACGCGCCGGGCGCGCTCGGCGGCGCGGCGGGCGAGCCACACGTCGGGGGCGAGGAACCCGGCCGCCGGGCCGGCGACGACGAGCGCGACTCCGAGCCTGCCGGGCGCCGCGGCCGAGAGGGTCGCCGCGACGAGACCGCCGCCGGCCGCCGCCGCCAGCTTGGCCGCCATTACCTCCCGGGCGCCGAGCCCGCCGGGGCGACCGGCCGCGGCGATGCGGGCCTCGAGGTCTCGCGGCGCGGGCGCCCCGGCGGGCCGGAGCCGCCGGCCGAGGCGTGCGAGAACGTGCAGCAGCCGGGGTCCGGGGCGCCTAGCCCGGGCGGCCACTCTCGACTCGCCCAGCAGTTCGGCCAGGCCCGTCACCGCCAGACCGGCGGCAAGAAAGGTGAGCACGCTCGCCCCGCTCAGGTCCTCACCCTTCCCAGCCTCCTGATCAGCGCCGCCGCCGCGAGCTGGAGGATCAGCGCGATCCCGACGAGCCATCCCGTCAGGAATGAGCTCCAGAGCCCGGCGAACCAACCGGGGCTGGCCAGCTCCGCGAGCAGCGCGCCGCCGAGCGGGAGCATCACCACGAGCACGCCGGTGAAGCGGGCCTGCGCCGTGGCCGCCCGCAGCTCGCCGGTGAGCCGGGCCTCCTCCTCCATCGCCCGCGCGGTCTGTCGCAGGAGGCGCGCCAGGTCGCCGCCGGCGCGGCGCTGGAGCAGGCAGGCGGCGACGATTGTGTCGAGCCGGGGCGAGCGCAGCCGGGCCCTCATGGCCTCGAGGGCCGCGTCGGTGGGCGCGCCCGCCGCCAGCTCGGCGCCCGTGCGCCGCAGCTCGTGACCGGCGGCGCCGCTGAGCGAACGCGTGGCCTCTGCGATGGCGCCGCGGAGCGAATGGCCGCCCGCAAGGGAGTCTGCGAGGGCGAGCGCCAGGGCGGGCAGCTCGGCGTCTACCGCGCGGCGGTACCGCTCGCGGCGCGCACGCAGGAGCCGCGCCACGGCCCAGGGCCCGCCCCCGGCGAGGGCGAGGCCCGCGACCGGCCCGGCCACGAGCCAGCCCGCACCGAGAGCGAGCACGGCGCCGACGAGCAGGAGGCGCCGCCGCTCGACCACCCCCGGATCGCGCCCCTCCCGCCCGAGCGTTACCACCGCGTCGACGAGCGCCGCAAGGCCGCGGACGGCCCCGGCGCCCCTGCCGACCACGGTTGGGCCGAGAAGGTCCCAGGCGGCGAGGGCGGCGGCGGCGCCGGCGATGGCGGCGAGGGCGGGGGTCACCGCGCCTTTTCCCCCGGGCGCTCCGCTCCGGCGTGCGTCGCGTTTCGGCCGGGTCGGACGGCAGCAGTCAAGGGGTGTGGCCTCCCGGAGCGCCCGCTTGAGCGGGAGTGTGGGCCCCTTCAGCCACCGTATGGGGGCATTTGAGGGCCCACACTCGAGTGTGGGCTGTCAAAGGCGCCATATGCGTGACTTGGACAGCCCACACTCACTCGGCGGCGCCCGTCACGGCGGGCCCTCCCGGCGCAGCAGGGCGATCCGCTCCGCCAGCCGGCCGTCCGCCGGCGCCTCGAGCGATCCGCCGCGGCGATAGAGCTCCCTTACCTGGTTCCTGCCGTTCGCCCGCCTCACCTCAGTCACCGACTCCACCGTCCGGCTCCCGTCGGCCAGCCGGGCCTGGTGCACCACCAGGTCGATCGCGCTCGTCACCTGCTCCCGCACGGCCGCGTGCGGCAGCCCCACGCCCGCCATCAGCGCGAGCGTCTCCACCCGCCGGAGCGCGTCCGAGGGCGAGTTGGCGTGCACGGTCGTGAGCGAGCCGTCGTGGCCGGTGTTCAGCGCCTGCAGCATGTCGAGGCATTCCGAGCCCCTCACCTCGCCGACCACGATCCGGTCGGGTCGCATCCGCAGCGCGTTCTTCACCAGCTGGCGGATCGTCACCTCGCCGCGCCCCTCCAGGTTCGCCGGGCGGGCCTCCAGGCGCACCACGTGGCGCTGGCGCAGGCGCAGCTCGGCCGCGTCCTCGATCGTCACGATCCGCTCCTCACCCGGGATGGCGCCCGAGAGCGCGTTCAGGGTCGTCGTCTTGCCTGACCCCGTGCCGCCGCTCACCAGGATCGACGCCCGGGCCGCAACGCACACCGCCAGCAGCTCCGCCACGGCGGCCGGCATCGTGCCGCGCGCCACCAGGTCCCGCAGCGAGAAGCCCTCGCGGCGGAAGCGCCGGATCGTCAGGCAGGGGCCCGAGAGCGAGAGCGGAGGGATCACCACGTTCACGCGCGAGCCGTCGGCCAGCCGGGCGTCGCACAGCGGCGCCGCCTCGTCCACGCGACGCCCGAGCGGCGCCAGCACGCGCTCGATCGCATGCATCAGCTCCGCCTCGCCGGCGAACTCCACCCCCGCGCGCTCCAGCCTGCCCCGGCGCTCCACGTACACCGAGCCCGGCCCGTTCACCATCACCTCGTCCACCGCCGGGTCGGCCAGGAGGGGCTCGAGCGGCCCGAGCCCCGTGGCGAGCACCATCACCCGCCGGCATAGCGCGTCGCGCTCGGCCTCGGGCAGCGGCGCCGCCTCGCGCTCGACGATCCGGCGGACCTCGCCCGCCAGTCCGTCCGGGCCGGCCTCTCCCGAGCGCGCCCGCTCCACGAGCCGCGCGCGCAGAGCGTCCGCGAGCTCGTCCAGGGCCTCCATGGTCGGTCAAGGCCGGGGAGCCGGCGGCTCGCCCCCGTTACTCTCGCTGCGTGGACCTCCCGCTCACCGGCGGCTGCATGTGTGGCGGGGTGCGCTACGAGATCAGCGCCCCGCCGGAGTACGCCGGCTACTGCCACTGCACCCGCTGCCAGCGCCGTTCCGGCGGGGCGGCCTCCATCAGCGCCCGCCTTCGGCCCGGCTCGTTCAACATCGTCGAGGGCGCGGAACTCGTCGGCGTCTACAAGCCGCCCGACGGCTTCGAGAAGGCGTTCTGCTCGGGCTGCGGCTCGGCCCTCTTCAGCCGCAACCCGGACAACCCGGACGAGATCGGCGTGCGCATGGGCACGTTCGACGAAGACCCCGGCGTCCGCCCCTCCTACCACCAGTACGTCGCGAACGCGGCGCCCTGGGAGCCCATCCCCGACGACGGCCTGCCCCGCCACCCCGGCCCCCGGCCGCGCCGCTAGGAGCACCCGTGGACCTCACCCTCCTCGCCCTCGACCGGCCCACCCACACGCGCACCTTCGAGAAGGGCCGCTTCGAGGTCTACGAGGTCGGCCCGATGACGCTCGGACGGGCCACGTACGAGCCGGGGTGGCGCTGGTCCGAGCACGTGGGAGCGGCGAGTGGGGAGAGCCTCTGCCAGGTCGAGCACGTCGGCCTCGTGGTGAGCGGCCGGGCGGCGGTGAAGATGGCCGACGGCACCGAACGCGTGATGCGTGAGGGCGAGTTCTTCTACGTCCCGCCCGGCCACGACAGCTGGGTGGTCGGGGACGAGCCCTACGTTTCGCTGCATCTCATGGGCAGCGAGGGCTACGCGTTGAACCCGTCATGACCCTGCGCCTGCACGACTACTCGGCCTCCGGCAACTGCTACAAGGTCCGGCTGCTCCTCGCGCAGCTCGGCCTCCCCTACGAGCGCGTCCCCGTGGACATCTTCGGCGGCGACACGCTCACCGACGACTACGCGCGGGTCAACCCGGTTCGACAGACGCCCGTTCTCGAGCGCGACGGCGCCGATCCGCTCAGCGAGTCGGGCGCCATCCTGGTCCATCTGGCCGAGGGCACCGACTACCTGCCGCAGGACCCGAACGAGCGCGCCCAGGCCCTCCGCTGGCTCTTCTTCGAGCAGGCCGAGGTGATCCCGGGCATCGCCGGTCTCCGCTTCCGCCTCGTCACGAAGCGCCTCCGGCCCGGCGGACGCGAGGTCGAGTGGCGCAAGGCGGTCGGCAACGCGGCACTGGAGGTCCTGGACGGGCGACTCGAGAGGAGCGACTTCCTCGCCGGAGACAGCTACTCCGTCGCGGACATCTCGCTCTACGCCTATGTGCACGTGGCACACGAGGCGGGGTTCGAGCTGAGCGATTATCCGGCGGTGCAGCGCTGGATCGAGCGGGTGGAGGCCACAGAGGGCTTCATGAACGACCTCGAGCCCTACCCGCCGAACGCACTGCAGGGCAAGAGCCGCTCGATCTACGACTGACCGAGCGAACTTTGTTCCATCCGATGTAACGCATCTCCTTAGGAGATGGCCTTCATCGGGCCGGGAACCCGGGAGCAGCTGATCGAGCGGATACGAGCCTCGGTGATCGGCGACGACGCCGTGGTGGACGGGCCGTTCGGCCCGCGACGTCTCGTGTACGCCGACTACACGGCCTCGGGCAGAGCGCTCACGTTCGTCGAGGACTTCATCCGCGAACGGGTGCTGCCGCTCTATGCCAACACGCACACCGAGGCCTCGGCCACCGGCCTTCACACCACCGCGCTGAGAGAGGACGCGCGCCGCATCGTCCACGCCGCCGTGAACGGCGGTCCCGACGACGTGGTGCTGTTCTGCGGCTCGGGCTCCACCGGCGCCATCGACAAGCTCATCCGTGTGCTGGACCTCCCGGCCCGCGACCGCCCGGTCGTGTTCGTCGGCCCGTACGAGCACCATTCGAACGAGCTCCCGTGGCGGGAGTCGGCCGCCGACGTGGTCGCGATCCGGGAGGACCCCGACGGGCGCGTCGACCTCGATCACCTGGACAGCGAGCTCCGGCGACACGCCGGGCGCGGCCTGAAGATCGGGAGCTTCTCGGCCGCCTCGAACGTGACCGGGATCATCACCGACGTCGCCGGCGTCGCGGCCGTCCTCCACCGCCACGGCGCGCTGTCGTGCTGGGACTACGCGTCCGCCGGCCCGTACCTGCCGATCGACATGACCGGCAAGGACGCCGTGTTCCTGTCCCCGCACAAGTTCGTCGGCGGCCCCGGCACGCCGGGCGTGCTCGTCGTGAAGCGCTCGCTGCTCAGCACCGACGTCCCTTCCGTGCCCGGCGGCGGCACGGTCCTCTATGTGAGCCCGCGCTCGCACACCTACCACCCCGACCCCGAGATCCGCGAGGAGGGCGGCACCCCGGCGATCGTCGAGTCGATCCGGGCCGGTCTCGTCTTCGCGCTCAAGGAGGCGGTCGGCACCGACGAGATCCGCCGGCGCGAGCAGGACTTCGCGCGTCGCGCGCTCGACTCCTTCGGCAGGAACCCGAACATCGAGATCCTCGGCAACCCCGACCTCGACCGGCTCGCGATCGTCTCGTTCGGCCTCAAGCATCCCCCGCGGCTGCTGCACCCCAACTTCGTGGTCGCGCTGCTCAGCGACCTGTTCGGCATCCAGGCGCGCAGCGGCTGCTTCTGCGCCGGGCCGTACCTCCATCGCATGTATCAAATCGACGAGACGTGGTCGGCCGGGATGCACGAGCAGGCTCGCATCGGCCGTCTCGGCGCGAAGCTCGGTTTCGTGCGGGTCGGCTTCAACTACTTCATCAGCGAGGCCGTTTTCGATTACCTGCTCGCGGCCGTACACCTGCTCGCCGACCACGCCGGGAAGCTGCTCCCGCTCTACCGGTTCGACCCGGTGACCGGGCTCTGGCAGCACAAGAGCCGCCGGCCCGCGCCCACGCTCCACAAACTCGCGCCGGCCCCCACGACGAGCGAGCCGGACAGCGCGCTCGCGCGCCACCTCGACGAGGCGCGACGGATCGTTCACTCCGTCCAGGCACCGCCGCGCGCCGACCCGGCGCTGCCGCCGGAGTTCGAGCGGATCCGCTGGTTCCCGCTGCCGGGCGAGGGCGTCGCCGGGCTCGGGACCGCCGGCGGCTGAAGCGGCCGCTGCCGTTCGATTTCCGGCACAGCGGGTACGCGGTAGGGCGAATGCCCAAGTCGATCTGGAACGGCACGATCAGCTTCGGCCTGGCCCATGTGCCGATCAAGCTCTACTCGGCCACCGAGTCGAAGACCGTCTCCTTCCGCGAGGTGCACCTGAGCGACGGCGCGCCCATCGAGCACCGGCGGATCTGCTCCGAGGAGGGCAAGGAGGTTCCCTACAAGGAGGTCGTCAAGGGCTACGAGGTCGCCGAGGACGAGTACGTCGTGCTCGAGAAGAACGAGGTCAAGGCGGCCGCCGGCGCCCGCGGCAAGGTGATCGAGATCGAGGAGTTCGTGCCGGGCGACGCGATCGACCCGATCTTCGTCGACAAGACCTACTTCGTCGGGTGCCGGGACGACGGCGAGGCCTACCGGGTCTTCCACGAGGCGCTCAAGGAGACGGGGCGGGTGGGCATCGGCCGCTTCACCTTCCACGACCGGGAGTACCTCGCCGCCGTCCGCTCCCTCGACGGCGTCCTCGCACTGCACACCCTCCGCTTCCACGACGAGGTCATCGATGCCGGCGACCTGGAGGTCACGATCCCGCGCAAGGGGCCGAGCAGGCAGGAGGCGAAGATGGCCGAGCAGCTCGTGGAATCGCTGCACGAGAGGTTCGACCCGTCCGACTACGAGGACACCTACCGCGAGGCCGTGCTCGACCTGATCGACCGGAAGGCGAAGGGCAAGAAGATCGAGCGAGCGGAGTTCGAGGAGCGCGAGGAGACGGACGACCTGGCCGCCGCGCTCGAGGCCAGCCTGAAGGGCAAGGGGTCCTGACGATGCCGCGGCCGCTCTGGAACGGATCGCTCTCGTTCGGGCTGGTGAACGTGCCGGTCCAGCTCACCGGCGCCACCCGCGACCTCGACCTCCACTTCCGCCAGCTGCACAAGAAGGACGGCGCGCCGATCGAGCAGCGCCGCTTCTGCTCCCAGGACGAGGTGGAAGTCGAGTGGGAGGAGGTCGGCCGCGGCTTCGAGCTCGACAACGGCAAGCAGGTCGTGCTGACCGACGAGGAGCTGGCATCGGTACAGCCGGAGAAGACCCGCACGATCGACGTGCAGTCGTTCGTCGACCTCGAGGACGTGGACCCCATCTACTTCGACAACACCTGGTTCCTCGTCCCCGCCGGCGACAGCCAGGGCACGCGGCGGGCGTACCGGCTGCTCGTGGAGGTGATGGAGGACACCGAGCGGGCGGCGCTGGGTCGCTTCGTGATGCGCACCAAGGAGTACCTCGTGCTGGTGCGGCCCCGCGACGGCCTGCTGTCGCTCACGACGATGCGCTTCCACGACGAGGTCCGTCCCACCGACGGCATCGCCCCGGGCGGGCGCAAGCCCGCGAAGCAGAAGATCGAGCAGGCCGTGGCGGTGATCGAGTCGCTCGGGGCCGACTGGGAGCCCGAGCGCTACACCGACTGCTACCGCGAGCGGCTGCAGCGCGTGGTGAAGCAAAAGCAGAAGGGCGAACGCGTGAAGGCGCCCACCGAGCCGAAGCAGCCGAAGCCGGCCCCCGACCTGATGGAGGCGCTGCAGGCGACTCTCGAGCGGATGGGGTCGAGCAAGGGCGACGGCAAGGGCAAGGCGAAGGCTTCTCGCAAGAAGGCCACGGCCTGAGTCACTTGCGGTCCTGCGGCTCCTGCCCCAGGGCCTGAAGGGCCTCGGACAGCTCCTCGTAGAGAACCTGTCGAGCGATGAGCCCGTCCCTGACGGTGTAGACGTGCGCGAGCGCCAACGAGACCTCGGCCCTGCTCGTTTGCCCGCGAGCGCGAACCCGCTCGATGACGACCACCCTGTCGTCTGCATCCGCCACGTACTCGTACTCCAACTCGGGACGCTCGAACGCGGCCGAGAAGTCCCGAATCCACTCGTACACGCCGTCACGACCATGAAAGGTCCGCCCGAGGGCCTCGGCCCACAGCGAGACGATCTCAGCGTCCTCCGCGTAAAAGGAGGCGATCTCGTCGGGCTCGAAGCGCTGCCAGGCGGCGCACGCGCGAAGCACGAGATCGACGCTCTCCTGCGACATCGGCGGCCCAAGTATCGCCGCCGCAACGTGACTGGCGAGGCGCCTCCGGTCCGGAGCGCTAGTCCGGGAAGCTCTCCGGCTCGTCCAGCGCCCGGCGATACAGCTCGTCGTCGATGTTGCGCCCGGTCACCACCAGCGCCACCGCCCCGCCCGGCGCGTCCAGCGTTTCGAGCGCCGCCAGCGCAGCCGCCGCCGAGCCCTCCACCCGCAGGCCGACCGCCGCGAACGCGCCGACGCCTCGGGCGATCGCCCGCTCCGACACTTCCACGAACGGCGTGCCGAGCCGCACCAGCTCCTCGACCGCCGGCGGCACCGCCACCCGCACGGCGAGCCCGTCGGCGAACGTGCTCATGCGGTCGCATTCGACCGGATGTCCGGCGGCCACGCTCAGGGCCATCACCGGGGCGTCCTTGGACACCACGCCGACGGCGCCGTGCGCAAGCGGCCGGCTCGGCCGGCCGCGCAGCGATGCCGTTCGTCCCGCGAGGCCCCGCGCCACGCCGATCAGCAGCGCCCCGTTGCCGACGGGCACGACGGTCACGACGGGCCGCTCCCCCAGCTGCCCCACGATCTCCCGCCCGATCGCCGTGTAGCCCTCGAACTGCGCCGGCTCCGCCCCGTCCTCGAAGAAAGGCATGCCGTTCACTTCCGCGAACCCGCGCGCGGCGTCCTTCGCCTCGTCCAAATCGGCGCCGACGGGCCGCAGCTCCGCCCCGAGCTGCTCCATCAGGGCGACCTTCGCACGGCTGACCTCCTCGGGCACGAACACCACGGCCCGCAGTCCGGTCCGCTGCGCCGCCCACGCCGTGGCGGCGCCGTGGTTGCCGGTGGAGGCCGTCACCACGCCCGAGGCGCCCCGCTCACGGTAAGACTCGAGCGAGGGCAGCGCGCCGCGCCACTTGAAGGCCCCCAGCTCGTGCTGGTCCTCGCGCTTCAGCAGCAGCCGGCGCCCGGCGGCGAGCTCTGCGGGCGCCTCCTCGAGGGACGTGGCGGGGTCCACGCGACGGCACACTAATCTCGCAGCCATGAGCACCGTGACCGACCCCGCGCTCGAAGCCGCCGCCTGGGACCTCGAACCGCTCGTCGACGGGCGCGGCGCCGCCGGCGTCGAGCAGCTCCTCACCGAGGCGCGCGACCGAGCCGCCGCCTTCGCCGAGCGCTACCGAGGTCGACTCGGAGAGCTGGACGCCGCCGCGCTCGCGGAGGCCATGCGGGAGCTAGGCGAGATCCACGACCTGGCCGGGAGGGCGGGCTCGTACGCGATGCTCGACTTCACCCTCGACACGGCCGACCCGGCCCGCGGCGCGCGGGTGCAGAAGGCGCGCGAGCTCGGGGCCGCGATCGAGACCCACCTGCTCTTCTTCGAGCTCGAGTGGAACAAGCTGCCGGACGAGCACGCCGAGGGGCTGCTCGAGTCCGGGGAGCTCGACTTCTGCCGGCACCACCTGCGCACCATCCGCCGCTATCTCCCGCACCAGCTGAGCGAGCTCGAGGAGCGGGTGGTGACGGAGCTCGACGTGACCGGCTCCTCCGCCTTCCAGCGCCTCTTCACCGAGCAGATCTCGGCGCTCGACGTGGCGCTGCCGGACGCGGACGAGCGGGCCTCACTCGAGGAGGCGCTCAGCCGTCTCCAGGACCCGGACCGCTCCACGCGCGAGGCTGCGGCCGGCGCCGTGACCGAGGCGCTCCGGCCCGGCGTGCGCACGCGCGCGTACGTGCTGAACACGCTCCTCGCCGACAAGGCGACCAAGGACCGGCTCCGCGACTACCCGCACTGGCTGGCCTCGCGCAACCTCGCAAACGAGGCGAGCGACGAGTCCGTGGAGGCTTTGATCGAGGCGGTGGTGGGGCGCTACGAGCTCGCGCGGCGCTGGTACCGGCTGAAGGCCAAGCTGCTCGGCCTCGACCGGCTCGCCTACTGGGACCGCATGGCGCCGGTGAGCGACACCGAGCAGCGCATCCCATACGACGAGGCGCGCGAGATCGTGCTCGATTGCTACAAGGGCTTCTCGCCCGAGCTCGGCGCCGCCGCCGGCGCGTTCTTCCAGAACGGCTACATCGACGGGCCGCCGCGGCCGGGCAAGCGCGGCGGAGCGTTCTGCTCGTACACGGTGCCGTCCCGCCACCCGTACGTGATGCTCAACTACACCTCGCGCCCGTACGACGTGCTCACGCTCGCCCACGAGCTGGGCCATGGGGTGCACGCCTCGCTCGCGCGCCCGCAGGGCATCTTCCAGTTCACGACGCCGCTGACCATGGCCGAGACTGCCTCGATCTTCGGCGAGACCATCGTCCTCGAGCGGCTGCTCGAGCGCGCGCCGGACGCGGCCGAGCGCCTGTCGCTGCTGGCGGGGTCGCTGGACGGTGCCGTGGCGGCGGTCTTCCGCCAGGTGGCGATGAACCGCTTCGAGGACGCGATGCACACGGCCCGGCGCGAGCAGGGCGAGCTGCCGGCCGATCGCTTCGCCGAGCTGTGGCTCGAGACGCAGGCCGACCTCCTCGGCGACGCGGTCGAGACCCACGACGACTATGGCGTGTGGTGGTCCTACATCCCGCACTTCGTGGACGCCCCGGGCTATGTCTACGCGTACGCCTACGGGAACCTGCTGGCGCTGTCGGTCTACCGCCGCTACGAGGAGGAGGGCCACGGCTTCGTCGGCTCGTACCTCGAGCTCCTGCGTGCCGGCGGATCCCGGCCTCCCGAGGAGCTTGGCCGCATCGTGGGCGTGGACCTCACGGACCCCGGCTTCTGGAGCTCCGGCCTCGACCTGATCGAGCGGCAGCTGGGGGCCGCGGAGCGCGCGGCCGAGGAGGCCGGCCGAACCGGATGACCGACACGGTCGACGAGCTGATCCCGCTCCCGGTCGGCGAGGTGGCGCTCACCCGGCCGCGGGACGCGGACGCGCTGCTCTCCGAGGAGCAGTTCGAGCACGAGGAGTTCCTGCCGTACTGGGCGGAGCTGTGGTCGAGCGGGGTCGCGCTCGCGCACGACGTGGCGCGCCGCTCGCTGCGCGGCGCGAGCGTGCTGGAGCTGGGCTGCGGGCTCGGGCTGCCGAGCATCGCCGCCGCCCTCGCCGGCGGCCGGGTGCTCGCCACCGACTGGTCGCCCGACGCCGTGCGGGCCACGGCGGCCAACGCGCGGCGCAACGGGGCCGAGGTCGAGACTGCGGTGGTGTCGTGGGGGGCGCCGGAGCCGATCGTGGAGCGCGCGCCGTGGCGGTACGTGCTCGCGTCGGACGTCCTGTACGAGCCGCGCAACGTGGACACGCTCCTCGAGCTGCTGCCGCGCCTCGTGGACCGCACCGGCCACGTTCTGATCGCGGACCCGAGCCGGCGGCCGGCGGAGCGCTTTCTCGAACTGGCCCAGGAGCGCTGGGAGCTCCGCAGCAGCCACAGCCCGCGCGCCGCGCGGACCCGCATCCACCGCCTGCGGCTGCGCGCATAGAACGCCCCGAGGTCTTAGAACGGGACCGCGGCCGTGAGGACCTCGCAGCCGTCGTCGGTGATCAGCACGTTCTGCTCGAGGCGCACCCCGCCGAATCCGTGCAGCTCATCGACGCGATCCCAGTCCACCCCGTCGCGGCCCCGTTCCCGGGCGAGCAGCGCGGGAACGACGTAGATACCCGGCTCGACCGTCCACGCCTGGCGCGGCCGGAGCGGGATGTCCACGCGCAGGCGCGGCAGGCCCGGCACCGGCTCGCGCGCCTCGTCGGAGGCCGCGCCGGTGTCGCGGACGCCGAGGCCGACCAGGTGGCCGACGCCGTGTGGGAAGAACAGCGTCGCCGCGCCGGCCTCTACGAGCGTCTCGGGCCCGCCGCGGAGAACGCCGAGCTCCACGAGCCCCTCCGCGATCACCAGCGCCGCGGCGCGGTGGATGTCGCGCCACTCCGTCCCGGGGAGACAGGCGGCGATCGCGGTCTCGCCCGCGCGCCGGACCGTGTCGTGGACGAGCGCCTGCTCGGCGCTGAACTTCCCGGCGACGGCGTACGTGCGGGTCACGTCGCTCGCGTAGCCGCGGTGCTCGGCGCCCGCGTCGACGAGCAGGAGGTCGCCGTCGCGAAGCTCGCGCTCCGTCGGCGCGAAGTGCAGGACGGCGGCGTGGTCGCCCGCCGCGACGATCGACTCGAACGCGAGGAAGTCGCCGCCGTTTCGGAGAAAGGCCGCCTCGAGCGTGACCTGCAGCTCGCGCTCGGTGCGGCCGGCGGCGATGAGGGGCACGAGCTCCTCGAACCCGGCGCGCGTCACCTCCGCGGCCGTGCGCATGCGCTCGAGCTCGACGTCGTCCTTGGGGCGGCGGACGTGGATCAGCGCGTCGCGCAGCTCGACGTCGGCGTCGGCGGACGCGCCGAGCCGGCGCACCGGCCGACCGCCGACCCACCCCTCGAGCTCGGCCAGCCGGCGTGTGCCCTCGGGAACTCCCTCGCGGTCGCCCTCGAGCCCGGTCCACAGCAGCTCCTCGGCGGTGACCGGCGCGACGAACTCGACCCAGCCCTCGGCCGGCGAGTAGGCCAGCACGCCACCGGGGCGTTCGCGGTCCGCGAGGTAGAGGTACTCGGAGTGCGCGCGGAACGGATACGTCCTGTCACCGCGCCCCGGCACGGGGATCTCGTCGCCCGCGGCGACGAGCACGACGCCGCCGTCGACGTTCCATGCCGCCGCGGCCGCCGCGCGCCGCCGCTCGAGGAAGGCATCCGTCATCGGCCCGACTTGAGCGCGGCGGCGCCCGGCAGCCCGGATAGGGTCCGGTACAGCTCGCGCGCGGCCGCCTCGCCGAGGCGAAGGCTGTCGAGCCGGTAGCTCTCGTTGGGCGCGTGAAAGGCGTCGTCGGGGAGCGCGAACCCGCTGACGATCGCGGGCATGCCGCGCTCCGCCAGCACGGCGAGCAGGGGCAGCGTCCCGCCCAGCCGCACCAGGGCCGGGGGCCGGCCGCAGGCCCTCTCCATCGCGCCGGCGGCCAGCTGCAACGCCGGGTGCGCGGGGTCGAACAGCGCGGGGTCGGCGAGGTCGATCTCGATGGAGACCTCCGCCCCCTCGGGCGCGGCCGCGCGCAGGAGCCGCTCGAGCTCGGCCCCGACCTGCTCCGATCGCTGGCCGGGGGCGAGCCGCACGCTCACGTTTGCGTTCGCGACGGCGGGGACGATCGTGCGCGGCTCGCCGGTCTCCACCATGTTCACGTCGACCGCGGCCGCGGCGCCCGTGCGGGCGTAGAACTCGTCGCCCGCCCCGGGCGCCACCTCCACTCCGCCCACGGCGGAGATCGCCTCGGCGCCCGGCGGAAGCCGGCTCCAGGACTCCTGCTCCTCGGGCGAGACCGGGGCTACCCCGGCGGCGAGCTCCGGCCGCACCCGTCCCTCGGCGTCGGGCGCGACCTCGGCGAGCATCGCCAGCAGCACATGGGCCGCATTGAGCACCGCGCCTCCGTAGAAGCCGGAATGAAGATCGCGCGCCGCCGTTCGCACCTCGACCTTCGCCTGCACGAGGCCGCGGCTGGCCACGGTGATCGCGGGCGTGCGCTCGTCCACCATGATCGTGTCGAACACGAGCGCGCAGTCGGCCTGGTCCTCGCCCGTGCCGAGCCGCTTCAGCACCGAGCGGCTGCCGATCTCCTCCTCGCCCTCGACCAGGAAGCGCACGTTCACGGGCAGCTCGCCGGCCCGGGCGAGCTCGCAGCCCACGTGGAGCAGCGGCAGGAAGTTGCCCTTGTCGTCGGCGGCGCCTCGCGCGTAGATGCGGCCGTCGCGCTCGGTCGGCTCGAAGGGCGGGCTGTCCCAAGCCTCGAGCGGCCCCGGCGCCTGCACGTCGTAGTGCCCGTAGGAGAGGACCGTCGAGGCATCCGGGCGCGACGCGCGCAGCTCGCCCACGGCCATCGGATGGCCCCTGTCCACCGTGACCGGCTCGGCCTTGCCGCCGGCCGCCTCGATTCGCTCGCACACCCAGTCGCAGGCCTGCGCGAGCGCGGCGGCGTCGCCTTCCCCAGTGGAGACGGAGGGGATCCGCAGCCAGTCGTCGAGCTCCTCGCGCAGCGCGGGCATCGCGGGCATTGTGCCTGGTCCCTACAGTCGGGCCATGCGGCGGTTGTTCCCCCTCGTGGCGGCCGTGGTCCTCGTGGACACGATGTTCTTCGCGGCGGTCGCGCCGCTCCTGCCCCACTACTCGGACGAGCTCGACCTCTCGAAGACCGCCGCCGGCGTGCTCACGGGCGCGTATCCGGCGGGGACCTTCGCGGGCTCGCTGCCGGGCGGCTGGCTGGCGGCGCGGTGGGGCGTGAAGCCCACGCTGATCTGCGGCGTCGCGATGCTCGGTGTCACGAGCCTCGTGTTCGGGTTCGCAAACCACATCGTCCTGCTGGACGCGGCGCGCTTCGTACAGGGCGTCGGCGGCGCGTTCATGTGGGCCGCGGGGATGACCTGGCTCGTCTCGGCCGCCCCGCCGGAACGGCGCGGCGAGCTGATCGGGTCGGCGCTCGCCGCCGCGATCATCGGGGTCCTGTTCGGCCCGGTGCTGGGCGGCGCCGCCACGCTCGTGGGGCCAGAGGTCGTGTTCAGCGCCGTGGCCGTGGCAGCGGCGGCGCTGGCCGCCTGGGCCTGGAGCATCCCGGGGGTGGCGCCGGAGCCGAGCCCTGGGCTCGGCGCGCTGCTGGCCGCCTTGAGGCGGCGCCCGGTGCTGGCCGGGTTCTGGCTGTTCACGCTGCCGGCGCTGTTCGCGGGCGTGATCGAGGTTCTGGTGCCGCTGCGACTCGACGACCTGGGAGCGAGCGGCGCCGCGATCGGCGCGATCTTTCTCCTGACCGCGGCGGTGGAGGCGGTGCTGAGCCCGCTCGCGGGACGCGTCTCGGACCGGCGTGGACGGCTCATCCCGATCCGGGCCGGGCTCGCGGGCGCGGTGGTGATGGCGGTCCTGCTGCCGCTGCCGGGCACCGCGGTGCTGCTCGGCGTGACCGCCCTGTTCACGTTTGCCGCGCTCGGAGTCCTGTGGGCCCCGGCGATGGCGATGCTCTCGGACGCGTCCGAGCGGGCCGGCCTGGACCTCGCGCTCGCGTTCTCGATCTCCAACCTTGCCTGGGCCGCCGGCCACCTGCTGGGGAGCGCGTTCGGCGGCGCGCTCGCCGACGCCACCTCGGACGCCGTCCCCTACGGACTGCTGGGCCTGGCCTGCGCCACGAGCCTGGCAGGCGTGCTCCGGCTGGGACGGGGGGCCGCCGCACGCTCGCCGGCGACGGGCTGACTGCCCGCCGCGCACCCGGGTCGCAATCCCGGCGAACGACGGCAACAAAGGGGTGCGCCGACGAGGCTAGGCAAGTTTGTCAACCAGGAGGCAACAAACTTGCCCCGCCTCGGCCGAAGTGCCCGCCGGCCTCGCGCCGCTACGAGCAGCTCGGCCACGGCGCCGTGCCGGAGCGCCGGTACAGCTTCAGGGCCATGCGGTCCTGGAGTGATTCGGAGGCCTTCGCCGGGTCGCCCTCACCGCCCAGCGCCTCCCAGGTGGCCATGCTGAACTGGTACTTGCCGCGGTAGCGGCCGCCGTGCGACACCGCCGTCGGGTCGCCGCCGGACTCGCATTCCGCGATCCGGTGCAGGATCGGGGGGAGCGACGTGCTGCGGCTGACCCCGCTCCTGCTGAACGGGTCCAGGCCGAGGGCGCCGCGCGTCTGCGGGCCGACGATCCCGTCGACCACGAGGCCCTTCCTGCGCTGGAAGCGCTTGACCGCGCTCTCGGTCACCGGTCCGAACACCCCGTCCGCCGCGACCCCGAGGGCCGACTGGATCTTCCGGACGGCGTCACCGCGGTCGCCGCGTTTGACGACGACCTGGCTCGCCGCGGAGGCCCCAGCCGCGCGGTCGGCGGCCGAGATCTCGGCGGCACAGGCAAACGCCGTCGCAATGACGGCGAGCGCGAGCAAGAGGCGGCGCCGCACCTGCGGCGGCGTGTGGGGGGCTCGCTGCCCCGCGACGGCATCGACGATCGATTGCACCTTCCTGGGTCCCCTTTCCGATGCCTACGGGGTGAGCTGACGGGCTCGCGCCGGGAAGGTGGCGCTACGCAGCCTTGGCACTGCGATTCGCCCCGGCGGCCTGGTGGCCGCAAGTGGGTCCCCCGCTCCCCGCCGCCGGGACGGCGAGGACTCGGCAAACTGGTTTCGAGGCCGGTACCCAAGCAGATCGGCCGCCAAAACGTCGGCTTCTACGCCCGGCTGCGCCTCGCCGGCGGATACTCTCCCGCCGTGGACCTCGGCCTTGACGGCAGAGTCGCCCTGGTGACCGGGGCCTCGCGCGGGATCGGCTTCGGCATCGCCCGCACGCTCGCCGCGGAGGGCGCGCGGGTGGCGATCTCCTCGACGACGCGCGAGCGGATCGAGGCCGCCGCCGCCGAGATCGGGGCGCGTGGCTACGTGCACGACACCAACGACCTCGACGGCGCGCCGCGGCTCGTCGAGCAGGTCTCGAGTGAGGTCGGCCCGGTCGACGTGCTGGTGGTCAACACGGGCGGCCCCCCGGGCAGTGACCCCCTCGAGTTCACAGACGACCAGTGGCGGGACGCCCATCGGGAGCTGATGCTCGGGCCCATGGCCCTGATCAAGGCGGCGCTGCCCGGCATGCGCGAGCGCGGGTTCGGGCGCGTCCTGAACATCTCATCGAGCGCCGCGCGCGAGCCGATCCCCGGCCTGATGCTGTCGAGCGCCCATCGCAGCGGCATGCTGGCGACGTTCAAGACGCTCGCCCGGAAGGTCGCCTCCGACGGCGTGACCTTCAACACCATCCTGCCGGGCAGGATCGCGACCGACCGGCTCTCCCACCTGTACGGCTCGCTGGAGGAGGCGGAGGAGGTGGCCCGCGAGGAAGTACCCGCTGGGCGCCTCGGCACGGTCGATGAGATCGCCGCCGCCGCCGCGTTCTTGTGCTCTGAGCAGGGAAGTTACGTGACCGGTGTCGCCCTTCTCGTGGACGGCGGACTCACGCGCTTCACCTGATTCTCACGGCCGGCCCTGAGGCGGGCCGAGCAGCACGCGGTTGCGCTCCCCCCTTCTACGCGAAGGGGGGCATGGCGTCACGCTTGCCCGAGCAGCCGGCTCGGCCGGCTGCGCCGCGTTCTCGGTCAGGCCGCCAGTGCGGCCGGCTGCGGCTCCAGCGCGAGCTCGAGCACCTCGCCGATGGTCATCACCGGATGGAACGTCATCGCCTCGCGGACCTCCTCCGGCACGTCGTCCAGGTCGCCGCGGTTGCGCTCGGGCAGGATCACGTCGGTGAGCCCGGCGGCGTGCGCCGCCAGCACCTTCTGCTTGACCCCGCCGATCGGGAGCACGCGGCCCTGGAGCGTCACCTCGCCGGTCATCCCGACGGTGTGCCGCACGGGCCGGCCGCTCAGGAGCGACGCCAGGGCGGTGGTCATCGTGATGCCCGCGCTCGGACCGTCCTTCGGGATCGCCCCGGCCGGTATGTGCACGTGGTACTCGCGCCCGTCGAACGCGTCCTCGTCGATGCCGATCGTGTCCGCGTGGCCACGCACGTAGGAGAGCGCGATGCGAGCCGACTCCTTCATGACGTCGCCCAGCTGGCCGGTCAGCACGAGGCTGTCCTTGCCCTTCATCGACGTCGCCTCGATGAAGAGGACGTCGCCGCCCGCGCCGGTCACGGCGAGGCCGGTGGCCACTCCAGGCACGGCCGTGCGCTCGGCCGCCTCCTGGAAGAAACGCTGCCGGCCGAGGCCGTCGCGCAGCTCCGGCTCGCCGATCGCCACGGGGGCGTCCACCAGGCCGGCGGCCAGCTTGGTGGCGGTCTTCCGCAGCAGCGTGCCCAGCTCGCGCTCGAGGTTCCGCACACCCGCCTCGCGGGTGTACTCGGTCACGACTGCGCGCAGCGTGTCGTCGTCGATCGTCACCTCGCCCTCGCGCAGCCCGTTGCGCTCGCGCTGGCGCGGCCAGAGATAGCCGCGCGCGATCGCGACCTTCTCGTCGGTCGTGTAGCCGTCGAAGCGGATGATCTCCATCCGGTCGAGCAGCGGCGCCGGGATCGTCTCGGCCACGTTGGCGGTGGCGATGAACACCACCTGGCTGAGGTCCAGCTCCACGTCCAGGTAGTGGTCGCGGAACGAGTGGTTCTGCGCCGGGTCGAGCACCTCGAGCAGGGCCGCGCTCGGGTCGCCGCGCCAGTCGGCGCCGACCTTGTCGACCTCGTCGAGCATGATCACCGGGTTCATCGTCCCTGCGTCCCTCAGCGCACGGACCAGGCGGCCCGGGAGCGCGCCGATGTACGTGCGGCGGTGGCCGCGGATCTCGGCCTCGTCGCGCACCCCGCCGAGCGACATGCGCACGAACTCGCGGCCGGTCGCGCGCGCGATCGACTCGCCGATCGACGTCTTGCCCGTGCCCGGCGGCCCGATCAGCGTGAGGATGGCGCCGGAGCGCTTGTCCTCCTCGATGCCGCGCTCGAGGCGCAGCTTGCGCACGGCGATGTATTCGACGATGCGGTCCTTCACGTCCTCGAGGCCGGCGTGGTCGGTGTCCAGCACCTCACGCGCGTGCACGGGATCGAGCCGTTCCTCCGAGCGCTCGCCCCACGGCACGGAGATCAGCCAGTCGAGGTACGAGCGGATCATCGAGGCCTCGCCGCCCTGCTCGCCCATGCGCTCGAGCCGGCCCACCTCGCGCTCGGCCTGCTCGCGGACGTGCTCGGGCATGCCCGCCTCTTCGATCTTGGTGCGGTACTCGTCGATGATCGAGGCGTCGTCGTCGCCGAGCTCCTTGCGGATCGACTCCATCTGCTTGCGCAGGAAGTACTCGCGCTGCTGCTTCTCGGCGCCGGACTGGACGTCGTCGCGGATGCGGGCGCGGACCTGAAGCTCGGTGAGCCGCTCACGCTGCATCTTGAGGGCCAGCTCGAGCCGCTCGGTCACGTCGACGGTCTCGAGCAGCTCGACCTTCTGCTCGTAGGAGAGATCGGGCGCGTAGCCGGAGGTGTCCGCGAGCGCGCCGGGCTCCGTGATGGAGCGGACGAAAGCGGCCACGCGGCCGTCGTCGCCGCGAAGCTCGAGGATCTCCTCGACCACGGCGCGGTACTCGCGCTCGAGGTTGCGGGTGCGGCCGTCCACCGGCACGTCGTCCGGATACGGGTCCACCTCCACTCGGAGGCCTCCGCCGGCATCGGTGCCGGCGGCGCCGATCCGCGCCCTGTGGGCGCCCTCGATCGCGACCGCGCGGCCGCCGCCGGGGAGGCGCACGCGCTCGATCACGTTCGCGACCGTGCCGACGCTCGCGAACTCGTCGCCCTTGCGCGGCACCAGCACCACGCGGTCCTCGTTGCCGACGTCGATCGCCAGCGTAATAGTCATGTTCGGGAAGACGACGGAGTCGTCAACCGGGACCAGCAAAAGGGTTTCCATGTGCGTCTCCATCAAGACTTACGTTGCGTAAGCAAAGTTTAGCGATGGTCAGGGGACCTGACGGCAGCCCGGGATTACTGTCCCGGCACGCGACCAAGAGGGACGAGGAGATGCCGAAGAGGACCGCAGAGGCGCGAGGTCGTGCAGTGAGCGATCCGGACACCGCCTCCCGCGCCGCAGCCGCGGCGGCGGCCGTCGAGCTGGTGTCGCCGGGCATGACGATCGGCCTGGGGTCCGGGCGGGCGGTGTGGAAGCTCGTGGAGCTGCTGGGTCGGCGCGACGAGCTCCTGGGCGGAGGGATCCGCGCCGCCACCGCCTCCTCCCGGACGGACGAGATGGCGCGGGGCGAGGGCATCGAGGTCGTGGAGCTCGACGGGTCCGTGGAGCTCGATCTGGCTCTGGACGGGGCGGACGAGGTGGACGCTTCGCTGCGCCTGATCAAGGGCGGCGGCGGTGCTCTGCTGCGAGAGAAGATCGTGGTGTCGGCGGCGCGCCGCTTCGTGGTCGTGGCAGAGACCCGCAAGCGGGTGGAGCGGCTGGGCGAGGGCTTTCGACTGCCCGTCGAGGTGGTGCGGTTCGCCTGGCGCGACACGCGACGGCGAGTCGGGCGGCTGCTGCCGGATCCGTCGCTGCGGCTGGCGGAGAACGACGAGTCCTATGTCACGGACGAGGGCCACTTCATCCTGGACTGCGCGCTGCCCGGCGACACCGACCTGTCGTCGCTCGACCGCGAGCTGAAACAGCTACCGGGCGTGGTGGAGCACGGACTCTTCATCGGGCTGGCGGAGCGCGCGCTGCTGGGCCGCCCGGATGGCTCGGTGGAGGTGCTGGAGCGCTGACGCGGTGGCTTCACAGCTCTCCCTCCGTGACGGCGACGGGGCCGGTGCGGCGGCGGTCGCCGGGTGGGCGGGCCAGTAGGCGGATCTCGTGCGCGAAGCTGTCTGCCGCCGTCAGGTAGACCGCTTGGCGGGTCGTCACGCGCAGCGTGGCGAGCGCAGCGGCCGCCGGCGTCTCGAGCGTGTCCTCGCCGCCCAGGTCCGTGGCGCCCGACGGCCGGAGGTCGAGCAGCATCACGTCCTCCAGCGCCACGAACGTGCGGCCCGCCCCGTCGTGGCTCTGGGTCGAGACGAGCACGTCCACACGTGAGCCGGGCGCGGCGAGGGCGAGCCCGCCGCCGGCCACGCCGAGCTCCAGGGCCCGCTCGCCGGGGTCGAGCGGCCCGTCCCCGGCGCCCGCGGCGCGCTGCAGCATGCCGCTGGTGATGTAGGCACCGGCGGCGACGGGCACGGCGGCTCGCGCCCCGGCGAGCCGCGCCGGAGCGCCGAGCGCATCGGGCGGGACGAAGCGAGCGGGAACACGCTTGACCGCCAAATCGGCCGGTCGCAGCGGCTCATCGGGCGGGATGTCGCGGCCGGCCACCACCACCGGAAGCAGCGGCCCGACCTTCGCGTTCACGCTGCGCTCCCGCTCACGGACCTGCGAGGCGGCGAGCCCCCCGCTTGCGAGAGCGAGGCACAGGAGCAGAAGCCCGCGCCGCCGCCGCGGCCTCATGCGGCGCGGGAAGGCCGGTCGCCGCCTCCCTCCACCGCCGGCAGCTCCAGCTCCGCCCGCGTCTCCCCCTCCAGCGACTCCACCCTCAGCCGCCCACCCAGCTCGCGCGCAGCGCGCTCGGCGATCGCCAGGCCTCTCCCCCGCCCGGCGGCCCTGGAGGCGCTCGCGTCGTCGAGCTCACGCGGTCGGTTGCGGTTTCGGATCTCGATCCGGACCGCCCCCGCCGGGCGGCTCGTCCTCACGTCCACGCTGCCGGCGCCGTGCTCGGTGGCGTTCGCGATCAGATTGCCCAGCACCTGGGCCAGGCGCGCCGCGTCCACCTCCGCGTCGGACAGCGCGCCCGCCCGGCCCGCCGTCCGAGGAGCTCGGGCCGCCGCCAGGTCCTGCAGGCCGGCGGCCATCCGGTCGAGCTGCAGGCGGACCAGCGAGGAGAACGCGACCGTCGCCCCGGTCCGCGACACCCGCTCGGCGGCCAGCCCGATGGCGGCGGCCGCGCCGCGCAGCTCGTGCTCGGCGTCGGCCGCGAGCGACATGCGGCGTCGCATCGACAGGGCCAGCCCGAATGCCACAACCCAACCGGCGCATCCTGCCGCGCCCATCAGCGCCGCCCACCAGCTCACAGCGCCTCCGTCAGCTTGTAGCCCACCCCGCGCACGTTCACCACCCACGGTCGCCCCGCCCCGCGCAGCTTCTTGCGCAGTCGACAGGCGTGCGCGTCGAGCGTGCGGGTGTTTCCGATCGACAGGTAGCCCCACACGTCCCGCAGCAGCTCGTGCTTGCGGTACACCCTCGTCGGCTGCTCGGCCAGCCGGTGCAGCAGCGCGAACTCCTTAGCCGACAGCTCCACCCGCCGGCCCGCCAGGCGGACTGCGCGAGTGGCCGGGTCGATCGTGAGCTCGCCGACCCGCATCACTCCCTGGATCCGCCGGCCGTCGGTGCGCCGCAGGACGGCGCGGACACGCGCCAGCAGCTCCTGGTAGAGGAAGGGCTTGGTCACATGATCGTCGGCTCCGCGGGCGAAGCTGCGGACGCGGTCGGCGTCTCCTGCGCGGCCGCTCAGCACGATCACCGGGAGGTCGGGATCGATCCGCGACGAGAGGCCGTCGGAGGCCCGGACACGGTCGAGCAGCGCCAGGCCGCTCCCGTCGTCGAGGACCAGGTCGAGCACCACGAGCGCGGGCTGGCGCACCTCGATCGCCCGCAGGCCCTCCCCCATCCCTGTGGCGCCGGCCACCCGGAAGCCGTCGGCGGCCAGGTTGTCGAGCAGGAAGGCGCGCGTGATGTCGTCGTCCTCGACGACGAGCACGGTGCCGGGCTCGCGCGGGCCTGCAGCGTCCATGCCATGCGAAGACAGACCGCGGGCGAATTCACCCCCGACGCCGCGGGACGCGAACGCTTAGCGCCAATGACCTAACAGGGCAGGTCCTCGGGTCGTATTCTGCTTTGCCAACAGCGGATCTCGAGGACCGGGAGGCAGCGGCGAGGTTCGCCAGCAAGGAAGAGAATTTCAGGAACCTGAAGGAGACTTGCCGCCGGTCGCCCCGGCGGGTCCGCAGGGCCGGTGCGTCGCGTCGGGTTGCCGGGCTCGCTCTGGCGGCCGCCGGGCTGTGCGCGGTGGCGCCCGCGACTGCGTCGGCCGGGTCCCGTGACGCCCATGTGTTCATGCATTCCGCGAAGAGCGGGGAGCTCGTTGGTGCCCGGCTGACGCTGCGTGGCGTCGGCCGCCAGGTCACCTGGGCGAACAATCGCGGCCGCACCGGGGTAGTCCCGATCAAGCGGCTGCACCGCCTGCTGTTCTCGCCCGGGACGCCGCCCGCCACCGGCACGCTCCATGTCGCGGGCCACGGCGGCGGCGACGAGCTCGCACTCAAGCTGAGTCGACCGCGCTACAACGCATCGCGCGGCACGGTGAGCTACAGGGCCAGGCGGCTGAACAAGCGCACCCTGCCTCGCCGACCGGCTCGGGCGTCGGGAGTCGTTATGAGCCGGTTCGGCGCCGCGTCACTGTCGATCGTCGGCGCGCCGCCGGTCATGGCCGGCGACCCCGGCGGCAACCAGTGCGAAACTTGGTTTCAGAACAACATCCCAGAGACGTTCTACAGCCTCCGTGCGGTCTCGTTCTCGATGGGATCCGGCAACACCTGGATCGCGAACCCCAGCGTCCCCACGCCGGGCACCGTCCTGGGGCCCGGTGGCAAGACAAATTGGCTATCGCAGGGTAGCTCCGAGGACCCCGGCTGCTCCAACTCCGGCACCTGGGAGGTCATTGAAATTCCCACAAGCGGGGGCGATCCCATCTCCACGGGGATGACAATCACCTTCAGCGTGTCGTTGTCGTCGGACTACACCTTCAACTACGACTGCACATCGTCGAACCCCTCGCTGTTCTCCTGCGAGCCGCAGCAGCACGCCTTCGGCTTCGCCAGCTGGTTCATTGGGACGACGAATTAGGCGCCCAGGGCGAAGCACTGGACCGACAGCGGCGAGGCCGCCGCCTCGCCCCGGCTACGCTCCGCGAATGCGGCTCCCCCGCCTTCTGAGGCCCCGCCCCGAGGTCCACGTCGACGCGCCCGAGTACGACGGCTGGGCGCTCGTCGAGGACTACGAGGACCTCGAGACCGCGCTCGCATTCCGCGACCGCTTGCGCGACCTCGGCATGACGGCGGAGCTGACCGCCGACCACCCGCTCGACCGCTCGAGGCGCGGCGACATCGCCCTGCGCGTGCCCCCCGAGGAGTACGGCGACGCCACGGTCGCCCTCGACGGGCTCGATCTGGGCTAGCCGACTGCGCCGACGCTGCGCTCGGCCTGAAGCAGTCGCCAGGCCACGACGCCCGCCGCCACGGCCCACAGCGGCGCTACGACCACCCCGACCACGATCGCGATCACCCAGTCGGACAGGAGCGACTCCCCGAGCGCCCCCACCCCGCCATCCTGGAGGACGCTCGTGAGCCCGTCCGTCAGGAGCCACAGGCCCCCGAGGAGGAGCAGCAGGGGCAGCGCGTGGCCCCGCGACAACTCACGACTCCGGCGAAACGAGTCGGTCACGCCGTGGCGCTCGATCTCGAGCACGGGCGCAACGAGGATGTATCGAGCGAAGAAGATCAGCCCCGGCACGACCAGCAGCGCCACGCCGACCGCGAGCCCTAGCGAGAACAGCACGTCCACGGCGATAAGACGCGCGTATGGCAGTGTCCGCATCACCCGGCCGATCGAGGCGCGCGGGCGCCCCTCCATCGACTCGGTAACCGCCGCCATGGCGACGCCCGTGTAGAAGACCTCGCCCACGGTCGCCGACGCGACCTGGAGCACCACGACGGAAAGTAGCGCGGACACCTCACCCCATTCGAGCTCGTCGGCGTCGATCTCTCCGGCGTGCTCGCCCAGCGCGTCGACCAGGCCGAGCGGTATGAACAGCAGGAGCGCCACCGGGAGCAGGAACGCGGCCTGCTCGACGTACACACGCGCCGTCCGGCGGCAGGTGTCGAGAAGCGGCAGATGCTCGGGCGAGCGCCCCATTCCGGGGATAATCACGGAAGGCCATGGACATCGCGGCGATCGTTCTGGAGTTCGAGGGCGGCACAAACTCCTTCCTGGACGGCGACGGCGAGCGCGCCGGCCTGATCATGCTGGCCGCGCTGCTCGTCTCGTTCCTCCTGATCCGCGCGAGCACCCGCCTGATGCGGAGCCCCAAGGTGCCCTGGTGGCCCGGCAGCATCCAGACGGAGGGCGGGCTGCACGTTCACCACCTGGTCTTCGGCATCGTGCTGATGCTGTTCTGCGGCTTCCTGCTCGCGCTGCAACTGGGCAGCCCCTGGATGGAGCTCGCGGCTGCGGGCTTCGGCATCGGCGGAGGCCTCACCCTCGACGAGTACGCGCTCTGGCTCCACCTGGAGGACGTCTACTGGGCCGAGGAGGGCCGGCAGTCGGTCGACGCCGTGATCGTGGCCGCCATCGTCGGCGGCCTCGTGCTGATGGGCTTCCTGCCCTTCTCGACCGAGTCCGGCGCATCGGCGATCGTCTTCTCGGTCCTGGTGTCGCTGGCGGTAGCCGCCGTGGCCGTCATGAAGGGCAAGGTCTTCCTGGGCGTGGCCGGGGTGCTGTTCCTGCCCGCCGGCCTGGTCGGGGCGCTCCGCCTCGCGAAGCCCGACTCGCCGTGGGCGCGCCGCCGCTACCCGGAGGGAAGCCCGAAGCGGATCGCGGCGGAGCAGCGCTATGAGCGCCACACCCGCCGCTACCAGCGCTTCCAGGACCGGCTCGCCGGCGCTCCGAGCCCGGCCGAGCCGGGTGGGTCCGGCCGGTCGGCGGACTGAGCGACTCCGCCGCCGGAGACCCTCAGCCGCCCGCGGCTGGGATCCCGCCGAGGCGCTGACGCTCGCGCAGTCGCGCTACTCGCTCGGCGTTGAGGTCGGCCACCGCCTCGATCAGGTCGCCCTGGTCGTAGTGGTCGGTCGCGATCAGCCCCACCGGGAGGCCGCGCCTGCGCTCGCACTCGTGGGCGCGGTCGAGGATGACCTCGCGCCGGAGGAAGGGCGCGTTGGCCTCCCGGCGCGGCGGAACGAGGTCCGCCCAGTGGTTGAGCATCAGGATCGGGCTGTCGGCCGTTCCCCGATTGGGCGCGCAGCGGAGCTGTGACACCTTGCTCGCCCCGAGCGGGGTGTCCTGGACGAACGAGAAGCCGTCCATGTACCAGGGCGGCGTGCCGTCGGCGTCGTTCTCGGTTATCACGATCACCCGCCGGTTCTCGTTCACGAGCTCGCCCAGGGTGGGGAGCGGTTCGTCGCGGTCCAGGGTCGCCAGGTAACGGCTCATGCCCGCCTCGCCGAAGACGCGTGCGATCTCCTCCGGCGGCACGTAGGGCTCGAGGAAGAGGATCACGACCTCGCCGCGGTTGTCCTCGAGGAACTCACGGGTCTCGCGCAGGGAGTCGACCATCTTCGTCGCGCCGAGCTCGCAGACGTTGTGGCACAGCCATACCTCACGCTCGCCGCCGGCCAGATCGCCCGCACCGAGACTGCCGGCCACGCGCTGCGCGGCGCGCCGCACATCGGGCGGCATCGCCGCCGCGACGCGGTTGCGGTCGCGCGCCTCCGCGTCGAAGTCGGTGCGCACCTTGCCTTCGTCGTCCTCGACGCCCCAGTGCGGGTCGATCAGGAAGAGGCGGACCCCGTCTGCGAGCTGGCGCTTGATGGTGCGGCGCTGGTTCGGGATGAACCAGCCGGGGCTGTCCGCAGCCGAGAACGAGTTGTGGGTGCCGGCGAACACGGCCTCGTTGAGGGGCAGCTCGCACAGGGAGACCGAGCCGTTGCAGGCGCGCGTCGAGCTGCCGGCCACGCGTGCCTCGACGTCGTCGGCGCTATCGGTGCTGACGAGCACGAGGGCCGCCGCCGCCGCGGCGATCACCAGGCCGGCCGTGCCGGCGACAGCGAACGCGCGCAGACGCGCCGGCTGGGCGCGCCGCTCCGGGACCCTGCCCTGCAGCAGGGAGAGCAGCTCGGAGGCGCCGAAGAAGACGAGGACGGCCCCCACGAGCAGGGCGCCCACCTCGAGCGCCAGCGTCGGGTGGAGCAGCACCAACACGCCGGCCCCGACCGCCGCGGCGCCGCGCAGCGCGCGCCCCCAGGTCGAGGCAGGCCGCTGGGAGACCCGGCGCCGCAGGCGAGCGAGCGGACGCTCGACGTCCTCGGGGTCGAGCGCCGCCGCCGCGGCACCGAGCGCGATCCCCCCGAGCGCGAGCAGCAGCGCCCAGGTGATCAGGTCTCCTGTGAACGCGTCGAGCACGCCGCCGACCGCGTCGCGCACCTCCTCGTCGGTCAGCTCGTCTTCGCCGTGCACGCCCGCGAGCGTGCGCTCGCGCAAGACGATCAGGATGAGCGCGAACACCACGCTGGCGGTGCTCAGCGCGATGCCCGAGCGCAGCACCGCGACGCGCCGGTCGGGAGCGATCGCGACGGCGCCGCAGAGCAGGAGCAGCCCTACGATCGGCAGAACGACGCCGAGCACTCGCACGTCCTCCGCGGCCGCGAGCGCCTGGCCCGCGAACTCGCGCCGCCGCAGCGCGGTCAGCTCGGGGTCGATGTCGTCGGGGATCTGGGCGGCGACCTTCGGGGACACCGAGCGAAGCCCGAACTGGACGACCTTGACAGCGTCCGAGATGTCGACCAGGGCGTTCTCCTTCTCGCGCACGAAGAACACGCGGTTGGCTTCGATCGCGGCCCGTCGAAAGATCGCCCGGAACGGCTGCGAGTCGATCACCACGTCGACGACGGACTCGAGCAGCGGCCGGGCCGCGACGAGATCGCCCGAGCCGCGGTCGATCAGGCCGACGACGATCTCACGCCTCACCACCCTGCGAACGCCATCGTCCTCCAGCGCGACTAGCGCGCGGTCCGCGAATGCCTCGCGGTCGATCACCTCCTCGCGGAGGTAGAAAGCCACCATCCCAGCTGCGAGCAGCACCGCGCCGAGCACCGCGAGAACGACGCTCGCCAGCGACCGAGTCCACACGGGAACACCGTACCGGGGACGGGGCCCGCGGTCAGCGTGCAAACCCGGTTGCAGTTCTCCAGCGGATGAAGGAAACGGCCGTAGGATGACGACGCGCCGGGCTCGCCCGGCCGGGGACCATGGACACGGCACGACGCGGCAACTACGAGTCCGGCTCGGACTATGTGCTCGAGTACGGGGAGCTCCGCTTCACGTTCAACGAGCGCGACTTCACCGAGCGCGTGGAGCAGGCGGCCACCAAGCTCGGCTTCGTTGACGGGACGCTCGCCGACGACGAGCGCGAGGACCTCGTGAACCTCGCGGTCAACGGCGAGGTGACCGAGCCGCAGTCCGAGCTCGGTCAACACATCAACCACCGCTGGGGCGACCTCAACGGCCCCTCGGAGCGCTCGCTCGTCCACTGGATCCGTCGGCTCGTGTTCCGCGGGGCGTGGCTCGACCAGCGTGTGATGGAGGGCGAGCTCGAGGTCGTGTTCGACGAGGGCACGAGCTCCTTCGGCTACGCCCAGCCGGACCGCAACTTCGAGCTGATCGAGCTGTCGCCCGAGCCGAGCTGGCGGGAGGTCGCGTACCGCCGCTAGGTGGTCGATTCCGAAACCGATCCCGGCGCAGAGCCCCGGCAGGGTGCGGGCGCCGCGGCGCTCGAGCCCGAGCGATAAAGAGTGGGCCTGTGGCGCGGGCGGGCGGGCCCGCAAGCCGGGGCGGGGCAAGTTTGTTGCCTCCTGGTTGACAAACTTGCCTACCCTCGCCGGCGCACCCCTTGTTGCCGGCTTTCGCCGGGATGGCGACCCGGCCGGCTAGCCAGCTGGCTTGGCGCTACGCCAGCCGGTCCGCGCCCAGCGTGCCGGACTGCTCGCCGGCCACCTGCCCGCCGCGCTCCAGCATGAGCCGGGTGCTAGCCCAGCGGAGCACCTCGTGGTCGTCACCGGTCGCCGCCACGACGGTGAGCGTGCCGCCCTCCTCGGTGGCGCGCGCCGCGCCGAAGAGGCGGCGGCGAACGCCCGGGGGAAGCGCGTCGAGGGCATCGATCACGACCGCGGCGTGGCCACCCCGCTCGACCTGGCGCTTTGCCCGCTCCACCGCCAGCTCGGCGGCCTGGGCCTGTGCCTCCGGGGAGCGCTCGAAGCTTCCCCCGACCACGGGCGGGCCGCCCTCCCGCCAGGCGGCGAGCTCCTCGGGCCGCACCCCCGCCAGCACGACCTGCAGGCTCATGTCCGGGTACCGGTCGGCGAGCGTGCGGGCCACATCGAGCAGCAGGGTGCTCGCCCCGGCGCCCGGCGGCCCGGCCACGGCGACCCGCGACCCCTTCCCGAAGGGCGCCGCGTCGAACGCGGCGGGTGCGCTGAGGCGCTCGCTGGGGAACACCGGGATGAGATCGCCGAACCAGGGCCGCTCCTCGGGCGGCTCGGCATCCGCCCCGTTGACGGTCTCCACCCGGACCAGAGACGGGTGGCGCTCGTTGCGCCGAGGCGGCCGGACCGGTCCGCTGACCTCGTCGCCCGCGCGCAGCTCGCAGCGCCGGATCTGAGCCGGCGACACATAGACGTCGTCACGCGACTGGCCGGCCGGGTCGAGCCGCAGGAAGCCCGAGCCGTTGCTGAGCACGTCGAGCACGCCGGTTGAGATCTCCTCGTCGGAGACCTGCTCCTCGACCTCCGGCTCCTCCTCCACGACCTCCGCCTCGGCCTCGCTCGGGGCGGCCTCGGTCTCGTCCTCAGAGGGCGCCTCCTCCTCGGCCTCCTCCTCCTCGGGCTCCGGCTCCTCCTCGGGCTCTCCCGCGAATGCCGCCGGCTCGAGCGCCTCGTCCGACGGCACCTCGTCCGGCTCGCGCTCCTCCTCAGCGGGCGCCGCTTCGGGCTCGCCCTCACCCTGCGCGGCAAGAATGGCGCCGATCAGGTCGTCCCGCCGCTTGGTGCGGAAGCCCTCGAGCCCCAGCTCCGACGCGATCGCGTGGAGGTCGGCGAGGGGGCTGGATTCGAGTTCGCTGCGCTGGAGGACGGCCATGGCCGCGCAACCCTACTTAACGTCCTCCCGGACGGCGTCGAGCACCAGCTCCATCAGCCGGGCCAGGGCGCCGTCGACGTTCTCGTTGTCGACGATCGCCACGCGCTCGGACCGGGCGCGCGCCCAGAGGTGATCCTGCAGGCGCCGGATGTCGTCGAAGCTGGCCAGGTACCGCTCGGCCGGGCGCGTGCCGGGCCGCAGCGAGAAGTGCCCGCGGTGGAGCTCGGGGTCGTCCACCACCACGAGCGCCTCCACCAGCACGCAGCGCTCGCGCACCCGTGGATGGATCCCGCCGGGCACGACGTGCACCCCCTCCACCACCACGGGCTTCGCCTCCGCCGCCGCCCGCTCGACGATGGCCGCGATCGCCGTGCCGACCCGCTCGGCCTGGTCGCGGTAGCCCGCCACGCCGCCGGCCTCGAACGCCGAGTGGTGCACCGTCGGCATGGCCTCGATCGTGAAGAAGGCGCGGAGCACCTGGCGGACCACGTCGGTTGCGATGACCCTGTTCACGCCCAGCCGGGCGGCCAGCATCGTGGCGAGTGTGGACTTGCCCACCCCTGTGGTGCCGCCGATCAGCACCACCAGCGGGCGGTCCAGCCTGTCGAGCCGGCGCCAGCCGCGGTAGCGCGCCGCCGTCAGCTCGCCCTCCTCCTCGAGCAGCACCTCCTCGGCGAGCGCGTGCAGGGCAGACACGTCGATCTCGGCCTCGCCGCGCTCCCCGAGCCGGCGCTCGATCAGGCGGGCGAGCTCGAAGGAGCGCTCCTGCGACAGCGCCGTGGCAGAGAGCGCCTGCGCCATCAGGCCCTTCGAGTACGGCAGCCCGTGGCCCTTACGGACGACGATCGTCTCAGGCGGCATTGCGATAGAGCTTGACGAGCGCATCATCGAGCCCTTCGCCGACCGGGCGGTTCCGGACGAACACGACGCGCACTCCCTGGGCGCGGGCCCGCGTGGCGACCGTGTCGATGGCGGCCGCCTTGAGCTCGGTGAGCCAGAGGTCGCAACGCTCGGCGACGGCGCGGTCCAGGTCGTCCGCCAGCGCCGAGCGGCGCGCGAGGTTGGTGGAGGCGACCACGGGCTCGACTCCCTCGCACCGGCGGGCGCCGGTGGTGAAGAGCGCCACGCGCGCGCCGTCCGGGAGCGGCTCGGCCGGCTCGGGGCGGAGCTCGAATCGGAGCGCGCCCGGTGGAGCCGCCGCGCCCTCGTGGGCGAGCACCAGGTCGGCGCGGAGCAGGCTGTAGTCGGAGAGCGGCTCGAGCTCGCCTGGCCCGACGACGCAGACGGTGCGGTCCACCTCCACCGGAGGGATGCACGAGCCCGACCCCTCGAACAGGATCAGGCCGGGCTCGAGCGAGGCGGCGAGCGCCGCGCCCTCCGGCACATTGGACTCGGCAGGGGCGCCCGCGAGGCCACCGCCCACGCGCCGGCAGCCGACCGTGCGCACGCCCGCCAGGACCGCGTCCTCGAGGTAGTCCGAGGCGGCGTGCGCGCCGTCGTCCGCGATCGCGAGGAGGTCGTCGAGCGAGATAGCGGGAGACGCCACCACCGGCCACGCGGGCCCTCCCCTCCCCATGCAGACGATCACCGGGTCGTGCTCCCGGAGCAGCCCGGCCATGTGGCCGGCGAGGGCCGTCTTCCCCGTCCGCTTGCCGGTTGCAATCACCGCCAGCACGGGTCCATCGAACGCGACGGGCTCGTAGCGAGGCGGATCGAGCCGCAGGCCGGGCGCCTCGTATCGGAGGCCCAGGTGGAGGGCGAGCGCGGCCAGCCGCAGCCTGGCGCGCGGGTGCAGCACGGGCTCGTCGGCAAGGTCGATGACGGCGTCCGCGCCGGCCGCGAGCCGCCGAATCGCCTCCCTGGGACGGGTCATGACCCGGCGCCCGTAGTGCTCCTCGAGCGAGCCTGGGCCGAGCTTCTCCTCACCGCCGCAGAACACGACCCCCGCGAGATCCAGCCGGGCGAGCACGTCCCGAACCGCGGCCGGATGGTGTTCCCCGTCGATCAGCGCGATGACCGGCACAGCGATCAGCCGTGCGCGGTCTCGCCCAGCAGCGACTGGTCCTTCTCGTACTCGTACGTGCGCGGGTCGAACGACAGGATCGCGTCCTGCTCGTGAAACGGGTACTTGCGGAACACCGTCACCCGTTCCGGGCTCGCCTCGATCACGTTGTAACAGGGCTTCGTCTTGCCGCGCAGGCGCGTGGTGGACACGGTTCCCGCGTTCACCACGAACAGGTTCTCGAGCCGCCATGCGTACGGCACGTGCTTGTGGCCGGACAGCACCAGGTGCACGTCGGCGCGCTGCAGGCACTCGAGGGTGTCCCCCGCGTCGTGCACGACGTTCCGCTCTCGCCCGGTGCCGGGCACCGGCAGCAGGTGGTGGTGCAGCACGAAGATCCGCAGGAAGGCTTCGTGCGCCCCGAAGCGCTCCTCGATCCAGTCGTAGCGGCCCCGCCCGATCAGGCCGTGGTCGAGGTCGGGCTCGGTCGAGTCCACCGCCAGGATCGAGACGCCGTCCAGGTGGAGCTCGGACCTTCGCTCCCCGAACAGCTCCTCGAAGTGGACGTAGCCGACGTTGCGCGAGTCGTGGTTGCCCGGGATCACGATCATCCGCTCGCACGCGATCCCGTCGAGATAGTCCCGCGCCGACTGGTACTCGGCGCGCAGCCCGTCGCCCGTGAGGTCGCCGGAGACGACCACCACGTCCGGCTCCAGCTCGTTGATCTCGACCAGGGCGCGGTCCAGCAGGCTGGGCACGAAATGCGGGGAGCCGCAGTGGAGGTCCGACAGGTGGGCGATCGTGAACGCGGACTCGTGCGGGGCGGGCCAGCCCGCGCCATCCGGCAGGGCGCTCACACGGCCTCCCGCCGGAGATGCTCCGCGAGAGCCAGCTCGGCCTCCGCGCCATCCCCGTCCAGAACCGCCCGTACCGCCAGGTAGTCGCGCACGCCGGCCACGTCGTGCACGCGCAGGATGTCCGCGCCGCCCGCCACCGCGCGGTCCACGGCGGCGAGCGTGCCGGCGTCCCGGGCAGCCGGTGCCCCGCCCGTCAGCGCGCCGATGAAGTCCTTCCGCGAGGTCGCCACGAGCAGCGGCCCGCCCAGCACCGCGAGCTCGGGCAGGCGGCGCAGCACCTCGATCGACTCGGCGGGCGTCTTGCCGAGGTCGATGCCCGGATCGAAGACGAGCCGGTCACGCTCCACGCCGTGCTTCTCCGCGGCGGTCGCCCGGTCCTCGAGCAGCGCGATCACGTCGGCCACCACGTCTTCGTAATCCGGGAACCCCTTGACCTTCGGCGGCACGCGCGTGTGCGTGACCACGAGGGCGGCCCCGGCCGCCGCGCAGGCATCCGCCACACCGGGATCGCGCAGCGCGCTCACATCGTTGATCATCGCGGCTCCGGCGGCCAGACCGGCCCGCGCGACCGGCCCGCGCCAGGTGTCGACCGACACGGTCAGGCCCTCCCCCGCCAGGCGCTCCACCAGCGGCACGATGCGGGCGATCTCCTCCTCCACCGGCACCGCCGGGCGGTCAGTGCGGCCCGACTCGCCGCCCACGTCGACGATCGCTGCGCCGTCCGCGACCAGGGCGTGCCCCTGCGCGACGAGCTCGTCGAGCGACTGGGCGCCCCGGCGGTCGGAGAACGAGTCCGGCGTCGCGTTGACGATCCCCATCAGCAGGGTCACGCCGCCTCCTCGGGGGCGGCGCCCGCTCGCCAAGGCGTCTCCTCATCGGTGCCCGGCCGCGCGGGCGCCTCGGCACCGCCCTTCACGAGCCCCTCGAGCCCCGCCACCGTGACCCAGTCCCGCAGTTCGCGCTCCACCCGCGCCTCGTCCCAGCCGAGCTCGCCGCCCATCGCTCGCGCTGCCAGCCGCGCGCCCTCGGAGCCCGGCGCGGCGAGCCGCCGGGCGTCGAGCAGCCCCAGCCTGGTGCGCCGGAGCAACGCGTCCGCGAGCGAGCGGGCCTGCTCGTGGCCGGCGGCGAAGGCCGGCTCGGCGGCGATGTCGGGCAGGTCGGGACTGATTCGGCGAGCGAGCTGGGGCGCCGCGGAGGCGAGCCGCAACACGTCGCGGGCGGCATGGCCGTAGCGGGCGGCCAGGTGAGCGCGGGTGTCCGTCTCCACCCCGGGCAGGCCGGGCAGGTCGTCCGGGTTCACGGGCAGGCCGATCGGGATGTCCTCGGTGCGGCAGGGCGCGTCGCGGCCCTCGCGCTCGACGATCCGGTCCACCGCCAGCTTGGCCATTCGCCGCCACGTGGTCAGCTTGCCGCCCGTGATCGTGACGAGGCCGGAGCTCGTCTCGTAGATCTCCGCCCGGCGCGAGATGTCGACCGACTTCTTCGGATCGACCGTCGAGATCAGCGGCCGTACCCCGGCGTAGGCCGCGGTGAGGTCCGCCGGGGCGATCTCGGTGCCGAAGTACCCGTTGACCGCCTCGAGCAGGTAGGCCACGTCCTCGTCCGAGGCCGGCACGTGGTCGAGCGGGCCCTGGTAGTCGTTGTCCGTGGTGCCCACCAGCGTGCGGCCGAGCCACGGCAGGACGAAGACCGTCCGGCCGTCGGCCGCCGGAGAGATCACGCCGGCATCGACGGGCAGCCGTTCCCGCGGGACCGTCACGTGAGTGCCGCGGCTGGGGCGGATGCGCGGCACCTCCTCCTCGCTGTAGAGCTCGTCCGGCCTCAGGCGGTCCGCCCACACCCCGGTGGCGTTGATCACGCTGGTGGCCGTGACCTCGAACTCGCCTCCGCTCTCGGTGTCGCGCACCAGCGCGCCGGCGGCGCGGCCGTCGCGCTCCACGAGCCCGGTGACCTCGCAGCGGTTGGCGAGCACCGCCCCGAAGCGCTCCGCCTCGCCGAGCACGCTCAGCACCAGGCGGACGTCGTCGGTCTGGCAGTCGTAGAAGAGGTAGGCGGCGCTGGGCTCGCGCGCCGCCAGCGCGGGCGCCATCTCCACCGCCTCGGCACCCGCCACGATGCGGTGCCGCGCCGGGCTCCACTCCTCCTGCCCGTCGCGGCCGCGGCGCCAGGCCATCACGTCGTACATGTTGAGGCCGACGCCGGTGAGGCGGTCCGGCCGCTTGCCCTCGAAGCTCGCCACCAGCATCGGTAGCGGCCTCACGAGGTGCGGGGCGAGCTTCACCAGCAGCGAGCGCTCGAGCAGGGCCTCGCGGACCAAGCCCAGGTCGAAGTTCTGGAGGTAGCGCAGGCCGCCGTGGATCAGCTTCGATGAGCGGCTGGAGGTGCCGGCGGCGTAGTCCGCCTTCTCGAGCAAGGCGACGCTGTACCCGCGCGAAGCCGCGTCGAGCGCCACGCCCGCGCCGGTGATCCCGCCGCCCACCACGACCAGGTCGAAGGATTCGCTTTCGAGGGCGGCCAGCGCGTCCGCGCGCGGGATCATGGACCTCAGGTTACGTAGGCGGCCCTTTACACGAGGAATGTCACGAAGTCGGGCGGCGGCAGCCGCTCGGGCGCCTCACGTTCCTGGCGCGGTGGTCCGAGGTGGAGCAACCCGATCAGGCGCTCGTCGTCGCCCACGCCCAGGGCCGCCTTGCCCTCGGGCGTGCGGAGCACCGCCGGGGTGCGCCAGTAGCCGGCGAGGCCGCGCGCGTGGGCGCCGAGCAGGACGATGTAGCACGCCGTTGCCGCGGCGCAGAGATCCTCCTCGTCCTGCACGGGATCGTCGGAGCGGACCTGACTTGCCGCCACGAGCGTGGGCGCGCGGTCGAGCTTGGCGGCCCCTTCGGGACCGGCCGCCTCCTTGAGCCGGGCCAGCGCCTCCGGGCCGAGCACCCGGAAGCGCCACGGGTTCGTGAGGTTGTGGTTCGGCGCCCACCGGGCCAGCTCGAAGAGCTGCTCGAGCGTCTCGCGCGGCACGGGCTCGGCCCCGTAGGCCTTGTGCGTGCGGCGCGAGCGGATGGCGTCTTCCACGTTCACTGGCCCCAGTAGTCTGGCAACGTGCCCTCCGGAACCGTGCTCGTCACCGGTGCCTCGTCGGGCATCGGCGAGGCCACGGCGCTCCACCTCAAGGAGCTCGGCTTCGACGCCGTGGCCGCCGTGCGCAAGGACGAGGACGCGGAGCGGCTGGCGGTCAGCGGCCTGCGCACGGTCAGGATCGACGTGACCGACTCAGACTCGATCGCCGCGGCGCGCGCCGACCTGGGCGACGGCCCGCTGGCCGGGCTGGTGAACAACGCCGGCATCGCGGTGGCCGCGCCGCTCGAGTTCGTCCCCCTCGACGAGTTCCGCCATCAGCTGGATGTGAACCTGGTCGGCCAGCTCGCCGTCACACAGCGGTTCCTGCCGGCCCTGCGCGCCGGGCGCGGGCGGATCGTGAACGTCAGCTCGATCGGGGGCCGCGTGGCGCTGCCGCTGCTGGGCGCCTACCACGCCTCGAAGTTCGCGCTCGAGGCGGTCAGCGACACGCTGCGCCGAGAGCTTCTCTCGCAGGGCGTCGACGTCGTGGTGATCGAGCCGGGCGGGGTGAGGACGCCGATCTGGAGGAAGGGCGAAGAGCTCGCCACCGAGCTGGTCGCCGAAATGCCGCCGGAAGCGGAGCGGCTCTACGGACGGCAGGTCGCCGCCCTCCGCAAGCAGACGGGCAAGATCGCCACCGAGACCGGGATCGAGCCGCGCGAGGTGGCCGAGGCGATCGGCCGCGCGCTGACCGCGAAGCGTCCTCGATCGCGCTATCTCGTCGGGCGTGACGCCAAGATGCGCGCCCCGGCGGCCGCGGTGCTGCCCGCCCGGGTGATGGACCGCCTCGTGGGGCGGGCCATGGGTGCCTGATCCAGGCTCAGGACCTCAGGCGGCGGCCTCGCCCGGCTCCATCTCGACCTGCTGCGGAGCGGCCTCGCTCGGGGGACGGATGACGGTCAGGACGATCACCAGGGCGATCGCCACCAGGCCCGCGCCGATCAGGTACGCGAGGTGGTAGCCCGAGGTGAGCGCGGAGGCCGCGGACTCCCCGTCGGCCAGCAGGCCCTCGGTGCGCTCCGTGGCAAAGGTGGTCACCACCGCCAGGCCGATCGCGCCGCCCACCTGAAGGCTCGTGTTGACCAGGCCGGACGCCAGGCCGGAGTCGCTCGGCGTGGCGCCAGACATCGAGAGCGTCATCAGGGCGGGGAACGCGAGGCCCGCGCCGGCGCCGAGCAGGAGCATCGACGGGAGCACGTCGACCAGGTAGCCGCCGTCCACCGGCGTGCGCGCGAACAGGAGGAGTCCGGCGCCGATGAGGACGAGGGCCGGGATGAGCGTCGCCCTCGGGCCGAAGCGCATGTTGAGCCGCTCGGAGAACCCCAGCGAGAGCGTGCCGATCACGACGGTCACCGGTAGGAACGCGAGGCCGACCTCGAGCGCGTCGTAGCCGAGCACCCGCTGCAGGTAGAGCGCGCCCAGGAAGAACATGCCGAACATGCCGCCGACGAACAGCGCCTGCACCGCGTTGGCCCCCGCGACGTTGCGCGAGCGGAAGAGGCGCAGCGGCATCAGCGGCTTGGGGATCCGCGCCTGGCGGACTACGAAGGCCGCCAGTAGCGCGATCGCCACTGCGCCCAGGCCGAGCGTGTGGAGGGAGCCCCAGCCCTGGTCGCCGGCCTCCAGGATCGTGTAGACGCCGAGCATCAGCGCGCCGGTGACGTAGAGAGCACCGCGCACGTCTGCGCCCTCGCTGAAGCCGATCCCCTCGTCCCGCTCGACGAGCCTCAGGGCCAGCAGGCCGGTGGCCAGGCCGATCGGCAGGTTGACGAAGAAGATCCAGTGCCAGTTGATCGACTCGGTCAGCACGCCGCCCAGGAGCAGCCCGATCGAGCCGCCGGCCGATGCGACGAAGCTGTACACGCCGATCGCCTTCGCCTGCTCGCGCGGCTCCTGGAACATCGTCACGATCATTCCGAGGATCACCGCCGAGGTCATCGCCCCGCCGGCGCCCTGAACGAAGCGCGCGCCGATCAGCATCCACTGCGTCTGGGCCACCGCGCACAAGAGCGAGGCGGCTGTGAAGACCCCCAGGCCGATCAGGAACATCCTCCTGCGTCCGATGAGGTCGCCGAGGCGGCCGGCCAGCAGCAGTAGGCCGCCGAACGCGATCAGGTATGCGTTCACGACCCAGGCCAGGTTCGCCTGCGAGAAGTCCAGGTCGTCCTGGATGGACGGCAGAGCGACGTTCACGATCGTGGCGTCGAGGACGATCATCAGCATTCCTACGCAGAGCACGACGAGAGCGGCCCAGCGCGTGCGGTCCGTGGCGGCAGTCATGACATTCGAGGATGCACGCGGCCGGGCGCACCGTTAATGCGGCTACCCCGAGGCCCGCGGGTACGGCTAGCCGTACCCCTGGCGTGGTAGTCAGTCGAGCCGGTTGAGCAGGGCCTCGCGCTCGCGCTGCTTGACCTGCTCGAGCGTGAGGTCCGGGTTGCGCTGATGGGCCAGCGAGACCTCGGCCGAGGAGGGAAGCCCCGCCGGGTCGGGCCACGTGGACGGGTCCCACAGCTTCGAGCGCACGAACGCCTTCGGGCAATGGGTGTAGACCTCCTCGGCCTCCACCACGATGGCCGTCTTCGGCGGCCTGCCCACCGCGGTGACGCGGCCGAGCAGGGCGGGCTCCGCGCTCACGACCCCACTCCCGTTCACCCGGAGTGTGGTGTCGCGGCCGGGGATCACGAAGATCACGCCCACGCGGCCGCTTTCGACCACGTTCTCGAGGGTGTCGAGGCGCCGGTTTCCGGTGGCGTCCGGGATTGCGAGGTGCTTGTCGTCGAGGACCGTGACGAAGCCGGGCGGCCCGCCTCGCGGGCTCACGTCGCACCGGCCTTCCCGCGAGAAGGTGGCCACGAACACCATCGGAGCGGCGGCGATGAGCCTCCGGCAGAGGTCGTCGATCCGCCCGATGTCCTTGCGGACCGCGGGCTCCATGGGCGCGTCGTAGTACTCCCTCAGCTGCTCCACCCGCTGGAGCGCGCCGTCGAAGGGGTGCGGCTCGGCCATCGGGGGACTATGTCACAGGGCCGGTCGAGCGCCGAAGGCGTCTTGGGACGAGGCGGCGGCGGAACACCACGAGGACGGCGATGGTCACGGCGAGCGCCGCGGCCAGGAGGCCGACGGGGACCCCGTCGTCCCCGGCGTCCTCGGCCGCGCGCGCTGCGCTCTGACCAGTCGCGGCGGACGCCGTGTCCGCGCGCGGCGTGGCCGTCCCGTCTGCCGGCAGGACACCGGCTGCCTCGCCGGGTACGTCCGCTGTTCCGCCGGCCCGCTTCGCGGCGCCTTTCTCACGGGGGGCGCGGGCATCGGCTCGAGGCGCCTGCTTTGCCTCCGGGGGAGTCTGGTTCGCGTCGCCGGCCGGCGGCGCCGGGGCGGCCGCGGGCGCCGGTTCTCCGGCCGCGCGGGCCCGCTTGGCTCGCGCCACCGTCGCGATCGGGAGCGGCGTCCGCTCCAGCGCCATCAGCGCCTGGGCGGTCACCCACACCGGTGTCTGGCGGCTGGTGGACGAGTACGCCACGCTGCCGTCGCGGCGCTGCAGTCCGCGCAGATACGCGAGCGCGCGCGTCAGCGTGGCGCCCCCCGCCTTCACGGCCACCAGCCCCTGCACCGCGTACGCCGTGGACTGGGCGTTGGAGTCGCGGCCGCGGAACTGGCCGAAGCCGCCGTCGTCGTTCTGGTTGGCGCGGAGCCAGTCCACCGCCCGCCGGGCGGCGGCGCGCCGCGAGCGTCCCGCCGCCGCGAGCGCCTGGAGGGCCGCGCCGGTCATGTCGCTGTCGCTCGTCGCGGCGGGCACCAGGCCGAACCCGCCGTCGTCGTTCTGGGCCGAGGCCAGCCACGCGACGGTGGAGCCGCCCGCCGGCTCGCCTGCCGCCCGCAGGGCGAGGATTCCGAACGCCGTGTAGCTCACGTAGCCGGCGATCGACCCGTTGGCCCGCCGCCGGGCGCGGATCGCGGCGACCAGGTCGCGTCCCGCGAACAGGCGTGCAGACAGCCCGGCCGCCTCCAGCACCAAGACCGTGCGCTCGATCTCGCCGATGTCCCTCACCGAGCCGCCACCGCGCCGCAGGTAGGAGGCGAGCGAGCGCCCGCCGCGCCGCACGTCGCGCGGGTTCTTGCCCGCGGCGGCGAGCCCCAGGCCCGACCAGCCGGTGTAGAGCGGGCTGGACGCCTGCCCGGGCGCGGCACCGAAGCCGCCGTCGTCGTTCTGCGCGCGGAGGAGCCAACGCTCGGCGCGGTCGGCCGGCGTCGCCGCGCCCGCAGCCGCCGGCAGCAGCAGGATCAGCGCGGCGCCGGCCGCCGCCGATGCGGCCCAGCGGACCTGGAAGCGGCGCCGGTAGCGGCGCAGGGCGCGTATGAAGGCTGGTCCGATCAAGAGGCAGAACACCACGTTTCCGGTTGCGTGAGCGACGTTGTAGGGCAGGGAGCTCGCCGACAGGGCGAGGTAGGTGTCGAGGTCCTGGTGCGCGGCCAGGGTGAGCTGGTACAGGTCCATCCAGGCGCCGAACGCGAGGCCGGCGAGCCCGCACATCGCGGCCAGCACGAGGCGGCCCGGCTCACGGTCCCGGAGCATGCGGGCCAGCAGCGCGCCCGACACGCCCACGGCGCCCCACCCCACCATCTGCCACGGGGTCCACGGCCCCTGGGACAGGAAGACGTTCGACACGAGCGCGGTCACGGCGCCGACCGCGAAGCCGGGGACCGCCCCGAGGGCATAGCCCGCGAACAGCACGATGTCGGTAGTGGGCTTCACGTTCGGGATCGCGGCGAAGGCGAGCCGGCCCACCACGGCGAGCGCGGCCAGCGTGGCGACCAGGGCGACCACGCGCGCCGGCGGCCTGTCGCGCTCATACCACGCAAACCCGGCCACGAGCACGCACGCCAGCACCACGATCGAGGCCGCCTGCCAGGTCACCGGAGCACCTCCGGGGCGAGGAGCATCTGCGCCGCCTCCTCCGGAAGCAGCGCGGCGCCGCCCGTCACCCGGGCGACCTCGGTCGAGAAGTGCCGGCCCCCGCCCAGCACCTCGGCGGGCGGGCCGTCGCCGATCACCACGCCCTGGCCGAGCAGCACGACCCGGTCGGCGAACGAGGCGGCGAACTCGGTGTCGTGAGTCGCCACCACCACAGCCGCTCCCCCGGCGGCCAGGTCGCGGATCCGCTCGGCGAGGCCGTCCTTGTGGGCGCGGTCCATCCCGCGGGTCGGCTCGTCGAGCAGCACCGCCGCGCACGGGCCGGCGGCCAGCACCACCTCGAGGGCGAGGCGCTGCCGCTCGCCGCCCGAGAGGTCGCGCGGATTGGCCCCCTCGCGGCCCGCGAGGCCGGCGGCGGCGACGCCCGCCGCGCCGGCGTCGTCGACCGCGTGCTCGTGGATGAGGTAGTCGCCGGGGGTATGCAGCAGGAGCGCCACCTCGCCGGCGCGCTCGATGCGCCCGCGCGTGGGCTCGTCGAGCCCCTTCGCGAGCCGCAGCAGGGTGCTCTTGCCCGCCCCGTTGCGGCCCATGAGGGCAACGCGCTCGCCCGAGCGAAGCTCGAGGTCGAGCCCCCGTAGCACGGTGGGCCCGTCCTCGATCTCGAGCCAGACGCCGCGCAGCGCCAGGGCGGGCGGCGGGCGGCGGTCGCGCCGCCACCATGCGCGGCTCGCGGCCTCGGGTGAGGGCTCCGCGGGCCGCTCGGGCAGCGCCACGCCGGCCTCCCGCAGCCCGGCCCGGGCCTCCTTCACCGAGGCGGGGCGCCCCGGGAGGCCGGCCAGCGAGAACAGGCGCGACGCCGGGGTGGCCAGCGCCGGCATCGACTCCGACGCCCACGCCAGGTAGTCGCCGGGCGGCGCGTCGCACGCCACGCGGCCCTCTACCAGCGCTATCACGCGGTCGGCGGCCTGGAGGCAGCGCTCGAGCCGGTGCTCGGCCACCACCACGGCCGTGCCCCAGTCCTCGTTCAGCCTCCGCAGGAGCCAGACGAGCTCGTCGCCGGCCACGGGGTCGAGCTGCGACGTGGGCTCGTCGAGCAGCAGCAGCTCCGGGCCGTGGACCATCGCCGCCGCCAGCGCGACGCGCTGCAGCTCGCCTCCGGAGAGCGTGTCGGTGCGGCGCTCGAGCAGATGCCCCACGCCCAGCGCCAGCGCGGTCTCCTCCACGGCCCGGGCCAGCGCCGCCGGCGGCTCGCCGCGGTGCTCGAGCGGCAGCTCGAGCTCGGCCCGCACGCCTCCCATCACCACCTGGGTCTCGGGCTCCTGGAACACCGTCCCGCATATCGCGGCCAGCTCGCCCGGGCCGTGCTCTCGCACATCCAGGCCGCCCACCACCAGCTCGCCGCTCGCCTCTCCCCCGTGGAAATGCGGCACGAGCCCGCAGAGGGCGCGCAGCAGGGTGGACTTGCCCGAGCCGGACAGGCCGGCCAGCACGGTGAATGTGCCGGGCTCGATCTCGAGCGAGAGGTCGTGCAGCGAGCGACCGCCGCCGTCGGGGTAGGAGTAGGCGAATCGCTCTGCCCGGACCACGGGCTCAGCCACGCTGCACCCCCAGCCGGGCGGCCCGCCCGGCGAACGGCGCGGCCCCGAGCGCCACGAAGGCCGCCGCGATGGCGATCTCGGCCGGGCCGAGGGCGAGGTCGAGCGTCGGGTAGGCCTCCACCCGGCCCGCGCCGGCGGCGGCTCCGGCGATCCCCACGGCCGTCACCGCGAGCGCGGCGGCGGCGATCCGGAGGTCGTGACGCGACCATGGCCGTCGCCCCCGCCCCGGCCGGCCGGCGAGCGCGTAGCCGCGCACCTCGAGGGCGGCGGCGACGTCCACCGCGCGGTCGAGCGACCCGGCCAGCGCCGCCCGCACCACCGCCAGGCGTCCGGGCGGCTCGGGGCGGCAGCGCCGGGCGTCGCCCATGCGGCCGGCGTCGCGCGCGAGCACCGGGACGAGGCGGGTGGCGAGCGTGGCGGTGAGCGCCGAGCGGTAGGACACGCGGCGGAGCGCCTTGAGCAGCTGGTCGGGATCCACGGCCGCGGACATCAACCCGCCGAGCGCCGTGATCAGCACCACGATGCGAAGCCCCATGAACATTCCCTCGGCGGCGGCCTCGAGCGTCACGTCCCAGCGCCGGCCGAGGAACTCGCCGCCCCTGATGAGCAGCGTCTCGCCGCCCTGGTAGACGAGCGCGTTGACCATCGCCACGAGGAGCGCGAAGGGAAGCGCCAGCTTGAGGGACCGTGCGACCTCCCGGCCGACACCGGCGGCCGCGCCGGCCACGACGATGCCGCCGAGCGCGCCGGCGAGGATCAGGGGGTGCCGATACAGCGCCCCGGCCAGCGCGAACGCGCAGCAGAAGGCGGCGCCGACCCCCGCGCGCGCCGCGTGCAGCGCGCTCGGCCGGCTGCGGTAGGTCGGGATCAGGGTCATGGCTCGATCAGGGGAAGCTTCTCGACGGTCTGGCCGGTCACGGCCACGGCGAAGGCGTCTTGCAGGCCTTCCTCCTCGAGCGCGGCCACGCCCGCCGCGAGCCCCTCGCGGTCGAGCGCCGTGACGAGCCAGAGCAGCTCTTCGGCTCGCGGCTGCAGGGCCGCTACCAGCGCCGTGCCGTCGCCCGGCCGCACGGTGCGCGCCGGCTCGCCCTCCTCGTCGAGCAGCTCGAGCGAGCGGCCGTCCTCGGCGAAGCGGGCGAACACGCCGCTCGCCTCCGGCCCCTCCTCGAGCGTGGGCGCGCCGCGCACGATGCGGGCCCGCGGCCAGCGCGCCACCACCAGGCGGGTCACCGCCTCGGTGCCCGGCGCGCCGAGCGACGCACCCGACGTGGGCACCCCTGCGCGGTCGAGCGCCTCCCGTGCGTCCCGGCAGGGATCCGACTCGTCGTCGTCGCACTCCACCCGCACCGGCCGCCGCTCGCCCTCGATGCCGTGCAGGAACGGCTCCGGGAAGGCGCCCACGATCGCCGGCACGCGCATGGCGGCGCCCCAGCGGCGGTGGTCCCACTGGACGCGGTCGCCCGGGGAGAGCTCGTACTCGGCGGCGCCCTCGCCCGACTCGATGCCGTTCACGAAGAAGAACCAGTCGCTCGTGCCGGTCGGCCCCTCGCCCTCGAGCCCGTCGATCGCCTGGACGAAGCGGCCCCCGTAGCGGGTCTCGACGTCGAACTCCGAGCGCAGCATGCGCATGACGGTCTGATCCTCTCGCAGCGTGTCGAGGCGGGCGGAGCCGAGCTCCTCGTGTCCGAAGTCGCGGGTCACGCGAAGCTCGGCGCCTCCCTCCCGCTCGTCGCCCGCGCCGAACCCGCAGCCGCCCAGCAGCGCGGCGGCGGCCGCCAGGGCGGCGAGCGCGGGCCTCGCCCTCACGGCACCTCGACCCGCTCGGCGAAGGACCGCACCAGCCCCGCCTTCTCGGCCACCGCGCGGTAGCGCCCGGACGGCAGCGGGAGACGGGCCTCTCCGGCCCCGTCGGTGAGCGCCGAGATGCCGCCGGCGCGCACGGTGGCTCCCTCCACCGCCGCGCCGCGCGCGTCATCGTCGTAGCCCCGGACGGTCGCCACCAGCGTGCCGGGCTCGGATCGCCACGTGAGCTCGAGGGTGCGCTGGCAGCCCCCGTTGCGCAGCCGGCAGTAGAACCACGTGACGCGCTGGCCGGCGCGCAGGCGGCCGCGGCCGAGCGGCCCGGCGGGATCGGCCGCGCCGGCCGTCGCGGCGCGGTGTCCGACCTTGTAGACCCACCCGTTCTGCCCGCGGTTCCGGTCGGCCCGGATTACGTGCACGAACAGGCCGGCTCCGTCGCGCGCCCGCCTCGAGCAGGCGCCGAAGTCGCGCAGCGTGAGCCGTCCGGCTCGGCTGCGTACGAGCGCGGCCAGAGCGGTCCCGTCGCCGGCGGTGCAGCGGCGGCCCTCCACGCGCACGCGCGTGGCGCGCGTGGAGACCGTCTCGCTCGTGGCGCTGCCGTCCCGGAAGACGACGAGTTGGCGGACCTTTGGGGCGGCCGCATCAGCGGGCGCCCCAAGGCCCATCAGAACAACGAGCGCGGCGAGGGCGATCTTCCTCATGGCCGCGGCGCCACGGCGTCGACCTCCACCGGCCCGCCCCCCAGGCTCCGGATCCGCAGCACGTGGGCGCCGTCGCGCATCCGCCGGCTCGTCCACAGCACCTGCCGAGCCGCCGAGCGTCCGCGCAGGTTCAGGACCTTGCCGCGCCCGCCGACGCTCACCCGCAGCCGGCCCCCCTTCCGGATGCGCCGGCCGATCAGCGAGACCCGGCGGCCGGTGAACGGGAGCCTGGCCGTGGCGCCCGCTTCGTCGGCGCGCCGCACGGTGTTCCCCCAGGCGGCCTCGAGGGGCGTCCGCTTCCAACCGCGCGAGAAGCGCAGGAGCTTGCGGTCGCGGTCGTCGACCGGCACCACGATCGGCGCCGTCTCGGCGGAGCCCCGGTTGGTCGCGCGGTCCACGGCGGTCACGCGGAACTGGTACGCCTTTCCGGACTCCGTGCGGAAGCGCGCCGAGGGGGTGGCGGTGCGGGCGGTGATGAGCCTCCAGTCGCCGGGCTCTACCTCGCTCGTCCGCAGACCGTTCGCGGTCTCGCGCACCTCGACCGCGTAGTACGCGACGCCTGCACCCGTCCCGTCATCGGCCTGCCACGAGACGACCATGGTGCGGGACTGGTTGCGCTCGCTGAGGAGCTCTCGCCCGCGAAGATCCACGTCCACCACGCTCGGCGCCGTCTTGTCGCCCGAGGTGCATGGGTCGGCGCCCGGCGGGTCGACGCAGACGGTGAGGGAGTTCGAGCGCACCGAGTCGGCGCGCTCGGCCTTGAGCCGGTGGACGCCGGGCTCGGGGAAGGAGAGCGTGGCCTTGCCGTCCGCGCCGGTCTGCATGCCGCCCACGGTCGCGCCGGGCAGCGGAGCGCCGTCCCCGTCGGTCACCGTGACGGTGACCGGCGCCCCCGTGGTCGCGGTACTCGGGCCGGTCAGCTTCAGCACGTGCGCCTTGTTGAAGGCGTCGAAGATCCACAGGACCTCGTCGCCTTGGCGCACCCGCATCTGGCATCCACCGACCTGGGCGAACGCGAAGTTGACCGCGTAGCCCCAGAACTGACTGGACGTCGCGACGTCACCGGCGACCCGCTTCACGATGAAGTCGTTGAAGGTGGGGAACCAGTCGGCGTCCCAGGTGAAGTTGTTCAGCCGGGCGCCGTCGTCGAGCGCGGCGGTGGCGGTGGGCACGGGCGACGGATGAGCGCCGTTGTTCGTGCCGTCACAGGGATGCGTGCCGCCGGACGGCGTGGCGATCTGGTGCCCGTCGGTGGTCACAGGGCCGTCGAAGATCGTCTGGCTCTGCCCCTCCACGCGCAGGTTGATGGAGACGGGATCGGCCGCGGCGGCAGGCGCGGCGATCGCGAAGGCGGCAAGGGCCACGACGTGCGCGCCCCGGATGCGGTTGGTCATTGGGCCACCCTTTCCTCGAGGGTCGTATGGCTCCGACCGGGGCCAGGTCTCCTGGCTTCGGGCTCAGCGCCGCGCCTTCCCGGAAAGCCGTCGGCTCCCCAGTGGCATCGGCGACGCCTCAGCGCCCGTTCACAGTGGCGGGACCGCGCCGGCTTCGCACCGGACTTCCCTAAGCCACCGGCCGATGAACGCCGCAAGCATAACCGCACGACCTGGGCACGCCCACCCCCGGCCGCTAGAATCGCCCGCCGACGGGCCGCCATCGTCTAGGGGACTAGGACGCCGCCCTCTCACGGCGGAAACCGGGGTTCGAATCCCCGTGGCGGTGCCTCTGATTTGGCTCTAACAGAGGATTACGCGGCATCGGGGCGGCAGATTGGTCCCGAGATTGGTCCCAACTGCACGCGAAGGGCTGCGCCCGGCGCTCCTCCCGCCCCGGGGGAGCCGCCTCCCCACCCCGAGTGGTTCACAGGCCCCGGGCCCTCACGGCCGGGGAGGGGCGCTCCCACGCGCGGAGGCGAGGTACTGCGGCGCGGAGGCGAGGTACTGCGGCGCGGAGGCTCCTACGGCGGCGATACACGGATGGCGAAGCCGCTCGGCGGCAGAGTGATGACGTCGACGAAGTCCCGGTCCATCATGTAGCGGGGAGGCCACCTGAGGTCTCGAGAGGGTTCCGGCCAGAGTTGGTCGAGGGCCTCATCGAAGGGTCCCTCGTAGGTGATCTCCGCCCGGTTCCTGTAGCGGTGGGCCACGACCACGAACGACACCCCGCCGACCGCGAGAAAGCAGAGATATCCGAAGCTCCGATCCTCCTCGAGCTTGTCATCGATGGGTTCGAGGGCGAGCGGACGCTGCATGTAGACGCAGTTGACCGGATCGTGCCGAGCCCGGTAGTGAGACCCGATCCAGATCGCCGCCTGGGGTGGGGGCGTGCCGTTTCGTCGGATGTGCAGGAAGTGCGCCGGGGGGGCCATGGGCTCAGCGCCGCCCTGAGTGGCCTGGAAGACCAGGCAGGTCATGAAGGCCCACGCTGCGGCGATCGCCTGCTCGCTCTGGGTGAAGGTGCATGGTTGACGGCGGATCGGTCGCTCAAGGACCGGCCGCGAGCGGGCTTCCAGCTTGCTCATCCAGACGTTGTTGCACGGCTTGCAGACGAACCGCGTCTTCTCTCGGAACGGCCTTCTCAGCCACTCGTGGCGGTCGCTCTCTTCCCTGCCGATCTCGCGAAACTGGACCACCGGATCGTTCGACGGCAGCACGTGCCGGAGCCAGTCAGGGAGGAGGTGCTGCCGGTCGAGCGGTCCGCCGCCGCAAAAGATGCAGGCGCGGCCAGCGCACTGTGGTTCGATCGCCACCTCCTGGGCCAGGCTAGGCGGACCGCCGGGCAGAAGGGCTAGATACGTCCGCCAGTAGCGGGTCACTCTTGCCGTGGCGGGCGCGAGCGGGGCGGCTATGGCCGTTCCCGCCCCCCCGCCGAGCCGGAAGGGCTACCTCCTAGGCCCCGTTCCCATGTCAGTCCGTTCTAAGAGCGGCGGGGTCGTAGGGCGCTGTCGCTTCGGCCCAGGGCGTGGTGTCGCGCAGGCCAGCCCATCGGACGCGCACGCGGGAACGCACGGATTGAGTGTTGTAGCCGGTGTAGGTGTAGCGGTATCGCTTGCAGCCCCCTCGCTCTTTCCTCACGTACCAAGACCCGGACGTGCCCGTTCCGGGCGGCGCGTCGTTCTCCGCCATGTCGTGACGGAGCCTGATGCGCGCGGCGCGTGAGCTGCATATCGTGACCGCCCAACGCCACCGGAAGTCGGAGTCGGAGTCGTTGGTCTCACCGGCGAACTCGATCGTGTGGTGACGCGCGGACAGCCGTGGTCCATCGTCCGCCACCGCCGAAGGCAGCAGCGCGAGCGCCGCCACCACGAGCGCCACGATCACTGCCAACCACGTCGCGCGAACGCCAAGAGCCATCGCTGGTCTGCGCCGACGCTAGCGACCCCCCGCGCGCAGGGCAAGCGGTATGGACTGGTGTTGAGGCGGGCGCGAGCGGGGCGGCTGCGGCCGTTCCCGCGCCCCCGCCGAACGCTCCCGGTGAACCCTCGGGGCCGCTCTCGCGGTCGCGGAAGGGGCGCTCCCATGAGCCGGGCGGGCGATCTCGGGAGCGTCCGGGGTCCGCGCTACGGTCGCGTTGATACGGCAGCACCAGACATCGAGAGGATCGAGTCCTGCAGGAGTGGTCCCGAGCTGTGTCGTATCGCGCGTGGGTACGCGAGGGCGTCGAGGTCGAGCCGTTCACGGTCGAGGTCTCGGGCACCCAAGCGATCGTCGCGGGCTTCGGGGTCGAGGGTCCCTCAGACGAGTGGCTCCGCGATCGGCTGCGCTACCTCGCCAGGGGGCGCCTCTCGAACTACGGGCCGATCCTGCCGCAGATGCGGTCATGGCCCTCCCCGATCGTTCTCCTGGCGGACCCGAGCT